>Ga0316207_10000911_pt1 | contig 40991 bp, 48 predicted proteins | sample 6weekpyrite_MG_FD_204943 | JGI IMG/M metagenome (GOLD analysis project Ga0316207, IMG submission 204943) | Microbial mat bacterial communities from mineral coupon in-situ incubated in ocean water Damariscotta River, Maine, United States -... | ecosystem: Environmental > Aquatic > Marine >... | reverse complement strand
CGCATAAATTATGTCGCGCATAGATTTAAATCAATAGTCTTGCCAGAGATATCACTTGACCGGTGCATCAATAATGCCTGACTATTATTAAATTGTTAAACAATAACTATTATATCTTATTTATATGAATATTTTCCTAAAGCTACCGTAATATAAGGCCGTTAATGACTTTACTGCTTAATTTTAATCTACATAAAAATAGGTGAATACAGATGCTAGGGATTCAGTCACTCGAGTACCCAACGCGTGAAGAAATTCTGCTGGAAATTTGTAATGAGATTGTGGTGCTCGGAGAGCGCATTAACTGGCCTAAGTTCCAGCAGCCCACACCTGATATTGCTTTCTCAGAAAAGCGACTGGGTAGCGGGAAGAACATACTCTTCCTCGATAAGATTCAAACAACTGCTGAGGGTGTTGAATTTCACTACGGTGCAGTTGCTCAAGTCATGCACCCATATGATTATCCTGATAACGTATTTAAAGAACTTATTGCTACGCTAAAGAAGTACACCGCCTCAGAGCCAAAAGGCACGGTTGCGATGATTCATTCATTCGACAGGAAAGACCAAACCTTCTACCTGGCCATCCGCGCTAAAGCATCTTGCCCATGGGGCCATGAAATGGCCATTAAACTAACAAATATTGTGCGTGATAAAACTAAAGGTATCCGTGAGGCATTTGATGACTACGGGGTTGTTTGCACCTGGCAGGACATGTAGTTTCTTAGTCTTAATCCCTAGCGCATTAATCATTATAAAATGAACAACAAGATGCGCGCCTCAATTTAGTCAATTTGACGAAGCTCTTCGATGGCTTTTTGCGTAACCCGTTGCCAGTAGCGAGAACGAGCATCATTACTCTTACCCACTATACCATCAGGTTTTTGCCCAGTATTGCTTTGTAACATTCGTTTCACCAGGTTCACATGCTCCCGAGTTGGGTTCATGTTTGCGTAATCAATGATTTCAATCATGGTATGGTGCCTTTATGCGTTGACATCCATGAGGACGTACGGGACTTTTCTCGAGAGAAACTTGTCGCGTTTTGCTTTTTTCCCCGTCCTTGAGCGATACAAATTACTTTTAAACGTTCTTCGAGGATCAATCTTTACCAAGCTCATGGCATCTTTATACGCAGCACTAAATGCTTTGAGAAATAATGCATCGACATATGAATACGCTGTTCTACGCTGAGACAGATAGTCCGGGTTGTAGAGCGCGTTTTCAGTTTCATCGATCCTGGCAAGCTGTTTTGTGATCCCATCACTGAGCATGTAGTCACTGTCACCCATCACCGCCAGTGATGAGCCGTGCCGGAAGCGTACCTCAGGGTTGTTATTTGGTGAAGTTACAACAAACACACCATAAATACGCGTGCTGGAATCAACATTACGTTCGTGGTGATTAAGGTAGTACTCATTATCGATGCATACAAATTCGAGGATATAAGCACCATAGATCACATCGAATGGACTATTGTTGCTGCTGTTGTAGATCCCCTTATCACCAAACTTTAGGTACATTGCCGGCGCGGGCGCATGAACAACATCTTGTGGCGTTAATGAGTCAAGTTCAACTTCGTCCAACTGCATAATCAATGCATCACTGATCTCATAGATAGGCGCATTCAAGGCATGATGCCGTAATGCTGGCAGTAAACTCATGAAGTCATTCACCGAGTGATTGGACTGGTCTGAATCCTCTTCAAACACGTCATTCCATTTTACTATTGAATCTATAAGTGTTCGCTGTGACACATTGGGATCGCTTAAAAGCCCATTAAGCGCTGTGTAGTGCTCACCAAAGACTGATTTCCAGTACTCTACGGTGCCGATAGCATCAAGTAGCTCCGGATCAGGTAAGGCCATTAACGTGCTTTGTTGTTTATCCATCTTCGTGCCTGTGGTTGTCATACTAACTGTGTGCAATGCACCTGTAGTGAATAGACGTTAGCTAGTCTACTTATAAGGGGTAATTTGGCAGGTTGTTATGAATTTATTATGCTATGCCGTGATCTGGCCGACAATGGACTCAGATGGCTTGAGATGCGCTCAAAGGGCGATGTTTTATGAACAACCTTATGTATCAGAGTTTGTCATAATTAAAAACCGTCGTTTTAAGAGCCTTGTCAGCATTTTTGCATCGGCTATGGCATCGACAATGTCGCGTTCATGTGATGCTTTAATTTGTTGTTTTAGCCAATCGCTGGTCGCGGGATCGTCGAGTACGGCCTGTTCTAACGCTAACGGTGTTTCATCGGTATGACTCATTGAGCCTCCCTGGTGTCAGCGTTTTCATTGGTTTGAGCAGTTTGCGTGTGCAAGCCATAGTCGATGATATTGCCCTGCTTATTTAAGATCAGATACTGTGTTGAGTACGGATCATACTTAAGCATGTCACCTTTATTATTCACATCAATACGTATAGGTGGCTTTGTTGTTGAGCGCGCAAAGTTAAGGGCCAAAGACTCATAATCAGCTGGAGTATGAACGCCCATTTGATTGCCATGCAGCGCATAGCTGCCTGCCAGGGCCCCCGTGACAACTGTGGCATGTAAACCCTGCACTTTAAAAATAAGCCGGTTGCCACGCGGCGCAAGTTTGGGATGTTTTTCCATAAATGCCCGGGCTTTTTTGATAATAAACTCGCGTTTAGCCGGATCTTTAGCTTTTTTAGCAAGCACTTCAGTCAGTTTTTTACCCTTACCCGTAAGCGCATTGTAAATCGAATGCTCGAGTGCTTGTTTAATCCCCCACTTCATTAGACCGGCCTGTACCGGAAGTGCTGTGAGCATACATGCCAATACGCTGGCGAGGATAAGAGATTTATTTGTCAGTCTCTGCATGGTTGGTTACCTATGGAAGGATGAGCTTAACTGCACGGTGATCACTAAATTCACTGATATCAAACGCGCTGAACCTGGCGTCTTTGATAAGTGAAGGACTTATTAATATATGGTCAATCAGCATGCGTTTGTTTCTGTAGATATAACTGTATGCACGCTTGTTAGGCACTTGTATCAGACCAGAGTCTGTAAGCTGATTAAGTGTTTGACTGCCCGGCGTGTCATTTAAATCACCCATAACAATGCGATGACGGTATTTCGCGCCATGATTGACTACAGCGCGTGCCACCGCGTTAGCCTGCGCAGCACGTTTATCATCATTATTTCGACGCTTTGATATCAGGTGCGTGACAGCGACATAAATACGCTCACCACTGCTTGCCACAAGCCCTACTCCAAGCACTTTTGACGGCCGTACGTTTACTCGACCATAACGACCTTTTATAGAGGGGAAGGTGGATACCGTGTGTTTGAGTACACCCAAACGCGTTAGCAGTGCCACATCCTGGCCAGTATAGGTGTCACGACCTTTCTTAAAAGCAATGGACCACTCATTGGGCAAATAGCTCAGTATACGTTTGACCACTGCCAGTCCTTCAACCTCGATGAGGCCTACTATGTCCGCATCGTGCTTGATAATCACCTCTGCGATTGACTTGGCCTCAGCTTCTACCTGTGCACTGCTGATCTGATTGCGTATGGATGCACCAATTCGCCCCTCATGCGGGGCATGCTCGTCCCAAAAGTTCTCTGTGTTTATCGACAGCACAGTCAGCGCCTGGACCTGAGCGCTTATCAGTATGAAAATGGTTAACACGAGGTATCGCATTGACATTCCTTTAATCACTATGCTGCTTTGTAGCGGTAGAGGTGAACGGATTGAATGAACGGCTCATCCTCTACCATGGTATTGCATCGTTTAGCCCGAGCAAATCGGGTATCCATGGTCCCAAGGGGGCGAAACGGCGGTAGATCGCGGCCCTCAACATGTGGATAGAAAAGCGGTAGATTCGCGATCGCCTCTTGGTAGCCATCATGTATATACACGCGCATCTCTGGATGAGGCGCAATCAGGTTTCGTTGTACCAGAATTTCATCCTCAGCCACCCCGGCGAGCTTTGTGATATCCATCTGCCATTGTTTATCCCAAGCCTCTTCCTCCCAGTTCTCAGGCTTGCTCTGATAATGTGTATCCAGCAGGCTGCGTGCCCGTGCCCGTGTCATGCGTTTTGAGGATTGCGTGTTGACCGCCCATCCAAACGAGACCTTATTCGGGTAGAGTACTGAAATGGAAATCGGTCGGTAGATGTGCATCAGCGAGGCATACGGGATGATCTTGACGATCTCACGTTTACGGGTACTGGCTGAGTCTGAGATTTGCTTAACCGCCATTTTAAAGTCTTCTTTAAGCGCATTGACGTCTTGAAGCGCTTGCGCGGTCTGCGCGCTCATCGCTATCATCCCGGGACAGCGCAGGGCTGTTCGTGGATCTTGTCCCTTCCTTAATTGTGTTTCACTGATAATCTCTGCAGCGCGCTGACGTGCCTGGTGACCGTCCAGCAGTTTCGGCTCAATTGTATGTGGCTTATCACTGTCTTTGTGACGCATGGGTAACCAGTAGGTACGCGCCGGCAGATGCGCATCTACTACCGTAATACACTCTGATAAGGTCTCAAGCGCCTTTACGAGCTGATCGTATATCGCTTTAACAGAGACGCGGGTTTCCAGGTGATCGCGCTGTGGCGGTGCATCAATACACTCGTGTGACATATCATTAACCTATGACGATGTTGTAGTCGTAGTGTAGCGCGTTTAACTGGCGTTGACGCCTCAGTCAGACTCATCACGCTTTGAAATTGTATCCCCACTACGACCAACACGAATCCGTTGTGACAATAGAATGTAGCGGGTTCCTGCACATGCATAGACGTTCTCGCGCATAACAGTTATTTACACCCCAGAAAGTCAGGCCAGTCCTGCCAGCCACTGTGTTTGTACATATAATCAGGGTTGTCGGGCATTGCCGCTATCGGTGTTGTTTCCATATGCTTATAAAATTCAAATCTCGTCGCAAGATTAAGTGCCCGTACTTTTGTGCGCGCCTGCTTAAACCTCAGGTACTTGCCCTTCTTGCCTAAAAAATGCGGCCAACTTACCCAGCCATTGTCTTTATAATGATCAGGAGGATCGCTCGGCAAGTTATCGCCAAGCTTGCCCGCTTTACGCATGGCGCGGTATTGCGTGGTGCTTGTGATCTCAAATTCCTTGATGCGTGCCCGCGCAGCTTTGTAACTCACAAAACGCGCATCGGGGGCAGTATTGCCTAAAAAGTCGTACCAATTCGTAAAGCCATGCTCTTTGTAGGTAAGCTCCACCCGCACCGGGTATTGCCCGGGGTGTTGATGGCAGTAGTCCATCCATTCTATTCGACTTTTGAGATTCAGACTGCGCGCATGCTTGCGCAGTGCCTTAAACGACCCGTAGCGTTTAACGGCATACGCCTGCCCCGCGGGCTTTTTCGGTAGGCGTTTTTTACCGTAGCCTAAAAAGTCGGGCATGCCCGCCCAGCCCTCATTTTTGTATGTTATTCGCGGACAGCCAGGGATATTACTGGGACGCTTACCGCTCTTTGAATACTCATCCCACTCCTTCATTGATTTAAACCCTAATGTGCGCGCATAACGGCGTGCCTCCTCAAAGGGCAAAAGTGACCGGATGCCTTTGTTGTTCGGCGGTTTGTTAAAAAACACATCAGAGTTCAGCCAACCGGACGTTTTATAATACCTAAAGGGTGATAATGGATACGTTTTCGTGAGGCCATTATCACGCAAATGCGCACGCCACTTTGCAAGACTCTGTATGCCTTGTGCCTGGGCGTAAGCTGCACAGGTATCATAATCGACATAGTTTCGGTAATACTGGCCTAAAAACTCAGGCCAGCTGGTCCAGCCTTTGTCGCGGTAATACATATGTGGGTGTCGCGGAACATGATCAGGCAGGCTCCGATTAGCAATATACTCATACCAGTGTGTCGAGGACTGTATCCCCTCGTCTTGCGCAAAGGCCTGTGCAGTGGCGTAATCACAAAAGGCGCCACGCCCGCGCACGGGGGTGTTTTTTCGTGGCGTTTTTGATAGACCCAGAAAGTCTATGTAGCCATTCCAGCCGCGATCCTTGTAGTGCTGATCCGGATGGTAAGGAATGTTAAGCGCACCGTCACTGCGTATGTACACCTGCCACTCACGCCGGCTTTTTAATTTAAGCGCTCTGACCAGGCGGCGCGCTTTTTTGAAAGGCAGATAGTTGTGTGGATTGGCAGGGTTACTCATATGGGCAGTCTCTCTATGCGTTAGTGCGACAGGATCAGCTATAGATCTGTCAACGTCTGACCGAATCGGTCATTACGTGGAAAATAGTGATTATCAGGGTTAAATGAAAAGGCGATGGCCACCGCCCGGCCGTGCAGCTGTGACAGCGGCACCGAACCTAAAAAGCGTGAGTCACGGCTGTTGTGCCGGCTATCACCGAGTACGTAGACATGTCCGGGCGGTACCGTACGCGCCGGCAATGTGTGCATCGACGGGGCCGCACCGTTTTCAAGGCGTATTTGATGCACCTGGCCGGCGATTGTTTCGCTGAACAGCTCATAATCAACCCCCGTATGCGCACGGTGATAGCTGGCAGGGTCCCCGTTGACGATAAGCGTATTATCATCGATGGCCACGGTATCGCCCGCACGTGCCACGACGCGCTTTATCATGAGCCGCCCGGTCTGCTTATCGGAAAAGACAACGATGTCGCCCCGGCCAACCGGGCTAATATCAAGCAGTGGGATCTGTGTCAGTGGCAGCAATAGACGGTAGGCCAGCTTATTGACGATAACGCGATCGCCATTGAGCAGTGTCGGGCGCATCGAATCACTGGGAATGTGATACCAATCCAGCAGTGACGAGCGAAACACGACAATGGCAAGTACAACCGCGAGCAGGTTGAACAGCCGTCGACGGTTCATTGTAAGTGAATTTTTCCTCATAACAGTATAGACGCCCACTACTCTCCCTTTTTAACATTTTATCAGTATACGACCCCTCAGATACATTGACGCCATGACTGTAACTACCTCGTTATTAAGCAATGGTGCCATTAACATCCTCACTACCCACCCCCATCTCCTTAACTGAATAAGAAGTCTTGCCCTGTTAGAAGAAAAGAGGAATAAGAAGCATCACCCTGTAGAGGTAAGCCCGCCCCAGGGCCTTGCAGGGATACGGCAGTAGGACAGGATGGGTTGCAGGGGGTATCTCTATGGCACCATTGCTTAATACTGGGGTAGTTGCATTCATACAGAATTGGCTCAGAAGGAGACTGGCCTGCGTCTATTGCCTTTGGATACCCAATGTCACGCATAATTAAAGGAGCACCCATGAATGAGATCCCCACCACCGGTGGCCACGCGAACAACGACGCCCGCGCCTGGCTGTTCTTTGGCAAAAACTTACTCAGTAACGTCGTCGGCTACCTCATTGTCGGCAACACCGCTTTGATGTGGTCCTTTTTGCACATCGTGTTCGACAACAGCGTCAACGTGTATACGAATTGGTCACACGTGCTGACCTTCGTGCTTGCCATTGCCTGCCTGTACAAGAGCCTGCAGCTGGCCCGGCAGTTTTCCCCCTGCGCCGATCAGAATAAAGACTAACCGGACAGCATGAACGCCGCGGCGCCTTTGCGCGCAGACAAGGACAGCGCTGACAGTCTGGCGATCACCCTGACTGACGTCGAATACCGTAATCCTGTCAGTCATGTGTCGATCCTTAAAGGGACCGATACAAATGGGGTGCTCTACCGGCTCTACGGCACCACCGATCGCCCGGTGCGCGGTGAGAAGTTCACGGCCTATGGCCATTTCACGCGGCACAGCGCCTATGGCCAGATTTTTGTGTTTAACCACTATGTTGCCCTGCCACCGGAAGGCGCCGGGCACCTGACACACTACCTGACCGATATCTGCGATCTCCCCAGCGCACTGGCGCACGACATTGCGCGCAGCTTTGGCAATGAAACCCTGCATATCCTCGAGGACGATCACCGCCGCTTACTGACCGTACCCGGCATGGATGAAAACTTGCTTGAACGGGCGATGACCGCTTGGCGTGATAATAAACGCGGCGATAAAGTCACTGCGCTTTTAAAAGATCACGGCATCCAGGGCCCGTCCCTGAAAAAGCTGAAAACCAAGATGGGCAGCGGCGATGACATCGTTCAGCGCATCCGCTCTAACCCCTACCTGCTGTATCTCTATCTCGATGACATCAGCCTGCGTGAGGTGGAAAACCTCATCCAAAACCTGGGCTGTCACCCTGAATTTGAGAAAAAACTGCTCGCGGTGATCATGTGGGCACTGCGCAGCGCACTGGCCCGTTTTGGCCACACCCATATGGAATCGGTCACCGTGCACCGAATGGCCACACGGCGCATTGGCGCAGAGTTCAAGCGTAACAATGCCGCGTTTGATAAAGCCCTGCGTCGTCTGATTAAGGCCGGTCTCATTCGCCGCTGGGAGCACAGCCTGGCGCTGACCGATTATGCCGAGGCTGAAACCCGCCTTGCCGATGATCTCAAACGACTGGCCAGCGCCGAGCGTAACCATGAATGCAGCATCGAGTCTGCGCGGATCGTCCGGGTGTTAAAAGCACAGCTTCCAGAGCACGCGGCCAATGCCTTATCCCCCGTCATACAGCACGCCCTGCACCATAAAATATCCCTGGTGACCAACCTGTCTCACCGTGACAGGGTACTGTGCAGCGCTGCGCTTAAAACCATCTATGAAGCACTTGGTGCCCGTGTTGAGGTCATTGCCTGTGATACGCGTACCTGCGACGAACTCTCCTTGCGCATGCAAACCGAATGCCTGACACCAGAGGGGATCATCGGACAGGCCAACGTCGGCCCCCCGAATTACAACCGCCAGTCGCCCATGGACTGTGATGCAATCATTATTAATCAAGCCGATCAGATAGATGTCATCGCCCTGCAGCAGCTGCTCGACGCCCTGCCCGATAAAACCGCGCTCATCATGCTTGGCGATCGCTTTGCACGTGCCCCCATCGGGGCCGGCCAGCCCTTTATTGATATGCTTGCATGCAAACACTTCTCACCTGTTGTGCTACCCCCACTGCATGCCAGCAGCAATACCGCACTGACGCAGCTGCGTGAGCGCAACCTGACCGGACAGGCGTTTCATTTTAGCGATCTGCGCAGCCATCCCGGCCATGGCCAGGTGCTCGCCCTGCACACCGATGATTTAGAACAGGCCCAATCCATTACGCTGCAACTGTATCGCGAAACCTTCCCGGCACTTAAAGAAGACACCGTGCATGATTGCATGATTGCCGCGATAGGCAATTTCGAGGCGGTGCGCCGTGTTAATCATTATTTACAGGGCTATTTAAACGGCGATCAAGACGACATTGCCCCGGGCATCGATGTGCGTATTGGCGATCCGGTCTTTTACAATAAAAGCACCTTTAACCCGTATGTGCCTGCAGGCACCCGGGCACGGCTGGAAAACGTCCTACCCGGCGATAAGCTGTTATTGAAATTAAGTAATGACAGTCACGTCATCGTGACGGGTAACGATCGCAGAAAAATACTGCCCGCCTATATTCAGCCGGTCAATCGTATTACCAGCGGGGTGTATAACACCGTTGTATTGATGACCCTCGATCCCGCACAACCGGTGGACATGACCACGCTGCATCACTGCGCCCGCATGGCCAAAGAGCGGTTATTTGTGATGGGCGATCCAAACAGTTACGGGCAGGCCCCCTCCATCAAGGGCCCAACACGCATGAGCGCCCTCCCAGAAGCCTTATTAAGCACCTTTAGGAAGCATTAACATGGATTCAGCAGAACGCGCTGCGGCGCGAGAACAATCAGACACGTACCTGCGTAAGGCAACCGGGTTTGCGCTCCTGCCGACACTGGCCCTGGCCATGCCTTTTTTAAGCGCCACGACCATCGCCATCGCTGCCGCCGGATGTGCGATCGCCGCGGCCATCTATAAGGTACGCGCCTCACAGATTGAGATCCCAAAACCGCTCATTCCATCGTATCAGTACACCGCGCCAACCGATTGCAGGCTTAACCAGCAGCTATTTTTAGGTAACGCCATTGCCTTTGATGATTATTTATCCTCACTGGATAACTTTGTAGAACAAAATAACATCAACAAGATTGATAACGAGGTCAAAGAGCATCATATGACCACGCTTGAAGATCACATGGCGCCGTTTTTCATCGAAGATGAGTTGCTTATGCGTCACGTTTTTGTATGTGGATCGACGGGCCTGGGAAAATCAGAGCTGTTTTTATCGACGTTATTTTGCAATGCCGCGCGCGGCGGGGGTGGAATTATCCTGGACGCAAAAGGCGACTCAAAAATGCACGCCCGTATCCAGCACTTTATGAAAAAGATCGGACGTGACGATGACATGATGTTCGTCAACTTCGACAATCCCGATTTATCCCATACCTATAATCCGCTGCTATTCGGTAATGTGCGTCAAACCATCTCGACCACGATGAAACTGAACAACTCCAAGGAAGAGTATTTCCGTAATTTGAACCGTACCGCACTGGTGGCCGCGGTGATCTGCCTGCAGAATCAGGACAATGCACCGGCGTTTGCCTTCTCTGACTTGGCGGTACTCTTTAAAGATGTCTATCGCTTCTTTGAACTGTACGAAAGCATGGATGAAACTAAAAAGGAAGACCGTGAAATTGTCTGGCTGTTTTTAAAGCGCTGGGTCGATGAGAATAAAAAAGAAGGCATTGGCTTTGACGATAAGCTCTATAAAGACCGTCTCGACGGCCTTGCCACCATCATGACGGATTTCTCACACTCCGAGTACCGCCGTATCCTCAATGACTACTCACCCGATATTGAGCTCAAACAAGCGATCCTTGAAAACAAGGTGATTGTGATCTCAATGCCAGCCTTGAGTGATAAGGAAGGCTCGGTACTGTTCGGCAAACTGTTTATTGCCGATTTGGCGCGCGCCATTGGTCAAATTCAAAACGAGCGTAAAAAAGCAAATCCGCCGTTTCCTATCTTCCTCGATGAGTACGGCAGTTTTAAGGACAGCTCTCACGCTGAGCTTTTCCAGCTTGCACGAAGCGCCGGGATCAGCCTGTGGCTGTCGGTACAATCCAAGGCCTTCCTGGATGATGAAGGACCTGCCTTTGCCGAGCAAATCTTAAGTAACTGTTGGCATCAGCTGTATTTCGATGTGCAAGATCCAAAATCCAGACAATTCGCCGCCGATCTTGCCGGTAAGGCGATCCGCAAGTTCTCAACGAAAAGCAGCTCGAAAGGCTTTGGCTTTGGCCATAAAAACTCAGACTCCGGTCAGATCCGACAAGAAAACAATTCCAATTCATCCTCGGTCGGTCACCGTGAGTTACGTGAAGATCTGCTGTTGCCTGAACATTTCGCAATGAATGCCGGTGACGCCATCATGGTCGGCAAGTTTGGCACCTTCCGCATGCGCCTGCCCATCTTACACTTTGAGGACGAACCTAAAAACATCGATGAAATCGTCCTGCCCTACTTCGATAAACCCAAGGTCAGCGGGCTTAGCTTGATGGATCACGTCCTTAAAGATGATAAGCAGCTCATCGAAGCCCTATCAGCAGTCACGCGGTCGCGGCACAGCGGAGAGCACGCATGATAGACAGACACTTCTTTACACTTCCTGGGACCGATCTGGTCGACAGCGTGCGTAATAACGAATGGAGCCTGAGCGATTTTGTCAACGGCGTGTTTGATTTGATCGCCTTTCACGTACAAAACCACGGACTGACGGCGATTATTGTCATCAGTGTAATTGCAATCATCTTGCTGTTATCCCTCGATGCGACCCGCCACCTGACAGGCTTGATTGTCTCCAATCTTATCCGGGCTGTGATCAGTACCGGCACCAATGTCGCCGCATTTATCAGCCTGTATGTCGTTAAAGGTACTAAAGATGTCTTTATCGCCAAGCTGCGCCATGCGTTGCGATCGATAGTCCGCATGTTCAAAGAAGCCGATCACCAATGACGCCTTTACTGCGTCAGCTATTTGTCACTTTTGAAGCGCCTATCAGCGTATGGCGGCTAGTACATTGTTTTTACGACTATTTACTGAGCGTTATCACCCTGAATATAAAGACTTGTCGCGTTTAGCGAAAAAGGGAGAGTAGCCAGCGTCTATTGCTGTAGGAGAAAAAATGAAAAACAAGAGACTCACATTATTAACACTGTCCGCTGCCCTGCTTACAAGCACCAGCGTCACGGCTTTTGCCGGCGTCGTTGATGAACGCAACCCGGCCTATTTGAAGATGCTGACACACCTGCACAATGCGCAGCGTGCGCTGGCGGTGGTGCAGCGTGAACTTGATAACGCGCGCGCCACCCATGCCGTGCCCGGGATGAACATCGATGTGCTCTTGCATGACATTGCGCATCACAAGAACAAGGTCGACAGCTACCTTGAACCGGATACACGCCGCTGGCGGTATCAACACCTCGCCCCGCAGGCGATTTATTTTCACGAAGCACCCGCAATACCACAACAATCAGGAGAAAACCCATGATTCATGCTCTAAAAAAGGGCCTGGCCTCAATTAATACCGGCAGCCTGTGGCTCTACATTATGTTGGCCTTTACTTTGCCCGCCATGGCACAAGCCCAACCAAACCAGGTCGGTGAGGGATTTAATGCCGACACCTTTAAGCCACCCGAAAATCTCGATACCGCCTTTCAGGAAGGTGGCGCCGCCTGGTGGGAAGTGATTGCCACCGGTGGCTTGTGGGTCAGCCTTGGCGCCGCAGCGGTACTGTTCGTATTTGGTCTGACGCAGTACATCCGTTGGGCGTTTCTGGCCGCTGCCATCTTTGCCTTCGGCGATGACATTTTGATCGGTTTTGCCAAGTTCGGCGGTGTCGGTACGGGCGCAGCTGGTGCAGGCTCGGGCGGTTAATTGAGATGAATCGTCTCTGTCCAGTCTATGCCCTGATGCCCCTGCGTGTGCTGGGGCTTACCACAGGAGGCATCATCATTGTGATCACGTGTGTGGCCATCTTTGATACCTTCATTGGGATCAGCAGTGTTGCAACACTGGCGATCGGGTATGGACTGGCCGTGGCGCTGGATAAGGCCTCCAAGGATTATCCAGGCGGCTACCTGCAGTACAAGGCCTCCAACTTTCTCACCACCACACGCCTGTTAAAGGTGCCTGTGCTGGGTGAAATTATTGCCGTTGGCGGGAAAGGTGCTACCACTGCGTGGGTTGAGGCAGGTTCATTGCCACCACCATCCATTAATAACCACTACTACATCTGATTATGGCCAAGAAAAAGAAAACTTCTGAGATTGAACACGTCGAAGAGACAGGCGAAATTTACAGCCTGTTTTCACTGGCCGAAAGCAGCTCAGCGCGCAGCTTCACTACACTTGTGATCTTCGGGCTGATTGCGATTGTTGTCATTGCGATGCTCTCATTTGGGAATCACAAAAAAGACACGCTGATTAATCACCTTGCGCTGAACCGTATTATGTACGGGTTTATGCATAAAGACGGTGTTTTTGTCTCGCAAGAAGGCCGTCCGGATGAGCTGGTGATTGGTTATGCCATTACAGCACTGAACCACCAATATAACTACAGCCCCAAGACGGTGACCACTAATTTTGAGCGCCTGCTTAAAATGTATGACTACCGCGTCGGCATCAAAAAAGAACCGCTGTTTAATCGCCTTATCAAAAAAGCCAACGATAACGCAATTACTCAATCATTAATTCTTGTTGATTATAAACTTTACGAAGATGACCGTTACTACGTCTTACAGGGTGTTGGTGCTATTTCACAAACCGCTTCAACCATCATCCTCGAACAGGATAAGCGTGTGAACTTCTCTGTCACCATGGCAAAGGTCGCACCGACTGACGGTCGAAAACTGGGGCTTGCCCTCATTGATATCAAGGACAAGGCAATATGAGAACGTTACTCGTAAACCTTATCACGGCGCTGGCACTGCTTGGCATAACAAGTAGCGCACTGGCGATGTGTAAATCCGGCGTTCGCGAAATTGACTTTAGCGATCGTCCAGAGACTATATACGTGGGGGATATCTGGACAGAAGTCATCTTTCCGGAGCCTATTATTGGTCGTCTTAAACAAAAACCAGAAGGCCTGCAAGACAACAAAACAACACCGTTTAGCGATCGCCTGTATTTCAAGACCAGTGAAAACACCTACACCGGCATGGTGTTTGTACACGGTAAATCCGGTCAAACGTACACGCTTCGCCTGCTTGCCCGGGCTAACTGCCCTGATACCATTGTGCGCGGCTACGGTGACGCATCAATTTCCAGTGAGCCGCCCACCGTTAATGCACGTGGCCGCAGCACCTCTCGCCGCAAACTGATGGAATTTATGCTGCTTGGCTACAACAAGCACAATAAACCGAAAGGTGTACGCATTGAGCGGCCTGAAGGCTCTAAAGCAAAGCGACTGGTTTTCAAACAAGGTCCTGTTCATTTCTACGTCGAGGAGATTTGGAAGGGTCAACGCGCCGTTGGCACCGTATTACTGGCTGAGAATATGGGACGCACCCCCTACCGCGTTGCCATCGAAGCCATTAATTTCAGCTCGCCGCAGCTGACCAAGCTGTTTGGCCGCATTAGTGAAGTCACCATGCAGCCGTATGATTTCAGGCTCGCACCTGCCCCGGAGTATGCCATTGACCACCGCAGCACCAAGCATCGCGGGTTGGTCTACATCGTCTCACAGCGTCCGCGTCGTGCGCGTCGCTAGGGAGTATTGAAATGGCTGAAGAACCGATTCAAATTCAAGAGCAGACCCCCACGCCTGAGCGTAAAAAACCCAGCATGGCTTTGGTGCTACTTATCATTGCCGGGGCATCGCTTGGTTTTATGTATCAGCTTGGCCTGTTTGATACCGCACCTATTTCAAATGAGAATGCCGGCTACGATCCTGACGTCGAGAAAAAGAAACAGGAAGCCGAGAAAAAGGCACAATCTGAATTCGAACTTGGGATCACCGGCCCCAGTGAAGCGGGTGGCCAATTAGCCATTTTGGACAGGCGCCTGAACACACAACAAGAACAGCTTAATCGAGAACGCCTGGATAGCGCCAATTATCGCCGCGAAACGCAGGCGCAAGCCCAGGCTGCCAATAAAAAGATGCAGGAGATGCAGCAGTCCATACTGGAGTTGTCACAGCTCATTCAGGCACAGTCCTATGATCGCAGCTACGACAACTTCAAGCCAGACGGCGAAGAGCTGCCTGTTCTGCCCACTGAAGCACCTACACCTTCGTTTGACTACAAAACCTACTCGCGTGCCATTAGCGCACCTACAGGTAAGCAATCTACAAATGCACAAGGTACTACGCTCGCAGACGACCTCGCAGCAAAGGCCGATAACGCGATTGATAAAACATTTGAGTTATCAGGGGCGACCGAAGTCGGTGGTACAGGCGCTACACGCCAGATAAGCTCAAGTGAAACAACTATCCTCGGCCAATCCGGCAACCGTGAAACAATCGGCCTGGATGTACCGGCCGGATCATTTGCACAAATCACTAATTTACACGGCGTGGATTGTCCCATCGGGGGGAGTAGCGCAGTGTCACAACAGGACGATCTGTTCAGCAACACCCCTGTTACATTGCAAGTACGCAGCATCTTTAAAGGCCCACTGCGTGCCCAGATTGACTTTAAAAATGCCCACCTGATTGGCGTGTGCGTAGGGCTTCGCAATACCAAACGTGCCCGCATCAAGATTGAACGGTTCTCGTACTACGATGAGTACGGTAAGCAACAATTCATCCCGATTAATGGTTATGTCAATGATGGCGATGATCACTCTCAAGATGTCAGTGGCACACTTATCTCAACACCAGCAAAAGACGTTGCCCTCTTGGCACTGTCTGACTTTATTGCAGCTGTAGGTAGTTTTACCTCCCAAACGGAAAGCAGCACGGTCACCAGCGCCATCACAGGCACGGCGACCACAGACTTTACAGGCGACAAGGCGCGCGCCCTCTTCGGCGCCGGTATTCAAAACTCTGCCAATCGCACGTCACAAATTCTAGCCCAGCAGGTGGCCGCTTCGATTGATGTGATCCACATTGATGCTGGTCGCAAAATGGAAATGTTTATCTCTGGTCCGTTCACGGTCCAGGTCGACGCACACGAGGTTCCTTTAGATGATGAAATTAACATTTAAGCCATGTATGGCAGTTGCCATGGCACTGCTGACACTATCAGGCTGCGCTTCTGTCAATCGCGAAGACATCCCTGCTGGCGCATCGCCTGACAGTATCTACGATCAGGTCTACAAGGAAGGTCAAAGCAATACCATTGAGCTTTTGCGTGAAGGGCTTCAAGAACGCAAGGTCTATGGCGTGACCGATCCGTATATTCCACTACGACGACCCGATGAAGTTGTACCTATCTGGGTCGTGGATGGTGTTGATCCATTAACTGGACGCCGCATTGGTGGCCACTGGGAACACACTGTGATCCGGAGAGGTGGATGGGCGGTCGATTAACCATTACGGCTTTACTGGGCATGTTAGTGGTTCAACCATTACCCGCCAGTGATTTTGCAAGCCCGTATGTGCTGGACGAGCTACGCGCCCGCGCACAAGCCGATATCATGCGCCGACCTGCCAAGGTTAACCGTGAATCTGATGCGGTGCTTGCCCGTACGCTGTTAAAACGTGAAGCGCAACCAGCCGGCTATCTGCCGCCTCGAACCGCTACGTTCCCTAAAGTGGGGATAAGCAGCAATACCCTGCTCTCATTGCGCACAACGAGTGAATTAATCAAGCGCAGTACAAGTTATCTCATTCGCTTTGATGATTTGACAGATGCCTTTTTAGATACCCCGATGATTGCACTTGGGCCGGATACTGTCGATCTGCGAATCATTGTCGCTGAGATTGCGCGCCAAACAAAAACACATCAAGAAATATACCCGGATGCAAAGATGATCGTGTTTCGCAATAAGAAGAAAACATTATGAATATGCAAGTTGATCCCAATCTTGCCCGAGAGCTTGAAAAACGTAATTATGGCAATGCCTTTCCGCTTGAGGAAATGCTGGATATCTTTACGTTTGTCAAAGACGGGAATTACTTCCATACCGCAGATGGCCGCTTTGCGCGTGTCTGGCGCCTGCCTGGGATCTGCGACGAAGCCATGCATGATGAGGAAAAAGCCTCAGCGGCAGATGCACTGGCGTACGCATTTAACCGTTTCCCTGAAAACTCATGTGGGCAGTTCATTCGCTACACACATAACAACATTAATTACTTTCTAAATGAGTTCTACGAAGACATCAGCGATTCAGCATTTTCTGAAGAAATCATCAACGCAACTATTGATCGCCAACTAAAAGGGGCAAAGTCTGGTTTTTTTGGTGACGTGTCGACATCGATGCTCAACAAAGCCAAGCAGGACTTGATTGAGGAAATTGATGACAGCGATGAACGCAAAGATGATATGGACGTCAGTATCAATCGCACCATGTCCTCGGGGCGTTATGCAACAACCTCTGACATACTGCTCGTCTTTATCTACTCACCACCCTGGGCCAGTGGTGCAAAACTCCTGCAGCGTTGGTATCAGAAACTGCTTGCGGGTCTTGGCTTTTTAAACCTCAAAGAGCTGTATTTTAATCAGTACAAACGTGAGAAGAAAAAGTTCTTACGTCATGCCGATTACATAGAGCAGGCCCTTTTGGCGTCAGGTATTGGCCCACGCGTCGTGACCGGACAAGGCATGATTGAGATGCTCTACCGTGAGCTCAATCCTGATCGGTCACAGCGCATCAAGGCCCCAACCTACAAATCCAAGTTCAGTATTCGAGAATTTCTGGATGACGTTATTAACAATAGCACCGCAGAGCGCAAAGAACGCAGTATTCGCAGCTCTGCCACCTACAGCTCAATTCATACGTCAGAGAAGGGCTGGCAAATAGGTGACAATTATTATGCGGCCTGTAGTGCCAAGCACCTGCCAACCAGTACGCGTGCCGGTATGCTGCTCGATGCCGTGCGCAAGGTTGAGGGTCGCGGCTGGGTCGTGTGTAACTTTCATGTCGGCAGCCAGGTCGGCACACGCGCACTTTTGAAGATGCGTAAAGGTGCGCTGTGGTCAAAAGCAAATCTCAATTCGCACATGCCGATGTTTAAGCCGGATATGGAGCAAATCGGTAAACAGCAAGCGGATATGGATTACGTCACCAACGCGATGAACCCGGAAGAGCGTAATACGCAACTTGTGCTCAATGCTTCCTACCACGCGGTTATGATTAACGACAATCCTGAAGAAGCACAGTTACGTGCACAGGATTTAGAAGAATACATGTGGCAAGAAGGTTATTTTGAGGCAGAACGTGGCGATGCGGTTATTCATCATTGCCTGCCTATGAATATGCGTAAAAGCTCTCAAAATATGCTACAGCGCAAGATCCCAACGCTGTCAGCCAATTTCGCCGATATGTGCCCACTGTTCACCTCTTACCAGGGTATGTTCACCAATGATCCAGACCGGCGTAAAACATCCGTATTGGTGAATAATTCAGTTGGTGAGCCGACCTTTATTAACGTGTTTCATGAGCGAGTTACTTGTGGCCATGCGCTAGTGGCAGGCAGTACAGGTTCAGGTAAGTCATTTATGGCTAATACCATCCTAAGCCAGATGCGCGCCTCGGATAAAATGAAGATCTTTATCGTCGATAAAGGTGACTCGTATCAATCCTTTTGCCAAACTAACGGCGGTACGTATGTAAAGCTCATGCTCGATGATGAGGACGGTGTTGAACCTGTCTGTCTAAATCCTTTGTATACCGGCTTTGAGAACGGCAAACGACGTCAGCCAGATAAAGCAGAGCTTGAATTTATTCAAGGCACCATCGAGGCGATGGCGCTGTCTTCTGTCTCGAAAGACAATGGGGTGAATACCGATCTGACCACTGAAGATCTCGGCACCATGCTCAAAGCATTGACCGAGCTGTACAACACACACCCGGAACACCTTGAAGTCACTCTGACGGATTATTGTGATTACCTGGTAGAGCATGAAGGTGAACGTGGCCGCTCCATTGCAGCGCAGATGTTCAAGTACACCCGCAAGGGCTTATACGGAAAACTCTTTGATGGCCCGCTTAAAGCCGATTGGACTGCCGACATCATCGTGTTTGAAACCGATAAGCTGGCTGATTCTGATTGCCTGCCTATTGCCATGCTGGTGCTGTTCTATCAGATGGAGATGTATTCAAAGCACATTTTAGGCAAAAGCGTCAGGAAAGTGCTTGCCATTGATGAAGCCTGGGCGGCACTGGCGCAAGAATCAATTGCATCCATCATTGCAGGCTATTTCCGTGAAATGCGTAAGCACAACATGGCGATTTGGCTACTATCACAATCTGTTGAGGACTTTGCACGCCTTGTTGCTAAATCTGTGGGTGATAGCGGTAAGCAATCCGGGATCATCCAAAATACAAAACATTTCTTCTTATTGTCCTGTTCAAACACTGATCACGGGATCGGTAAAGAACTGCTTAATATGACGGATGAAGACGTTAATACTTGGGCAAGCGTGTCTTCCCTACCCCCGTATTATTCTGAGGTTTATTACCGTGCAATGCTCGATGATGATAAACCTTATTCTGGTAAGTTCCGCGTCATGTCAAACTCTGTCGGTATTTGGATTGGTACCACAACCCCGGTAGATGTCGATCTGCGCAGGAAACGCATTAAAGAAAAAATAAACGAAGGCCTGGACCCACAAAGCGCACAACGCGAGGCCATTCTCGAATTAGCTAAGGAGTTTCCCTATGGTTCACGTTACGCTGCATAAAGCTGTTCTCGCAGGCTTACTGGGTACCTTGTTGACTGGCTGTGCCAGCAGTGAAGTACTCCCTCAAAAAACCATTCTGGATGATGATTACAACCCTAAGGATGGTATCAGTCTGTCAGAAAGTGACAAACAACGCGGGATCACACTGGAAGGCAAGCGCGCAGCTGCGCGTATGCGTGCCCTGCAGGACGAGGAACTTAAAGGCGCCTATGCGCAAGGCGTTCGAGATACATTACAGGACTTTAAAGGCCGTATGCGTGCTCGCTCACAGTTTGTCTGGGAGCCACCTATCGTTGAAATGGTCGAGATGCCCGCTGCCAATATGAATGGCGCAATCTATCCGCGCCATGTCACGCCCGTCATTATCGCTCCTGGTCGCTGGGTAGAAGAAAATGGCGTACGACTGCCGGTCGAATAGGTTGAATAATTATGACTGATAAGCCTAAAAATGAAGAAAAGCAGGATGCGTCGTCGGTCCTTGAAAGCTTTAATGCCACTATCGAACAAGGCGATCAACCCATGTTTGAGCAGCAAGAGAGTGAGCAAACCTTTGATACGCCTCAGCCGGATTACATGAACACTAACCAAAGTGATGATGCCCGCGATCCGATCCAGGAGCCCGGTCACGCTAATCTTGATGAGCATTATGAAGATGAAGTGATTGAAAAGTCGGCTAAGAAAAAAGGCGGTATCGCAGGAGTAGTTATTATTGCAGTTGCTGCAGTGGTCGGTGCTGGCGTGTTCTTTTTGGATAACAAGCACTCCGATCAGATTATCCAGCAAGCACAACAAGAAGCCGGCACAAATCAGGCCGGCGCCGACGATTTACCTACGAATGAACCATCATTAGTAGCAAGTAAAAATGTGTCAGAAGGTAAATCAATACAATTGGATGAAATTATTGGTTCTGTTGATCCCGTCTACCCCGATCCATTGCCGAGATTGACGCCACCTAAGAGCGAACAAGAAACACCCCTTGATATCAGCAAGGCTGATTTAAAGCTTGTTGAGATAAGCGTTGACAAGCAAATCAGCCGGATCGATGCGCTGACGGAGAAGCAAAGCTTGATTGATGGCACTGTGACACGCATTGATCAGCAAATGCCGGAAATACAGACCCAGCTAGCGGCACTACAAGAGACGCTTTATAAATTGGTTAACGACAAGAAGCTTGAAGGCAAACCACCTATCAAACTGATTGGGTTCTCAACAACCTCTTTTTGTCAAAGTTGTACACCTCACAGCATCATAGAGCATCAAGGTACTCAGATGATTATTGCCAATGGCGATACATTTAAAGGCTATACAGCTAAAGTGATCGCCGATCGACTGATCCTGAGTAATAACAAAGAACAATATTCATACTATCCAGAAAAGTAATTATGGTTGCACGTAATCTAAAACCAGTCCGCGATATAAAGCTGGACAAATACTTCAGCAAGTTAAATGATGACTCCTTTAACGGTAAAATCAGGGCAACACCGTACTGGGGGATTCCCTCAGTCGCACCTCATGGCTGCAATGGTGGACTTGAAGATGATCATGCGCCGCCTGCCTCTTATGAAGAGAGTAAAGGCGAGGTCAGCATTATTATCCACCAGTACTTACTTGCACGCTCAGCACCTAAGTATGTGGTGCTGTACTTACTTCACCATGAATGTCTTCATCAGGTATATGAGCCAGAAGATGGCGATCCACATGGCCCACTGTTCCGTGAACAAGAAGTATTAATTCCTAATCGTGACAAGGCGATTGGCTGGCTGAAAAAGTCAGGCTTTAGTACGGTGGATTGGTAATGCTGAGACGCATGCTTTTATTACTTGTTGGGCTTTGCTGCATTCACAATACAGCGAATGCTGATTTATTTGAGTCAACAGGAAGAAAGTATGGCATCGACCCATATCTGCTACGCGCGATTGCGCAGCAGGAAAGCGACTTAAAGCATTGGACGCTCAATATCAATCGCGAATCTGTTGTCTGTCCGAATAAGCGAGGGATAGTAAAAACCCTCAAACATATATCAAAAAGACCTTACATACTTGTTGCTAAGCACCGTCACGGCACCGGCTACAAACCCTACGGTTGCGTATATAACAATAAGGAAAATCTGCATTACAGGTGGTTCCGATCAGCAGAAGCTGCCAGGCAGCACGCAAGAGCCTATAAACTTAAAGTTGTGCGTATAACAAAGCGAAATGTAAAAAGCACAGATATCGGCATCATGCAAATCAACTGGCGATGGCATGAACAGCATGTAACATCTATCAATAAGCTACTTGATGTATCATACAACGTTGAATATGCCGCCAGCTTGCTACGTAAACTGATAAAAGCGCACGGCCTATATGAGGCTATCGGTCGCTACCACAACAATACCGATGAACAGCGTAAACGTAATTACAGAAGCCGCGTGATTGCGATATATAATTCATTACGCAAGACGCGCACGTGAGAGCTTTCTTCTTCAGCCTGTTTATTTATGCTTATTCGCCTTTAAGCCAGGCCATCGAACTACCACCGCTCTCTCCGGTACAAATTGAGAACCAAAGAAAGCTGACAAAGCAGTACGAGTCACACCCAAGACGCTCTACAGTAATTGATAACCCTGGCTTTATCGAGGCGTTTAGCAAAACACATAAGATTAAACCTTTAACCAATGAAGAACACGCTGCGTTGTGGAAAAAGAGCTATGAGCCAAAGCCAGGGGGCGTACGCGTTGATATCTTCTTCGATCACTATCAACTTGAGCTAGATGAAATCGCCCGTGCTGGCGAGAAGCTGAGTCGCAAATACCATGGCCGTATCGAGTTCTATTACTACCTGGTTACCAACACCGGCATCACAGAGAGTGATTATAGAACCGTAGAGGCACTTGAAAAACTCGAATCCGTCGGTGCGACACTCGATTATAAAGCTGAATTCGCCAAAAGCCTCAAGGTAAAGACCTTTCCTAAAGCTGTCCTTCGCTATGAAAATCGCTTGTGGCAGGCAGAATTAGACAAAACGCTCCCGGTTTCACAGCAGCTCATCCAACACGTCCACAAAAAGAGAAGAAAATAGCCTTTTTTTGTCATTTTTCACCTTATTTTATCCTTTATACGGAGAGTAACCAGCGTCTATTGTCATCAAGGAGTGATTTCTTATGAAAAAGACAGTGACCGGCTTTATTCTGGGTGCAATTTGCACATCTTTATTCTGGGGCTTTAGTACCACAGCGAGCGTACGTGAACCCGCCGAGCGTCAAGCGGTCCCTGCAGATAACCCAAACTTCATCGGTATTTTGGACTGTAATGAGTTCAGCTGGATGCAAAACTGTACTGAAGTGAATAAGAACGCCTCTGAACACCCAGATGTGCCGCTTCGCGTCAAAACAAAAAGCGGTCATGAGCTCAACATTGCACCCGGCACCCCGACCGCCTTGATGAACATGATGCTCAAAGGCACGCCAGAATCAGCGGCTGAATTTGCTGATTATCTTGAGCGTGACGAAAAGCTACGTCAAAGAGCTGCAAGCCTCTGGAAAGCCGAGATGGCCAAACGTGGCGGCATAAATGGCTCGCTTAAAGAGCTGCAGACTAAACTCACCGGACCACCCAAAGATATTGATTACGATCGAATCAAGACGTTTGTATTCTATGACTCTGAGTGCGCCTACTGTAAAAAGATGCTGCCTGAGCTAAAAGCACTTAAAGATCGACATCCCAAGCTGAAGCTCTCGCTCCTCCAGATTGATTTAAATAAGCCTGCTCTGATTGCGATCAATAAGAAATACGGCTTGAATGCCAAGCTTTTAAGTGGCCCTGGTCGAGCGAAGTTCTTACCCCTTATCTCCAAAACACCGACTGTTTGGATTCAGGACAATAAGAATAAAGCAGATCTACCCACCTTTAACTTCATGAGAGCTGCTGAGTTAGAGAGCGTTCTGGCAAAGGTATCTAATAATGAAAAACTTTAACAAAATCATACTACCTCTGCTGTTCCTGATTACGTTTAGTAATGGCGCTCAAGCATTGGATGCAGGTATTTCATCTCCTGCTGATATTCGAGACCAAATTGAGGAGATCGCAAGAAAGAAAGGAGTTACTGCAGAGGCATTATCTAAGTCTCTTAATACTAGCTTCGACTCTCTAGGTTTGGTTTCTGAAGATTTACCTTCATCTGGTTACAATAAATATGAGTTAGTTGGTGCAGGTTTTAGTACTAGCTTTAGCTCTGGTTGTAATGGCGTTGGGTTACCAAACATTTTAGGGAATCTTAATGGTCAGTTAGATAACGTATTAACATATATTCAGTCTAATGCATTGAATCTCGCAATTAATTACTTGATATTTAGCAACCCAACGCTGTACGAGCTTTTTCAGGACATGAAGGAAAGCACAGAATTTGCGATCGACCTTAATCTTGCCACATGTCAAAGCGTTAGAGCACTTGCTGTAAAAGACAAAGAAATTCTACAAAAGGCGATTGACAAGTGTATAGCTGATAAAGGCACTCCGGAAGCGTGTAATGATGGTCATGATCTTAGTCAGTACGCAGAAACAGAACTAAGCGACATTGTTTCTATAAACGCAACAGGATTTGGATTTGGAAGCAACGGTAACCCAGGAACATCAGGTGCAAACGGAAGCCCGGGAAGCACAGGACCCACTGCTGGGATAACTGGTAATGGTACTGGCACTGGTGTTAGCACTGATGGAAGCCATAATAGTGCCTTACTGGCTAAAGCCGCAGTCCCAGATGTTGTTAAAGAGCACTTTAATAATATTGTTCCAGATATTAGATATAACGGGGATAAAATCGAGCATGGCGGCAGAAAAACATCACTGTCACAAATTGTGAATGAGAAACAAAAACTCATATTCTCTTTGCTTGATAAAGCTGTTGATGCATACACAAGCAATAGCGACTTCAACACATTTGTTGACCAAATAAATGACACTGAAGGCGGTGGAAAGATTAATAAGAGCGTGATACATGCGCTCGCATCAATGAAAGAAAGCGAAAAAACATTTGCTGACTATATACTGTCTAGTGAAAACCTGGCGAGAAGCATATCAATTTCACATGGAATGTGGATCGGCAGTGCAATCGGGTCAGTTATCGCGAACGGCACAACATCAGGACAGCTAGCTTCAAAAATGACTGACGATGCACGATCTCATTATGACAGAAGCCAAAAGTTTCTAATTGACGAGATGCAGGCAATTTCTCTCGCTATAAAAGCACAAGATTACCATCTAAGTATCGCTAAAGATGTCGTTGAGAAAGGTTCAAATGCGCGCGCCAGGAAGATTAGAGGGGAATTATGAATAAACACTTTATAAGCGCTTATTCATTCTTTGCACTGATCTCGATTAGTAATCCGGTACGAGCAAGAAGCCTTCGCGATAGCACGGAAGCATGGGATATCTTTGCTGCGTATTTTAGTGATATTACACTAAATTTCACGCTCTATATGGATATTGGCGCACCTGTACACTCAGCAATGCTGGTGGCTGCCGGTATTCTTTTTAGCTTTTTTGCATTTACTAGCTTAGGTTACACTGTTGTTGGTAAATCTCTCGGAGCAAATATCGATCCAGGTCAGGTTTTTCGCTCTGCGCTTATAATTGCATTCCTGCTCTTCCCTGTAAATTACAAGGACTTTAAAACAGCCAGCGATAACCCTGAGGCGAGAACCTTGCTTGCAGAGAAGATAGATAATGAATTCGTCGCTAGGAATTTAAACAGCAAAGATACACAGCAAGATAACTTCCAGGTCACCCTGTCTTTTCTATTATTACACAAACTCGCCATTGGAATACATGAGTTAATTGGCAGCCTAGTAGAGAGCGGTATTAAAACTGGAGGAGTAGATAGTGGTACGGGTGTACCCTACCGTGCTTTTAGAACTTTTAATCTTACTTATGCTGACGTGCTTGAAGGTGAACCAGAAACGCAGAGAGCGTATATAGATTATATTGGGAGATGTAATGGCGCTGTGACATCGCCTAAAACTCTTGCACTAGAAGTCCCTAGACATGAGTGGCTAGTATTAGGTTTGCAAGGTGGCGGTGATCTAGGAATGTCATATGGAGAACTTAGAAACTTTAGACTTACCGGTACTGAGTTCACTGAAGAAATGTCACAATCTTCAATATTTTCTGACGATTCTTTTTTTGGTGTTACAGGGCTAGAGCAAAGGCATGCATTGGCCCCTAAAGCATCACAGGCATTGATGGAATATTACCCAAGCAACCTCAATAGACCTGTTCATGAAACGCCATACAAGTTTAAAACAAGACATTATTGGTATAACAAGTTCCAAGGCCTTCCCGCTGACTCTAATACTACCTTTAAGACATTTTATGATAATGAAATAACGGGCGCATCAAATCCTCCAAGTGATATCAAGGATGAAAACAAATCACATTACTACCCCAGGAGCTGCTTTCAGATGATGTTAGTTGCTGACCGCGCGATGGCTGAGTATAGGGCTGGCTATTTTTTTAGCGAAATCCAGAATAGAAAGAAATCATTCTTTTCTGCGACAGGTGTAGTGCAAAAAGCATTAGACGCTTTCAACGCAGGACTACGCTTGTTCGCAAAACTTACAGGGCAAGGTACTGCAAATGCTACTTCAGAGTTCCAATACAGGACAATAGCTGACTTCCAGCGTAACAACAGGGATTATAATAGTGCATTCGGTGCCGAGAAGAGAGCGTTTGATGATGCTGTTATTGCCGGCAAAGCAACAATCGGCATTCTTGGCTCGAGTATATACGAGTTTTTTCAAGAATTTAAACTAGAATACAATATACCAATAATGGCTGGGTTTCTTGGTTTTTTATATGGATTGCTGTTTGTGTTCTGGCCACTATTGATCGTTCTGGCAGTTATTTATGGAAGAGGTGGGTCGTTAAGTCTATCTATTTCATTATTTGCATATTTACACACTGTTATTCTTTTATCATTTATTATTATAAAGATAGGTGCTGTTGTGACTGTAGGCCTTCAACAGTCTATTAATGCAACGGCAGGCCTCACCATGGCTTACAATGCCAACATAGTTGGTCAGGCGATGATGGCTCAATCAATGGTTGTCATGGGAGTATTGGCAACGTTTCCAATTGCATACTTCATAATATTTAGTGACAAACTCAGTATTCGTGGAGTTTCAAGCAAGGGTTATGGCGGTGACCAGATCGTAAAATCTGCTGCTGTTGCTGCAGGTGCTGCTGGATTTGTCGCAAACAAAACACTAAGCACAGTTAAATCTGCTGGTGAGAAAAATTTATCTGAAAGAAGATATCAACAAAACAGAGAAGAGACGATATCCAGACAGAACCTTCAAGACAGCAGGTGGGCTGTTCAAGAGCTTGGGCGACAAGAATCTTTGCAAAAACAGGCAAGTAGAGAAGTTGAACAACGCCGCGATAGAAAACGTGACAGATAAAGCATGACTTGCTGATTATTACTTAAGCGTAAGTGTCCAACATATTCTTAACGCATAGTATCTAGTAGTGTTAGTCTTCTCCTAACAAGGACATAGGTATCTATTATGCTTAAATATATTAAATATGCTTTGCTGGCACCGTTAGTCGTACTACTAGCATGGTATTTTTTGATCCCGCCAATTGGTGATTATGAAATCGTAAAAAATGACCGTTCTTTCTTGCTGCCCGAGAATTATACAAATGCACTGTTTTTGACAGGGAAGCATAAGATCGATCAGGCCCCGCCTTTCCTTGAAGTAAAAGGAAACCTATTTTTACGTCGTACGCAGCCTGAACATACTGCTGTGCCTGTAGATATGTCTGCTCATCGTGGCAAATGGGTATTTATTGCTTTTGGCTTTAATGGTGATAGATGGGCATGGGGACCTAATGAAAAGACAGGTATTAGAATTGCTGAAACTCTATCTGCTATAAAAAACCATGTATCTGGAAATATTGAAACATGGTTCGTAAGGGTTAATTATTTTCAGAAGAAAAGCATCCCTATTGGCGGCTCTTTTGCAGCCAAATGCGGTTTAGAATGGAAAACAAACCAGGGTGTATATTCTGATGATCCAGTATGGGAATCGGATTATGTTAATTACTACTACGGCCAAGATGGCTCTAATGCAAATAATCATAAACTAAAGTGTGTAGATCGTTTTTTCTACAGCATTCCTCATAATGGTGAAGTTAATGATTATTTTAATGATTGGCTGCAGGAGCAATTAAGAAGCAATAATCTTAACGTTGGTACTGATGTTGCACCGGTTTGGCCATGGTTTATGCTAGTTGATCCAGAAGGTAATATTGTTGCAAATTGGGGAAGAGGCCCTGAAGGTAATCAGTTGACCCTAAGAAATGGTAGTTTAATTAACTCAATTAAAGGCGTTATTGATAATAGCTCTTTCAAAAGCGACGTAGATATTACACAGGCAAGCGATATTGCTAATTCAGAGCTTAACTCTAAGCCAACTACTTTTAGGCATAATGGCTGTAAAACTTGTCCACGGATTGCAACAGCTATACATGACTTTAACTCGTCATCTAAAGCGGGCATTGGCGCCCTAAGCAGAATCTTCGATATCGAAGGTAAGCCTGAGCTCATCAAACAGATTAAGGAAAGCGCGATTATGCAGAAAATCCTGGCTGACCCAGATGAGACCACAGAAACCGGCCTTTAACTCTACAACCCGCTTCGGCGGGTTTTTTATCATACCTACACCTTACATAATATGAAGCATTTAAGTGACTAAAACCTATTAACACCCTCTTCCTCGATTATCTCCAGTGCCATAAGCTGTTACCTGTTTATTAAGGCCTGAATTTAGTAGGCACAATCATGCGGCTAGCCAATTGCATTACATACCCCTGATCTTCTGTATATTTTTGGACAAATAGGGAGAGTAGCCAGCGTCTATAAGTATAAATGAAGTGTATACACTACAGATCGCGTTATGATGCCAAATAAACAACCATTTGATATGAGCTTGTATGGTAATGCTTTCTTTAAGATTGGAGGAGAGAAGTCCCCTACCTTGCCTGTCTTTATGTTTGATGCCGCCGGCCGGCTTATACGCAACAAGAACGGTATTAAGCTTGACGCTATCTTTCCAGATGAAAGCGAGGTCCTCGTATTCAAAGACCAGTGTAAATACCCACAGTTTTGGTACTTCTCGTACGATCAGTTTAGAAAAGCAATAAGGAACGCCATTAATCATGCGCCCAGACACGTTAGAGAAGAACTTAAGGCTATATACCCGAACAATACACCCCTAACATCAAAACGCCTATACGCCCCACTGGGTGGCAAACAGATTAATCTAGATGGCATTAATGCCGTCCTCGATGCTGTCGATGATCCAAACACGCCAATTGAGGCCAGACACATAACAGAGCAAAACCTGGCCAGTGCCGGCATATTCAGAATCCCCCCTAACATCCCGTTCAACCATGATCTGCACAGCGCTGATAACGGGCTCATTTTCAACAAACAAACCCCCTATGATGTAAAAACATTCGGCTGGTATATGAACCGGCGAGTTTTGCGTAAGTCATTGATAACAAATAAGCAACAGTAATATACTCCCTTCTTGACGAATAAGTGTCCAACTTAATCCTAACGCAGGATACTGGGTGCAGTTATAACTATAAGTAACAATCACAACACATGTACTTAGGAGTAAGAATGTTGACTAGTCGTTTTGAAATCAAACCATGGCCTTGTAACACACAATTCAAGCGTAAAGCCCCAGGGCTTGCTCGAATCGGTGCAACCTGGAAGAACCTTGATATGGATCGTTTACCACACTTGATAGGAGATATATTTCAGGACGTTGATGCAGGCTCTCAAACAATTGGCCTGGTTATTGATTTCATCAAGCAGGATGACGATACATACAAATTTAATGTCACGCTCTCTGATATTTTGAACAAGCTTGTTCAGCCACACGCAATGGAATGGGAGCACATGCGTTACATTATCGATGCCGTTATCACTGTTAACTGCGAAAACGATGTAATGCCAACGATGTACATGGAGTGTGATCATACAGGTCTATTTTGGGAAGACCCAATGAAGACACCGTTTTAATCATATCTATATAGATGAACGAAATGAGCGATGACACAATGACAGCTAGCCGATACACACTGTATACATTATTACTGCTTACTAGCTTGGTGCTATGCATGATTGCGGTGCTTGTCTTTATTAATACGGAGACAATCATTGCTCAGTTCAGTTTGAGCGGTGGGAAAATTGCTATTGTATACTCCGTGTCGCTGTTCTTCTTTATTTTGTCGCCACTTCCATTAATTGCGTTCGTACCTATAAAGTACACATACATTCTACTTGCGCTGTATGGCGGGTATCAGCTTGGCCATATCGATTCGTATAGCCTGAAAATAAAGGAACTGACACAGCAGCATATGCAAAACGAGATTGGAGCCTCTTATGAAATTGGTGCCTAACTATCTCAAGAGTATTCTTGCTGGCTGCTTGATATGTGCATATACAGGTACAGGCGTGTTAGCAGATACAATTCGTGATTTAACTCGGCAGAGAATAATCCTCCAGAAAGCCAATAAAAGCACGGATAAAATTGACGCTAAAGTATGGGCATATTACGCGCGGCTTTCCGCTGATAATCTTGGAGGGCATGGTCAGCTTAAAATACCTGATTACAATAGTACAGAACAACTGTCACCCAAGATTAACCCTGAGATTTTACGCAACTGGGTAAAACAGCGACACAAACACCTCAACTTGAGCAAGTAACCATGATAGATAAATCTGACAACTCGGCAATCGTTAAAACAGGTATTGCCGTAGTACTGCTCGGCATTTTTTCGAAAGTGGTTTATTTGCTCGCAGAGGCATATTACAACAACCTGTTAATTGAATTTTCAGCATCTGGCGCATTTGGCAAGCTTGAAGCTGAGAATATCGAACGTCTTGGCCACTACTTAGCGGCCACCGGCATGACGTTGGCTCTGATCGGTATCGCCTACCCCATGGCAAAGAGAGCCTGGTCTATCAAATCAGTAAATGATCTACCTATTTTTAAAAAGGTGCTTGTATTTTTGGCTACGGTGGCAATTTTGTTTTTCTCAAGCTACCACGGACAAACCGCCTTAATGGACCACCTTGTCAGTAAGGCGACCAATGAAATGCGACATGATGCATATTATCTTAATATGCTGAGAAGCCTTATTGCGCGTGGTGATGTTGAGCACAGCGGGATCGTTCCACCTCGTAAAAATAACGTGCTTACCTTTGAGGACAAGTTGATCCTTGCAGAAATTCCGCTTGCCGTTTTTGACGATACAGGTCTTATTCATCGAATGAAGCGCAACGCAACAAGCGCCCTTAAGGGTTATGCGCGCGAGCGTGCCTACCAGGATAAATTTGCTGAGCACTGGGGTGAATACCGCCGATTTCAGACTGCATTAATCCCACTGTGGGATAACTACAAAAAAGCCATTAATGATTCTGCAGTAGCGCTTAACAAACAGGACGATGAGGCAGATCGACTCCACGATGCATACAAGCAGGGCCTTAAAGCTGCACATAAGAAGTACAAGCAGGTTAACAGCGCATTTAGCAAAGGCGTTGCAAAGCGTACGAACGATTACAATATTGGGGTTCTGCATGCGTACCTAAGCCTGTATTTCGAAAATACAAGCGATTACTTTAATCGCCTTGAGAACTACAATAATGCTATGAAGGAATTGTTCGGATATGTCGTGCGTAACCCTGAGCAAACGTGGTGCAATAACGGCTGCCCAGGTGACAAGGCATATCTCAAGCAACAAGCGACCAATATCTTCATCAAGCAGTTCAAAAAAGCCACAGGCGGCGTTGCACCTGGCCACTCTAACTTTAAAGCGTTCAAGGAAGATGCAGGAACTATTCGATCTGTACTGAGTAAGGTGCCGGCAAAAGAGCGCTTGCGTTTTCCTAGCGGCGCACCTGCATTAATCAATCAGGACAGTTTTATCGCACTGTACAATTACAATGTAGCAGTACGACTTAAAGATGCACTCTCTAGCACGCTAGGTAGCCAGAAGACTAGTATTGGTCATGGCCTTAACGCAGATACATTCTTTTCAGATCCTGGTGTCCTGGCCCATGTAAACACTAAAGTGCCAGCTGCATTCAGGGACGTTCCACTCATGCTTGATAAGGATACATTCTTTAATCAGCACTGGAGCAAGCGCGTTGATATTCGTATTGATGATGAGATCGCAAAGTATTTACCTGAAAGCGCTGCTATTTTTTCAAATGATGAATGGTATGAGCGCGGCAACAATGCCGTTAAATTGATGTATATCATTCCGATCGCGCTCTTGTTCAGCGCTGGCTTGTTTCTGATTAATGCCGTTCTGGTGGCATTTGAGGTAATAAAGCTTGCCTCGAGGATTAATAATAAATCAGTACATCGTGCTCGCTATCGCTTTATCGTTATAATGCTGGTGCTTCTGTTTCCTATGATTTTACCAGTAAACCTGACAGATAATAGAGAGGCCGTCGATGCCTACATGAATAAACTAAGTGATGAAAGACCGGCCCTGCATTATGCTGTCAATTGGCTTAACCATGCTGAAGCAGGTGTATATTACTCAGGATATATCGTCACCGCATTACTGCCTGACGATACTAGTGAGAAGCTAGATAATAAGTATGGGATCAGTCGGTAATACTGATCCCATATTACATATCTAAACTCTGATCCTCATCAATCGACCCCTCCATATTAGTTAATGAGGCATTGAGCTGCTCCCTAATCGCCTTAATCGCAGAAGGTGAACGCGGTGTTGATACTGCATCTTTATCGGATAACTCCATTCGATTATCACTACCCAGATTTTCTAATTCACCTGACTCACCTTCACCTACAGCTTCTGATTCAGCGTCATCCATAAAACCAGTCATCTCATCTAATATTGACTGAGCATCTTCACCTAACTCCCTGGCTAGTTCTTGATTTGATTTTATAGAAGTATTTTTGTTATTTGATAGCCCTGTACCTGAATATCGCTCATAAGCCATATTGACTTCATTTGTGACAGGCATACCATGTTCGACAGCTAACGCCTGACCTTGCCTGACTCGTGCAATAAATGTTTGATATTTTTCACCATAAGGTAACGCTTGCCAATAGTTATAGATTAGCTGATGAATAGATGGATCAATATTAATACGGCAAGTAAGCATTTCGCTCTTTTTTAGACCTTTGTATTTTGTATAATATGAAAGGTCCATGTTCTTATCTTTTGTATGCATCAATGCGAGCTCAACACACGAAATAAAGTGGCGCTGAGCCCGCCTGCGCCCACCCCAATCATCCCAGAGATCCAGTAAATCCCTGTCTTCAGCCGGGTGTAAATATAGACATATCTTCATTGTTCACCTAATACGCAGCACCTAGAACAGATTAAATAATTTATATTATTCAGCAAGACGCCGCCGAATGAGGAATTTTGCATAGCCACACGCATTAGAAAGCGTTGCGTTTATAGGCGTGACTAACTGTGTTTTATGTACTATTTTCATAAGTTCTTCCTTTAGTATGGGGCAACATATAACAGAATTAAGTAAATTGAATTATTCAACAAGACGCCGCAGCATGAGGAATTTTGCATAGCCACACGCATTAGAAACTGTCGCATTTATAGGCATGACCAACTGTGTTTCAGGCACTATTTTCGCAAGTTCTGCCTTTAGTAGATCAGCCCCACCACCTGTAAAGACAAAGTAATCAAGGCTTTCAATACCATTCGGCCATGCCATTTTCATGACTTTTTGAACGCGCTTTAAGAGCGCATTCTTTTCAAGATTAATAATCCTTGAAGCATCCTTCTTTACACCGCTGACCTTAATGAATTTTTTTTCAATAATGTCACGAGTTTGATATATAGAAAGGTCATTTACCTTACTATCCCTTGCAAACTGATTAACCTTGTCATACATCAAAAACACGCCATTTGATAGACCCTTATTAGTACCAGGTTTGAATTCACCTTTATAAAATTGAATCGCATCAATCGTGCCGTAACCGATGTCAATCAACCCAACTCTGCTATTGAACCGGTCATCAATCATATTGTACTCAAAGTCAAAACAGATATCGTAGTAAGTACCGAGTGGCTGAAGTACACTTGTTACATTGGAGATTTTTACTCTTTTCTTAGCCCTTTTACGCCATGCCGTTGCAGCTTCTTTGAGCAGATTTAGATTATCTTTGAATTTTTCAACCGGCAATCCAGTAATCATATCCACGTCCTGGATTTTATGTAGCGCTAGAGCATGAAATAATTGCCGGCGATACTGCTCGGACTTAATGTAGTGAGAATCAATACTGACTTCCTCAGGGTTCATCTCAGCAGCTGCCGCTCCAACACAATACCTTTTACTACCATCTATAAATAATTGGTCTCTTGGTAACTCAAGATCGTCATCCGTGATCAGTTTCATAACCGACTGAAAGGTTATAATCTTCGGTTTTTCGCCTTCTCTGATAGATACAGTCTTTGAGTACCCATTACCAATGTCTGCGCCAAATATAACAGGAACGTCCTTCTTATTTGCCATGCTACTCACTCCAATTATTAATAATTTTTAGACCTGCTGAAATAAACATCAACGCATCTGAAGCAGGTTTCAGCAACGCCTCTCGTTGTTTTGACAACTCTCTTATCTGTGTAGCGGCAGGCAATATTACCTTCTCCTGCCTTCGTTGCAGCGCTGTCCGAAGTACATCTCGTGTTATCCTTTTTATCTTCTTTTTATACCTGTATCCCCTACCGTTAATCCGCAAGTGATACGCCTCGGGGCCACTTATTCCATACACGCTCCGAGCCGTCTTCAAAAACCGCCAAGACACGGAGATAACATTATTTCGCCTTTTTGTTGCCTGGTTAATGAGAGTACTTTGCTCATCAATCTGCTTTTCAAGCTGCTCAACTTGATAAAGCACTTGTTCTAATGTCTTACTAAAACCCAGAAGTATCGCCCGACGGTCCTGCGCCAATTGATACATCATTTTGTTCTCTCTCGGGTATCTCACCGATTGAAATTCTATGTGTGAACGAGCAGGCAGGCTTCTTTCCAGCTTGAGTATTTTACTCATCACAGTAATTAGCTTATTTCTACGCGTTGCCAACTCCTGCATACGGACAGCATTGTTCAGTAACTGCTCCGCATATTCTTCTTTGTAAATCGATCTCAACACATTCTTTGTGGGCCGCTTGTTTTGCATTGTCACATCGTCATACTTGGTAAGCTTCCAGTACGGCCCATACGCACCAAGCTTGTTATTTTTATCCTGCCAAACAATACCTATTTCTGTTTTGGCTCGAGGTCTAATTAACTCAACATCTTTAAGCTCCGGTATGAGTTTGGTGAGCATTTCAACTTCGATTTCTTCAAGCTCAACACTCATATCAATGAGCCTGTCCTTCATCCAACCGAACGTGTCACGTCGTGCAGATTTCACCTCAGTGAGCCTATCGATGTATTGCTTTGAGCGCTCAGCTACCAAACCTGTCTCCAAGTATTTCATAACACTGATTAACGTTAACGATACATTGCATGTATCTATAGTAGACATAATACGGATGAGATCAAGAGGAATACACCGATTAAATGGCGTTATTTGGCTTATTTTGCCCTTTCTAGTGTCGTTTAAGGGTCATTCTGTGGTTGTTCTGATGTTATTTTGGGGTTGTTTAATGGTCGTTCTATGTAGGTTTGCGTCTTCTTTAGGTCCATACAGGTACTCACCACACGTTTTATTATCGCTTTTGGCATCCTCTTGGACCTAAATTGACCCCTAGCATACTTTTACCTGAACTTTATTCGAATTTTACCTGACCTAGAATAGCCCTAAACTCTCTGGATTACTGCCCGCCATTGGTGTAAGTGGCTGTTATTATAGTAGTTGTTGGTTATTTTAACAAATGCGACCTCGTTATACCCTACACCCCGTAAAACGAAGGATTTGATTCAAAGTCGCCGTTCTAATTAATTACTCTCATGGGTAATTGCAAATCTGTATAGTTTATTATGTGCGGTCCAGAGCATGATACTCACTACACGCCTTTCCTGTTACCCCTATAGCTACATCTGGTATCACTATAGTAAGACGGTGCGCTCCTCGTAAACCCCTCTTATACGGCCTCTATGCGCGTTTTACTGACATGTGTTTCTGATGATTCAATTGGTCGCGCTTAAACATACTCACATATATACCCGGTTACTGAATTCTGGTGAACGCCTTGCATGAGCAATTATGGCTGTTCCTGCGTTTGAATGAATAATATCTAACTTGATTCATGACTATCCGTGCCTTCGTTCCTACCCGCTGCTACGTCTGGTCCAGTGTTTTCTGATGGTTATGCGCTCGCGCACCGCGCTCGCTCTCCCTCCGTTCGCGCAACCCGCGCACAGCGCGGCTTTTCATGTGTGGGGTTAAGATGCGAGGTGTTGAAGGTCACGTGCAAGAAACCCGTGCCAGGCCTTATCTTCTGTGGTGTTGCTTGTTATGGGCGGGTGAAGGCTGATGGTTTTGTGAAGTCGATCTTCAAGCGCTCCATTGCATAAGGTGTCATACCTATGGGTGATGCTTATGATTATGGGGCCGTCCTGGTCTATTGGCATAAGGGAGTCCTGTGCGAATAGTGATGATGTGCAGGCGTGTAGTTTGGATACTTAGCGGGTCTGCGTGCGGTCCCATCAAAATCCGTTCTTTTGTCCTTATGGGCGTATTGGGTCTTTTGTGAGGGTGATGAGGCAGAGGTGTCAGTCTATTGATGTGTTGTACTCTCCTCCCCTGTATCGGTGACTACCTTATCGTTATGAGGTGATTGAGGTATTGTGCCTGTTGATGCGCTATGGGCTTTGTTTGTCCTATACAGTGTTGCGGGTGGCGGTTTAAGTGCCTGTGACTTCTGATGGGTTATACCGCTACCCTGATATACGTGTATGTGTTAGGCCTTTACCTGTATTATGCCTATTGGGCATTCCTTAGCCCTGTAATACTGTCTGATTATTGGTTTTACTCAGGGTGGTGTTGATTTCAGATTTAGATCTCGCAATACCCATCGCCCTGCGCCACAGTAAAACGCGTGTAAAAAACACCGTTTACCACGTATGTGGATGTTGCCTGCACCCCCGGCCGCATCACATCACCTCCATGCGTGCCATCCCCTTACGGCGTTCATCTTTAACGCTGAGAATCATTGACCGCTACCCCATTGCGGAACAACCCCGCCCTGACATACTCTCATTATGGAAATATCGACTGACTCGATTAATCATAATACGGTGAACACAATGAATGACCAACAAAAACAACTCGCCAGCCTCCATCCGGCTATCGGCCACCTCATGGCGCAAATCGATACGCTCTATCAATCCCTGCCCAGCGCCGTCCAAAAGGCCTATGACGCCATGCAAGTGCCTGCGCAATACGGCTGCACCTGCGAACTTGCAGAGGGCGAAACACCTGATGAGTGCGTTCTAAATAACGGTGATATCGATGACTGCGTGCACGCCAAAAAAGGCATGTCGCCCCACCAATGCACCTACTACGTCCCCACCCACACCCTGAGGCAGAACAATGACCAGCGATGAGCTAAAAGACGGCTTTACTCAAAATGCCTACGAGTTCGATGCCCTTATGGTCAAAATGCTCGAACAACACGATCGCCAACAAGCCTTCATCCAAGAATTGCATGACATCTCTATGAGCCACCAAACACCCGAGGACAGGCTCGCGCAAATCTGTGCAAAGTTAACCGCCTTCCAGGTCACACACCCAAAACCCAACACATAAGGTACCACCATGCCCATCAACATCATCAGCCTCTATAATGAGCAACAGCAGCTGTTCAATAACGCACAAGAAGATGCCCTCACGCACCACAACGAGGCGGTGCAATATTTCAAACCACTGGATAAGCTTGAACATATACAACTCGTGTCCAGCAGGTTAACCACCAAACCTACCCACCAACTGGCTATCATCGATAAAGACTATGCCACTCTCGTTATTCAACCCGATAACGCGCCCGGTCGCTTTCGCTACGACTTTATACCGCGCAATACCCAGCCCCAGGACATCGAATTTATCAATAATACGCCCCGTCACAACGCCAATAACATCGATGATATGCTCACTGTCGCTGCAATGTTCTGCGCCCATACCCTCGATATTCATGAATTACTCCGCAATAACCCTGTCCAGCGCGTTAAACCTTAACGGCCACGGATGGCTGGATATCCAGCGCGCACGTGCGGAACACCCCCACACCGGCATACTGAACTCAACACTAAAACAGTACCCGGAGAACAATATGTGCATCGCCATCGTCTACAAAGGTCATACCCTCGGACTGCTCCACAGCAATCGCTATATGTCTATCCTCAACGGGCTGGGCTCCCGCGGCGGCCTGTCTGCCTGCCATGACGTACCCCCCATGGTCAACGACGGCGAGTATCGTTTCGCCAACCGCGATGACTTTGACACCTTCAAGGTCAAATATCACCGCGATTATAAGGTTGTAGGGATTCAATAACGCCAGACTTCACCGTTAAAAAATAACGCGCAAGACATGCAGTAATGGCCAGCCTTGCGGAACATCACCGCCCTGGCACACTGGTTACGCGTAAAAGATACATAAACAGGACACTCTCATGACTACACTGACCCATGACATTCGTGACACACTCACGCAATTCAACATCCAAGGCAGTACCGTCACACCACCTGCACGTGAGCTGGACAAATCCCTCTACGCCCAAGCCAAACGCGTGCTCACTAATATCGGCGGCAAATGGACACGCGGCGCGTTCAAGTTTAACTATGAACCTGAGACTGTCATCCAAACCATCATCGATACCGGTATACAACCCGAGAAGAACCCCACCGCGTTCTTCCCCACCTCTAATGACGTCATCGACATGACGTTCGACCTCATTGATTCAGGCTTCAAAGGCCGACTGATCGCGCACACGGAAATGTGTATGGAAGAGCCAGAGCTCTACCAGCCCTACCGCATCCTCGAACCTAGCGGCGGAAGCGCGCAAACCCTCGATCGGCTCAACACCCTGCACGGCAACCACATCCTCGATACCTGCGAGCTGCTGCCCCTGAATCAAGCCATCATCACCGAGAAAGGCTATAACCTCGTCGGCGAGGATTTCCTCCAGTACAACACCGACGCTGATATCCGCTACGATTTCATCCTCATGAATCCGCCCTTTAGCGCCAAAGGCGATCCCAATGCCTACGTCACTCACCTCAAACATGCCTACAGCATGCTCAAACACGGCGGTGCACTGGTCTGCGTCGTGCCCGCCTCCTACAACCAAGGCGATAGCACCGCTGCACGGGAGTTGTGGGACTTTTTTGCCCTAAACGGTCTGACCGAGTTTGAACCGCTGCCCCAGAATAGCTTTAAAGCTGCAGGCACGACCATCAGTACCGCCGTCATTCGCATGGAAAAAATCAGCTGCTTTGAGCCTACAGCGTTCTACTTTGACCGCCTGCACCTGATGATCCAACAAGACGCCGACTACGTCAGCACTCTCAACATACTTACCAACCAGTACAACGAAGATAAGGCGCGCGCCTTCATTACCCGGGTTATCAACGACTGCCGGGCTCAAAATATCCTCATCCCCTACAGCCTGACGGATACGTTCATTGCACAGACATTCGGACAAACACTGTTTGACGATGACGGACAAGGCAACCTGTTCGCCGCATAACCCCTACGCAACAAACAAGACCGCCCAACAACAGGCCTATACCCATGAATGAACATGTCAAACTGTATTACCGCTTCAGATCTGTCATCGCTCAGCTAAATAGCCAACACTTTGCCCAGCTGCACTGGTATAGCTGTTACAAGCTTGAGTGCGATCCAAACTGGAAACCCTCACACCTTTCTAAAAAAACGCGCCATCAATAAACCGTTCATCTTTAACCGCCAGGACTGGCATCAATACGTGCGGAACAACTCCAGCGCCGTACACTGCTCTTAAGCTAAATATCATTACTTAACAGGAGCACTGGCCATGAGCATCGATAACGACTTTTTAAACCCCGAACTCGTCTATGACGTAGAAGTCGATCAGATCGGCGTCTACGTTGATGAGCACGGTGAAGTACATGAGTCTGTCGATGTCATCGATGATGATAGCCTCTCGCCCGTACGCACCTACTGGGCGGTGTTCACGCATATCAAACAGCGCGGCCGTGAATGCATCGCTGACTGCGAGTCAGAGCAGGCTGCCGATCTTATTGCAGAACTTTTGCGCGAGAAGTTCGCACTCAACCATAAACGCTAACCGCTACCACTAGCCATAAAGGAATACACAATGAAGTATGTCGATGAGTTTCAAATCAATCAGGTATGGGAAAGCCCTAAAGGCCTGCGCTACGTCGTCGAGGCTATCGGCCCCGAGCGCACCGCCGCAGAACTTGCCAGCGGTAAACGTAAACAAGCCACGCTGCGTAAACTCGCACAGGGTAAATCGCGGCGTATCTATCGAGACTATGATGCCGTTTGCGGCTGGGTGCGAATTAAATAATCCACTGGCATACCAGTACAGACTGTACATCTTTAACGGCCACAAACCGTCAGTATCTAAGTGCGGAACAAATGCGAGAACGTAAACTGGCTTTAAGTTAAATGACACACCGACAGGACATCGCCATGAACACTGAAAACGCACACTACACGCCAGGCCAAAGCGTGTACATCAATGACCACTACGCCGGTCAGTTCGTTGAAAACCTCTCCGACTTCCTTATGAGTGAAGAGGACATCACACGCCTTACTCAGCGCCGCGAAGATGGCCACCCAGAAGGCTATGGTGTTATCACAAGTCGTAATAACGACATGACTTACATTCGCTACTACGGCCTGCGTAAAGTCTTTCACCGCGAACATGGCACCGTCCAGCAAGCCCTGACCTACTCCAAGTCATTCGGGGCAAACTGGATTAACCTCTCAACCAGCCACGTCATCACCCCGCACAAGCGTACACACCATTAAGGGATTGTCATGCCAACATTTCTCACACCCCTGTTTATCACCGGTCATGGCAGCTGGTATACCAATCGCCATGTGCAAATGATGCGGCTGGTTAAAACCCTGCAGGCAACCCCGTCCATCTATTTCATCCTCTTCGCCTTCAGCCTCTCCATGGCGCGTCACGGCGTTG
>Ga0316207_10000910_pt1 | contig 41018 bp, 35 predicted proteins | sample 6weekpyrite_MG_FD_204943 | JGI IMG/M metagenome (GOLD analysis project Ga0316207, IMG submission 204943) | Microbial mat bacterial communities from mineral coupon in-situ incubated in ocean water Damariscotta River, Maine, United States -... | ecosystem: Environmental > Aquatic > Marine >... | reverse complement strand
TTGCTATTCTTGATGTGAACGGCGTTGGATATTTGGTGCATGGATCACGGCGTACGCTCTCTGGTTTGCCATCTGCCGGCGAGGCTGCCATGCTTCACATTGAAACTGTTGTTCGAGAAGACGCTATCACCCTGTTTGGTTTTATTGATATTTTAGAGCGCGACATGTTTCGTTTGCTTACCAGTGTGCAAGGTGTGGGTGCCAAGGTTGGCCTTGCAATTCTCTCCACCTTACAGCCGAACGAACTACAAAACGCTATTGCCGCACAGGATAAGGTAGCTGTGGCGCGTACCAAGGGTGTTGGTCCCAAAGTGGCCACGCGAATTGTGACTGAACTTAAAGACAAAGTGACCGGTTTGGTGTTTAAGCCGCAAGGTGTTGAAATGCCTACAAGTGCTGCTCCTGAAGGTGAGACTTCTGGCGCTGTTGAAGATGCAATTTCGGCGTTGGTGAATTTGGGATACCGGCCCACTGAAGCGCACGGTGCGGTGGCTAAGGCAGCTACCGATCTTGGAGAAGGTGCTGATGTGGGAATTTTGGTCCCAGCAGCCCTCAAGTTGTTGAGTAAAGTTTGATGAGCGACAGCCCTGAAAGAATCATTGATGGTGCAGAAACCGGTAGTGATGCCCAGGATGTAGGCCTACGGCCACAAACGTTGGGTGAATTTATTGGTCAGCAACAGGCACGTGAAAACCTTCACGTGTTTATTGAAGCAGCGCGGGCACGCGGTGAAGCCATGGATCATGTGTTGTTTTATGGCCCTCCTGGGCTGGGCAAAACAACATTAGCGCAGATTGTTGCCCGTGAATTGGGAGTGAACTTCCGCGCAACATCAGGGCCTGTGATTTCAAAGGCAGGTGATCTTGCTGCGCTTCTTACCAATTTACAGGAACGCGATGTTCTTTTTATTGATGAAATTCACAGACTGAACCCAGCTGTTGAAGAAGTATTATATCCGGCAATGGAAGATTTTCAGCTTGATTTGATCATTGGTGAAGGCCCGGCTGCCCGCTCTGTGCGAATTGATTTGCCGCAGTTTACTTTAGTAGGTGCCACTACACGTTCGGGTTTGATTACCAAGCCATTGCGGGACCGTTTCGGTATCCCAACGAGGCTGGAATTTTATAAAGTGGATGAATTAACCGAGGTTGTAAGCCGGGGTGCGCGTTTGCTGGATTTACCCATCACTGAAGACGGTGCAAGGGAAGTTGCTGCGCGGTCCCGAGGGACGCCGCGTATTGCTGGCAGGTTGATGCGCCGGGTGCGGGATTTTGCTCTAGTGGGTGAAACCAGCACTGTTGATGCTAAAGCAGCTGATGCTGCATTAACTCGGTTAGAGGTGGATAACCTTGGCCTTGATACAATGGATAGGCGCTATATGCACTGTATTGGTGTCACTTATTCTGGTGGCCCTGTTGGTGTTGAAACGCTGGCGGCGGCCCTCTCTGAGCCTCGTGATGCGATTGAGGATATCATTGAGCCATATTTGATGCAGGTGGGACTGGTACAGCGTACGCCGCGTGGGCGGATGCTATCGCCAGATGGCTGGAAACACATTGGCTTGATACCTCCGAAATCAACTGATACGAGCCAGATGGATTTGCTTGGAGAAGGAAAATGACACTAACCCCAGCACATGGTGAATGGAAAGATGGGATATTTCATTTCCCTATCCGGGTTTACTATGAAGATACAGATGTTGGTGGCATGACCTACCATGGACGGTATGTGAGTTTTTTTGAGCGTGTGCGCTCTGAAAGCATACGTGGGAGTGCCGCTGATGTGGATTTTCTGTTCGGTATTCCTGAGGAAGAAGGCGGGCCACTGACCTATGTGGTTTCAAAGCTGAATATTCAGTATCACCGGCAATCAAAGATTAACGATCTGTTGATTGGTCATAGTATGGTCACAAAAGTGCGCGCTGCTGCAATTGAAGTACGTCAGTGGATAATGCGCGACGATGAACTGGTTGCCGAAGCTGATGTATTGGTTGCGGTTGTGGGTAATGACGGTCGTCCTAAGCGCTGGCACCCTACAGCGCATAAATGTTGGAAAGACTGGTGGGCTGCCGCAAAGAATGGTGGCCACTTGAGTTAAATGATTTCAAAGTAAGACAGTTTTAATAAGCCCTGCAAAGGGTGGGGAGAATTTGATGCAAAACCAAACCGTTGAAGCGGTTGAACTGGCCGGAAGTGTACCTGATTTCTCGATCATAGGTATGTTTCTTCAGGCCGATTTTGTTGTGCAAACCGTAATGATCATGTTGTTAACCGCTAGTGTGTGGGGGTGGTCGATCATTTTTAATACCCAAAGCAGGGTGAAGGAAGCACGCGGCAAAGCCGATGGTTTTGAAGAGGTTTTTTGGTCAGGCAATAGCCTTGATGAGCTGTATAGCAGCATTAGAACCGCACCAGACCATCCGATGGCCGCAGTGTTTGTTGCTGCAATGCGGGAATGGCAGCGCAGCTTGGGCGCGAGTACGTCTGGTGTCGATAAGGTGACGGTGCAAGACCGGATTACCAAAGTGATGCACGTAACAACCAGCCGGGAAATGGATCGCCTAGAAGGACAAGTTGGATATTTGGCTACTATTGGCTCAGCGGCACCATTTGTGGGCCTGTTTGGTACAGTTTGGGGCATTATGAACAGCTTTAAATCAATTGCATTAGCCTCAGACACGTCACTTGCGACGGTTGCTCCAGGTATTGCTGAGGCGCTCCTTGCCACTGCGCTTGGCCTTGTGGCGGCCATTCCTGCCGTGATTGCGTATAATAAGCTGTCGACAGATTTAGGGCGTTACGCCAGCCGGATCGAAGGTTTCGCAGATGAATTCGCAGCAATTTTGTCCCGCCAGCTTGACGAGCGTGGCCACTAATGGGCGCGTCGGTAACAGGCGGAGGTCGAGGTGGCGGTGGAGGCAGGCGTAGCCGGTATCGCCCTATGGCGGAAATTAACGTTACCCCTTTTGTTGATGTGATGTTGGTGCTGTTGGTGGTGTTTATGGTTGCGGCCCCGCTATTAACAGCCGGTGTTCAGGTTGATTTGCCCAAGGCGCAAGCCAAGCCATTACCTCAGGATAGTAAACCGCTTGAGATCACAATTGATCATGAAGGTGCCATATTTATTGTTGAAACTGAAATTGGCCTTGATGAGCTGGTGCCACGCTTAACAGCAATAGCAGGTAACAATAAAGATACCCGTATTTATGTGCGCGGTGATACCAAGCTAGATTATGGTCAGGTGATGCAAGTGATCGGGGCCATCAACGCAGGTGGCTTTACGCGAGTTGCTTTGATAGCAGATCAAAATTAACGACACCTGATTGGGTGAAATAGAGAGCGCGGCGTGTCTAGCGAACTATTAAAAAACATTGTTGGTTGGAGCTTATCTATACTGTTGCACGTTGGTGTTGCAGTGGCAGCTTATGTTGGCTTGCCGTACTTGACACGCCCTGAAATCGCTCCGCCGCCGCCTATCTCAATTGAGTTTGTAGCTATTGCTGCGAAAACGCAGCAAGCAGCCCCCAAGGAAGTGGTGGAGCAAGAAGCAACAGAAGAAAAACCTCAGCCTAAATATGCGGCTGCGGAGCAGCCCGTTGAACTGGTTGAAGATGCCGTGCCGCTACCAGCCAAGGCTGCACCCAAAGAAGCTGCGCCAGCGCCAAAACCCAAGCCCAAGCCAAAACCACAGCTTTCGAAAACGCGAAAGCTTGCGCAGTCTATTCGTCCACGAGGCAAGCCCAAAGCGCCTTCTCGCTTAAAAAGTACACGTATTGCTGCCTTGATTGATAAATCGATCAAAGAGGAAAAAGACGTCACCAAAAAAGACGAAAAGAAAAAAGAAGAGAAAAAAAAGAACGAGACGAATAAGAAAAAACCAAACTTATTAGCCGGTGCGCGCGGCACAATTGCTACGGCCACAATAAGAGATGCACTAAGCCAAAAGCTCGCTGCATGTTGGTCTTTTCCTCGGGGTGCTAAAGGTGTTGAGAAAATGCAGGTGATGGTGCGTATTACGCTTCGGCCTGACGGTACATTGCTGCGACGGCCTGAGCTGATCAATGCAGGCAATATGAATGAAGGCTTTTACCGAGTGTTTGCGGAAAGTGCGCGGCGTGCGGTACAACTTTGTGCGCCTTATTCTGATGTGGCGAAAACATTATTTGAAATGGGCGAAAGCTCAATAGATTTTAACTTTAACGGCGCTGATTTCGCCGGAGGGTAAAGTAACAATGGGAATGATCTTCCTTCGCAGATTATCTGCTTTGGTGTTCGTGATTTTAATGGGGGTGACGTCTGCTCACGCTCAGTTGCGTGTGGATGTAGCGCGAGGAAATATTGAGCCCGTTCCTATCGCGGTGCCGGAGTTTGCACCTGTGGTGGATGTAGAAACCTCCACTGGACCGTTATCGGATATCGGTGCAAGCATTTCGCAAGTGATTGTTTCTAACCTTGTTTCAACAGGCCTTTTTCGGTCCGTTGATGAAAATGCATTCATTGAGAAAATTACTGCCGCACCCACACGGCCCAATTTTGCTTCATGGCGGCCACTTGCAGTACAGGGGCTGGTGACAGGACGTTTGGAAATTAAGCCTGATGGTAATCTGCGTGTTGAGTTCCGACTTTGGGACGTGGTGCAAGAAATTCAGATGGAAGGGGTGGGTTATAATACGCCTATCTCAAACTGGCGTCGTATTGCCCATGTGATATCTGACCGTATCTACAGTCGTCTGACGGGGGAAGAGGGCTATTTTGATACACGTATTGTTTATATTGCTGAGCAGGGTGCCGCAACTGACCGCAAGAAGCGTTTGGCGATTATGGATCAGGACGGCGCAAATCAGCAGCTCTTGACTGATGGTAGCTATTTGGTTCTAACGCCACGCTTTAGTCCCAACCGGCAGGAAATTACATTCCTTAGCTATTTTAATGATCAGCCTCGAGTGTATTTGTTTAACATTCTGACCAATCGATTTGAGGTGTTGGGGGATTTCCCAAACATGACATTCGCACCGCGTTTTTCGCCTGATGGTAACAAGGTGATTATGTCATTGGCAGATGATGGAAATTCCGACATTTACGTGATGGACCTTCGCACACGCAAGGTTACACGCTTAACGGATGATCCGGGTATTGATACGTCACCTAGTTATTCGCCTGATGGCAGTCGTATTGTGTTCAATTCAGATCGTGGTGGTAGCCAGCAACTATATGTGATGGATGCTGACGGCTCGAATGTACACCGTATTTCATTTGGTAATGGCCGTTATGCAACACCAGTTTGGTCGCCGCGTGGCGATTTGATTGCCTTCACAAAGATTGGTGAACGTAAATTCAGAATTGGTGTGATGCGCCCGGACGGTAAGGGGGAGCGCTTGTTAACAGATGCATACCAAGATGAGGGGCCTACATGGTCTCCAAATGGCCGGGTTCTCATGTTTTTCCGTACAACGCGTTACCGGAATGGCAGTGGAGGAAAACCGAGTTTATGGTCGGTTGATTTGACGGGCTATAACGAGCGTCAGGTGCCTACGCCCTTTGATGCCTCTGATCCAGCTTGGTCTCCGCCCTTACCTGTGTCGACGAGATAAGAGAATAAAAAAACGGGCCTTGAAGGCCCGTTTTTCATTGGTGGTAACAGCCAGAGTTCAAGGAGTAACGGGCACGCCAATGATCGCAGCATGGAAATAGGCAAATGCAGCGTAAAGGCCCAAGGCGATAACAGCGGTGATAATATCCTTTGCAAGCCCCACTTTCTCACGCTTGCTCCACTCTTTGTCTCGCTGGTTACTGGCGATCATGATGATCACAGAAGAAATAACCAGCCCTGCAAATAACAAGACTGATCGATTCTCGCCATTTGATAATAAGTGCCCCACCCCCCAAAAACTAACACCAAGAAGCTGAGGATGTCGTACCACACGACGAATGTTGGTGGGGGCATTACTTGCAACAAATAAAACAAAAGCTATCAGTACAAATATTGGGGTTGCATGCACGCCCCATGAAGGTGCTTGGTACAGCATGCTGATATCGGCTGTTTTCCAGCCCATCACCATCAGTACAAAGCTTCCTAAACTAGCGAGGGCAAAGAGGCCCTTATAAGGCATCTCGCCAATGATATTAATAGCACCAGCGCGTACACTGCGGCCCCAAAATGGGATTAGATGTAAAACGGTGAATAAAACCAAGCCTAACAATAATAAGGTCATAATTGATCTCCCCCTTTGATTTCCCAGTAGAGAGGAAAAAAATACACCTTACAATAGAAAAAAGCCCACCTCACGATGAGATGGGCTGGATAGATTGAACAAATAAGCTTTTCAAGATGAGAGGTTTGGCACGGGAAAGCTTGTATCTGCGCGGCAAAGGAACCAGGGGTTTAGGAAAGTCTGTAGATCTTTAGCGTAAGTGAGGGGTGCTCCATTTGCTGTTTCTACACTGCCGCCGGCAGCAAGTAATACTGCGTGTGCCGCAGCGGTATCCCATTCGCATGTAGGCCCAAGTCGTGGGTAAAGATCAGCTTCCCCTGTTGCTAGAAGGCATAGTTTTAAACTTGATCCGATAGAAACATTTTCAGCGCCCGGGAAGTTTTCTAGATAAGCTTCAAGTTCAGGCGATCGATGGGACTTGCTTGCAACAATCACGAGTTTATCTTTATTGGCACTACGACACTTAATAGCCTGCTTGGCTGTTAGGCTGCCGCTTTCTATTTGGGCTGACCAAGCACCTATGCCTTTAATGCCCCAATACATAGTGTTCATTGCGGGGGCATAAACAAAACCCATTACAGGTGTGCCGTTTTGGATTAGGCCGATGTTTACGGTAAAATCACTCCCTTTTTTTATGAATTCTTTAGTGCCATCCAGAGGGTCCACCAACCAGAATGTGCCTCCTGAAATATCAGGGCATTTCCCTTCAGATTTAGCCTCTTCTCCAACCACTGGAATGAGTGGTGCCAAGGCAAGTAAGGCTGATGTGATGACTTCTTCGCCGCGGCGGTCAGCCTCAGTCACAGGGGATTGGTCAGCTTTGCCGTAAACTTCAAAGTCTGAATGATAAACATCCATGACAACTGAGCCTGCTTTGAGCATTGTCTCCAGGATGGGTGAAACAAGATTTTGAAAATCTACAGTCATAGGTTTTCCGATAAATTTAATTGTGAAGTGTTTAGTGGCTTGGCCCAGACGTCAACCTTGGATACAGTCACGTTAATTGAAGACTGGAATGTGTGTTTATAGAGCATATTTCAAAAGGTCTGTCATAGGGAATCCGTATTCTAAGGGGCTTTTCTGACAGAGGAATTAGGAGGGATCAGTATGCCTGACCTTGATTTTGCTGCGCTACTTTGCTCGCGGCTTTGTCATGATTTGGTGAGTCCGGTGGGCGCTATCAATAATGGCCTAGAAATACTTGAAGAAGAAAAAGACGCTTCAATGCGTGAAGCGGTTGTTGATTTGATAACCAAGTCAACACATCAGACGGCGAATAAGCTTCAGTTTTTTCGATTAGCATTTGGTGCTGCGGGTGGGTTTTCGGCGCAGTTAGATTTGCGCGAAGCAGAAAAAGCGGTTCGAGCGTTGATCTCGGGGAGTAGGGTGACACTTGACTGGGATGTTGCTGAACAGAGCGGCTCTAAAAGTTTAGTTAAGTTATTGCTGAACATTTGCCTTGTGGTTTCCGAATCTTTGATACGGGGCGGTACGCTGAATGTGAAATTAGAAGCTAAAGACGGGCAACTTGCTTTGGATGTGACAGGTGAGGGGCTGCGTATCATTTTGCAAGACGCAGTGAAAGCTGGGCTTTTAGGCGAATTGGAAGAAGATGAGTTGGAACCTAGAAATGCTCCAGCTTATTTAGCGGCCTGTGTAGCAAAAGAACTTGGTTCATCTTTGCACGTGGAACTGGACGGCGAAACGAGAATTGAGGTAAAAGCTTTAATCAATTCAACGAATTAATTCACTAAGAATGTGATATATTTTACACGTTCTTAACTCTTTTTGGCCAATGTGCTGAATGTACGGGTATGCTTCTGCCCGCCGATATTAAGATTTATGATGCTTCCTCGCAGGGACGACTAATATGGACGACCTACTAAACGAATTCCTTACAGAAACTGGCGAAAGTATTGATGTCGTTGACGTCGAGCTGGTGAAACTTGAGCAAGACCCAAACAATAAAGAGGTTTTGGACAATATTTTCCGCCTTGTACACACAATCAAAGGCACCTGTGGCTTTCTGGGCTTGCCCAGATTGGAATCAGTTGCGCATGCTTCTGAGAATGTCCTTGGGAAATTCCGGGACGGTGAATTGCAGGTTTCAGAGCATGCTGTAACGGTTATTCTCGAAAGTCTTGATAGGATTAAGGAAATTTTAGCAGGCCTTGAGGCGACTGAAGAGGAACCAGAGGGTGATGACACCGACCTTATTGCTAGGTTAGACGCTATTGCAGAGGGGGGTGATGCTCCTGCCGCAGAACCTGAACCAGATGTTGTTGAAGGTGAAATTATTGATCCGGGCTTAGGTCGCTCGCTCAAGCCAGGTGAGGTATCGCTTGAGGAATTGGAAGCGGTGTTTAATTCCACGCCAGGGCCAGATTCAGCGGAAGCAGAACCTGCAACATCAGAAAAGCCTAGTGGTGACGCACCTAGCGGTGGTTCCCTGTTTGATCGCATTGGCGGAGATGACACTCTCGCTGTAGCGTCGCACTTGGTGGCGTCGCGGCTACCCAATCACACTGATTTGGCAAAGTTTTTCGAGGGCACTTCTATTGATCAACGTAAGGGCAAATTCCTTGGGATCATGCTTGCGATTTTCAAAGATGACCTAGATGCGGCTGATAATGTAGGCCGGCAGTTAATAACTGTTACAGGATTTGGTGCTGGGCATTTTGATAAGCTTCTGGAAGTAATTAAAGAAGCCTTGATAGAGTGTCATGTGCAGGCTGATGCTGTTGATGAAGCAATTATGAGCTTTGAGCTGGTTCGTGAAGCCGTGATTAATGCTTCAAAAGTGTTGGCACAGGCTACGCCTAATAAAGCTGGCAAAACATCGGGTGCAGCTAGTGCTGGTGCCACAGAGCAGCAAGCTGCTGGCAAAGAGCAGCGCCGTACGACGCAGTCTATTCGGGTGAATGTTGACCTACTTGAAGACCTTATGAATATGGTTTCCGAGCTTGTTTTGACAAGAAATCAGCTTTTGCAGATCACACGGAATATAGATAATGCAGAGTTGGCAGTGCCATTGCAGCGCTTGAGCCAATGTACCACTGAGCTGCAAGAAAATGTCATGAAAACCCGCATGCAACCAATTGGTAATGCTTGGGCGAAGCTACCGCGTATTGTTCGTGATTTGACGGTTGAACTTGATAAGAAAATTGAGCTTGAAATGCTCGGCGCTGATACAGAGCTTGATCGTCAAGTTCTTGAACTGATCAAAGACCCGCTAACCCATATGGTTAGAAATTCAGCCGACCATGGTATTGAGACGCCAGCAGAACGAATCGCCACAGGAAAGCCTGATGCCGGTACGATTATTTTAAATGCCTACCACGAAGGTGGCCACATCATTATCGAAATTAAGGATGATGGCCGGGGAATATCTGCTAGTAAACTTGGCCCTAAAATTGTTGAAAAAGGCTTGGCTACAGAAACTGAATTGGCCGATATGTCGGATGCTCAGATTCAGAAGTTTATTTTCCATCCAGGTTTTTCTACTGCCGAGAAAATTACCAGTGTTTCCGGTCGCGGCGTTGGTATGGATGTGGTGCGCTCAAATATCGAGAAGATCGGCGGCACCATTGATATGGTTTCTGTTGAGGGTAAAGGTAGTACCTTCCAGATTAAAATCCCGCTTACGCTTGCAATCGTTGCTGGCTTGATCGTGAAAGCGCAAGACGAGCGTTATGCGATCCCTCAGATCAGTGTTCTGGAGCTGGTACGTGCATCGGAAAACTCTGAGCATAAAATTGAGCAAATTAAAGACTCTCCGGTGTTAAGGCTTCGGAACCGTTTGCTGCCACTGGTTTATTTGAACGAAATTCTTGGGTTTATGACCCGCGAAGAAATTGATGCACGTGAGAATGCTGATGATTTCATTGTTGTGGCACAGGTTGGTCCGTTTACTTTTGGTATCGTAGTAGACCAAGTTTTCGATACCGAAGAAATTGTGGTTAAGCCTGTTGCGCCAATTCTTAAAGACCTTGAGGTCTATTCTGGTAATACTATCCTCGGTGATGGTAGCGTGATTATGATTCTTGATCCGAATGGTATCGCATCGCTCACTAATAGCGGCGCAAGTGATCATGATCAGGAAGAAGAGGACGAGGCTGATCAGACTCGTAAAGCATTGAGTGACGATAAAGAAAGCATGTTAGTGTTCTCCGCTGGTGACGGTAATCCTAAGGCTGTTCCGCTCGCACTTGTTGCCCGCCTCGAAGAGATTGATATCAGCGAAATCGAAATTTCAGATGGCCGTAATATGGTGCAGTATCGGGGTGCTTTGATGCCACTTATTATGGCTGATCCTTCGATGAAGCTTCAGGAAGATGGTCGTCAGCCTGTGTTGGTGTTCACTGACCGTGAATTCACTATGGGACTTGCGGTTGATGAGATCAGAGATATTGTTGAAGACGAAGTCCATATCAAGCTGGCTTCAGATCAGCCGGGTGTTGTTGGTTCAGCGGTAATCAACGAGAAAGCAACACAGGTTATTGATGTAACTCACTTTTTGGGTCTAGCTTTCCCTGATTGGTTAAATAGCGGCGACGCAACTGATAATTCCGCGCCTACTGCAGGAGCACATATCCTGCTGGTTGATGACAGCGACTTCTTCCGTAACATGCTAAGACCTGTACTGACAGTGGCTGGTTATGAAATGGTGACAGTTTCCAGCGCGGCAGCGGCATTAGCCTTGATGGAGGATGGTCACAGTTTTGATTTAATCATCTCTGATATTGAGATGCCTGAAATGAATGGCTTTGAGTTTGCAAAAGAAGTGAAAGCTAGTGATCGCTGGAGGCATACGCCTCTTGTCGCCCTGTCAGCTTTAGCTACAGAGCGTGATATCAATAAAGGCCTAGAGGCTGGCTTTGATGACTATCTCGCAAAATTCGATAAGGCGACCTTGCTTAAAAGCTTGTCTCAGCAGCTCAAAATTAAAGGAGATGCGGCATGAATGACCTGATTGTCCGTGATGATCTAAGTGTGGTGACTACGGGGTCACAGGACTTTGTGACCATTAAGCTTGAAGGGCAAACGCTGGGTATTCCCGTGTTGGCAGTTCACGATGTATTGAATGCACAGCAAATCACTTCAATTCCGCTTGCTCCTGATTGGGTGTCGGGCGTATTGAATTTGCGTGGGCGTATTGTCACAGCGATAGATTTACGCCGCCGGTTGGGCTTGCCGCCGCTTGAGGATGGCAAAAAAAGCATGTCTGTTGTGGTTGAGCATGGTGAAGAACCTTACAGTTTGCAAATTGATACTGTAGGGGAAGTGTTGTCGCTGGATGATCAATTGTTTGAGCGGAATCCAGTAACGCTTGACCCTCGTTGGCGCGATGTTAGCCGGGGAATATATCGGCTTGAAGGCGAATTGCTGCCGATACTTGATGTAGATAGGCTTCTGGCCTTTGAAAGTAATGGGAAAGCTGCGTAATATACCAAGCAGCAACTCACTTGGGGGTAGCCTCCTTCAAAGAGGGTGGAATGGGAGAAACCAGCAAATGAAACTATGTCTTGTCGTTGATGACTCGAAAGTGATCCGAAAGGTCGCAAGACGTATTCTTGAAGAGCTGAACTTCGATATTGAAGAAGCAGTTGATGGGCAGGATGCGCTCGAATCATGTGAACGCAATATGCCGGATGTTGTTCTGCTTGATTGGAATATGCCAGTGATGGATGGGCTTGAATTTTTGAAGGCCGTTCGTGCGCGGGAAGATTTTGAACAACCGATTGTGGTGTTCTGTACTACGGAAAATGATATGTCGCATATTCGTACTGCGATAGAGGCGGGGGCGAACGAGTATATAATGAAGCCATTCGACCGCGAAATAATCGAAGCGAAATTCTCTCAAGTCGGCTTAATGTAATTGGAAAATCTGAGTGATCTCTACTGTGACCAAGTCAGAAAATGATGTGAAGCAGGGCGGCCCTTTTCGGGTTATGGTTGTTGATGACAGCGCTATAATTCGAGGCTTCTTATGCCGTTATTTGTCTGAAGACCCCGATATTGAAGTGGTCACGACTGCTAATAACGGGCAGATTGCACTTCAACAACTGTCTTCAAATGATATTGAAGTGGTGGTGTTGGATATTGAAATGCCAGTAATGGATGGCATGACAGCTTTACCCAAAATGATAGAGTTGGTACCTGATGTTCGTGTTGTAATGGCGTCAACGCTTACACGAAAAAATGCTGAGATCAGTTTGCGTGCCATGCAGATGGGTGCAGTTGATTATGTTCCAAAGCCTGAAACAGCTCGCAGTGTGAATGCCAATATAGATTTCCGCCGTGAACTTGTTGATAAGGTGAAGGCTTGGGCTTCGCGTCGTCGTAAGAAGCGCGGCGAGCTGATGCCTAAAAGTTTGCAAGATGGCAGTTTGGTTGGTTCTACCACTGCTAAAGTAGCGCGGGCAAGACCGGCTGCACCTGGCTTTACACGTCCCTCACGGCCTAGCGCGCCCGGGTTCGTTGCTCCAGGCGCACGTCCAGCAGTTAAACCACCTGTGGCATCGGCAAGGCAGAGCTCTAAAGTTGATGATGAGGTGCCGACAGGTGTGCCTCGCTCTGAAAATATAAAGCTTCGCACTGGGTCATTTCGAAAGCCAAAGGTGTTAGCTATAGGCTCTTCCACTGGAGGGCCGCAGGCTTTGATGGCTTTCTTTAAAGGATTTAAGAGAAAGCCTGATGTTCCCATTTTAATTACGCAACATATGCCCGCAACATTCACTGCCATTTTAGCAGATCATTTAGGGCAAGCCACTGGTTGGAGTTCTCAAGAAGCCCGAGACGGAATGGTGTTGGCACCAGGTCAGATTTATGTGGCACCAGGTGGGAAGCATATGGAAGTTATGGATGATGAAGGCCAAAAGAAGGTGCGTTTGACAGAAGAACCACCAGAAAACTTCTGTCGGCCTGCCGTTGATCCTCTGTTCCGTAGTGTTACCAAAATATACGGCGAAAATGTGCTTGGTGTTATTCTAACAGGCATGGGCCATGATGGCTTAAAAGGTGCGCGAGAGCTAACGCGTGCCGGAGGAACAGTGCTGGCGCAAGACGAAGCTTCTAGTGTTGTTTGGGGTATGCCTGGTGCAGTGTCTACTGCAGGATTATGTACGGAGGTATTACCAATTAACGAGTTGGGTGAAGCAACCGCAAAGCGGATGCAAGGAGGAATCGGGTGAGAACAGCAGATTTTGATTTCCTCTCAGGAATGTTAAAAGAGCGTTCAGGGTTAATGTTGACGCCTGATAAGGTGTATTTGCTGGAAAGCCGGCTAACACCTTTGGCGCGCAAACGTGGCTTGGATACGCTAGATGCTTTAATTCAACAGCTAAGGCTGCGACCAGATCAGGGACTGATCCGGGATGTTACGGAAGCGATGACAACGAATGAGTCGTTCTTTTTCCGTGATAATACGCCGTTTGATCTTTTCAAGAATCATGTATTACCTGCGATGCAAAAAGCTCGTTCTGGCCAGAAACGTTTACGTATCTGGTGTGCCGCAGCTTCAACAGGACAAGAGCCATATTCTTTGGCGATTTTACTGCGTGAATCATGGCATTTATGGAAAGACTGGCGCATTGAAATTGTTGGGACTGATATTTGTACTCAAGTGCTTGATAAAGCTAAGGCAGGCTCTTACAGCCAGTTTGAAGTACAGCGTGGTCTACCAATCCAATTGCTCATAAAGTATTTCAAGCAAGAGGGTGATATTTGGCGATTGAATGACGATATCAGAAATATGGTTACTTACCGGCCTTTTAATCTCTTGGATAACTTTGGTAGTTTGGGCTCTTTTGATGTCATCTATTGTCGAAATGTATTGATCTATTTTGATCAGCCTACCAAGTCGGCTGTTTTAGACCGGATGTCTAAAGTGCTAGCGAAAGATGGTACCTTGTTTTTAGGGGCTGCTGAGACTGTGCTTGGTATCACTGACGCTTTTCGCCCGGTACGTGGTCAACGGGGCATGTATGTGCCAACAGATGGTAAGGCAGAGGAATTGATGGGCCTTGGATAATCCAAGTTCTGATGCTTTGAAATAAAAAAAGAGCGGCTCTAAAGCCGCTCTTTTTTTATGAATGAAGGCAGTAAGTTTAACTTGCTGCTGCTTCCTCTTCTTCCACAGGATTACGCAAAACATATCCGCGCCCCCATACGGTTTCGATATAGTTATCACCGTCTGATGCAGCCGCGAGCTTTTTCCGCAGTTTGCAGATAAAAACATCAATGATTTTAAGTTCAGGTTCATCGATGCCACCATAAAGGTGATTCAAAAACATTTCTTTGGTTAAAGTGCTACCTTTTCGTAAGGAAAGCAGCTCTAACATTGCATATTCTTTGCCGGTTAAGTGAACCCGTTGTTTACTGACCTCCACGGTCTTGGTGTCCAAATTAACAGCAAGTTTACCCGTTTTGATAATCGACTGCGAGTGCCCCTTGGAACGGCGTACAATTGCATGGATACGGGCTACAAGTTCTTCCTTGTGGAAGGGCTTGGTTAAATAGTCATCAGCACCAAAGCCTAAGCCTTTTACCTTATTTTCCATTTCAGTAAGGCCAGAGAGAATCAGAATCGGTGTATTCACCTTGGCAGTTCGTAATTTTTTTAGAACGTCATACCCGTGCATGTCTGGCAAGTTCAGGTCAAGAAGGATGATATCATAATCATACAGCTTTCCTAAATCTAAGCCTTCTTCACCAAGATCTGTACTATAAACGTTAAATCCTTCTGAATTCAGCATCAATTCGATGCTGCGGGTCATCGTAGGATCGTCTTCTATTAGAAGAACACGCATATTCTTTCCCCTATTGGTTTAAGGTAAAAATTTGCCGCGGCACAAAAAACGCCGCTGAATATTGACCAAACATTGAAAAGCCAACAAAGAACACATGCTTGTGAGGTTAATGTTAACGAAGGTTAACGGATTGTCCAAGAAAAATCCTAAAATAGTGATATGGGTTTGACGCAGAGGTGGCGAGCTTTTACCAATCTTTAAAGTCGATGGGGCATTATGGCTAACGTCCATTGGCGGGGTATGTGTATAGTTTGGTTTAGTTTGAGGGCAGGGTGCATAGATTAATTCAGGAAATTGATCGGGTAAGAACCGAGCGACGGTATGGTCGAGTAGCTGGTGTGAGGGGCTTATTGGTTGAGGTCTCTGGCATTGGCCAACATATATCGATTGGGTCACGCTTGGAAGTTGAGGCCCGGGACTACCGCCGTGTTCCAATTGAAATTGTAGGTTTCCGCCACGATATGGCATTGGCGATGCCATTTGAAGCTCTGGAAGGTGTTGGTGTTGGCTGTAAAGCTATACTGACCCAAACTGATCCGGTCGTGTTCCCATGTAGTGGCTGGCTTGGCAGGGTGGTCAATGCCTTGGGTGAGCCGATTGATGGTAAAGGCCCCATTCAGCATGGTACACGCCCCACTCTTTTACGTTCAGGGCCACCACCAGCCCATAACCGTCAACGTGTTGGCCACAAGGTAGATCTTGGTGTCCGTGCCTTAAACACCTTCATTAGTTGCTGCCGAGGTCAACGTTTAGGGATCTTTGCTGGGTCTGGTGTCGGTAAGTCGGTTTTACTTTCTATGATAGCGCGGCATTCTGTAACAGATATCAGTGTTATTGGCTTGATCGGTGAACGGGGCAGGGAAGTTCAGGAATTTATTGAGGATGATTTGGGGGAGGATGGCCTCGCAAAATCTGTTGTGGTGGTTGCGACATCAGACGAATCCGCTTTGATGCGTCGGCAGGCTGCCTATTTAACCATGACATTGGCGGAATATTTCCGTGATGAAGGCTCAGAGGTTATGTGCCTTATGGATAGTGTTACGCGTTTCGCCATGGCGCAGCGTGAAATTGGATTGGCCGGTGGGGAGCCGCCTACCAGTAAGGGGTACACACCTACCGTTTTCACTGAATTACCGCGTCTTCTTGAGCGCGCGGGACCAGGGCCACGCGGAGCAGGTAATATTACAGGTCTGTTCACTGTTTTGGTTGAAGGGGACGATCATAATGAACCTGTGGCCGATGCCGTACGGGGTATTCTTGATGGTCACATTGTAATGGAACGGGCGATCGCTGAGCGAGGCCGGTTCCCGGCAATTAATGTTCTTAAGTCTATTTCGCGTACTATGCCACGGTGTAATAATGCTGAAGAAAACCTCATCGTACGCGAGGCTAAACGTTATATGTCTACTTATTCTGACATGGAAGAAATGATCCGGCTGGGCGCATACCGCGCGGGCAGCAATCCTGACGTTGATGCGGCAGTTTCTTATAACCCGCATTTTGAAGAGTTTCTTGGGCAGTGGAAGGACGATAAGACACAGTTGCAGGAGGGATACGTGCGATTGAAACAGATTTTGGAAATGGGACCTGCTGCAGAAATTCTTGCTGGGGCTGTTGCTAACGCAGAATAAAGGTATTTATGAGCAGACTTGATAACATTATACGGTTGAGAAAGTGGGAACTGGATGAAGTTCGCCGCGAACTTGCCCAATTGCTCGGCGAACGTGATGCAATGGTCCATCAAATTGACATGATAGAAGAGGAAATCGCTGAACAAGGCCGTAGCGCCTCAATTGAAGTTTTTTCAACAACTGTCGGGGCCTATATGGCAGGCGTTAAAAAGAAACGCGACCAAATTGAAGCAATGTTGGTAGCGAAAGACGAAGAGATCGCAGAACAACAAGAGAAGGTTTCCGAAGGCTTTCGAGAACTAAAGACATTTGAAATTGCTCATGACCAAGAAATGGCACGCCTGAAGAAGGCGGAAGATAAAATCGAGCAAGAAGTATTTGATGAATTAGGTACACAAGATCATGCAAGGCGTGATGCGGTTACAGAGTCAGAATATCTGAATATGCGTCGTTAACCCTTTTCCTTATCGGCTAATGTAAAATATCATTTCCTCTAAGCCCTTATTTCTGTTAAATGTTTTGACATAAAGGGAGCATAATTATGGATAGTAAAACCACGATGCCTGAAGGCAAAACGCTTGAAGATTTACAGGCGCTTGATCAGGCCCATCATATGCATTCTTTTACGGCGGCGAGCGCAATGCGTCAGTCCCCTCCCTTTGTTGTAGATAGTGCTGATGGTGCTTATATCTCGGGGCAAGGTATCCGTCTTTTAGACATGATGGCTGGTTTGGGCTGTGTTAATGTTGGCTATGGGCGTAAAGAGCTTGCTGAAACTGCAAAGAAAGCCATGGAGGCGCTTTGCTATTATCATAGCTTTTCCGCAGTTTCGAACCCTACGGCCGCAGCTTTGGCAGGGCGGCTTGCCGAATTAGCACCTGAAGGCATGAACAAAGTATTTTTTGCTAATTCAGGATCTGAAGCAAATGAAACAGTTCTGAAATTAATAAATTTCTATTGGAAACAAAAAGGCCAGCCTAATCGGCGTAAAATCATTACACGTGATTATGCTTACCATGGAAGTACCATTGCCACGACAGCCTTAAACGGTAATCCAGCAATGATTGAGCCATATGGTATTGAAGATGAGCATGTTGTGAGAGTAGGAGCACCTTTTTGGTATCGTCACGGCGGCGATATGAGCCCCGAGGAATTTGGTAAAGCCTGTATTAAAGAGCTCGAAGATAAAATATTGGAGATCGGGCCTGAAAATATTGCAGCTATGTTTGTCGAGCCAGTCCAAGGTACTGCGGGGGCTATTGTTCCACCAGAAGGATATTTGCAAGAAGTTGAACGTGTTTGTCGGGCACATGACATACTGATAGTAGCTGATGAAGTGGTTACAGGGTTAGGGCGCACAGGACATTGGTTCGCACAGGAAACTTTTGATTTTAAAGCTGATATCATGACCCTTGCAAAAGGGTTATCTTCGGCTTACTTGCCGATTTCTGCGGCAATTGTTGATGATGCTGTCGCAGATGTTATTGAAAGTGGCAATAGTATTTTCCAGCATGGCTATACCACATCTGCGCACCCAGTTGCCGCGGCGGTAGCGCTCCGAAATATTGATATTTTGCAAGAAGAAGGGCTAATCACCAAAATCCGTGAGGATGTTGGGCCTTATTTTCTTAAGAAGCTTAAAGAGCTTGAGGCTAGCCCATTTGTGGGGGAAGTTCGCGCAAGTGGGTTGTTTGCAGGAATTGAACTAGCCAAAGACAAAGCTACACGAGAGCAATATCCGTTAGAGCTGGGGCTTTGCAACCATGTTGGGCAATCGGCATTGATGCGGGGCCTTATTGTGAGGCCATGCGGTAATGTGTTGGTTTTGTGCCCGCCATTCATTGTGAACCATGCAGAAATCGATTTCACTGTAGACGTGCTGAAACAGTCTTTAGAGGAAGTTAATAACGCCATCGAAAACGGCTAATGCCGCTTAAGGCTGAATTGGTATGAGCTAGGCTGCAATTTGTTTTGCTAGTATTGCTGCCACATCTACTGGGAATGTATCACTTTGTTTGAATTGCATTGCACCAGTAAAGCCATTTGCGGCAAGCGCATTGGTGAAAAGTGTGCTGGTGTCTTGCGTTAAAGTGGTTGGTAAGGGCTGTTTGCTCCAAAGCGTGAGATCAAATTTGTTGCTGCGAACTACGCCGTCTAATTGAATCTCACCCAATACTGAAAACTGAACCTCTATCACAAAGCGTTGGTCTTGTTGTTCGTTTTCAGCTTGGTTTCCACCATCATGCTCTGCATCCGGGTCAATACCTGAAGGCTGACTAAAGAGGGCTGCGAGCATTGGCATTTCGGGAGATCGAGCATCGAATGGCAATAGGAAGGACCGCCATTCACTTGCTGTTTCTGCTCCAGCCTTAAAAAGGTTACTTACATCATCTTGCAAAAGCTTCAATAATGCACTGTTTTTGGCATCAATCGCTTGGCTGGCAGACTTTCCAATCCAACCACCGGGTGAAGTGCCTTTTAACGCGGCCATCAGGAACATCATGCTATTTAAAAGCTTAGGACCACCTTGTGCAGAGCGTGAGTTTAAGGCATTTGCTGCAGCAGGTGCCCCACTTTGAACGAGAGCATAGGCTTGTTCAAAGCTTGGCCAACTGCTGGAACTGATGCCCCCCTCTACGGCCAAGGGAGGAACCACAGCGTTAGATGCAACAGTAGCGCTGTTAGGTAAAATGGCGACGGTGTCGCCAACAGCAGGCCGGACGTTGCTGGGCAACGTCATTGTTAATGTTCCTAAGGCTGTGTCGATCCGCAGGTCGTTTTTGGGGCCATCCCCCGTTAGGAATGCACGAATGGTATGCACGCCCTCAACAGTTGTTTGCATGTTGGTATTGGCAGCTATTGCAGTGGGCTGGCTAGACGATAGTAGTTGAACCTGTACTTGCCGCCCACTCTGTGCGCCTTCAGAGGTTAACCGTGCAGCATATGTTGGTATGTCGCTGTTAGGACTTGCGGCTATTTGAGCCGTTTGCCCGGAAGTGTCTGGAACACGAACAAATTCTCCTACAAGCTTAGTGGCCGCAGTTTGTTGTAAAATAAAGCTTCCCTTACTGGTTTCCATTTGGGCGAGGGCCTCATTGCCGAGTGACTGTGCACTTACTGGCAGACTGCGTGCCATCGAGGCAGGTAAAGGCTGAACAGAAATAACCTCTGCAACCTCAGAGGGAGAGACTTGGCTTATGCTCAGGTCAAGTAAATGCAATTGTACCGAGGTGCCTGCTGTTGAAAAAGCAGTGATCGCAGGGCCAACGCCTTGCATTTGTTGTGCTGATGCAGGGGAACTAGCGGTGTTTAACGACGCATTAGTTGGAATATCCGTTAGAGGTGAGGAAGGGATGATATGAGTAGTGCTGCTGCTAGATGTTAATGCTGAAGCTTGTATCGCACTGCTTGATGTTAACTGATTTTGTAAGCCTGTTAGATTAGTCGGAGCCCCTGATACTTTTGTTTGCTGCGCAGCAATCAGTGTTGCAAGGTCACTACTGTTTGATTTTATGAACGGGTCAGGATTATCAGCAAGGCCAGCACTTATCTGTGGCGTGTTCTGGTTAGAATTACTGCGCCCCAATACTTTTGCTAGCGCTTCGGATTCTGTATTTGCAGTATTCTGTATAACAGACGCCGATGTTGATCTGGATGTAGGCCGATAAGCAACATCCAGTTTATCAGGAGAAATTGCTTGCTTTTCAGCTTCTTGATCTGAATGGATGTGCAAGGCGATGACCACCAGTGATAGCCGGATAGGAGGGTCAATAATACGAGCATTCTGTCGTAATAAATCTGCTGCAACAGTTTTACCGGTTTCTGCTATTTGTATCACTACATCATCGCCGGGCTTTAGCCCTGCATCTGGACGAAGTGCAAATGTTGCATTTTCGGTTATGATGATCGGACGACCTTCAGAATCTATCTCACGAACATGCTCTTTAAGCTCCTCTCCAACACGTAAGTGTGCAGCAGAGGCAGAAATTGACACAGCAGGATCACGTACATGAACACTGTCACGCTGTTCGCTTTTGGATCTATTGCCACCACTATCGTCGGTGGCTTGGCGCGGAGTTTGATTTGGGTCTTTAGAAACTTTCGCAGTCCTATCGGTGCCGTGCGTAACAGCAGTAACAGGTTTTGGGGCCGGTGGGCCGGCGATGTCACTCATAAATGGCCCCCCTCGTTAATATCGCCTTGCTATTGGCGGATAAGGCTATTTGCTAAGGCTTTCACATCAGATGCAGCCATTGACTGCGGATGCCGAGTCATAATCGGCACCTGCGACCGAATAGCATCAATAACCTTGCTATCATGCCTGATAATACCTGCAAGTGGCGGGGAAATCTTCAAAAATCCTTCACAGGCGCGTTTGATGGCTTCGTAAGCCTTTTCACCCTCTTTGCGGCTGGCAACATTATTCACCACAATTGATAGGTTTGCTTTTGGGTTTCGCATCACTGAGAGTTTTATAAAAGCATAGGCGTCGGTCAAAGACGTTGGATCAGCCGTCATAACAACAAGTATGCGCCCACCGTGGCTTGAGAGCGTTGTAACAGCAGGGTCAATACCCGCAGCTAAATCTAGTAATAGATGGTCATAGTTTGCTGCTGTTTTTGTTAAGTTGTTGCGCAGTGCGGTTAAAGCCGCCTGTGACAACGCGCCAAGAGCACCAGAGCCTGATTTCCCTGGCAGTACATCGAAGCTGGTACCGTCCTTGTCCTTATAAGGGTAGGCGATGTCAGGGAAAATACATTCACCTGAGATAACATGCCCCAAGTCCTTTTGGGGGATGATGCCTAACTGGATATCTACATTTGCAAGCCCGAGGTCGCCATCAAATACAGCGGCTTTTTGGCCTGCATGGGATAAGGCGTGCGTTAATGTTACAGACAGCCATGTTTTGCCGACACCACCTTTACCTGATGCAATGGTGATCAAGCGCTTCTCAAGCTTTGCCATTTCTTCTGCTCTGATTTGACCGGTCATATTAGGAATCCATCCGTGAAGAATTTTTCTTGCGGCTTGGTAGCGCAGTGAATAAACGAGAGAAGCCAATCGGTGTGGCCGTTTCAAGGCCATCTGCTACAAATGGGCTGCGGCTGATTGCAGCTAAAGATAAATAGCCGGGCCTCGCGGCCATAACAATACCAGCATATCGCCGTGCAGCATCAAGGCGCGTTGCAATGAAACGCTGACAGCCCATTCGAGCAAAAACACCAGCAATTTCCTGAGCATCTAAAGGATCAAGACCCGCTGGCATAACCAAAACTGGTTCTGCATCAACCTTTTGAATAAATTTCAGCAATTCTTCCAGTTCCTGCATGTCAAATGCGTTGGTGCCGGGTGAATCTATTATTGTGAGGCACCCTGGGCTTTTCCGGCTGTTAATTACTGCTGCCAATTCATTCGGGGTATCTGCTGTGGAAACAGTTTGCTTCATAAGTTGTGCAAAGTGATCTAGCTGCTGAATGCCTGCTGCTTTAATCGTATCTGTGGAAATTAAGTGCACACTACGCTCATGCAATAGGGCATCAGCGGTTAATTTTGCAGCACAAATCGTTTTTCCAGCACCAGGTGGACCCACGAGCATAACGGGTCGGGCATGGGCGTCTGTTAGCGGGCTGAAACGAATAGTTGTTTCCAGAGCAGAGCCTATTGCTTCAGACAAACTGCCAGCATTCACCGAAGAAGCTGATTGTTCTATATGGCCTGCTGTTTCAAAAGGTAGCCCATGATGATTGAGGACGGCTCGGATATCGGCAGTGTCAAATTCTGCAAGTTTGGGGAGTTCATGGCTAGCTTCATATGCCAATGGCGTTTGGTCGGGAGCAGGAGCCACCTCAGGCGTTGGCGGAGTTGCTCCAGCTTCAAGAGCTGCAGTGATGCGAACTCCAGACTTGCCTTCGTCTGACTGGATGATGATTGCATCAGCACCTAATTCGGCACGGACTTGGTCCATCGCTTCAGTCATTGTTTTCGCATTGAAGGTTTTAAGCCGCATGGCGTGTGAAATTCCCCAAGATTAGATCAAGTGTGGTCTGTTTATCGCTTTTTTTAAATTTGTCCAAGAGTACGAATTTTTGCTTGTGGATGAATTTCATTTTGGCTCATGACAGTCGTAGCAGGTCGGAAACGTTCTATAATAGAGCGTACGTAAGGCCGAACAAGCGGGCTGGTAAGCAAAATGGGAGATTCACCGCGCTCTGCTTGTTGATCGTAGACGATGCGTACGGCATTGATAAATTCCTGAAGCCGGGTAGGGGCCATGGCTAATTGTTTCTCTTCACCAGCACCAACCAAGCTTTCGGCGAAGGCCTGCTCCCACTCAGGCGATAATGTAATCAAAGGCACTAGACCTTCATGATTTGCGTATGAAGCACAAAGTTGTCTGGCTAACCGTGTACGAACATGTTCTGTGATAGATACAATATTTTGAGTGAAGCCAGTCGCTTCTGCAACACCTTCAAGGATTGTCGGCAAATCGCGTATTGAAATACGTTCCACAAGTAATGACTGCAACACGCGCTGAACGCCTGAAGTGGTAATTTGGCTGGGTACGATATCTGTGATGAGTTTCTGGTGTTCGCCCGGTAATTCTTCCAGCAACTTCTGTGTTTCAGCATAAGACAACAAATCAGACATATTGTCTTTGATAACCTCAGTAAGGTGCGTAGTGATCACGGTAGCTGCATCTACAACTGTATAGCCACGGAAGTTGGCTTCCTCTCTTGAGGAGCTATCAACCCATGTCGCCGGCAAACCAAAAGCAGGTTCTGTTGTTGCTTCTCCGGGGATTTGAACAGGTTGCCCCTCAGGGTCCATCACAAGCAACATACCAGGTCTGATATCACCGCGCCCCACTTCGGTTTCTTTTACTCTAAGCACATAGTTGTTGGCGGGTAGCTGCATGTTATCCAAAATACGTACGCTGGGCATCACAAAGCCCATTTCACCAGCTAATTGTCGGCGAAGGGCTTTGATTTGGTCAGTAAGGCGGAAACCACTATCATCGTTAATAAGCGTTAAAAGGCCATAGCCAAGCTCAAGGCGTAATTGGTCAATGGCAAGGGCGGCTGAGATAGGCTCTTCGGCAGGTACAGCTTCTTCATCGCTGGTGATGAGTGCCTGAGCCTCCATATCGGCTTTTATTTCGGCTCGTTGCCCTAAACTATAGGCCGCGTAAGCGAGGACGCTACCAAATAATGCAAAGGGAATAAATGGAATGCCAGGCATAAAGCCCATTGCAAAAAGAAGCCCGCTAGCAACCCCCATACTCCGTGGTTGGCCACTAAGTTGTCCAAAGAGTGCCTTGTCGGTTTTTTCACCGAGGCCAGCCTTGGTAACGAGCATACCAGCAGCAGTAGATACTATGAGCGCCGGAATCTGTGAAACTAGACCATCGCCTACTGTAAGGAGTGTATAGCGGTTCCCAGCTTCTGCGAATGTTAGATCGTTAATAACAACACCAATGATAATGCCGCCAACCACATTAATAATAGTGATTAGTAGGCCTGCAACAGCATCACCGCGTACAAATTTTGCAGCACCGTCCATAGCACCAAAAAAGGTACTTTCGTCTTCAAGCTCTTTTCTGCGCTTTACAGCTTCTTCTTCATTGATAAGTCCAGAAGACATATCGGCATCAATTGCCATCTGCTTACCGGGCATCGCGTCCAAGCTAAAACGCGCAGCTACTTCTGCGATACGGCCTGAACCTTTAGTGATCACCACAAAGTTCACAATCACCAGGATAGCAAAGATGATGATACCAATGACAACCTGTCCCCCCATGAGGAAGTCACCGAAAGCCTGAATAACCTTGCCTGCGGCGTCAGGCCCTGTGTGTCCTTCAGATAATATTAGCCGAGTGGACGCTAGGTTCAGGGATAACCTGAGCATGGTGGCAACCAACAAAACTGTGGGGAAGCTATTGAATTGCAACGGTTTTTCGATGAACAGCACAGTCATTAATACCATCACTGAAAACGTGATGGAGGCCGCAAGCATAACATCTAAAAGCCAGCCGGGAACAGGCATGATTAGCATCAAAAGAATGCCTACCATGCCCAGTGCAAAAGCGATGTCAGAGCTTTTTAAGGTGTTTGCTAAAGAACCAAAAATAGCGTTGCCGCCTTCTGGTCCTTGCTGATCACCTGATGCTGTATCGCTCATGCTTTATTACTCAAAATCATTGATGCCGCGAAGCGGCCTATAATACTTGGCTAGTAAATCAAACCGGAACCCGGGGGCCAGTATCACCTGGTTGCGGCACGGTTACACCGTCTGCATTATATTGGTTAAGCTTGTTCCTAAGAGTTCGGATTGAAATTCCTAGGATATTGGCTGCGTGTGTTCTATTGCCAAGACAATGCTTTAGAGTATCAATAATAAGCTCGCGCTCTACTTCGGCGACTGTCTTTCCAACCATTCCTGCAGCTCTGTCTTCATCAGAAATATCATCGCCGCCAGCGATAGGCGTTGGCGTATCAAGGGCAACGTGTTCTGTTGATGATGATGCTGTCCCGGTTAAATTACCGCTTCCATCTGGAAGCAATACAGCAGCAGGAGTGATTTCATCACCTGTGGCCAATAATACTGAGCGGTGAATAGCATTTTCTAGCTCTCGGACGTTGCCGGGCCAATTATGAGCTGTAAGCGCTTTCATGGCATCCTTACTGATTTCGCGAGCAGGCATGTGGTTGACTTCGGCATATTTAGAAGCAAAATGAGCAGCTAGTACTTGAATGTCAGCAGGGCGTTCACGCAGCGGCGGAACGCGCAGGTTTACTACATTGAGCCTGAAGAAGAGATCTTCCCTAAATTCGCCAGCTTTCACAGCTTCCTGCAAGTTACGGTTTGATGTCGCAATTATGCGGATATTTACATTAACAGGTTTGGTGCCGCCAACGCGGTCAATTTGGCGTTCTTGAACTGCCCTTAGAAGTTTAGCCTGAAGCCGGACATCCATTTCGGAAATCTCGTCTAAAAGCAAGGTACCTCCATCAGCTTCTTCGAATTTACCAATTCTTCGGGCGACTGCGCCAGTAAACGCTCCTTTTTCGTGGCCAAAAAGCTCTGACTCCAAGAGATTTTCAGGGATAGCTGCACAGTTTACAGCCACAAAAGCTTTGTTAGCACGACGGCTTTTTTGGTGGACAAAGCGCGCCATTACTTCCTTACCAGTACCAGACTCGCCTGTTACCAGAATACTGGCTTCAGAAGGTGCTACCTGTTCCGCTAATGCCGCAACATTTTTCATGATGGGGTCACGATAAATAAAGGATTGGCTATCTTCCGCGACAGCTTCAAGAACCGCTGCAATAAGCTCGGCATCAGGGGGCATTGGGATATATTCTTTAGCACCACTTCTAACTGCGGCAGCAGCAGTTTTGGGGTCAGTGCCAATACCACATGCTATAACTGGAATAGAGAAATGCTCGGCCCTTAAACGCGGAATGAGTGCAGGGATATCTACTTTGACTTCCACCATAAGCAAATCAGCACCACGGCTTCGCAATATGTTGAGTGCGGTATCCGCATCTGGTGCATGTGTAACTTTCGCACCGCGTTCCATAGCGATCTGGCTCGCGGCCCCTAACTGGCCTTCAAGAGTGCCTACAATTAGCAATCGCATCGTTTCGTCTCCGTAATATTCGCCTGCAAGCGTGTTGTTTTCATGTCAGCACGCACGCTATTTCTTAAAAAAAGAAATGCGATTTGCTGGCGGCAAAATCGTGTTTAAAAGCATTTCAAGGCGGCGTGGATTTTCACTCCGCCGGATCGAGGTTGCACCCATCGAATATAAATTGTTCACCAGAGCTTCTTCACTGGTGCAATGTTCTGTTTTGGCCGCTAAGGGAATAAAAACAAGATGTGCCATTACTGCGCCGTAGAATGTTGTTAAAAGCGCGACGGCCATCGCCGGACCCATATCTGCAGGGTTGTCTAAGTTTCCTAACATGCGAACGAGGCCAATGAGTGTACCAATCAACCCCATAGCAGGGGCGACATCTCCAGCCCGGCGTAAAAAATCCACCGAACGCATATGCCTAGCAGAAGCCGTACTGGCTTCGCGTCGCATAATTTGTTCAATTTCATCTGACTGCGCACCGTCCACTACCAATTGCAACGCCTTCATCAAAAAAGGTGTGTCTTTTAGTTTTGGTAATAGGCGTTCTAGCATCATCACATCGTTATGTTTTCTAGCTTCAACAGCTATTTTCATTACCTTAACGGCTTCTTCTCCAGCTTCACGCTGGCCGTGTCGTAGTAGTGTCCAAATATTGACAGGTAAAGACACCATTTCTGTGAGCCTGAAACTGATTGCTGTTACAGCAAATGTACCAAAAATAACTATCAATATGCCCTGCAGGTTGATGAAGGCCATAGGAGAGCCACCTAGGAAAATTGCCCCGGCTACCAGTACAAAGGCCGCTAACATGCCAAATACGGTACTCATAAGCTCTCAGTCCTCCCCGTAAGGGCGTCTATGCGCCCGAGTTCCCATCAATTTTGATGATTTCTGTCATCGTTACACCTAAATGGTCTTCAACTAATACTACTTCACCGCGCGCCACCAACCTGTTATTCACATAGATATCAATGGCTTCACCAACTTTACGGTCTAATTCTATCACGGCACCAGGTGCCAACTTTAGAAGCTGGTTCACTTCTAGTGAGGATTTCCCAAGCACAGCTTGCACCCGAACCGGAACATCAAATACAGGCTCTAGTTCTGGGGCTGTACGGACCTGACCTTCCTCTTTTGCAGCAAGCTCTGCGGCACTGCTACCGTCGTTGGATGATAAATCCCTTAGCCCCAAGTCGGGATTATTTTCGTCTTGATCGGCCATGCCATCTTCCTTGATTAATTTTAAGCATCAGCAACAACTCCATCAGCCTCAATAGCTTCTGCCATTTGTTCTGTTTCCGCTTCAGTGCCCGACATTACGAACCTATGAACAGCGCTTTCTATTTCTTTCTGAATATCGCCGTACCGGCGTTCAGTTCCACCGTCAGGCCACTCAACTCTACAGTCTTGTGCGTTGAAAGTTTGTTCTCCGATCAACACAATATCGCCTGGAAAATTTGTCGCGGCCTTCATATCCTGTATGCGGTCGTTGACCGCGTCTGTCATGGCGTCAGCAACCCGCACCACAAGACGTGGTTCCTTGTGGGCTGTTGCCATGCAATCCTGAATGAGGGCCTCCACTTCTTGAATGGGGTGCTCACGCATTAGAGCAGGGGCTAGCTTTGCAGAAATTGCATAGGCTAACTGAACCATTTCCTGTTTTAGGGCGCCTTCGAGCTGTGCTTGTTGCGAAAATAAAGCATGGGACGCTTGGGCAATTTGGCTCAATGTCTCTTGCGTTTGTGCTTCAATTTCATGCAATACCTGCGCCCGACCTTCTTCCAGCCCTTGAGTATATGCAGCAGCCTTCGCTTCTTCGCCTTCATGCTGAACGCGTTCTATTTCGATATCATAGCGGCTTTTTGCGCCGCCATCGAAAGCTTGATCAAATGTATATTTTACTGGTTCTGCCATGTGCTTTATTTGACCTTAGTAGATCAATTCATCCTCGCCTTTATTATCAGACAGCAGGATTTCGCCTGCTTCGGCAAGGTCTTTAGCCTTGTTGACCATATCCATCTGGGCTTCATCTACATCACGTAGGCGTACGGGGCCCATTGCTTCCATATCTTCACGCAAAATTTTCGCGGCACGTTCTGACATATTTGAGAAAAATAGATCACGTAATGTGTCAGAGGCACCCTTCATTCCAAGGGCAAGCTTGTCTTTGTCGACATTTCTAAGAAGTGTTTGAACGCCGCTTGGATCAAGGTTTGCCAAGTCTTCAAATGTGAACATCAGAGCACGGATACGTTCAGCAGAGTCTCTGTTACGGTCCTCAAGGGCCGCAAGAAACCTGGACTCTGCACTTCTATCTAGGAAGTTGAATATTTCCGCGATAGTTTCATGGCTATCCTGACGGCTAGTGCGCGCCAGATTGTTCATAAATTCAACACGAAGGGTTTGCTCAACCTTGTCTAGGATATCTTTTTGGACAGCCTCCATACGAAGCATACGCATGATGACTTCCATGGAGAAATCTTCTGGCAAAACGGCAAGTACGCGTGCCGCATGTTCTGCCTTAATCTTTTGTAGAACAACAGCAACCGTTTGTGGGTATTCATTTTTGAGGTAACTCGCGAGAACCATTTCGTTCACATTCCCGAGTTTATCCCACATGGTGCGGCCTGCCGGGCCTCGTATTTCATCCATAATTTGCTGAACGCGGTCACCAGGGAGCATTTTTCCAAGTAGTCTCTCGGTGCTTTCAAATGATCCATTCAGATTTCCTACAGTGGAAACTTTTCCTGCAAATTCAACGAATATGGTTTCAACGGAATCGGCCTCTACACTACCGAGAGAGGACATATGCTGCGAAAGCTCCTTAACTTCATCGTCTGTGAGCAGTTCCCAGATCATACGACCATGGTCTTCACCGATGGCAAGCATAAATGCAGCCGCCTTCTGTGACCCGGTCATCTTACTTAATTCCAAACCCGGTTCAGCCATGTTTTTTCCTCACACTAACAACACTCAATTTAGTCTGCATAGAGCCAGGTCCTCACGATTGCCACAGATTCGTCTGGGTTAGACTTGATAATCTCAGCAACTTTCTTAATGGCGCTTTCTTGAATACGGCCCTCAACCTGAGCAATATCGATTTTGCTATCCGTGCGCATTTGGCCTGAAACTAAAGACCCAGATTCGCGCGCAGCCATAACAGCTGCTGCGGCATTTTCGTCTCCAGCGGCGGCAGCGGCCATGACCTCGGCTGTTACTGGAGATCCTGGTGCTGCAATTGCGGGTGTTTCTGGCGTGTGGTCTTCAAGGGCAGGGTCTACTGGCGGAGCAGGCTCAGGAATGGAATCAATAACTTTCGCTACAATCGGGCGTACAATTAATAGTAAAATCAGCAAACTCACGATGATTGTGCCGCCGTATTTTACGATGTCTAAAATGAAAGCTTTGTCCAAGCCAATCAGGTTGAAAGGGTCTTCCACAGGAACAAGTGGAGTTGGATCAATGAAACGCATTTGTGTTACGGTAACATTATCCTCAGAAACGGGAACCAAGTTTCCGTCTACATCCTCAACCGGCGGCAAGGCTGTCATTACCAAGCTTTTTATTTGATCAATTTCAGCAGGGTCTCGTGGTGTTGGTGTGCCAACGGTGTTTCCGGTGGCATCCAGTGTGCGCTGGTGGTCAACTAAAACAGAAACCAGCACTTGGGTTACGCGGCCCGGTTCCTGAACGATTACTGTTTCAGTCTTTGAATTTTCAAAATTAGTTGTCTCACGTATTTTCGAGGAGTCTGCACTATTGTCGTTAGCTTGGCCCGGTAGAGCCCCGGGGATGTTATTAGCGACAGTTGTCTGGCCACCAGGAAGAGGTTCTTGAGATGTTTCTTCTGTTGTGTCGGAAGAAAGAACTACCTGACCATCAGGGTCAAAAGTAGTTTCGCTGCGTGTTGTGCGGTTCATATCCATTGATATGGACACTTCGGCGCGAACTAGCCCCCGGCCAACAACGCTGCCAATTAAATCTTCAATTTTATTTCTATAGATGCGTTCTTTTGCTAGGCGCGCTTCTTCAAGATCGGAAAAATTAGAAAATTCACTTTCGCCAGCACCATCAGCCAGCAAGCGCCCATTTGTATCTGTAATGGTAATGCGATCTGGGGAAAGCCCTGGAACTGCGGAAGCAACAAGAGCCTGTACGGCCTGTGCTTGGCCAGCACTAAGTGAGCCGGATGTTTGCAAAAGAATAGAAGCTGAAGGGCTGCTTTCTTCCCTTTGAAACGGACGCCTTTCGGGCATCACGACATGAACTCGTGCTTCGCTTACTGAACGAATAGATTTTATGGTACGGGAAAGTTCCCCTTCGATAGCTCGCACATAGTTGACATTTAATTCAAAACTCGTTCGACCAAAGCTGCTTTCGCCGTCAAATATTTCCTTACCAATAACCCCGCCTGACAGGCCTTCATTCGCAAACCGTAATCTTAGTTGATCCACCATATTACTGGGAACAGTAATGCTGGTGCCTGTTGGGTCTGAGCCATGCTGGATGTTTTCTGCGGTCAACTGTTGAGAAATGGACGCTGCGGCTGAAGGATCAAGATCCGTGTATAGAGTTGTGAGTGACGATGTGTTAACCGACCCGATAATGACGTAGAAAAATAATACTACACCTGCGAGAACGCCGCCTGTCATTATTAGGCGACCAGTTCCCATGTTACGAATAAATTGTAAAAGACCGTCCAAGACCCACCTCGGTTTTACTCGGCTTGAGAGCTACCAATGCTGTCCCAATTAGCGCATGGTAGCTTCACAATTAGCCACAAAAAAAATATCTACTAACGAAAATACTGTTTCGAAAGTAAATAGATAGTTAAATCTAGGCAATTTTTGCCTATAAATGTAAAGTTATTTTTTCGACTGGTCTTAAATACTCTCAGGACTAAGCCCTGAAAAATATATGAAGGCCGCTAAAATCCTGATGTTTTTGTGTTTTTTGACGAATTCAGAAGGAAATAAAAAAATGTGTTATGGGCTGCGATAATTTTTAAATAAAGCTTTGTAAATATTGATCAAGCTCAGCCCGAACTTGCATCTCGGTATTTTTGAACCCGCGTGGCCCTTAATCCGGGCAAGCCATTTTCATTGATTGCTTGTTGCCATGACAAAAACTCTTCAACTGAAAGCGAATAGCGTTTGCATGCTTCTTCGAGTGTGAGTAGCCCACCTTGAACCGCAGCAACCACTTCTGCCTTGCGTCTGATAACCCAGCGCTGTGTGTTGGCCGCAGGAAGGTCATCCAGAGTTAATGGTCTACCAGTTGGACCAATAACCTGACCATTAATTGTTGATGTTTGTCGTGTGTATCGCATGTTTTTAACCTAGCCCCGCACATTCGGCTAAACCGCAGTATAATGGGGTGCCTTTAAAAAAGACCTAATGTGTAAGGTTAATGGAAGTTAACGAACCAATTTGAACATAGTGTGTTTACGACAGTAGGTTGAATGATTGGATTTGAGTAGAGAGGGCAGAGTGCAAAAATGATGAAATCCGGACGACCGCTTGGTCGCCCGGTTTCAAGCTAGGAGAAGCTTAAAGTGTTAGATGCGGACCAGTTCTTCTAGGATTTGGTCTGCTGTAGTAATGATCCGTGTAGAAGCGGAGAAAGCCCGCTGAACTTTGATGAGTTCGGCAAATTCACTTGCTAAGTCCACCGTTGATTGCTCAAGAGCGTTCGGGGCAACCTTGCCTGCACCGCTGGTTGCAGCCTGCTGAAGGGTTACTGATCCAGATTGGTCAGAAACGCTGTAAGCATTGCCTTGGCGCCGCTGTAAGCCATTCGGGTTGTCAAACAGAGCGATTGGAATTTTGTAAACACGGAGTGACAGGCCATTTTCAAACGTTGCTGACACGATACCTTCGTTATCAATTGAAATGCCGCTTACGCTACCAAATGTAGCACCATCAACACTTTTTGATATCAGGGCGGAGTTGCCTGAAAGCCCCCAGCCATCGGCAGTGCCATTGGTGCCGAGAGAAATATTCATACTGCCATTAGTAGGTGATGCTGCACCGGTGGAGCTATATACGAATGTAATATCATCAGTTGGCAAGGTAATTGGAGTGAATGTAGTTGTGGTAGCTGGAGGCGTAGGAGCACTAATAGTATTCATGCTACTAGCAGTAATGTCGATTTTACCTTCTGAATCAAACACCATTTCGCCTTGTGCAATCAAGCCATCAGGCTGCTCGGTTGCGTCGAGTACGGAATCATCATCAAAATAATATTCATAGGACCATGTATTGGTGCCTGTTTTAATCGCGGCAACCACCACTGTATGTTCTCGACCAAGTGAATCAAAAATTTGAACATTGGTTTCAAAATCAGGTTCTAGAGTGCCATCAGCTAATTCGCCTGCATCATAGCCAGTTTTGATAGGCTCATCCACATCAAGGTTTGCCCGCATTTTTACAAGTGAAGTTGCTTCACTAATACCATTTAATTGTGTGATGTTAATTGGCTCAAGTGAACTTGAGCTCTGTAGATTTGCAGGCGGTTCGCCAGTAGAATCCAAGCGCCATCCCATGAGATAAAGGTTGGCTGTGTTTTTGAAGAAACCTTCATCATCCTGTGAGAATGCACCTGAACGCGTGTAAACAAGCTCACCCTCTGCAGATTCAGCAGAGTCTGCTGACCGTACAACAAAGAAACCTGCGCCATCAACGGCCAGATCAGTCGCTGAGCCAGATGGTTGCAGAAGGCCTTGTTTAGAAACAAGAGACTCCGCAAATGCGCGAACACCGCCTGGTGAATAAGATGAAGTGGAAGACGTTTCTGTCACAAGTGTCGAGAAACGAGACCGGGTTTCTTTATAACCAATCGTATTTACGTTGGTAATATTATCGGCGATCACGCCTACGCCTTCAGTGAAGGCTTGTAGTCCTGATACACCTGCTGCCAATGCAGTGAATGCCATTTTACTTCTCCTAGTACTCTAATTTTAGCATCGTCATTTCACTGTGGCTTTCTGCTGTTGTGTCTGTCCTCGTTATTGAGGAAATTCACTAAGACCGGGCATTTTGCCTCGGCCGTGCGGTTCATTTAAGGGTTACTTCCCGTAAACGAGCTGCAAAATTTGCGTCTGGCCAACAGTGTTTGGCCCGACTGTAAATATTGGTTCAAAGCCAGTTGTATCAACGGCTGTAATTGTCTCTTGAACGGCGATGCCGACTTCAATGCTTTCGCCTACCTCATCCTCTGCAGAAACTTCCAGTTGGTAATTTCCAGGCTCAACGAGTTCGCCGGCGTTATTGTATCCATCCCACTTGAATTCATGAATGCCGATGCCTGTTTCGGCTTCAACCTCATAAATCGTGTTACCGTCTTCATCCAGAACGCGCATTGTAGAAGTTTCTGCAACCTCGTTGTTTGCATACTGCCAACTAATGCCATCAGTCGTGTGGTCACCAAATGGTGCTTCAATCAGTGCTTCATTTCCGAGATAACCTGCTGTCGCTCCGATGTTGTTGAAGCGTGACAGGTCTGCGAGCGTTTCCAAATTCTGGTTGGTTTGAATTTGTTGTTCAACGCCGGTGAAGGCAACCAACTGGTTGGTGAACTCGCCGCTATCCATTGGATCAAGCGGATCCTGATGCTGAAGCTGTGTTGTGAGTAGCGTCAGGAAATCGTCAAAATCGTCAGCTAATTTAGCGCCATCTCGCGCTGCTGCACCTGAAGGTACGAATGATGATGAGGCAACTTGCATGTTTCTATCCTTAAACCCTTACATCCAAACCAGTATCTGGCGAAACCCGAGAGAGAACTTTTTCCAGAACAGCGAGATCAGTAAGGCCATCCTCGTTGTTGAAGTTGTCGTCAGATGTTCCGTCAGGGTCAGTAGCGGTACCGGCTTCAATTTTTTCTTTCAGGCGATCTTGTTGGGCAGCTTCAGCAAAGGCTTTCCCTGCGGATTGGCCGTCGTTTGTATCAAGGTTAAAGCTCAGTCCACCCTGATCTAATTTATGACCACCAGCTTCCACCGCGCGTTCAATGCCGCGCATTTCACGTTGAAGTAGCTCAAGTGTTTCAGGACGCTCAACAAACAACTGGGCGCTAACGCGGCCACTTTCGTTAAACACCATTTTTACGCGTACACTGCCTAGTTCGGTAGGATTGAGCCGCATATTGAATTCGTTAGAGCCATTCTTTACGGCGCGGGAAATCTGTAAATTAACTTGTTTTGCGATCTGCCCGCCTTGTAATGGAGAGGGTTTTCCGCCCATGAGGCCCATACTGTTCATAAAGCTCGGTTCACTGCGTAGTCCAGTTAGGCCACCAGCAACAGCTTCGGCAGGTACTGCATTTTCAGGTAATCCAGCTAGGCGCTCAGGTGTCCAGGAAATGGGCGCTCGTTGTGTGTGGGCTGCTGATTTCCGAGCAGATGTTTCCCGCACACCTGGCTTGTCACTAGTCGATGTTGATGAAGGTTTCGACTGTGTTTCAGGCTTGGTAGTAGCGGTGGCTGCGGCACTTGCTTGGCCGGATTGGCTAGCTGCTTGGCTAGACACAGTCGCACTTGGTTGCTGCCCTTGGTTGCTAGCTTTTTGCTGATTTGCGGCTTGTGATTTGTTGTTTGCCGCGGCCTGTGGGCTTTGTGGAACAACGTGTCCTTCGGCTGCTTTTCCATCAATTTTGCCGTGAGCTGCCATCTCAGCACGTTTGGCATCGTTCATACCATTGGCAGCTAATTCCTTGGCTTGCTGAGTAGCGAAAGCTTCAACTGCATCGTCGCCAGCAGGAATAGAATTTAGCTGGCTCGTTCCCGGTGCGGTCCCTGTGTTATTCGATGCACTAGTGTTTTGAGGCGCAGATGTAGTGCCTGCTGCAGTAGCCGCGGCTGTATTTACAGTCGCCTCAGCAGGTGTATTTGAAGAGCCCGCAAATGGTATGGGGGCTGCGCCGGGTAATTCCGGAGTAGGTGGTAATGTTGTCGAAACAACAGTAAGCGCCTCTGGGTGTGCTATGGAATCAAGTTTTGCAACAGGTATAAGATGCGAAGATGTGTCGGTGCCAAGAACTTGGGCAAAGACAAACATGCTATTGTCATCAATTGGACCTTGCTCGTTGATAGAATCCACTGACTGAATGTGACCATTTTCAATAAGTGATGTCAGCTCAAGGCCTGTAAGCCTAACGAGTTGAAGGCCTTGAATTCCCTCGGCGTCATTTTCTGATAAACCGGGTTGAGTTTCCGGTGAGGTGAAGGGAGATCCTAAATAAGATTTTTCAGGCAGTATTTCAGAGGCATCGACATCACTTACAAGCTGATAAGCAGCTATGTCTGAAATATCTTTGACACCGTCCAGTTGCCAGCGGTGCATGGGGTTAAAAGCGGTCTCGTCACCATTCTGAAGAGCGGCCGCGAATTGAGTGGCAAAGTCTGCAGCATTGCTTTCTGCCGCTGCGGTTGTGCCAAACATAGCAGCGAAAGACTGCGGTGTTTTGGCACTAAAAGCCTGCATCATTTGCTCAATTGCGTTCATTTTTCTTACCAATATTATCCACTCGTTGAAGAGTGGGGTTTTCTGTTCGCTCTGTAATAAGCAAAGGCCGGGCCAGTTTTGGGGAATATCGTCAAAGGCCTGAAATTGCTTGCTCTTCATCTGTATGAAGGTATTTTTCTACTTTCAATTGAAAGGAAAATACCGTTCTTGCCCGGCAAGTTTTGAAGGCGGGGAAAAAATGGATCATAGGCCATTTGGTGGGAAGCCCTTGCTCTTAAGCTGGTTCCTGCTTATATGCAGCGCGGTAGGTACAATGATGACCAAAGCAGTAAGAAATGACTGAAACACTGAACAGTTTAGGGTTAAAGGGTGCACCGGCAGATACACGGGTTGTTGTTGCGATGTCTGGTGGTGTTGATAGCAGTGTAACCGCAGCGCTTCTAAAAGAAGAAGGCTATGATGTTGTAGGCATTACCTTGCAGCTTTATGATCACGGTGTTGCCATTCAGAAAAAAGGCAGTTGCTGCGCGGGGCAGGATATACACGATGCTCGCCGTGTTTCTGAGGCTCTGGGCATTCCGCACTATGTGCTGGATTATGAAAACCGCTTTAAAGAGCAGGTTATGGAAGATTTCGCCGATAGTTATATTAAGGGTGAAACGCCTATTCCATGCGTGCGGTGCAACCAAACAGTCAAATTTAAAGATCTGTTAGATACTGCCAGAGATTTAGGAGCTGATTGTATGGCTACAGGCCATTATGTCCAGCGATTGGTGGGTGATGATGGCAAGGCGCATTTGGTGCGCGGCGTTGATAGTGGCAAGGATCAGAGCTACTTCTTGTTTGCAACGACCCAAGAACAGATTGATTTTTTACGTTTTCCTCTAGGCCACATGGATAAAGATGAGACCAGAGAACACGCTGAGCGCATTGGGCTAAGTGTTGCGGATAAACCCGATAGCCAAGATATTTGTTTTGTGCCTGAGGGCGGCTATGTCAGTGTAATTGAACGTTTGCGCCCAGGGGCGATGGAGCCGGGTGACATTGTTGACCTTGATGGTAATGTTTTGGGGCAGCACGAAGGTATTGTTAAATATACGATTGGCCAGCGTCGAGGCATTGGCATTGGTGGTACAACAGAGCCACTTTATGTTGTGAAGCTAGACCCTGCAAACAAACACGTAATAGTTGGCCCTAAAGAAGCACTGGAAACTAGTGAGTTGAGTGTGAAGGAAGTTAGCTGGATTGGTGAAGCTGTTCCTGAGGCCGGGTTGCCGATCATTGCGAAAATTCGGTCTACACGTCCTGGCGTGCCAGCAACAATATTTTTACAAGAGAATGGCCGTGCGAAGGTGGTTTTACATGAGCCTGAGGCGGGTGTTTCTCCGGGGCAGGCTGCTGTGTTCTATGATGGTGACAGGGTGCTAGGCGGCGGCTGGATTGACCGTACAGTGAGTGCTTTTTTACGTTAAACAGTGATTGAGAAACCTGAAGTAAGGGTTACTTCCCCTAGTAACTTCTCTGTCTCTATCTATGCTTTTCAGTCCTTGTTTCAGTTCTTTTTGATCTTTAGGAAATGATTTTTCATCTTCATGGGGCGTACTTCTTATGAACTGTTTTAATGTCTCGATCACATATGAGACACTTTTTGGAGTTCTGAAATAGTCCTAAACTCTTTGACTATAAGTAATCATAAATTGGCTTGCTTGCGTCTGGTTTGCTGAAGTGCACCTTTTTCAGCTTATGGCTTTGGTTTCACGCGGAAGACGGGTTAATGCATTGCTTATTTAGCCATCCCCAAAAGGAAACTAGATAAAATTTATCTATTTCTGAGGCTTGGTAGGAGAGGGGGCAAAGTCATCGAGGGGATTGGGCTGAACCATTTTTATACAGGTTTTATCTATCTGTGTTTTGGGATGTGGAGGACAAAGAAAGGGGCCAGTCTTGGACAGTAACACGCTCGAACTTGGCCGTACGCCCAAACATGGCCATGCCAATGTAACCGCGCATTTTCAGTGTTTGCCCACTATTTTCAAGCGACATTTTTGCATCGTAGGTTTTCCCTGTATTGGGGTCGTAGACCTTACCACCTTTCCAGCGGTTCTTTTTGTGATCATAAGTAAACCCCCAAAGAAACTTGATACCTTTTAAGGTGCGATCCCGCTTGTTTGGGTCAGGGTTGTGAATGTCATTTTGGGGTTTGGTGCCCCAAACAGTGATGCCCTCAATGCCATCACCGGTTAGTTGAAGTTTAAAGATACCATCTTTTTCTTCGTTCCAATAATGACCTTCGTAAGCCTGTTTTTTGTTCGTTTCAGACAGTGCAGCCACTGAGGTTGCATTAGCTAAAAGAAAGCCAAAAAACAGAGTTGCTATCATGTGTTTCATTGGATGGTATCTCAAATTTATTGGCTGTTTTCATTTAAATAGAACGCTAATCTCACGAGCCAAGGGGCTAACGTTTTTTAATGCACCAAAATTGCATCATTTCTTTGAATGTTGTGGGGTTGTCTTTTTCAAAAGCATCCCAGTTTTCGAGATTAGTCATATTTGGGTCTTGTGGGAAACGTGCCTTATACTCAGCTATTAAATCGCCACGCGGAATATCAAATCCAATGAATTCTAAACCATGTTGATCTAGTAGCTGCTTTAGCTCTAAAGGTGAAGTTCGTAACTCATGTGAGTTGAAAACAAAGTCGTGCAGGCCGCTGGTGGAATAAAATTCACGGCTATTTGTAATCGGTTTGACGGGATGGTTATCAGGTAAAAGGCGTACTTCTTTTCGGAATTGGCGCATGCCCTCAATTGTATCGGGGATTGAGTGTTTTTTGATAAGCTCGCGCGCTGCCAAAACTGGTGCACGACCACGCTCGCTATATAAAGCAAGGAAGAATAGTGTGTTTGGTTTGCTAAGTTCTAATAGGGCAGCCAAGCCTCTGGAAGGGTCTTCCATGTGGTGCAGGACACCAGTGCAAACAATCAGATCGAAAGATGCATCCCAGTCTTTTACCGCCAGAATATCAGCTTGCCCGAAATGAACATTCCCCAGTCCAAACTCCTTTGATTTTTGAGCGGCATAACCAAGGCTATTTAGGCTCAGATCAACGGCGAGAATATTCTTGGATACGATACTGGAATTCATCCGAACAATTTGTTCACCTGTGCCACACCCAGCAAATAAGATATCTGCTGGATCATGGGAGACTTCGCTTGCATCAAAATACGGGAAACGCGCGGAAATGTGGGTTGAGAGAGGCAATTGGTGTGGCGCTGTTTTGGTGCTCTGCCAGCGTGGGTAGGGGTGTTTTTCATATTGTTCGGCCATCGCTTTTGAAAAGCTTTCATCGATAGGCGTTAGGACGTTAAGCTGTTGCTTGGCAATGGTTTCTTGTAAAGGAACCATAAATTGCACTTTCCAAACGAGTTGGGTGCAGCCAACCCATTGCGGGGATTGATCAATCAGATATTGGAGGTCTTCCGCCGAGCACTCTTTTAATGTTTGCCAAAGAGGCTTGTAGGCAGCCAGAATAACTAATTCGAACGGGTGTGCGCTTTTTAGATCAGCTAATATTGAAGCCTGTAAAGTGTCTATTTGTTCGATTTCTGGTGCCGACACATCATAAATAAATTCATTATTGAATGCTTGGCATGCGACAACAGCAAGCGCTTCAGGATATTTATCAAGAAAAAATGGCTGGCTGCTAGCATCTGCCTGCCACTCCCCTAGGAAATGGCGACGTATAAGGCACAACAATTGCTCTATTTTGGGGGAGATGATTGTTGCTTTGCTGCATACTAAGAGGAAAAGCTGGTCTTGCAATAGGGTATCAAAGTCTATGCCTTTTAGTATTTCTTGAATATTGCCCGGGGGGGTATTTTCAAGAAACTCCAGCATTGTTTCAATCGATGGATCAGCTTCGATTTGACTATCAAGAACGGTCGCTAAAGCTTGAATGTTGAGATTATTTTCAATCGCAGAATTTGCCAAGGCATCCGTAATAGGCTTAGGTAACTGGTAACCGCTTGTAACACCCAAAGTTTCAAGCAGGCCAACTTGAATATCTCTGCTGTCAGGATTGAGGGTGTAGGCTTCTAACAAGGCAGACAGACTACCTTTATAGTCACCTGCCTGCAGTGCAATTTCGCCCTGACGTAACAAGTCGAATGATGGGTTCTTAGCCTCATTAGGCAGTGTTTGTATCATGGTGTGTGTAGTCCCTTTGATCCGGATATCTCAGCATAAATATATGTGGTTGCTGATTGAGCAAGAAACAGACCAAAAAAGGGTGGATGTATTAAAATAAAAAATAAAGGGGGCTATAAACCCCCTCTACATTTGTAGTTTAAATCCTTGGGAAGGATTTTATTCCGCCGCTTGTAACTGTGGTGGTTGGTGGAATTTTTTCATTAATTTTTCGCGCTTTGAGGGTAAGATATAAGCCTTTGTAAGATCACCGTCCATTTGGTCTGCTACCCTTTTGTCCATGATCCAAAACCATAGGGGAGGCGTCCATGCGGCCATGAACATAGTGAAATAGCCAGCAGGAAGCTGCGGAGAAGTGTCAAAATGGCGTAGGCATTGATACGGGCGCTCTGCATGGGCGTGGTGATCACTATGGCGCTGTAGATGGAACATCAGTAAATTGGAAACAATGTGATTAGCATTCCAGCTATGGTGAGGCTGTACGCGCTCGTAGCGGCCATCATCACGCTTTGGACGCATTAGGCCGTAATGCTCAACATAGTTTGCGCTTGATAACATCAGGTTGGAAAGAAGTGCGCCGCCAATTAGATAAGGCACAACAATCAGGCCAAAGTAGGCAGTAAGTGCACTGTAAAAGGCAATGGTAATTAAACTGTTCAGCAACACCTCGTTTTCCAAACTGAAAGCACTTTTGCCCTTTCGGTTTAGTCGGGTTTTTTCGATATGCCATGCGCGCTTGAAACCACCAGGCAGCTCATGCAAGACAAAAGCGTAAAAGCTTTCTCCCATCATGGCGGTGGCGCTATCTTCAGGGGTGGCGACCTGCACATGGTGGCCCAAGTTATGTTCAATCCGGAAATGGCCCATTCCGCATAAGCATAAAAGGTACCGTGCAACATGGAGGGATGTTTTGTCGCGGCGATGTCCCACTTCATGGGCAGTGTTAAGGGCACCTGCACCCATCAAGCCATTTGCAACGAGAGTGGCAATGTAGCCATTTAGGTTTAAGGGCTCGGTTGCAACAAACCACGCACCAAAAATCCATGTTAAATAGGCAACAGGAA
>Ga0316207_10000909_pt1 | contig 41092 bp, 38 predicted proteins | sample 6weekpyrite_MG_FD_204943 | JGI IMG/M metagenome (GOLD analysis project Ga0316207, IMG submission 204943) | Microbial mat bacterial communities from mineral coupon in-situ incubated in ocean water Damariscotta River, Maine, United States -... | ecosystem: Environmental > Aquatic > Marine >... | reverse complement strand
TTCGCCTTTTACTTTTTAACAATTGATTATGTGCTATTATTTTATATATTATTCTAGGATGTTATATGAAAAAATATATTAAAGATCAAATTAAAAAATCATATGAAACTAAACAAGCTATTTATGAAAACGAAGAATTATTAAATAAAATTGAAGAGGTATCTAAACTGTGTGTAGAATTATATAGAGGTACAAATAAAACTATTTTGGCAGGGAATGGCGGTAGTGCAGCTGATGCACAACATATAGCAGCAGAACTTGTCGGCAGATATGGATTTGATAGACCCTCTATACCTTCCTTAGCACTTACAACAGATACCTCTAATCTTACTGCTATCGGAAATGATTATGGATATGACAAAGTATTTTCCAGACAATTAGAGGGAATGGGGCAGAGAGGAGATATTTTTATTGGCATATCAACTTCTGGAAATTCTAAAAACATTATTAATGCATTTAACATTGCAAAAGAAAAGAGCATTACTACTATTGCATTAGTTGGCAAAGATGGAGGAGAGATGGCTAGAGTTGCTGATTATTCTTTAATAGTACCGTCTGATTCCACACCGAGAATACAGGAGTCCCATATACTTATTGGACATATTTTATGTGACATTATTGAAAAAGAGATTTTTGGCAATGGTGTTAGTTGATAATATATGAGAAGAGCTCTTTTCTTAGATCGTGATGGTGTTATAAATGTTGAAATAAATTATCTTCATAAAATCGAAGATTTTGAGTTTATAGATGGTATATTTGATCTCTGCAGACATTATCAAAATCTTGGTTATATTATAGTTGTTGTAACTAATCAATCCGGCATAGCACGGGGCTATTACAGTGAGAGTGATTTTAAGATATTAACAAAATGGATGATAGAGGAGTTTACTAATAATGGAGTAGAAATAAAAAAGGTTTATTTTTGTCCACATCATCCAGATATTTCCGGCGATTGTTACTGTAGAAAGCCGCATCCGGGAATGTTGCTAGATGCTGCTAAAGAGTTTGATATTGATCTAAAAAATTCAATTTTAGTAGGTGACAAAGAGAGAGATATTGAAGCTGCTCTTAATGCTGGAGTCACTAATACATATCTGTTTGATGAGAGTAAAATCCATAAAATATCAAAGGCTTCAAAAATTATTTCAAAATTAGAGGATATATAATGTTAATACTTAACAGTGGTGGTACATTTAATAAAAAATATAATAAATTAAACGGAAAAATGGAAGTACCGTTTGATAATGCTGCGATAAAGAAAATTTTAAAAAGCGTCGATTCAGAATATGACTTAGCCGGTGTTATGTATAAAGATAGTTTAGATATGACTATGGATGACAGAAAGATGCTTGCTAGTATAATTATGGAGTCCAAGGATGATACATTTATAATTATACATGGAACTGATACTATGCATCTTAGTGCTGAGTTTTTATCTGAAATATTTGAAGATAGAAAAATTGTACTTGTTGGGTCAATGAGACCATTTGAGATAGACAAGGTAGAAGCCAGTTTAAATTTAGGTATGGCAATAGGATTTGCAAAAGCTGTACAAGAGTATGGAGTATATATGTGTATGAGTGGTTATGTAGAGCCATGGAGTAGATTAGAAAAAAACAGTAAATTCGGGACGTTTGAAATTGCCGAATAAGGTTTTATGTTCTCACTGTCATCTGAAGTTTGATGAATCAGTAATGATAAAAGAGGTGAACAGTTACCTCTCTAAAGAGAGTTCTGCTCCTCATAGTGTTACTCATTACTTTTGTTGCAAAGGTTGTCAGGGTGTTTTTCATCTTTTAAATGAAGAAGGATTAGAGAGCTTTTATGAAAAAAGTGGGAATATCGAATTAACTCCCCCCTCAGAAAATTTTGAAGACGCATTAAATTTTGATAGCCAATCTTTTTATGATAGATTCGTTAAAACAGACAGTGACGGGTTTAGTGAAGTCTCTTTAATCATAGAGGGTATTCACTGTTCAGCCTGTGTGTGGTTAAATGAAAAAGCCTTGCATAAAATGGATGGAGTTGTAGAAGCTAATATTAATTTCACAAGCAATAAAGCAACAATTGTCTGGGCAGATGATATTGTAAAACTATCTTCAATTATAGAAAAAATTCGTTCTATAGGCTATAACGCTTTTGCCTATGATGCTTTAGCGCAAGAGACACATGCTAACAGAGAGAGAAAATCATACTATCTAAAAATGGCAGTTGCTATCTTTGCATCTATGAATATTATGTGGATTGCTGTTGCGCAATATGCGGGATATTTTAGTGGTATAAGCCAGGATGTAAAAACTATATTAAATATTGCAGAGGGGATATTAGCTACACCGGTACTTTTTTACAGCGGCTGGATATTTTTTAGAGGTGCATACTACGGCTTAAAAACAAAAGTCGTGAATATGGATCTGCTTGTGGCAACCGGGGCGTCTCTTACTTACCTTTACTCCATATATATAACAGTTTTAGAGTATGGAGAAGCATACTTCGATTCAGTAAGTATGATAATCACATTTGTACTTATTGGTAAGTTCTTGGAAGTATTAAGTAAGAAGAGTATTGCTGATACACTTGATGTAATTACAAAGAGTATTCCAACAGAGGTAAAAATTGTTAAAGATGGAACAATAGTTACATGTAAGCTAGATGATGTAAATGTTGGAGATAGTGTTGTTGTATCTTCTGGAGAAAAGATTCTGCTAGATGGTGAGATAATTAAAGGTGACGGCTCCTTTGACGAGTCTACTCTCACCGGTGAGAGTGAACCTGTATATAAGAGTGTTGGAGCAAATGTAGTTAGTGGCACAGTTAGTATTGATGCTGATATCCATTATAGAGCCACAAAAGATTTTAAGCACTCTACACTCTCAAACATTGTTTCTCTATTAGAAGCAGCTATAAGTAAAAAACCAAAAATTCAGCAGATGGCAAATAGATTGTCAGAATACTTCTCATCGGCTATTTTGGCACTCTCATTTATTACATTTTTGGTATGGTGGTTTTGGCCACACAGTTTTGAGACCTCCTTTATGATAGGTATATCGGTAATAATCATAGCTTGTCCCTGTGCTTTGGCTTTAGCTACTCCAGTTGCTACTTTAGTTGGACTTAGTTTGGGCGCCTCTAGAGGTATACTATTTAAAGAAGCTGCTCAACTTGAAACTATGGCGAAGGCTGATACTCTAGTCTTAGATAAGACAGGAACTATTACTGTAGGAAAACCGGAAGTCATAAAAGAGCATATTTATGAAGAGTTTGATAAAAAACTGCTTTATTCACTAGTTAAATCTTCCAATCATCCGGTGGCGCATGGTATTTTTGAATATATTAAAATTCAGGATGAAAATATAGATGATATAGTTTTTGATGAGTTTTCTCAGGTTTCAGGACAAGGTATTAAAGCCAAATACGGAAATAAAGAGCTATTAGGCGGCAATAAAAAACTGTTGGACGAAAATGGTATAGTTGTAGATTATCTTAGTGAAGAGACACTCTTTTATCTTGTAATTGATAAAAAAATTGTAGCCCTGTATGAACTTGCAGATACAATAAAAGATAGTGCAAAAGAGTTAGTCAGAAGCTTAAATAAAAGAGCAATAGATATAATTATGTTAACGGGAGATAATGCAACTGTTGCAAAAAAAGTCGCTGTTGAGATTGGAATCAAAAAATTCATATATGAGCAGACTCCTCTTAGTAAGGCTGAGTATATAAGTGAACTTCACGCCAAAAACAAAACGGTAGTGATGGTTGGGGACGGTGTTAATGATATATTGGCACTTGCTCGTGCAGATATTGGCATTGTAATGGGAAGTGGAAGTGATATTGCTGTTGAAGTCGGTGATGTAGTTCTTTTGGATGATTCATTAAAATCACTTGAAGATGCCTTTAAAATTAGTCGTACTACTTTTGGATTGATTAAACAGAACCTTTTTATATCGTTGGCGTACAATGCCATAACTATTCCTCTTGCTATGGCTGGTTATGTAATACCTTTAGTTGCAGCTATCTCAATGTCTGTTAGTTCACTTTTGGTTGTAGGTAACTCTATGAGAATTCGTTATAAATGGAAAAAGGAGTAGATTATGGATAGCTGGGTAATAGCCATGATGCTCGGAGCATCTATATTTTTGGGAGCAGTTGCACTATTCGCATTTCTTTGGGCTATAAAAAATGGTCAGTTTGATGATGAAGAAAAATTTCTAAACGCTACTAAGTTTGATGGAGAAGATGAACTGAATGATGCTGTTAAACAAGAGCAAAAAAAAGAGGCATTGAAAAAAATTATAGACCAGAGTAATTGAAAATTATATTATGAAGTGTTGAATTGCCATAAAAGGCAATTCAAAGGTAAATTACTTACCGATTGTTTGTGCGAATGCTTCTAAATCAGCGTCAGAGTATTTTGCAACTTGACCTTTCATAAGACCTTTCATTGGTCCACCAAAAGTACCAGCTTTGTAACCTTTAAGAGCTTCAGCAATTTCTGCATGACTCATGTTAGAAACAACTTTAGATTTACCTAGAGCTTTTTTGCTCCAGTCTGAACCGTGACACCCTTGACAAGCACCAGCATTAACACCAGCCATTAAAGCTGTAGTTGCAGTTAAAGCAACAATTGACATAACAATTTTCTTCATTTTATACCTTTGATTTTAATTTCATACAAATTATAGTGATATTACTCTTAAATATATGTTAATGGTTAATCTGTTATTATTATATTTATAAAATAATACTATTTGAACATCATAGGTGACAAAATGGTGACAATGTGCAGTATATTGATAGAATAAATTTATAATTTTCGGTGTAACTAATTTAAAAGGCAAAGTTAAATAATGAAAATACTTAAAGATTGTACTCCAAATATACTTGTAATCGGCGACTTGATGATAGATCATTATCTCTGGGGAAGTTGTGAAAGAATTTCACCTGAGGCACCTGTTCAAGTGGTAGATATTGCCAAGGAGACGACGGTTCTTGGCGGTGCAGGAAATGTTATAAACAACCTTAAAGTACTTGGTGCTAGAGTTAGTGTAAGTAGTGTTATTGGCAGTGATGATAACGGTGTTGAGCTTATTGACATGTTAAAAAAGATTAGTGTAGATATTAAAAATATAATAATACAAGAGGGCAGACATACATCTAAAAAAAGTCGTGTTATTGCTGTCTCACAGCAGATATTGAGATATGACAAAGATAGTAAAGAGGAGATAAGCAACTCTTCAGTAAATGATATTTTAAATTCAATATCAGCTAATATTACTGATTATGACACAGTGATTTTGTCAGATTACGGAAAGGGTGTTTTGACGCATGAGTTGTGTCATGGAGTAATTAAGCTATGCAAGGAGCATAGTGTTAAAGTCCTAGTTGATCCAAAGGGAAGTGATTTTAGTAAATATAAAGGAGCATATCTTTTAACTCCTAATAAAAAAGAGGCGATCTTAGCTACAAACATTGAGATAAAAGATGAGGTTAGTTTAAAAGAGGCGCACCTGAAACTAAAAAAAGATTGTGATCTGGATATATCTCTTGTTACTCTCTCTGAAGATGGCATTTCTACATATGATGATGAATTAAAAGTATTTCCAACAGTTGCAAAAGAGGTTTTTGATGTAACCGGAGCAGGTGATACCGTAATAGCATCTATAGCTTTTGCATTAAGTGCAGGAAAAAATATAGAAGAGGCAGCTGCATTTTCTAACCTGGCAGCCGGTGTAGTTGTAGGCAAAATAGGTTCTGCAACTGTTACTCTTGATGAGATTGAAGAGTACGAGGCAAGTCTGCATAAAAGCACATCCGATGCACATATAAAGAGTTTTAAAGATATAGAGACTATTGTAAAACGCTTGCGAACTAACGGAAAGAAAATTGTTTTTACAAATGGCTGCTTTGATATTTTGCATGTAGGACATGTCAAATATCTGCAGGTAGCAAAAAGTTTTGGAGATGTTTTAATAGTTGGCTTAAACTCTGATAAATCTGTGACAAGATTAAAGGGACCTACCCGTCCAATTAATATTGCACAAGAGCGTGCATATTTGCTAGCAGCGCTAGAGGCAGTTGACTTTGTTGTGCTGTTTGAAGATGATACTCCTTATGAACTAATAAAGATGATAAAACCGAATACCCTGGTAAAGGGAGGGGACTATGAAGGAAAGAGTGTGGTTGGAACCGAGTTTGCAGATGAGTTGAGGCTTGTTGAGTTTGTTGATGGAAAAAGTACAACAAAAACAATCCAAAAAATCAAAGGAAATTAAGCACCAAGTTCTTTAACAGCCTCTATAACCTCAGAGGCGGTTATGCTCTTCATACACTCATGATGTCCAAGCGGACACTCTCTTTTTGCGCATGGAGAACACTCCATTTCATGTCGTACAATTTTACCTTTTTCGTTCATCCAAGGATAGGTCTGTTTATACTCGGTAGGTCCTATTATGGCAATAGTGGGAGTCTGATAAGCTGCTGCTATATGCATAGGTCCGCTGTCATTAGTAAGCATCAATGAACAGGCACCGATATATGCACAAAGCTCTTTAATATTGGTTTTACCGGCTAAGTTTACATAGTTTTTTACACCGGAAGATTTCAGATTCTCTTCAATCTCATTGGCAATATCAATCTCATTTGGAGCACCTAAAATTAATATATCAAACTTGTTGCTGTACTCTTTTACTACCTGTGCAAAGCGTTCGGGATACCACTGTTTTGCACTTCCATATGCAGCTCCTCCGTTTATGCCTAAAGTTGGTTTATCAAACTTTTTTGCTTCGATATGAAGCTTTTGAGGGGGAGTTTGTTTGTCCCATCCATCAACATTAGTCATTGCAAGTTGAGCATATTGTCTTGCTAAATGTTGTCCTGTTTTAGGTATTTTCGGTGTGTGTGACAGTAGAAGCATAGAGTGCCATGAGCTTCTAGCTATGCAGATTACGGAACCTGTAAATCTTAAAAGCAGGGTGGAGTGGATTTGATTTCTGAATGTGATTGCTAAATCAAATTTACCCAGTTCACGAGCAAGTTTATAGGTAGCGAGTAGTCTGCTTGAAGCTTTTTTTGTTTCATCAACTACTGCTTTTTCACATTGGGGATGATATTTTAGAGCTTCTGCAGAGACATAGCTTCCGAGAAATGTGAACTTTGCATCTGGATAGTATTTGGATAGAAGTTCAATGGCAGGAGTAGCCATAACAGCGTCACCAAGCCAGTTAGGCAAAATAATTAAAATTTTCATAGCGCAATTATACCGCATCTTTAACATAAATATATAGGGGTGATGAACCTACTTTTAATCTCTTTTCTTTTATAACTTCTCCATCACGAGAGTATACTGTGAAAAAATCCTCATTTTGCAGAGTTGTTGGCTTTAGTGACCAGTGTATTTGCAAAAGAGTGTTATCTACTAAACACTGAAGAGTATAGTAACCTCGTTTTATATCTAGTCTTAAAAATTGTGCACTCTTTAAGTTTTGAACCATTGTTTTGTATGTTTGATATGCGGGGCGTTTTTTTATACTATTACGGTTGTCGATTAGTCCATATCCAGGAGCAATTAGCTGATGCCAAGAGACTGAATCAACTTGTTGAGAAGCAAATGCCAATAGATAATATCTAAGCATAAAGTCAGCATATAACTCCTCATCAATACACTCATGCTCACTTGTAGGAGCATAAGGAGCTGTATTGCTTATTGGCCAGTTTGTTTCTGTTATATGTAACTCTTGCTCTACTTTGGGACTTAACCATATCATCGTACTGAGTAGTGCTATCTTATCAGAAAGAGTAAAACCCATTTGGGTATTTTCAGGTGCGCCTCTTCTGTCTACATAAAGCAGTGCGGCAACTCCATCATAGCGGTACTTAAGGAAGTTAAAAAGAGTGTGAGCCGTAAAGTGATACTCAAAGTCTATGACTCCGCTGCCAAGAAGTTTTACATGCTGGAAGCTTTCAGTTTTTAGGTCATTGGCAACCTTATAGAATCGGTTGTACTCATCCACACTAAAGAATCCCCATTTAGCTCGGTTGATTGTGGAGCCAATCTCGAAGATATCTACATGTTTACCAAGAGTCTTAAAAATAGTCTCTAAATCTTTTTTAAAAAGCTTTAGGTTTTCAACATGTTCTCTATCTTGAAGTATTTTGAGAGTTATTTTTTTTCCATTACAGTTCAAAATAAAAGCTTTCAGCTCATTAAGTGTCTCCATCTCCCAAAGTTTTATACGAAGCAATACTCTGTTGACTTCCAACTCTTCAATTAGTTGCAGAGTGAATTCAGGTTCTCTTTGATAATCTAGACCAAGGCAGAAAAAATCACTTGTATTTATCTCTTTTCTTTTTACAAACGGCATCATAATAAGTGAAAATGGGAGTACAAAGATAGAGATAAAAAATGTTTTTACAAGTGAGTTAAACTCTCTTTTTCTCATTCTCTTTTTATAGCTTTTATCTTTTAGCGGATATGGCTGATCGGAATAGTTGTCCCATATATATGGCTTTTTCATACTAACTCTTTATAGACTTTTTCATATTTTTGTGCCATTGCCGTAATACTATAGTCTTCTACCGTTTCCAGAGCTTTTGTTGCTAATTTTTCTCTAAGATTTTTGTCTAGATATAGCCTTTTTATTGATTCATAAAGAGCTTGTATGTTTTTAGACTCAATTAAAAGAGCATTCTCATCATTTTTTATATACTCCGGTATACCGCCGACATTCGTAGTTACAATTGGCACATTTGACTGCATAATATCAAATAAAATAGAGGCTATCCCTTCACTTAGACTTGGAAAAGCAAAAAGATCAAAACATTGAATATAGTCACCAACATTATTTACAAAACCTGTAAATGTCACGTTGCTTAACTCTTTAGCCTGCTCTTTAAAAAGATTCTCTTCACTCCCTTTGCCCAATAGAATAAGATGGATATCCGGAAACTCTTTTTGAAGCATCTTCATGGCTTCGATTAGGTAATATTGACCCTTTAAGTGTTCTAATTCTCCAATAGTCCCTATGAGAAATTTTGACTTAAATTCATTTTTGATATTTTCTACTTCACTATTATTGACATCTAAGTCACTATAAGCACTATTGATTGTTTTGAACTTTAAATCTCTGTTTATTTTCTTAACTTCATCTTGAATAGAGTCCACAACAGTGATAATATAACTCGAGTTAGAGTAGATAGCTCTGTTAAGAAAATTATTCTTTATGCTAAAGGAGACTCTTCTTGTAATAATATAAGGAGTCTTGTAAATCAGGTTTGCAAAGTAGGCAAATTGAGCACCCTTTGCTTCGTGAGCGTGGATTACATCTGAGTCTTTTGCATCTGAGAGGCTAAATATGTACGGTTTACTAATCTGAACTATTGTTAGGTTTTTAACTCCCTTTAGTCGATCCGCAAGAGGGGAGTTTTTTCTTGTAAAAACTTTCTGTAAATGTCCCTTGGCTGATAACTCTTTAATAAGAAGAAGAGTTTGTCTTTCACCGCCGCGAAAGCCTTTTGCAAAATTAGTATGTGTTATGATTTTTTTATCCTTTTGCATTGTTTTTGCAATTAAGATACATTTTTGTATATCTAAAAAATTTACTGTACGAAGCTGAAGATGCTATAAAGACTCCTTGCCAACCATCTAAGAATCCTAGTTTGAAAAAATAGATTTTTACAAATGTAAAAATAGCTTTGAAAACAACTATGGCATAACTGCAAACTGACTTATCTTTAGAAGCTAAATCAGAGTATTTTATCGATTTAGTTAAAAATTGGTTTATATTATCAACTGCATTATGTTTAAAACTATTTATTAGAGAGGTTTTTTTTGAATCTGTTTTTAATTCAATAAATTCATGAACCGGATTATCACAAAACTTATGAGAGAGTCTATTATATATTCTAACTAAGTAGTCATCTCCCCATCCGCTATGTTTTACTTTTTTACCGAAAAAATAGTTATCTCTTTTAAGGAGAAAAACCTCTTTATTATCGCTTAGTTGCAGTTGTGCAAGCTCAGTAAGTAACTTTTGCGGCATAACTTCATCACTGTCAAGAGATAAAATCCAACTGTTTGATGAAAATTCACCTGCTATGTTTTTTGTTGGACCAAAGCCGATAAACTCACCCTCTACTATATTCACATTAGAGTATGTCTTAGCTATTTCGTATGTCTTATCGCTAGAGTTGTTGAGGTACAAAACAACTTCCAAAAAAGGTGTTAAACTCTCCAGGGTCTCTTTAATAGTTGTCTGGGCATCTTTTGCAATGATAACCGGAGTAATATTTTTGATTTTCAAACTCATTGAACCGCTCTCATATGATTGTCTGTTCTTATACTATTGCTTTGTAAAATTATAACAATATATTTATTAGGGCTAGTCAACAATCTTTTTACCTTTTAACCTTTTTTTAGCATTTTTTATATTTTTATGAGACTGAGAATATTTTAAAGCTGCTTCTATGCACTCATCTTCATTACTCTTTATAAGTTTTGAATACTCTCTGACAATAATCTTTAAATCATCATCTTTTGCCCAAAGTTTGGAGAAGTTTTTTAATCTATCATCTAACTTAAGAGTTTTAAATTCCATTCTGTTGATATCTACTACCTTAAATATATAGTTGTCATCCTCTTTTTTTATTAAAATATTACCTGGAGAGTAGTCTAGGTGAAAAATATTCTTTTCATGAAGAGCAAGGGTAAACTTTGCCAATGCTTTAAATATGGCTTCCTTATCTGTAAAGTTTTCATCTATAAGAGGTTCACGGATAGTAAAGTCATAGTCGAAATTCTCACTTACAAAGTAGCTCTCACTTATCAAACCAATTTGTCTAAACTCTATAAATCCGATTGGTTTGGGTACGAAGTCAATAATTTTTATGCTGTTTAGATATGATTTCTCTGCTTTAGAAAGTTTGAAGAAGGTATATACTATTTTGTTGATTATATTTGGAACCTTAAAAGATTTAACTACTAAATCTTCACTATTAAAATCAATTCTTTTTATCTCATTTCTTGCTATATGAATAGAGTTTTTAGAGTCGTTAAAATACTCTTTTATATTTTCAAGTAGAGTTTTATATCTATTGTCCACTAAATCAAGCTTCATCTTCTGTCCTTTTTTCAGCTATAAATATACCAACAAACAGAGCTAGAATCGCTTCAGAGAACTGTTCATGAAACATAGTCTCAAACATGCTCGATATTGAATAGATACTCACAAAAATAATAACCATATTAAAATATTCTCTGTTTTTAGTGTTTAATCTTAAAAGGGTATAAAATATCATTAAATATAAGAAAAGACCTATTATTCCCTGTCTGACGGCTGTCTGTACATAGTAGTTATGGTAGCTTGGCATATGCTTTACACACTCCATATCTGGGTGGTTTTTTGTAATATACTCCGCTAATTTATTCATCTTATCTGTAGCGCCTGTACCTAAAATAGGGTTGTCTAAAAATATTTCACTCCCAACACGCCATACTCCAATTCTCAAACCGATAGAGTTGCAATACTCCCCCTGCTCTATGATACTGGTAATATCATTTATACCGACATCGATTCTTGCTTTAAAAACACTACTGATATTATATGCCATATAAAATATAGAGACAACAAATATCAGTATTGTCGTAAAAGCCAATAGTCTATTTTTTATATTTAAAAAAGCAACTATAAATATAGATATTAAAAAGGCAACCTGACCAGTTCTTCCAGCATTTAAGAACAAGTTTGCTGTAACGGTTAAAAAATATAAAAGATAGAATATTTTATATTTTACTCTACTTTCATAAAAAAACCTGTTTAAGAGCAATAGGGAAGTGAAGGCTAAAAACATTGAGTATTGGATATGGCTCATAAATGGAGTTGGAAAGTCCGGTGTTCCATGCATAAATGTCCAAAACCCAAAAATTATACCATAGGAGATAATCTCACTTATAAGCATTCCACTCAAAAAAGCGGAGACACCATAGGCTAAAAACCTCTTCTCTATGGTTGTGGCTATTACAGGGATAGTTAAATAATACCAATATTTTCTAATATAGTAGATTCCACTACTCAGATTATCTGACCAAAGCAGTGATAAGATGCTAAAAGCTATAAAGGCGAACAGGTACATGACTACTCTGTTTGATTTTAAAAACTCTATTTTATCTTTGAAGTTATCGCTAAATAACCAAAGTACAAGCAGTAGGGCTGTTAGAATGGATATTCCGGCTCTAGACATAGGTACTAAGAAAGCATATAGGACAAAGAGGTAGTTTATATAGCTATTTAGTGTGATGTTTTTTAATTTTGTCATTTTATCTCTGCAGCAGTGATTCAAAATAATCAATATATTTTTTCACAGTAGTTTTATGTGCCATCTTATTTTCAATTATGTCTTTACAATTCTCAGACAATCTTTTTAATATTTGCGGTGCTCCGTATAGCTCTTTTACTCTCTTGGCTATCTCTATAGAGTTTTTAATTGGGACAACATAGCCGTTAAAACCATCTTCAACTATCTCCATACTGCCTTCATTTGCTGATGCAATAACAGGAGTTCCCTCTGCAATAGACTCTAAAATAACACGTGGAAGCCCCTCTTTTCTAGTTGATGCCTGTATTAAAACATCACATGCTGAAATGATATCCGGAGCATCATTTCTAAAGCCTGTTACATGTATACGCTCTTTCATGGAACTATTTTCAATCTCGGAGATATAGGGTTCTTTAGAAATTTCATTACCGATAAGAAGGAGGTGGATGTTCTTGATATCTGCTAATGCATGTGTGGCTTGTAAAACATAAATCAAGCCCTTATGAGGTCTTACATTTGCAACAAAAGCGATATTAAAATTGTCTCTATTTGTTCCAAACTCTTTTAAATCAAGAGTTTTTTGATTGTACCACGCCAGATCATGACCCTTATATATTGTTGTTGTATTTTTGTTTCTTGAGAATACAAGCTGTTTACGAACATGCTTTTCAACAGCCTTAGAGACACAAATTGTGCCGTCAACTCTAGGGTTTAGAGCATTTAGATATGATGCAGGGTCATAACGGTATAGTCCGCCGGTCGTACCACGGTAAGTTATAAGTTTTACCTTTGTGCCAATAGAGGCAAAAACAGCATTTGAAATCGACTTTGAGTTTGTCGCATATAGGATATCTATACTCTCTTGTTTGATAGTTTTTCGTATCTTTTGTATTAAGTTAAAGGAAAACTTTTTTTTGTATGAGCTGTCAATAATCTTTATGCCATGCTCAACGAATCTACTTGTGTATTCGCTCTTTTCTTGTGTCATTATTGTTATATTGTATCCATACTTTGCAAGAGATATATAGATTTCTGCTTCTGGTCTTACACTGTTGTAAGAGCCGTTTGTGGATGTCAAAACAAGTATGTTCACTACAATCTTCCATCGCTGTGTTCTAATATAGATTTAATATCGAATACTACTGAATTCTTTAAGTTTGATATATTTAGGGTCTTAAACTCATCATGAGCCACCGCTAATACTACCGCTTCGTACTTTGAAGTATCTATCTTCTCTTGGAGTTTAAGCTTATATTCATGCTCTACTTCATCTGCATCTGCCCATGGATCATATACATCTATATTGCATCCAAACTCTTTTAACTCCTGTATGACATCTATGACTCTGGAATTTCTTATATCGGGGCAATTCTCTTTAAAGGTGATACCTAGTATCAATACATTTGAGCCCTCTATCTTATGCGCTTTTTTTATCATAAGTTTTATGACTTGGTTAGCTACATAAATCCCCATATTATCATTAAGTCTTCTGCCTGAGAGTATAATCTCAGGATTGTAACCAACCTGCTGTGCTTTATGGGTTAAATAGTATGGGTCTACACCTATGCAGTGTCCACCGACTAAGCCCGGCTTAAACGGCAGGAAGTTCCATTTGGTTCCGGCAGCTTCAAGTACATCATTTGTATTAATCCCGAGTTTATTAAATATAATTGCTAACTCGTTTACAAATGCTATATTGATATCCCTTTGAGAGTTCTCTATTACTTTTGCAGCCTCTGCCACTTTTATTGTAGGTGCTAAGAATGTTCCTGCTGTAATGATACTGGCATAAAGTTCATCTACTCTTTTACCAATCTCCGGAGTGCTTCCTGAGGTTACTTTTAGTATTTTGGTTACAGTATGCTCTTTATCTCCCGGGTTAATCCTCTCAGGAGAGTATCCGCAAAAAAAGTCTCTGTTGAACTTCAAGTTTGAAAACTTCTCAAGTAGAGGTACACACTCCTCCTCCGTCGCTCCAGGATAGACTGTAGATTCATAGATGACTATATCATCTTTTTTCAGCACACTGCCTATAGTCTCACTGGCTTTTAGCAGAGGTGTTAAGTCCGGTCTTTTATTTTTATCTATTGGAGTCGGTACTGTTACTATGTATATATTACAATCTTTAATATCTTCAATATCACAGGTAAACTTTATATTATTATCAAGTGCCTCTTGCAACTGCTCCTGATTGAGCTCGAGTGTTCTATCGTATGCTCGTTTTAGCTCATCTACTCTTGATTGATAGATATCTAAACCTACTACCTCATATTTACTGCTAAAGGCATGAGCAAGCGGCAGACCCACATAGCCCAGACCGATTATGCACAGTTTATTCTGAGCTTGACTTTTCCTATCTTGCATTAATCTTCTCCAGGTCCACTTTAAAAAAATCAACATACCAATCAACAAAGTTATTTATACCCTCTTGGATTGTAGTCTCAGGTTTGTAATTTAAATCTGCAATAAGGTCATTTACATCTGCGTAGGTGCTTGGCACATCACCTGCTTGAATAGGCAGCATGTTCTTTTTAGCAGTTTTTCCGATCTTCTTCTCTAGAGCTTCTATAAAATCCATAAGTTTAACAGGGTTATTATTACCAATATTGTAAATTTTATATGGTGCAGGAGAGCTTGAAGGGTCAGGGTTTTTCCCGCTCCAGTTTTGGTTACCTTTTGGCGGGTTGTCATTTACTCTGATTATACCCTCTACTATATCATCTATATATGTAAAATCTCTCTGCATCTCACCAAAGTTAAAGACATCTATAGGCTTATCCTCTATGATAGCCTTTGTGAAGAGGTAGAGTGCCATATCAGGTCTTCCCCATGGTCCGTAGACTGTAAAAAACCTAAGTCCGGTTGTAGGAATATTATAAAGGTGCGAATAGGTATGGGCCATAAGTTCATTTGACTTCTTGCTCGCTGCATAAAGGCTCATCGGATGATCTACATTTGAGCCGGTACTAAACGGCTGAGCCTCATTTAGTCCATACACGGAAGAGCTGCTTGCATAGGAGAGATTTTTAACCTTGTTATGTCTACAAGCCTCAAGAATATTCAAAAACCCTACTATGTTGCTCTCTACATATGCTGTTGGATTTGTCAGACTATACCTAACTCCTGCTTGGGCTGCAAGATTAATTACTGTGTCAAACCTCTCTTCTTTGAAGAGTTTATCAATACTCTCTTTATCTTCGAGGTTTAACTTTGCAAACCTGTAGTTCTTGTGTTTAGATGAGGTTAAGAGCTTGTTGTACTCTATACTCTCCCCATCCTCAAGTCTCTCTATAATACCGCTTCTTTGAAGCCTTCCATACTTAACGCTCTGATCATAATAATCATTTATATTATCAAGTCCAACTACCTCATCACCCCGCTCATACAGTTTTATTGCTAAATGACTTCCTATAAAACCCGCCGTTCCTGTAATTAGTATTTTCACGCTTTTATTTCCTTTGCGATTTTTACAATTTCCTTAGAATCGATGTCGAAAATAGAAAAATCATTTTTATCAAGTTTGTAGTGGTTTATCTTTGTATGTGATTTTACAACTTTATTGATTAGAGTGACATAAACACGATTTACCGGAGTTGGTCCAAAAATTGTAATAGAAGGAATATTCAATCCCCATGCCATATGTGTCGGACCTGTATCATTACCTATAAGTAGAGTAGATTTTGAGACTACATATTTGAGCTCATCCAGTGAGCCTTTTGGGAGTATGTGGAGATATTTTGACTGCTCTTTCATCCAGAGTGCTTTTTTATACTCACTTGTACTTCCCCAGACTATATAGGTCTCTGTCTTTAGTGCTTGGGCGATTTCAACAAACTTCTCTTTAGGGTAGTTTCTACTCTCCCAGGTAGAACCGATAACAAAAAGATTGAAAGTATCTGGAAGATTTTTTACATGTGAGAGGGAGAATAGAAACTTCTCTTTGTTTAGAATCTTCTCTTTTGTTACTTTTATGCCAAGCGGTTCACAGATAACTCTTGCATTCCTGTCAATTGTGTTTTCATCATATGGTATATGAACTTTTTTGTTGTAAAAAATAGAGGCTATGCCTTCTCGAATTGAATCTTTATCAAAACCTGCAATTATTTTTGCACCGATAATCCTGGATACTATTGCAGATTTTAATAAGCCTTGAGCATCTATCACGATGTCATAGCTGTTTTTTGAGTAAGTTTTTAATATCTTGTATTGATTGAAAATCTCACCCTTTCTCGTTTTTATAGATTTTAAGTTTACAGGTAAAATATTATCTATATTCGGGTTGTTTTCAAGCAGTTCTGTGAAGACATTCTCAACTACCCAGTCTACTTGAGCATTCGGAATCTCTTTTTTAATAAACTCAAGAGCCACCATAGCGTGTATGATATCTCCCATAGCTGATAGTTTTACTATACATATTTTCATAAACGAATTCTACATAACTATTGATGAAAATCAGATAATTTCTAAGATGTTTTCATTTTTTAGATAAAATACATTAAAAATAAGGGTTTTGGAACAGTTATTGAGAAAAATTTTTAAACGCTATCTGCCATATATAAAAGATTATAAACTACAATATTTTTTAGTATTTATCGGAATACTTCTTACAGTAAGTGCGACAGCTGCAACGGCGCATATTATGAAACCTCTTATGGATGAGATGTTTATTGCTAGAAAAGAGGAGATGCTTTATCTAATCCCTCTTGGACTCATTGGAATATATATTTTTAAGTCTATCGGTAGATATATGCAGACTATCTTTATGAATTACATTGGTCAGCATGTAATTACAAGGTTTCGTGAGATGCTGCTTGATAAGATGATAAATCTTGACATGGCGTTCTTGTATCGAAATAGAAGCGGCGAACTTATCTCCAGAGTTACAAATGATATAGAGCGAATTCGTTATTTTGTATCAAATATGCTGCCGGAGCTTTTTAGAGAGAGCCTGACTGTTATAGCGCTTATCGCTTATATTATATACTTAAACCCAGTATTGGCTTTTTACTCTTTAGTTGTTCTTCCGCTAATTGTTTACCCTATTATCTTAATAGCAAGAAAACTTAAAAAATACTCCAGACGTTCACAGGAAAAAAATGCAGATGTGGTTACGAGACTCACTGAAGTCTTTAACAATAGTGAGATTATAAAAGCAAATGCGACTGAAAAGTTTGAACTTGAGCGTTTTTCTGTTCAAAACTGGCAGTTTTTTAAAATAAATATGAAGTCGGTTTATGTTGGAAGTATAGTCTCTCCTATGATGGAGATTGTAGGAGCAGTAGGACTTGCAGCAGTAATATTTGTAGGTGGTAGAGAGGTCTATAATAACAACATGAGTGTTGGAGAGTTTACAGCATTTTTGACTGCTGTTGGCTTGGTTTTTCAACCTATTCGCCGCATTGGTTCAATATACTCAAATATTCAAGACGCATTTGCTGCTAGTGAGAGGGTCTTTGCAGTATTGGATATAGAAAGTGAAATCGTAGATGGGGAAAAACTCATAGAAGAGGACATAATAGATATCCAATTTAAAAATGTAACACTAAGGTATGAAGACTCCTATGCACTAGAGAGTGTTAATGTAGAGATAAAACAGGGTGAGAATATCGCACTTGTTGGAGATAGCGGAGGAGGGAAAAGTACCTTTATAAATATGATTCTTCGTTTTTATGATCCAGATAGCGGAGAGGTATTAGTAAATTCAAACAATATTAAAGAGTTTACTCAAAATTCACTAAAAAAGCATATATCTTTAGTTACGCAAAGAATTTATATATTTCAAGATACCCTAGCTGCAAATGTTGCATATGGTCAGAAAATTGATGAGCAAAGGGTTAACGATGCACTAGCTTTAGCAGATGCCTCAAGCTTTGTAAACTCACTTGAAGATGGGATTGAGACTAAAATGAAAGAGTTTGGCTCAAATTTATCCGGTGGGCAGAGACAGCGAATCGCAATAGCAAGAGCAATATATAAGCACTCCTCGGTTATTCTTTTTGATGAGGCAACTTCAGCACTCGATAATGAGAGTGAAAAGAGAATACAAAAAGCTCTATATGAGTACACAAAAGATAAGATTACCATAACAATTGCCCATAGGTTAAGTACGATTCAACATGCAGATAAGATTTTAGTTATGCAAAAAGGCAAAATAGTAGCAAGTGGAACTCATAATGAGCTTTTAGAAAATTCTGAAGTTTATCAAAGGCTCTCAGGAGAGTTTATCGATTAATAAACCTCTCATAAAGCTTTTGTAATAATACACTTAATAATCATAAAGGGTAGTAATGTTCAACAACAAAAATATATTGATTACAGGCGGAACAGGAAGTTTCGGTAAGAAATATACAAAGATAATCTTATCTAAATACAGACCGAATAAGATAATAATATTTAGTAGAGATGAACTTAAACAGTATGAAATGGCTCAAACATTTAATGAGAAGTGCATGAGGTATTTTATCGGGGATGTAAGAGATTCCCAGCGTTTGAACGAGGCTATGCACAATGTAGATTATGTGATTCATGCGGCAGCTCTAAAGCATGTACCGGTAGCTGAGTATAACCCTATGGAGTGCATTAAGACAAATATAGATGGTGCTCAAAATGTAATTCAGGCTGCTATAGACAATGAGGTAGAGAAAGTAATAGCGCTCTCAACAGATAAAGCCGCAAACCCAATAAACCTTTACGGTGCTACTAAACTGGCTTCTGATAAACTTTTCGTGGCTGCAAACAATATGGTTGGAGATAGAAGAACAAGGTTTTCAGTTGTAAGGTATGGAAACGTTACTGGAAGCCGCGGATCTGTTATACCGTTTTTTAAAAAATTAATTGACGAAGGCGCTACAGAGCTACCTATTACAGATGAGAAGATGACAAGATTTTTAATAACACTTGAAGATGGTGTAAACTTTGTACTTAAAAATTTTGAGAGAATGTATGGCGGAGAGATATTTATACCGAAAATTCCATCCATGAAGATGACAGACTTGGCAAAAGCAATTGCTCCAAATTTGCCGCATAAAATCATTGGCATACGCCCAGGTGAAAAACTGCATGAGATTATGTGCCCTGCCGATGACAGTCACCTTACTCTTGAATTTGACAATCACTTTGTTATTCAACCGACAATTCAGTTTTCTCATATATCTGATTTTACTATTAATAGAGTTGGTGAAAAAGGTGTTCCCGTAGAGCAGGGATTTGAGTATAACTCAGGAAATAACAGTGAGTGGCTGACTAATGATGAGTTTTTAGAAATGTTAAAAAAAGGGTAGTCCTTGAACTTTATTCCCTACGGTAAGCAGTTAATAGAGCAGGATGATATAGATGCTGTTATAGAGACTTTAAAGTCTGATTATTTAACTACAGGTCCGAAGATAAAAGAGTTTGAAGATGCTATTACAGACTTTTGCGATGCAGAGTATTGTGTAGCAGTCTCAAATGGAACAGCTGCACTGCACTTGGCATCATTAGCCTTGCTAAACAGAGATGATAAAGTTTTGACTACCCCAAACTCATTCTTAGCCACCTCTAACGGGATTTTATATGCCGGAGCCAAACCGATATTTGTTGATATACAAGAGGATGGAAACATTGACTTAGACCTATGCGAAGAGGCAATTAAAAAAGACCCGACCATTAAAGCCATTTATGCCGTTGCTTTTTCTGGAAATATGCTAGAGCAAGAAAAACTTAAATATCTAAGAGAGAGTTATGATATTTTAATCTTAGAAGATAATGCTCATGCGCTTGGTGCTGTATATAAGGGCATTAAAGCCGGGAGTTGTGTAAATAGTTATATCTCTATCTTCTCTTTTCACCCCGTCAAGCATATAACTACCGGTGAGGGCGGAGCAATCACCACTAACTCTAAAGAGATATATGAAAAACTACTCTCTCTAAGAACTCACGGTATGATTAAGAGTCCTGATATGAAGCCCTGGGAGTATGAGATGAGAGAGTTAGGTTTTAATTACCGTATTTCAGATATTCAGTGTGCTCTGGGTATATCTCAGCTTAAAAAACTTCCATCTTTCATAGAAAGAAGGTTTAAGATAGCAAAAAGATATGATAAAGCATTCGAAGATACAATCGTAAAATCACTCTATAGATTTGAGGGTAGCTCATCATACCACCTTTATGTTGTACAGGTTGATTTCTCTAAGTTAACTACTACAAAAGAGAATCTGTTTAATCGTTTAAGAGAGAAGAGTATAGGAGTTCAACTCCACTATATGCCGATTAACAGGCAGCCATACTACAAAAGCTTAGGGTATGGGGATGAGGTGTTGCCAAACATGTACAGATATTATGAAGAGTGCTTTTCACTGCCTATGCATCCCCTTTTAAGTGATGAAGAGCAGAGTTACGTAATAAAAACTCTTTTTGAGGTTTTAAATGGCTAAATCTGTAGCCATCATTCCTGCAAGAGGGGGAAGCAAGAGAATACCGAGAAAAAATATAAAAGAGTTTTTCGGTAAGCCGCTTATAGCATACTCTATACAGACAGCATTAAAATCAAACCTTTTTGATAAAATCATAGTCACTACAGATGATGAAGAGATAGCAAAGATAGCCAAAGAGTATGGAGCAGATGTCCCTTTTATACGCCCAAAAGAGCTCTCTGATGATTTTACCGGTACAGGTGATGTGGTTAAACATGCCCTTGATTATTTAAAAGACAAGGGTGAAGAGTTTGACTATATTTGTACAATTTATGCAACTGCACCGCTACTTCAGCCAAAGTACCTTATTGAAGGATTGAAAAAGCTGCAAAACAGCGATGCAGTAAATGCTTTTAGCTCAACTTCGATGCCTTTTCCAATACAAAGAACTTTTAAAATCAATGAAAACGGCAGATGTGAGATGTTTACTCCGGAACACTATATGACAAGAAGCCAAGATCTGGAAGAAGCGTATCAGGATGCAGGACAGTTTTACTGGACAAAATTAAAGAGGGTGTCTGATGAGATTATGTTTGGCAAAGATAGTATTGCGATTGTGCTTCCTCGGTATTTAGTGCAAGATATTGACACTTTGCAAGATTGGCAAAGAGCTGAGATGATGTACAGAGTTATACAAGAGCAAGAGAAGTAGAGTGAAAAACATTCTTTTCAGAGCCGATTCATCATCAACTATAGGCACTGGACATATTATGAGAGATTTAGTCTTAGCATCTGAATATAAAGACTCTAACATAATATTTGCCACTCAAGATTTAGAGGGAAATATAAATAAAAGAGTGGAAGAAGCCGGTTATAAAATAAGATTACTAAAATCAAACAAGATAGAGAATATTATAAAACTTGTTAAGAAAAATAGTATTGATTTAGTAGTAATAGACCACTATGGAATTGACTATAATGATGAGAAAAGACTAAAAGAGGAGACAGGTGTTAAGATATTATCACTTGATGATACCTATAAAAAACACTACTGCGACATACTTTTAAACCATAATATAAGTGCAGATAAAAGAAGATACAAAGATTTGCTTCCAAAGGGTTGTGAAGTAAGATGCGGTGCCAAGTATACTCTCTTAAGAGATGAGTTTATAAAGGAAAAAAAGAAAAAGCATAAAATATCAGATAGTAAAAGTAAAACAGTATTTTTAGCTATGGGTGGGGCAGACCATAGTAATATTAATATAGAAATTTTAAATATATTGCAAGAGTTTGATAATTTAAGAGTAAACCTAGTGACTACAACAGCTAATAAGAATTTAAAAGAGTTGAAAAAGTATGTTAAAAACAGAGAGTTGATAGAGTTACATGTAAATTCAGATAAAATAGCAAAACTTATTAGAAAAAGTGATATTGCTGTTATAACCCCTAGTGTAACAGCAAATGAAGTCTATTTTATGGGTACTCCGTTTATAGCGATAAAAACTGCCCAGAATCAAGATGACATGTATAGGTATCTTAAGCGAAAAAAGTTTTTGGTTCTTAATGAGTTCAGAGATAAAAAGCTTAAAAGATATCTTGAGGTTTTACTAAAGTGGTGAAAGTGTTGAATAATATAAACTTAATTAATTTCACAGACCTGACCTTAGATGAAAAAAAGATGGTGTTATCATGGAGAAACCATCCAAGCGTTAGAGAGTGGATGTATAATAGTGCTGATATATTATTAGAGAATCATCTGGAGTTTATTGAATCATTAAAAAATTCTGCAGATAAGTTGTATTTTTTAGTAAAGCAAGAGAGAGACTATCTTGGTGTTATTGATTTCACCAATATTGATAAAGAGAGAGCAAGTTGTGAAATCGGTTTATATGCAAATGTTGAATTAAAAGGAGTAGGAACATCTCTTCTTAACACTATCTGTGAGTATGCTTTTAAGAGTTTAAACCTTAATAAACTAATTGCAGAAGCCTTTGCAGAGAATAAAAAGGCTATAAGTCTATATGAAAGATTCAATTTTAAATATAATATGAAAAAAATTCTAAACACTAAAGAAGTAATTTGTATGGAGCTCAAATATGAAGATAGGTAATTTTGATTTAGAAAAAGACGGCACATATATTATTGCGGAACTAAGCGCAAACCATGGCGGTAAAATATCTATTGCTAAAGAGACCATCAAAGCAGCAAAAGAGATAGGCGCAAATGCTATTAAACTACAAACTTATAGGGCTGATACTATTACTTTAGATTGTGACAAGGATGATTTTGTCATTAAAGGAGGGACACTCTGGGACGATAAAAAATTGTATGATCTCTATACAGAAGCATATCTTCCTTGGGAGTGGCATGAAGAGTTGTTTGATTATGCAAGAGAGATAGGCATAGATATATTCTCTTCACCGTTTGATAAAAGTGCAGTTGATTTTTTACAAACATTAAACCCCTCTGCATATAAAATAGCTTCATTTGAGATAACCGACTACGAGCTTATAAGATACACGGCTTCTAAGATGAAGCCGATTATTATCTCCACCGGAATCGCTACACTTGAAGAGATTCAAGACGCTGTGAATATCTGTAGATCAGAGGGCAATGAGGAGATTATTTTATTGAAATGTACATCTTCATATCCGGCACCGCTTGAGGATGCAAACCTGAATATGATTCCTGACTTGGCTGAAAGGTTTGGTGTGATATCTGGATTTTCAGACCATACTCTAGGGAGTATTGCCCCGATAGCAGCCACTACTCTCGGAGCTAAGGTTATTGAAAAGCACTTTATATTAGACAAGTCAATTGGTGGAGCAGATGCTGATTTTTCAATGGATAGAGAAGAGTTTTCTGATATGGTCAAGGCAGTAAGAGATACAGAAAAACTTCTTGGAAGAGTTGATTATAGTATGAGTGAAAAGAAAAAAAACAGCAGAAGATTTTCAAGAAGCCTTTATGTGAGTAAAGATATTAAAAAAGGTGAACTCTTTTGCGAAGAGAATATTAGAAGTGTCAGACCGGGATATGGAATGCATCCAAAATATTTAAAAGATATTTTAGGTAAAATATCTGAGAAAGATTATGAGTTTGGTGATAGGTTTAAATGAAAATAGCAGGTAAATAAAGTGAGTCAAGAAGTTTGAAAAATTTATTTATAGTAGGTACTCCTCTTCAACTGATTAACGCAATTGAAGCAGTTAATCAGTTTAAACTAGAGAGTAATATACTTATTATCGTACACAGGTCGCTGCATGCAAACAGGGTTCAGATGGATGACTTAAAAAGTCTGTATGAGTGGGAAGAGATAATAGATATAGAGTATAGTCGCCACTCAAGCATGTTAAGATATCTTGATTTAGTTAAATACCTAGAAAGGTATACCTATAAATATATATTTATTTCAAAATTAGAAGTTGTTCCAAAAATAGTTATACCCAATGTTGTAAAAGAGAAGGTCTTTCTTTTGGATGATGGTGTCCTTACTATTTTTATTTATGAAAACAGTATTAAAACAGATAAAATAAATCAGTATAATTTTAAAGAGATAAGATTTTTGATTTTTGGATTGAAGATTAGAATAAAAGATAAGATTAATCTTTTTACATACTTTGATTTAGAGCCGGTAAATGGTGTTGAAGTAGTAAAAAATGAGTTAAATTTTTTAAAAGCAACCTACTTGGAGGGGGCAACAAAAAATAGCGATACTATATATTTTTTAGGACATCCATCAAGCAAATATATTGATGATGACTCTTATATTAATAGTCTGTTGAGTCTACTCGAAAAATTTGATAAAAAGATTATCTATATTCCTCATCGTGGGGAGAAGCAAGATATGAAAGATATTATATCTTCTATTGATAGTCCGCTATTTAATGTAGAGGATATTAATATGCCTGTAGAACTATATTTTTTAAAAAATAAGATATATCCATCACATATCATATCCTATTATTCGACAGCATTAATAACACTAAATACAATTTACAAAGAGTGTAGGATTAGTTTTATTCCTATTTCTAAAATGAGCACGAATCATAAGCCATTGGTAAATATTTATAAAATATTCAATGAAGCAGGTTTGGATGCAGTGAAAATTTAGTGGCTATCTTGGGAAGAAGTTTGTAATTATAACTATATAACAACATAAATTTATTAGTATTTCAACACTTTTTAGAGATAATCGCGGTAATAATTACAATACAAAAAATAATATGCCTTTTGAAGGTAAGCTTTCACTGAAAATCACGTAGTGTTTTTAAGCATCACTGTTTTTGATGTTTGAGAAGGCAATTAAGGATTAAAATGCTAGATTTTGCAAAATTTACAAAGTATTCAAAACCAGGACCTCGTTACACTAGTTATCCAACGGCACTAGAGTTTAGTGACTCATTTGGATATGATGAATATATAAAAAAGTTGGAGGAACAAGACTCTTCCCGTCCTTTGAGCCTATATTTTCATCTTCCTTTTTGTAAAAATGCCTGTTACTTCTGCGGATGTAATGTTGTTTTTACCTCTAAAGAGGATAAAATGCTTCGTTATATGGACTATTTAAAGAGAGAGCTAAAGATATTATCTTCACATGTAGATTGTAATCGTGAAGTTATTCAGATGCATTTTGGAGGCGGTACACCGACATTTTTTTCTGCAGCTCAGTTAAAAGAGATTATAGAGGAGATTAAGTCGTTTTTCCCAAATTTTGTTGATGGGGCTGAGATTAGTTGTGAGATTGACCCTCGTCATATTGATGAAGATCAGATGAGAATTATGAGCGAAGAGGGCTTTAATCGTGTGAGCTTCGGTTTGCAGGACTTTAATGAAAAAGTTCAACATGCAGTTCATAGAATTCAGCCATACAACATTACAAAAAATGCAATGGATTTAGCAAGAAAATATAATATGGTTTCAGTAAATGTAGACCTTATTTACGGGCTCCCTTTTCAAACACTGGAGACTTTTAAAGAGACACTTGCCCTCTCTCTTACACTGAACCCAGACAGGTTTGCAGTATTTAATTATGCTCATGTTCCTTGGCTTAAAAAGACCATGAGAAAGATAGATGAGACTACCCTTCCTCTTCCTGATGAGAAACTTCAAATTATGCAGTATACAATAGACTTTTTGACTTCAAATGGTTATAAGATGATTGGGATGGATCACTTTGCAAAACCTGAAGATGAGCTGTTTAAAGCCATAGATAAGGGTGAACTTCATAGAAATTTTCAAGGTTATACAACAAAAGGCGGTGCAGACTTAATCGGAGTAGGGCTTACCTCGATCGGTGAAGGCGTATCACACTATGCTCAGAACTTTAAAGATATGAAAGAGTATGAGGCAGCAGTAGAGGCCGGAAAACTTCCATTTGAACGCGGTGTTGCTCTTAATGAAGATGATATGATTCGTCAATTTGTTATTATGGAACTTATGAGTAATTTTAAACTAGATATAAAAAGATTTGAAAAACTTTTTAATCTTGAATTCAAATCATATTTCGCAGATGCGATAGAGGCACTTAAGCCATTTGAAGAAGATGAACTCTTAACTATTAGTGATGATTTTATTGAGTGCAGTGAAACAGGAACACTGCTTATTAGAAATATAGCGATGCCTTTTGATGCCTATATGAAAAAACATGCTGCAAGTTCTAAAGCCTTCTCTAAAACGGTATAGTAATGAGTAAAAAACCGCAGGAAATCTTTAACTATGGCGTTACCACTGATGAGTGTATAAAGTGCGGTAAGTGTATCCCGGTTTGTACGATTCATAATGTAAATGCTGATGAAGTTACTTCTCCTCGTGGTTTCTTAGATCTTTTAGGGGCTTATCAGAGAGGAAATTTAGAGTTAGATAGAAATGCGAAAGATATCTTTGAGAGTTGTTTTTTATGTACTAACTGTGTTGAGGTATGTCCAAAATCACTTCCGACAGATATGGTTATAGAACAGGCAAGGGCAGATATTGCACAAAAGTTCGGTATAGCTTGGTACAAAAGAGCATTCTTTTTACTTCTTCGACATCGTTGGATGAATGACTTAGCCTTTAAGCTTGGCTGGGTGTTTCAGACATGTGGTTTTAAAATCAAGAGTGATATTGATTCTATGAACTCTAGATTTAATCTGCCGATGCTAAAGGCAGACAGATTGCTTCCGAGTCTTAGAAAAAAATCATTCTTAAACTCACATGCAGAGAGCATAGATAATGGCGGAAAAAGAAAAGTTGCAGTGTTTATCGGCTGTTTGGGCAACTATAACTATGTAGATGTTGGAAACTCTCTTTTAGAAATTTTAGAGCATTTGGAGATTGATGCATTTTTAGCAAAAGATCAAAAGTGCTGTTCAGCTCCTGCATATTTTACGGGTGATTTTAATACGGTTGATTATAACGCTAAGTTTAATATAGAGTATTTTGAGAAGTTTATTGATGATGTAGAAGCTATTATTATTCCCGAAGCTACATGCTCTGCAATGCTTAAAATTGATTATGAGCACTATTTTCATGATCAGCCTGAGTGGAAAGCAAGAGCAAAGAGACTTAAAGATAAAATCTTTATGGCTACTGAGTGGTTGCAACATCATACACATCTGGAGCAGCTTTTGGCTTCAAAGAAAAAAGATACAAAAGTAGTAACCTATCATGACCCATGTCATGCTAAAAAGATGCAGGGCATACATATGGAACCTAGAAATCTAGTATCTAAAAATTATAATATTGTGGAGATGAGTGATCCTAATGTATGTTGTGGTTTTGGCGGGATTACTATGCAGAGTGAAAAGTACCATTTTGCAAAGGCAGCCGGTATTCCAAAAGCGTCGATGATTGAAAAAACAGGTGCAGATATTGTGAGTGCCGAGTGTAGCGCTTGCAGAATGCAGATAAACTCCTCTATGGGGTATACAGATACTAAAACAGTATTTAAAAACCCAATAGAACTTATTGCTCAAGCATTGAGAAACTAGTTGAATACTATTGCTAATGAAGAGACAAAAACTCTCGTTGGATCAGCTTGGAACAATATATACGACACTTTTGATCCGGTAGCTTTTAATCTGTTTACCATACCTGTGCATTGGTATGGGATTATGTATGTCTTAGCTCTTTTAACAGCTCTATACATTGGAAAATATTTTATTAAAAAAGATAATCTGAGTTTTAAGGGCATTGACAACTACTTTATCTATGTAGAGATTGGGGTTATTTTAGGCGCAAGACTCGGTTTTATACTCTTTTATGATACTCAAACGCTCTACTATCTTGCACATCCCTGGCAGATATTTAATCCAATGCAAAACGGTGAGTTTGTCGGTATAAGAGGAATGAGTTATCATGGTGCAGTTTTAGGTTTTTTAATCAGTACATATATGTACTCTAAAAAACATAAAATTGCCTTTGGCAAGATAATGGACCTTGTAGCCATCAGTGTACCTTTAGCTTTTGTTTTTGGGCGAATAGGCAACTTTTTAAATCAAGAGCTGGTCGGTAGAGAAACGGATGTTGCCTGGGGTATTTTTGTAGATGGTGTTTTACGGCATCCATCACAACTTTATGAAGCTGTTTTAGAAGGTATAGGTGTCTTTATTGTTGTTTACATGTATAAAAAATATCAGAAGTTCAGCGGAGAGTTAGTCCTTGTTTATGCAATGAGTTATGGGATTTTCAGAGCTATTGCAGAGATTTATCGTGCACCTGATATCCAGATAGGTTATATCTGCTGTAATGCAGTAACCCTTGGACAAGTTTTAAGCCTTGGGATGAGTGCAGTAGCTTTAATTGCCTGGTTTTATTTTAAAGAGAAGAGCAAGAGTCTATAGTCCTATTTATTTCTATCGTGTCGATGAAGTTTTTTACTCTTTTTAACAGATGATCTCCATAAATGGTTTACAAGATAGTACGCTAAAGATGAAACGGTAATTGAGTAAAAAAGTGTTCCTGTATACAACGGAATAAAAATATTTTCTATATTGGTGCTAAACCACTCAAGGGTCATCGACACGGGTGTTGTCTCCATACCGAGTAAAAAACTTCCGGTCAAATACTCCATATAGTACATCGGCGGCATGGTAAAGGGGTTGCTTAGCCAGCACATTGCCAGAGCAATAGGCACATTGAACTTTGTAAATGGCATAACGGCGAGGACTGCTAACATCTGCATAGGCATAGGAATAAAAGCTATAAAAAGACCAATAAAAACAGCCTTGGATACCATTCTTCTGTTTGTTGATAGATACTCAAATGGAATCTTATATTTTTTTATTAATATTTTTAGTTTTTCACTTGTACTAATTTTCTTAAATGTTTTTCTTATCATTTTCAATATCGCTTTGTAAAGTGAGATGATTATACCTACAAAGAACTTATATCTTTAATAATATGTTAAAATTCTACTAATAAAGTAGTAGTACACAGAAAGCAGGTAAATAATGTCATTTGAAAAATTAGGAGTTATGAAACAACTCCTTGGCGCCATAAACGATTTGGGCTATGCAAATCCTACTACAGTACAAATAAGAGCTATACCTCTAGTATTAGCTAAGAGTGATATATTTGCAACAGCTCAAACAGGAACAGGTAAGACTGCTGCTTTTGGACTTCCAATGATTCAGCGTCTTCGTGCTAACTCTGAAGATGAAAACAGAGCTATTAGAGGGGTTGTTCTCTCACCGACTCGTGAGCTCTCAATGCAGATATACGAAGATCTGCAAAACTTCTCAAAATATATGAATCTAACTATTGCTCTGTTGGTCGGCGGCAAAGATATAGAGTCCCAACAGAGAACTCTTAAAAAGGGTGTTGACATAGTTATCGCAACTCCAGGTAGAATGTTAGAGCATGCAGAAAATGGGCTTAGTCTGAAAAGTGTAGAGATATTTGTACTCGATGAGGCAGATAGAATGCTTGATATGGGTTTCGTTAAAGAGATAAGGAAGATTCATCCGATGCTTCCAAAAAGACACCAAACTCTTCTTTTTTCAGCAACATACAGCGAGAAGGTAAGAAAACTATCAAAACTTATATTGACTAAACCGGCATTTATAGAAGCATCCAAAAAGAACTCAACTGTTGATACTATTAATCAAAAAGTGTATCTTGTTGACCGTGAGAGAAAAGCAGAACTTTTAGCCTACATAATCGGTTCAAGAAACTTTAGACAAGTTCTGGTATTTACTAGAACTAAAGCAAGTGCAGATGAACTTGTTTTAGAGCTTAAAAAAGATGGTCTAAAGTGTGGTGTTATTCATGGTGATAAGACTCAAGCTAACCGCCTCAAAACGCTTAATGATTTTAAAGAGGGTAGAAATAGAGTGCTTGTAGCAACTGATATTGCTTCACGAGGTTTGGATATTGAGCATCTCCCTTATGTCATAAATTATGAGCTTCCATCTATCCCGGAAGATTACATTCATAGAGTAGGAAGAACAGGCAGAGCAGGGCGAGACGGAGAGGCGATATCATTGGTTGATATCTATGAGAAGCATGATATAAAAGAGGTTGAGAGACTTATCGGTATAAAGATTCCACAAGAGAGAGTTGAAGGTTTTGAACCTGACCCAACTATACGCAGAAAAGACGAGGATGAGGTTAAGCTCAAGAGTGAACATAAAAAAGCACAGACAAAACGAGCAGCAAAAAAAGTTGTTAAGAAAGTCACCGCAAAAAGTCTAAAAGTTAGTAAGAAAAAGCGAAAAACAACAAAGCGTGATTAAGAAGTTTTGTTAGAGATTCTGTATAGAGACGAATTTTTAGTAGCTATAAATAAGCCATCAGGGCTTCTTGTCCACCGCTCCCCAATAGACAGGCATGAAACAGAGTTTGCTGTTCAAATGCTTCGTAATCAGATAGGAGAGTTTGTCTACCCCGTTCACCGATTAGATAAACCGACTTCGGGAGTTTTGCTTTTCGCACTTGACAAAGAGAGTGCAAAACTTATGTCCGAGCAGTTTAGAGCAAGAGATACAAAAAAGAGTTATTTAGCGGTTGTACGAGGATATACGCAAAATAGCGGAGTTATTGAACACGCTTTGGCAGAGAAACTTGATAAAATTGCCGATAAAAAAGCAAAAAAAGATAAAGAGCCTCAAGAGGCTATGACAGAGTATGAAAGCCTGGCTACTGTTGAACTTGATTTTGCAGTCGGAAAATATGATAAAACCCGCTATTCACTTGTAAAACTCTCTCCAAAAACAGGTAGAAAACATCAACTTCGCCGTCATATGAAACATATCTCTCATCATATACTAGGAGATACAAAGTATGGAAGGGGCGAGCATAATAAGTTTATACGAAAAACTTATGGTTGTCATAGACTGCTTCTGCATGCTAATGAGTTGTCTATTAAACATCCATACAGAGATGATATATTGATTATTAAAGCTCCTATGGATGATACATTAATGGCAATACTTAACTCTTTTGGTTGGAGTGATACTCTTATATAGAATTTATAATATTGATTTATAGCCATACTAATTTTACATAGGAGTTCTCATGGAAGCTCTATATCCATAACGCAAATATTATATACCTTGTTTTAGCAACTGTTTTTTTAGTCTACATTTTACGAAAATAATACTTGTGTCATACTCTATTTTAAAAGGCAAAAGCTACATCATTAATTAAATTAGTTTTTAAGTATTATGATAATAAAGTATAATAATACTCTTAGCAAGGAGCACTATCTTGATAAAAACAATAATATGGTTATTTTCATTCATAATTTTATCTTTTTCCGGTTGTGACTCATCTGATGGTACAGCTGTAGAGAAGGTATCTAGTGTTGAAGTTGTAGGTAGTGCAGAGTTAGAAAAGAAGAACCATCAAAGTGAGCTGGATACATACTACTTTGGGTTTGATCCAAGAAATTCCCCTCAAAAAGATATAGCTCAGTATGTTCCATTGATGAACTATCTCGAAAAAAAGACCGGGCTTAAGTTTAAACTTCATTTTACATCAAAAATGAGCTCTACAGTTGATGATATTGGTAAAGGCGTTACACAGTTTGCACTGATGGGGGCTATGGGTTTTTTAAAAGCACAAGAGCTCTATGATGCAAAAATTATTGTCCGGGGTCTAAATAAGGATGGAGAGTCAAGGTATAGGTCCTTTTTTGTAACAAGCGCTAATAGTAAGATTACCAATATAAAAGGACACAGCTTTGCCTTTGGTAATCTGGATTCGACACAGGGTAATTTAATTCCAAAGATTGAGCTGAAAAAAAAGGGAATTAAACTAAAATCGCTTCATGGTTTTGGCTATACAGGCTCTCATCAAGAGTGCGCAGAAGCGGTTATATCACATACTTATGAGATTTGCAGTATGCAGGATCAGTTAGCTCAAAAACTCGCAAAAGAGGGTCTCGTAAAAATCATATATAGATCATCTTGGTACCCATCAAGCGGTGTAGTTGCCGGCAGTTTAGTCGCAAAAGAGGTTATAGATAAAGTCAAGAGGGCTCTTCTTGATTTTGATCCGCAGGGAAAAGACAAGATAGGCTTGCATGATTGGGAAAATACTGAAATGCCTTTGGGATTTAGTGATGTGAAAGCAGAGGATTATTATGATCTTAAGTTTTGGGCGCTTAAGTTAGGTCTGCTCCCGGTAAAAGATTAAAGGGAAGTAATGGCTTTAACACAGAGAGTTTTATCACTTATTTTTATTGGTCTTTTATTAAATACTATTTTTATAATTATATTGTCAGTAAATCAGCAAAAATTGTTGCAGAGTAAGGCAGAAACAGCTTTAGTTGGTACCTTGGTACAGTCATTAGGTGATGCGATAGTTAGAGATTTTATCGACCAAAACAAGTTACGTGTCACAGACCTCTTAAGGGAGATAACAAAAAATTACGAGGATATAGAGTTTATCTATATATTAGATCAGCAACACTCTGTTTTTGCACACTCTTTTGAAAATGGATTTCCGCGTTACCTGTTTAAAAATTTAAAGCATGCACATAAATCAGAGAAGGCAACTCTTATTCACAGTTATCAAACACAAAATGCTCTTATTCATGAGTATGCAACGGAGTTGATTTTTGGTGTTGATGCCGGTATCTATATCGGAATTAACCAATCAAAATCAAATAAGCTACTCAGAGAAAATATTGTGCAGATTGTACTTGGAAGTGCAGGCATAAGCATTCTTTTACTCATTATTATGTTTAGGAGCACTATTAAGACAATCAGTCCGCTTAAACGCCTCTCTGCCTTAATTGCAGAGTACAAAGAGGGGGAGCTTCTTCAGTTTGATACGGTAGATACAAATATTTCGGAAGTGAGCAAACTTGTTATAGTACTTAAAACAGTCTTTGAGGAGAGAGACAGGTCATATAAGGTTTTAAAAGAGCGTGAGCAGGATCTTCTAATAACACTTAACAGTATAGGAGATGCTGTTATCTCAACGGACGCACAGGGAAGGGTAGCAAAAATGAATCCTGTGGCGGAGGCTTTGACAGGCTGGAGCTTGGATTTGGCAGAGGGAGAACCGATGAAGAGTGTTTTTCCAATCATTGATGCCAATACAAGAGAAGAGATGCAAGATCCGGCAGAGAAAGTTATAGCAGATGGAAAGATAATCTATCTTAGTAATCACACCACATTAATATCAAAAGATGGCACTGAGTATCAGATTGCCGACTCTGCTGCACCTATAAAAGATAGTGACGATGAGATAACCGGGGTTGTTATAGTATTTCATGATGTGACGCAGGAGTATAAGTTACGGGAAAAAGCAAAAAGTTCACTTGAACAACTGGAGCGGATTTTTGAAAATATTACTACACTTTTTGCGGTATTAGAACTTGACGGAACAGTTGTCTTTGTCAACAATACTCATATGAAGATTACAGGTGTTGAAAAATATGATATTATCGGAGCAAAGTTTTGGAAATATCAAGCAATTGCTTATGATTTTAGCATTGAGTCTATTGTTCGGGGAATATTTGAGGGAGTTGTATCAAGAAGTGAGAGTGAATCAAGAGATATTCAAATAATGACACTAAACGGGATTAAATGGATTAACCTTAGTGCTCATCCTGTTTTTGATAACTCAGGGAGTATTACTCAAGTAATTATGGAAGGTGTTGATATAAGTGAACGCAAAAATGCAGAGGTAAAAATAGCATATCAAGCTCACTATGATGCCTTGACAGGTCTTCCTAACCGCTTTTTAAGTATTGATCGTCTGACACAACTAATAATTGATGCAAAAAGAAACAAAACATCGGTTGCAGTTCTCTTTTTAGATTTGGATAATTTTAAAAAGTATAATGATAGTCTGGGACATGAAGTAGGAGATGAAATTCTTATAGCAACAGGAAACAGACTTCGCGATGTAATACGAAACAATGATATTATAGGACGACTTGGAGGAGATGAGTTTGTAGTAGGACTTGGTGGTATAACAGATATTTTGGATGCACACAGAGTTGCTGAAAATATACTCAACAGCTTCGAGGATTCCTATGATATCAACGGTAGAGAAGTAAAGTTGACAACTAGTATTGGTATAGCAATTTTTCCAGATGATGGTGAAAATATAAAAGAGTTGCTTAGAAATTCTGATACTGCAATGTACCATGCCAAAAAGCAGGGACGTAATACTTTTTCTTTCTTTGCAGAGGATATGAACAAAAGTATTATGTATCAGCTTCTACTTGAAGAGAAGATGTATTCAGCTTTAGAAGATAACGAGTTTGAAGTCCATTTTCAACCTAAAGTTGAGATTATCAGCGGTAAGGTGGTAGGAGCAGAGGCACTTCTTAGATGGCAGAACAAGGACATAGGAAGTATACCCCCAGATGAGTTTATCCCTGTGGCAGAAAAAAATACTTTTATTATAAAACTGGGAAATTTTGTCATATCTGAAGCAGTGAAAGAGTTGTCTATATGGAAAAATGATATTTGTTCCGAATTTCGCATGGCAATCAATCTTTCACCTTTACAGTTTAATGATAAAAACCTTTACTCTACAGTCCAATCGCAAATAAAAAAACATAATATCAGTGCAAACAGTCTTGAGTTTGAAATTACAGAGAATGCTTTAATTCAGGAAGAAGAACTAATCATAAAGTCATTAGCTGAGTTTCACGAGATTGGTATTACTGTAGCTATGGATGATTTTGGAACGGGCTACTCATCATTAAGTTATCTAAGAAGCTATCCATTTGATATTCTTAAAATAGATAAGAGCTTTGTTATGGATATGATGGAAGATATGAAAGATCGTGAATTAGTCAGTGCAGCTATTTCAATGGCTAAGGCACTTAGCTTAAAAGTCGTTGCGGAAGGGGTTGAGACTAAAGAACAGTTCTCTCTATTAAAAGAAATGGGGTGTGATTATGCACAGGGATATCTATTGGGTAAGCCAATGCCAGCTGCAGAGATGCGTGAACTAATCAAGAATAATAAGACTCTACTCTCAAGTTTACAGCTAGACTCCCACACTTAATATATTTTCTTCCTTATCTATTGTAATATTAAGTAAAAGCCATATAATTTAATTAATAATTTTTACTTATATTGTAATTATTTTGAAACCATCTGTTAGTTATTAATATGATATTATGTTAAATCAAATCATTTAACACAAAAGGAGAAAGGGTGAAATTACTATTTGCGATTATATTAACGGTTTCAATTCTGTATGCCAGTGAGGAGACTCCAACTAAAGAGGAGGTGACAAAACTCTATGTTGCTACCTTCAACCGGGCACCGGACAGTGCGGGTTTAGAGTATTGGACAAATAGTTCTAAATTAATGCTTTCACAAATTGCGCAAAGTTTCTTTAATCAGCCAGAAGCACAAACTATATACCCAGCGGATACATCAAACATAGATTTTATTAACTCGGTATATGAAAACCTTTTTAACCGTCTGGCAGATGCTGAAGGAATGGATTATTGGAAGAGTGAGCTAGACAAAGGAGCTATCTCTAAAGACAGATTCATTGAGGCTGTAATACATGGTGCAGAAGATAATGAAAATTCAACTGATGCAAAAGTCTTAAGTAATAAAAGCTTGGCTGCTCTATATTATGCTGAAGCCGGATTAGAGGATACACCTGAGGCTAAAACTGTTATAAGCGGTGTAACGGAAGATGTTGAAACAGTTGGTGCTGCTAATACAGAAGTGGATGAGCTAGAGCACGAGGTTCATGATGAGGTTTCAGTGGATGATACCGATGAAGATAATGCGGCTGAAGTGGCTTATGAAGATGACTCGCACCAAGATACTTCGGTACCTGCTGAGAACAATACTACAGGTACAACTGTCGGAGCTGCAGCCGGGTACACCCTTTTAGCTTGGAACGATTTGGGTATGCACTGTTTTGATGGTAGTGATTTTTCTGTTTTTTCTATACTTCCGCCATATAATAATCTGAATGCTCAATTAATAACCAAGAGTGGAACTTCAAATAAACATATAACGACAGGGGTTACAATCTCTTATGAAGCATTAAGTAATAATGGTCATACAAATACAGTAAGTAGTACAAAAACTAACTTTTGGGACTATTTAGTATCTCTCTTTCCGGGAGCTACAAGTGTAAATGATGTGGGATTAACAGGAAACAGAGCACCATCAACAACTCCCCAAAACATGGTTTATAACGCGACGAATAACTGGTGGGAAGCTGATGGAATACCATTGATTAATCGTGATGATGATAATATGACAAATTTTTATCCGATGGTTAGAGTTGTTGCAAAAGATAGTTCCGGAGTTGTTTTGGCTACGGCTGATGTTGTACTTCCTGTGAGTGATGAGATGAATTGTGCCAAGTGTCATGCAAGTACAGTTGCTTCAACTGATGCAAAACCAATAGCCGGATGGGAAAACAGTTCAGACCCTTTAAAAGATTATAAATTTAATATTTTAAGACTACATGATGAAAAATACCCTATTAATTCAGCTGATTTGAGTGCAGTTCAAGCCAAAGGGTACACAAACTATAAGGCGAGTCTGTATGAGACTGCAAAATCAGGCACTCCAATTCTCTGTGCAACTTGTCATAGCTCAAATGCATTGGGAACAACAAGCATAGGGAATGCTCAACCGCTTACCGCATCTCTACACTCAAAACATGCTGGTGCTATAGACCCAAGCAACGGCTTGACTCTGAATAGTTCTTCAAACAGATCAGCTTGCTATAGTTGTCACCCAGGCTCTAGTACACAGTGTTTAAGAGGTGCTATGGGTAGTGCCAAAGATAGTAACGGCACTCAAATGATGCAGTGTCAAAGTTGTCACGGCAGTATGAGTGATGTAGGAAACTCAAGTCGTATAGGCTGGCTTGACCAGCCAAATTGTCAAGTTTGTCATCAAGGTGGGGAGAGACATCAATCAGCCCTGGTTAATGGAAGTCTAAGAACAGTATTAGATACTACCTTCTCAACAAATCCAAATACACCTGCAAGCGGCGTTAGCTTATATAGATACAGTAAAGGTCATGGTGATTTAAAATGTTCCTCTTGTCATGGTTCAACACATGCAATATTTCCAACAAGCCACGCCCAAGACAATATATATAGCCAACAGATACAGGGTCATAGCGGTACTGTAGCTGAGTGTACCTCATGTCATAAAACAGTTCCGACAACGATAACTGGCGGTCCTCATGGGATGCATACTGTTGGACAAGCTTGGGTTGAAGCACATCAGGATGTTGCGGAGCATAACTCAACTAACTGTAAAAAATGCCATGGGAGTGATTATAGAGGCTCAGTCTTATCTAAGACATTCAGTGCAAGAACATTTAAAATAGATGATCAAACAAAAACATTTAACAGGGGTGATAAAGTCAGCTGTTACAGCTGTCATAACGGTCCAAATGGCTAGAGTTAAGTATCTCTACCTTCTCTTGTTCCATAGTGGAACTTGAGAAGAGAGAATTTTTTTAAATTTTTCATTACTTCTTCCGTAGACCTACTTGCGTTTCATTCGATACTTGTCAATAAAATATTTATCTAGAAGTTCAAAGAGTACAAGAACTATATAAATAGTAATAATCCAAAGAAGATTTTGTATAGAGTGTTTTATCAAATATAATACAAGTACACCGATAGTAAAGAGCAGTAAGCCACTGCCGATTACTACATAATATGGATTAGCTTTGGTTTTGTGTCGAAGTTTAAAATTAGCCAAGTTAACACTAAGGGAGACAAGTAAAAAGGTGAGACTGGAGAAGGAAGCGATAAGTTCCAGACTTCCAAAGTAGGTAAATATAACTGTCAAAATACTCATGGTTACAACAGCTATCCATGGAACGGCCTGCTTATTACGAAAAGAGAAGGCAGGAGGCATCTCATGCTCAGATGCCATATCCGCCATCATTCGAGAAGCACCAAACATTGTGGCATTAATGGCAGAGGCTGTAGCTAAAAGAGCTGCGATACTAACTAAAACGCGACCTGCATTTCCCAGTGAAGGTTCAACTGCAACTGCCATAGCATACTCTTTTGCTGTCAATAATTCTGCTTCGCTAAGTGAACCTATAGCAATTATAGAGAGCAGGACATATATAAGAGTTACAATTGCAATGGAGCCATAAATTCCGCGTGCAATGTTCTTTTGAGGCTCTTTTGTCTCACGTACACCGTTTGTAATAAGTTGAAAGCCCTCATAAGCAACAAAGATTAGGGCAGCAGCCATAAAGACAGATATAAACCCATGATTAAACAGGGGAGTTGTCTTATGGGCTTCTATGCTCTGCATACCTGCAAAAGCAAGCAGACCTAATAAAATAATTTTTCCATATACAATGATGTCTTCTGTATTTCCTAAAGTCTTAGTTCCAATAAGGTTAATCATCATAAAAAATAGAATAATGCCTACAGATAGTAGTTGTCGAATTATACCATCGGACTGACCCAAAAGTTCGGAGCCATAGGCACCAAAGGTATATGAATAAAGAGCTAATGTACCAATATAGCCAATGATTACAATCCATCCTGTTATCGAACCAATAAACTTATGTTTTGGAAAAGCATGTTCGAGGTAGGTGAAACTAGCTCCGTCACTATGAAAAGTCACCGCAAGTTTGACATATGAATAGCCCATTACAAGTGCAAGCAGACCTCCCAATAAAAATGCTATTGGTGTTGCGTTTCCAGTGACTCCGACAGCCAGACCCATAACAGAAAATATTCCACCACCAATCATACCGCCAACACCTATGGCAATCAACTCTTTTAAACCAAGTACTGATTTTTTAGACATTACGCTAACCTTCAAGAATATATACCGCTGCATATTTTAAGGAATAGAGTTGTTTTTTGGCAGCAATTTGTATAGAAATAGATAAAACTTTATTTTTAAATTTGTATTTTTTATAGTAGCACAATATATCTTTAGTATATAAAAACTATGAATAAGAAAAATTGAGATAAAAACTGGAATGTCACCTATAGATATTAAATATAAAATAATTTAAATTATAGTTATGTGCATAATAGTTATTTATATAACATTAAGGAGTCTAGTGCTATACTTTTAAAATAAACTCAAAAAGGAGATTTCATGATTTCGGTAAAATATCTTTTCTTTGTTCAATCGTTTTTAGTCGCTATTGTTATGACTTTTATAATGTCATTCGCTATTTCTGCTATTAATCTTGGATTTGTTTATGGGTTTCTAAGCATTTGGCTACATGCTTGGATTGCTGCCTTTTTAATTGCGTATCCAACTCTTATGTTGATACTACCTTCAATGCGCACTTTGGCTATGAAAATTGCTTCAAAGGCTGAAAGTGAGTAGTGATAATTTGTTAGGTTCTACAGCAAAACTTGGGTTACTAATCGGACGAGTTAAGAAAAAAATGCACAAAAGAATGAGTGATTTACTAAAGCCTTATGAGCTTACTCCTGAACAACGAGCAATCTTGCTTACACTAAGTGCAAACGGTCCAATGACCCAAGCTCAAATTTGTAACCTTACGTCGACTGAAGCGTCAAACCTTTCTACAACACTTAAACGCTTGCTTCAAAAGGATTATATTACAAGGGTAGACCATCCAAACGATCCAAGAGCATACTTAATAGAAGCAAGTCAAAAGGCTCATTTTATTATAAAAGAGCTGTCAAATTTAAGTGTTTTTATTGATAATAGGTTAACTCAAGGAGTAGACTTACAAGCGCTTAACACAACATTTACAACGCTTGAAACAATAGACAAAAATTTAGAATCAATAAGTTCTGAAATATAAGAAATATAGGGGTATTAACCAATTAAAAGCGAATATTTATGCTTTCATATAGCTGTGTATCTCCATTAAGATTTCATTTTGTCTCGTCATTAGATAGTCTTTAATGATATTTGCCGTCTCAGAGACATTGTACATGTTAAATATAATTTTTAGCATCTCACCATTGTCATCGTAAACAGTCTTTAGATATTCCGTGTTTATATGAATAACTTTATCGAAAAATATAAGATCTAATGACTTTTTTGTCTTTAGTAGCTTCTCATCTTCGCTATTATCTACATGTATACTGACACCTTTTTCTGATAAATCATATATTTTAAACTCTTTGTCGTCTAACTTTATTAATATGTCATCTTCTGGCTTAATTCTTACATACTTCCTTCTGTGCATATTGTTTTTTGTTAGGGTAAAGTTTGTGATTGTAAATATATTGCGTTGATTTTTTTCTACATGCCCATGAATGGCTGGTGAGGATTTGCTTTTATTTGCAATTATAATGACATCGTTTCTGTCTAAAAGAGATATATTGTGTTTTTGGTCAACTTTTACCTCTATTGAATCGCTATTTATTCGTACAATAGTACCAATGTTATTTAGTGGAAGACCTTTGTAAAAGGTTAATATTCCAACTTTTTTTATGTTGTTTAGTTTAAAGTGTTCGGCAACTTTATTGTCAATTTCTGCTTTATCTGATTTTTGAGAATCACTAAACACATCATCTTTTAAAAGAGAGCTTTCAACTGAGATAAATGAAAATATATCAATTTCATCATATTTTGAATGTGATATTTGTATGATTTTATTATTGTGAGAGAAGTAGTCATTGTTACAAAAAAAGTTGAACAACTCTGTTTCATCATCAATGTCGATAGTTTTCATTATAATGTCTATTGAGTTGTTGAGACTAAAAACGCCTAAGTTAAATATATCAATTATATGTTGATTTATGTATTCTATTTTACTGTTTTTAAAAATTATCACACCATTTGGTAAAGAGTCATATGCCTCGTAATTGTTTATTTGCAAAATTTAGACCTTTTATATTTTGATACATTATATAATAAAAAACATAAATATATAACAGCTCTTTAAGGGGAATCCTTCTTTTCTTAATGGGGTCATTAATTGGGGTCAGACCCCGTTTATTAAGACCCCGTTTATTACTTCTATTTTTTATAAGTGTT
>Ga0316207_10000908_pt1 | contig 41096 bp, 33 predicted proteins | sample 6weekpyrite_MG_FD_204943 | JGI IMG/M metagenome (GOLD analysis project Ga0316207, IMG submission 204943) | Microbial mat bacterial communities from mineral coupon in-situ incubated in ocean water Damariscotta River, Maine, United States -... | ecosystem: Environmental > Aquatic > Marine >... | reverse complement strand
CATTGCACGTTTTAACTCTTCCTGGTTTACGGTTGCTGTACCTATTTTATTTACAACAACACCTGCTGCCAGGTTAGATAATATCGTGGCATCTTCAAGCTCAACACCAGCTGACAGGCTAGCAGCGAGCACAGAAATAACCGTATCACCAGCACCTGTCACGTCATACACTTCTCGTGCACGTGTTGGTAAATGCAATGCTTCTTTTCCTCGCTGTAATAAAGTCATCCCTTTTTCACTACGCGTAATAAGTAAAGCACTTAAATTTAACTCTTCGAGTAAAGCCATCCCTTTACTAACTATTTCTTCATCTGATTTACAATGACCAACAACCTGTTCAAACTCTGAAAGATTAGGTGTTATAAGAGTTGCCCCTTTGTACTTACTAAAGTCTGTACCCTTTGGATCAACCAACACAGGTATTTGATGTGTATTAGCCAACTCGATAAATCGTTGGCAATCCTGCAATGTCCCTTTACCATAATCAGATAAGATAACAGCACCGACCGCACTGATTTCTTTATTAACGATATCCAGTAACTTTTGATCATCATGATTAGGAAAGCCGTCTTCAAAATCCAGTCGTATTAATTGCTGGTTCCGGCTCAACACTCGCAATTTAGTAACCGTCGCATGATTAGCATCATGATTAAATAAAGGCGTGACACCGGCTTGTAACATTAGGTTTTTTAAACCAACCGCAGCTTCATCCTCACCAGTCAATCCTGCTACCGCAGCATTGGCCCCTAATGCTGCAATATTGATTGCAACATTGGCCGCTCCACCAGCACGTTCTTCGATATCGCCAACTTTAACGACAGGAACCGGTGCTTCCGGAGAGATTCGTTGTGTATCTCCCATCCAGTATCGGTCGAGCATCACGTCGCCCAACACAAGCACATGTGCTGAATCAAATTGAGGAAGTTCAGAAATCATATAGACTATTCCATAAACGGATAATGAGAGTCGAGAGAACAAGGCGCAGATTAACGAACAAACGGAATTGGCAATTAGCCAATGAGTATTGAGAGTTAATTTGCAACACCGTTATATCGTCTCTCATTATTCGCCTTTACTTAAGAATGTATACTGCTCCGCAATATGGACACTTCGCTTCACCCGTATCCTCTATGGGTAAAAAAACGCGCGGGTGTGAATCCCATAAGCTGCTATCTGGCATTGGGCAATGTAAAGGCAAGTCCTTGCGGGTTACCTCATAACGCGCTGCTGCATTTGGCGTTTTTGCTTTTGTTTCTGCCATTTTATTCCTCCTAATCCTGCTTCTTATATTTTTTACTTGCTATAACTGTGCCAACCTACTTAATAAAGGTTAACCAGTCATTATGGTTTTCCATACGACCGTGTACCAGATCAAAATACATGGTCTGTAATTTTTCTGTGATAGGACCACGTGAGCCAGTTCCAATACTGCGACCATCCAGCTCTCGAATTGGTGTAACCTCAGCAGCCGTCCCGGTAAAGAATGCTTCATCCGCAATATAAACTTCATCACGTGTAATGCGCTTTTCTCTGACTTCAACACCAATCTCTGCTGCTAGCGTCATGATCGTCTCGCGGGTAATTCCTTCTAATGCAGAAGTCAGTTCCGGTGTATAAATAACACCATTACGAACAAGGAAAAAGTTTTCACCACTACCTTCTGCAACGTAACCATCAACATCTAATAACAATGCTTCATCATAACCATCACGCAATGCTTCCTGTAAGGCTTGCGTTGAGTTCATATAGTTACCATTCGCCTTTGCTTTACACATGGTAATGTTGACATGGTGACGGGTAAAAGAAGATGTTTTAATGCGAATACCTTTTTCTAATGCTTCTTTGCCCAGATATGCTCCCCATTCCCAGGCAGCCACCATCGTATGTACTTTCAGGTTGTCAGCACGCAGTCCAATACCTTCAGCACCAAAAAAACACATTGGACGGATATAAGCAGAATCAAGATTGTTATCTTTTACTGCGGCAATTTGTGCAGCATTTATCTCATCTTTGCTAAATGGGATTTCCATACCTAAAATTTTAGCCGAATTAAATAATCGTTCGGTATGCGCTTCCAGTTGAAAAATCGCTGTGCCTTGATCCGCATGATACGCACGCACACCTTCAAAGACACCGGTACCATAATGCAGTGTGTGCGTTAAAACATGTACCTGCGCCTCACGCCAGGGTACCATTTTTCCATCAAACCAGATAAAACCGTCACGATCAGCCATCGACATGGCAAACTTCTCCTTTACACCTTTAATATATAGATAAGCCGCACATTATAGCCCGAATACAGCCAATAAAGTGAGTAGAAATTTCATCAATGCGGAATTTACACGATACGGAAAATACACACCGCTCAATATCTCTTAATGTAAAATATTGCCATATAAAACATATAGTTATATGAGGTTGCCTATAGCTATTCGCATCCTGGCAGTGACATGTTTTATTTACTGTAAAACTGTTTTCCAGATACCAATCACTTTATTGCTTTCCTGTTGATATAGAGGTTTATCAACCAGTCCTTTTTGATCCTGTAATGCTAAACGATGTAAATCCTGCCGATAGGTAATATAAGTTTGTGTCAAAGTAGTGGAATCTGCTTCAGTCAACTTGGCTACTTTTTGTAATACATGTAGCAAACTCACATTATCTGTATAGTCACATAATTCAGGATATTCATTCGACCAGGCAAGCACACCAAACTGTACAATAAATTCAATATCAACCATACCACCGGCACCTTGCTTAATATCAAATTTTTCATTTGTATCTTTTGACAGGCTTTGGCGCATCTTTTCGCGCATTTTTATAACTTCGATTTTTAATTCTTCTATATCACGCTTCTGAGATAAAACATTTTTACGTATAGCTTTAAACTGTTTGATAATAGCTGGATCACCACAAATTGCTCTTGCCCGCACTAATGCCTGATGTTCCCAAACCCAGGCTTTTTCATGTTGATAGGTTTCAAATGTTTTAATCTTGCTGACTAACATACCTGAGGCACCATCCGGCCTTAAACGCATATCAACTTCATATAATGTTCCCGCAGCAGTACGTGTACCCAGAAGATGAATAAGACGTTGGCCAAGGCGTGCAAAAAAAACGGAATTAACGATAGCTTTTGGTGTTGTATCATCTGTTTGCGATACGGTTATGTCGGTCATCTCCTGATCGTTCTCCGCACCATGCAGAAAGACCATATCAAGATCCGAACCATATCCCAGTTCATAACCTCCGAGTTTCCCATAACCTATAATGGCAAACCCCTTATCACACACTGTGCCATCTGCATGACAAACCGGCCGGCCATGTCGCTTCAACATATATCGCCATGCTTGTTCAAGCGTTACATCCAGTACGACTTCAGCAATCCAGGTTAAATGATCACTGACTCGCATTAAAGACACGGCATTAGCTAAATCCGCTGCCGCAACACGCAGTACATTGGATTGTTTAAAGTGACGAATGACATCTGCAATACGTTCATCATCATCCAGATCATTTGTTGCCAGTTTATGCTGGCATTCATTTTCAAGATCCTGTTTCTCAGGTGGCACGTACAAATTTCGTGGATCAAGTAAATCATCCAGCAATAGGGGATGCAAACTGATATAACGTGTTACCCAGGCACTTTGCTCACTCAACTTAACCAGCTGCGACAAAGCCAGAGGGTTTTCGATTAACAAAGACATATAAACACTACGCGTTGCAATGTGTTCGATTAACTCAATCACACGTTGCAAAGTAATTTCGGAGCGGTCAACATGCGATACTGCACCGATAACCATTGGCATTAATTGATTAAGCCTTTTTTGCCCATGGGTAGTTCTTACCTGGAAGGCTTTACTATCTCTAAGGTGATTTAGTATTTTTAATACCTGGGCTGAATCCTGATAGCCAAGCTCCAACAAAGCCTGCTCAATTTGCTCCTGCGGATATTGTTGCATCCATATTTTTTTCAGATGTTCATCACCTGTTTCCGTTTCTGATTGCGGTGCATCAAATACCTGTTCAAAATGGCTGTGCACTTTAATTCGATGTTGTTCAAGTTGCGCAATAAATTCTGACCAGCTGTCATAATGCATTGAATAGGCTATACGTTCCTGATCATCATCTGTTTCAGGGAGTTGGTGAGTTTGTTGATCTCGATAAGCCTGTATTCGATGCTCGGTATCCCTTAAAAAAATATAAGCTGCTTTTAATTCGTCTACCACGTAACCTGGTAAACGTTGTTCTTCTCTGATTAACTCGAGTATCGATAATAACTGTCGCTTCTGATAATCCGTATCCCGACCACCCCGAATAAGCTGAAATACCTGACCAATAAATTCAACCTCACGAATACCACCAGCACCTAACTTAACATTCCCTTGCATACCCTTTTTCTTAACTTGCTGGGTAATCATCGCTTTTAGATCACGCATCGATTCATAAGCACCATAATCCATATAGCGCCGGTAAATAAAAGGACGGAGCATTTGCATTAGTTCTTCTTCAAAACCAGGGGCACCCGTTACCACTCGGGCTTTAATCATGGCGTAACGTTCCCATTCCCTGCCATGAATCTGGTAATAATTTTCCAGTGCATTAAAACTACTAACCAAACTACCACCATCACCAAAAGGACGTAAGCGCATATCCACTCTAAAGACAAAGCCATCTTCTGTAGTGTTATTCAATGCCGCAATAATTTTTTTACCCAGACGTATAAAATAATCTGAGTTATCAATATTTTTTCCGCCGCCTTTAGTTGTACCATCATCACGATAAGCAAATATCAGATCAATGTCAGACGACAGGTTTAATTCCCATGCGCCCAGCTTACCCATTGCTATTATTAATAAAGATTGTTGTTCATCTTGCTCATTAAAAGGCACACCAAATTCTTTGCACAAATCTGATTCAGGATTAGTGTAAAAGTCATGTGCGGCATTAATGCAAACTTCTGCTAATGCAGATAATTCCTGGGTTGTATTTTGCAGGTCACTCCAGCCTGCAATATCACGCCAGATAATCCGTAACATCTGCTGGTTTCTAAAATGGCGTAGTGCTTTAAACAAACTTTTTTCGTCAGTTGCTACCAGTTCCTGCTGTAGCCACAATTCCTGATAAGACTGATAAACAAGATTAACTTCCGGAAGGTTTAAATCATTTATGGTTTGCAACCATTCGGGATGACGGATACACCACCTTGCAACAACTTCACTGCATGCCCAGACTTTTGCCAAAGTTTCGAGCAGCTGACTATCCCATGCATATTGGAAATATGAATCATCCACCGTTTCGAGAAATGATTCCCAGTGGATACGGCATGACTCAACCAATGCAGTCGGCAGGTCGTGTTCAATACTATTTAATATCTTATTTTCAATTTCTAATGACATACAGGTATACTAGCTTTTTTATCGACTATTTAAAACACAGCGATTTATAAATGACAACCCAACAAAACTGGTTTGAAGCCAATCCAAAAAAAACACTTAGCTTTGTTATTATCATTGGCTTTCTTATTATTGACTTTAGTCTGGCAGCTGCACTAAAAATAGTCGGTCTTTTTGAACCTTCTTATGTGACATCCAGTGTACGGGAAGCACACTACCGCAAAGCTGATCCCGTCTTTCATCATGGATTAGCGGCAAATATACATTACGACAAAGCCGAATGGGGCGGCGTTGACTATCTCATCGATACTAATTCACTGGGTTTTAAAGATAGCATGGTGCGCGATGTACCTCTTAAATCAAGCAAAGAAAGAATTTTACTAATTGGTGACTCGTTTACAGAAGGTGTCGGCATTCCTTTTGATAAAACCTTTGCGGGTATACTACAGGCATATTTAAGTAAAGATAATATCGATGTGCTTAATGCCGCCGCCACATCTTACTCCCCTATTATTTATTATCGAAAAATTAAATATCTTATCGAAACAGTCGGCTTAAAATTTGATAGCGTGACTGTATTTATTGATTTGTCCGACATTGAGGATGAAGCATTGGGCTATCAATTCGATAGCAATGAAAATGTTATTAGCCAGGGCCGTGCAGCCAGCATCGGCGCAGCCGAATCTAAACCTGTATCAGAAAAACCTGCTATGACAACTAAAGAATTTTTTACCCAATATACTTATTTTCTGGGTCGGTTTAGAAACCTGTCTGCATTACTAAAAGCAAAAACTCGCTCATGGGAACGCGCCTTAAATAAACGTCGCGCAATGTGGACACTCGATAACAATTTATATAAAGAGTTTGGTAAAAAAGGATTAGACGTTGCAGCAACTCATATGACCCAGCTTAAAACACTGTTAGACGAGCAAAACATTCCATTAACGATTGCTGTCTATCCCTGGCCGGATCAAATCTTTAACAAAGATATTAACTCTAAACAGGTCACCTTCTGGAAGTCATGGAGCACCGAAAACAAGGTTAACTTTATCAACCTGTTTGAAATTTTTCTTGCTGGCGATAATCCTGAGCTAACAATAAAAAAATACTATATAAACGGTGATGTTCACTGGAACGACGCAGGGCACACTGCCGTATTCGAAGCTATAAAATCGCAGTTAAACCCGGTTAAGCAATAAACTTACTCATAATCATCCACCATGCTGAAAAACCGGCATAAATACAGGCTAAAGCAATTAAACGGATTTTTAGTTCTTTGCGATAACGAGCACGTTCTGACTCGTTCAGGTCGTGGTAACGGGGGCCAAATCTTAACATTGTAATATCTCCTGTAAACGCGCATTAATAGAGACATCCCTGTCAGTAATGCTCCGTCCCCCAATATCTAGAGAAGCTCTAGATGGGGACATCATAATCAATATCCCCTCCCCATTTCTTGGTAATATTACCATTTATAAAGCTGGATATTTTCTGTCAGACATGCTACCCAAATATCCATATTTGGAAATATCCGACCTTTTCCGATTTTGGCTTTTCAAAGCCCTCCCTAAATCGTTAAAGCTATTGTAAGAATTGGTGTATTAAAGTCGCGGTAGTAATAATGGTTAAAATTGTGAAATAGTGGCATTTTTAAAACTTACGCAAGAGCAACGGTACAAATCGGATTGCTTTGAATTAAATATGGATTCCCGTCTCGGCTTTGGCGTCCTACGTCGCCCTACCGCCTACGTCCATGTAGGCGTTCGCGGGAATGACAACTTTAAAAAAGCACAACCATAAAAAAACCCTGATACAACTATCAGGGTTTTCAAGGCTTGGGGTTTTTCTGTGTGACAAGGCGCGTTTGAGTGAGCAGCGCAATGTATAACTAATACATGAGCAGTGGAACGAAAACGCAACACCGTCACACAGGAAAAGAGCAGGCTTGATTACATCATGCCGCCCATACCACCCATACCGCCCATACCACCGCCCATATCAGGCATAGCAGGAGCAGCACCTTCTTCAACAGGTGCATCGGCAACCATTGCTTCGGTGGTAATCATTAAACCAGCAACAGACGCAGCATTTTGTAATGCAGTACGTGTAACTTTAGTTGGATCTAAGATACCCATTTTGATCATATCGCCATACTCACCAGTACCCGCGTTATAACCATAGTTATCCTTACCATTTGATACTTCGTTTACAACAACAGATGATTCGCCACCAGCGTTGCTTACGATTTGACGTAAAGGCTCTTCCATTGCACGTTTAGCAAGGTTAACCCCTACTTCCTGGTCATGGTTAGCTGTTTCAATGTTATCTAAAGACTGCAGTGCACGAATTAATGCAACACCACCACCTGGTACCACACCTTCTTCTACCGCTGCACGAGTTGCATGCAGAGCATCTTCAACACGTGCTTTTTTCTCTTTCATTTCAACTTCTGTTGCTGCGCCAACTTTAATAACCGCAACACCACCTGCTAATTTAGCAACACGTTCCTGAAGTTTTTCTCTGTCATAATCAGAAGACGTTTCTTCTATTTGTGCACGAATTTGAGAAACACGGCCAGCAATTTCATCTGAGTTGCCCGCACCATCGATAACTGTAGTTTCTTCTTTGCTGATAGAAATGCGTTTTGCTGTACCTAAGTCATCTAATGTTACTTTTTCTAATGCTAATCCAACTTCTTCAGAAATAACCGTTGCGCCAGTAAGAATCGCAAGATCCTGTAACATAGCTTTACGACGATCACCAAAACCTGGTGCTTTAACCGCAGCCACTTTAACGATACCACGCATGTTATTGATAACTAATGTTGCTAACGCTTCACCATCAACATCTTCTGCGATAATTAATAAAGGCTTACCTGATTTAGCAACAGCTTCTAACGTTGGAAGCAAGTCACGGATGTTCGAGATTTTTTTGTCGTGCATCAAAACAAAAGGTTCTTCTAAATCTGCTGTCATGTTTTGCTGATTGTTTACGAAGTAAGGAGATAGGTAACCACGGTCAAACTGCATACCTTCTACAACGTCCAGTTCGTTAGAGAAACCTGAACCTTCTTCTACAGTGATAACACCTTCTTTACCAACTTTTCCCATTGCGTCTGCAATGATTGAACCGATTTCTTCGTCAGAGTTTGCCGAGATAGTACCAACCTGAGCAATCGCTTTGTCATCTGAACAAGGTTTTGACATACCTTTAAGGCTTTCTACTACCGAAGAAGTCGCTTTGTCGATACCACGTTTTAAATCCATTGGATTCATACCCGCAGCAACGGCTTTCATACCTTCAGTTAAAATAGCCTGAGCTAAAACTGTTGCTGTTGTTGTGCCGTCACCGGCAACATCAGAAGTTTGTGAAGACACTTCTTTAACCATTTGAGCGCCCATGTTTTCAAACTTGTCTGATAATTCGATTTCTTTAGCAACCGACACACCATCTTTTGTGATTGTTGGCGCGCCAAAGCTTTTATCTAATACGACGTTACGACCTTTAGGGCCTAATGTTACTTTTACTGCATTAGCCAGTGTGTTGACACCCGCTAACATACGATGACGAGCGTCATCACTAAATTTAACTTCTTTTGCACTCATGTTTTTTTCCTCTGAAAATCTACTATGCGAATTCTGTAAAAATACTTCTGTTAGAAAAGTCTGTTAGCCTTCAAGCACACACATGATGTCTTCTTCTTTCATCACGATAACTTCTTCGCCATCAACCTTTACTTCCTGACCGGCATATTTGCCAAACAAAACTTTGTCACCAACTTTTACGTCTAATGCAGCAACGTTACCACTGTCTGTTGTTTTGCCTTTGCCTACTGCAACGATTTCGCCTTCTGAAGGCTTTTCTGTTGCGCTACCGGGGATAACAATCCCGCCTGCAGTCATTGTTTCTTCCGCTACGCGTTTGATAACGACACGGTCGTGTAATGGACGAATCTTCATCTGTTTCTTTCTCCTGGTAAAAAGATTAATAAAATCAAAATGTTAAAAAATTATATGATGAACCAATCTTATTATTAGCACTCATCAGTAGAGAGTGCTAATAATAGACTGGTTTTGTTAAGAGTCAACCCCCTGTAAACACTCAATCAATCCTTCTTGTCATCATGGGAAATATATTCACCCTCAATCACTTCAGTTGATGAGGACTGATAGGTATGGCCTTGCTGAGTTGTTCGGCTCGACTGGAACTGGCCCATCACCATTGCATTTTTGAGTATTTTATTTGCTAACCAGAGTCGAGTGGGTGGAATCAGCAACAAAAAACCTATTCCATCGGTAAAAAAACCCGGCGTCAGTAATAACGCGCCGGCAACGAATAGCATGACACCCTCGAGCATGGTTGTGGCCGGTACTTCTCCACGCGCCAAACTAGCCTGTGCTTTAGCAACCGTTGCAAACCCCTGCAAGCGAAGCAACCAGACACCAATAACCGCCGTCAAAACAACCAGTACTACGGTAGGCAAAGCACCAATACTGCTGCCGACTTTAAGCAGCAGGTAGATTTCCAGTATTGGTATGCTAAGGAATAATATAAATAAAATACGAAAAAATGACATACAGCTCTAGATGGGGGCAGTTTTGCCAATTTAAAGCCTAAACCCATATTTTATTACCGGGCATACCCAGATACGTTAAACATGTCCGTTTGACTATTCGTGGTTTGACTATTATATAAAGGTATATCGATTCCAAAATAATAAAGCTGGCTCCTTGAAACCTGAATTCTTTATCGCACTTACCACGTGCCCAAACAATGATATCGCAACGCAGCTGGCTCAAGCGGTTGTAGAGAAGCAGCTTGCAGCCTGCGTAAATATTGTGCCTGGTATTCAATCGGTTTATCAGTGGCAGGGTAAAATCGAAAATGACAGCGAGTTCCTGCTAATGATGAAAACTAACCGTGATAAAATTGAAAGCTTGCAAACATATATTCTTGAACAACATCCTTATGAAATAACAGAATTTATTACCTTGAATATTGAATCTGGTTCAGCAGCTTACCTGGACTGGATAAATTCAAGTCTGAGCAACAGGTAAAATAATTGGTATGGGTGATAAGGTAAAAGTCACACCAGAATACTTAAGTATCGGCATGTATGTTAGCGAGCTTGATCGCCCCTGGCTTGAATCTCCTTTTTTGTTTCAGGGTTTTTTAGTTGATACTGATGAGATTCTTGAAGAAGTAAAAACGGTTTGTGATTTTGTGTTTGTCGACATTGAACTTTCTGCACCGGATATTAAAGCGCAGTTACAGGTACTTGCCAGCCGACCCCCACCGAGCGTAAAGATTACCAAAACGCCAGTTAAAACAGACAACCCCGATGAAGTCGATCATCAAAATTATATTAAAGACTTACACCGCTCACGTATTATTTTCGACAAAACAACACAATACATCAATGAAGCACTCGAAGATGCCCGGCTTGGTTCAAGCATTAACACTAAAAAAGCAAAACAATTAGTTAATGATCTCACAGATCAAGTTATTAACAGCCCTCACGCTCTTGTTTGGTTAACTTTTTTAAAGCAACGCGATGAATACACGGCGAATCATTGTATTAATGTATGCATTCTTGCTATCACTTTTGGTCGTTGCTTAAATCTCGACAAACAACAGCTTAACGAGGTTGGCTTAGCTGGTCTTTTACATGACCTGGGTAAGATGAAGATCCCGGATGAAATTCTTAATAAACCCGGCAGACTAACTGCGGATGAATTTAAAATTATGAAACAACACCCTGAACTCGGGTTTAAATTGTTAAAGAATGAAAAAGACTTATCGATGGAAGTCCTTGATGCGGTACTGCATCACCACGAAAGAAAAAATGCCTGCGGCTACCCCGATGAACTACCCGAACATAAAATTCCATTAATAACACAGATCATTGCTATCGTTGACGTCTACGATGCGGTAACCAGTGACCGCTGCTATCATGATGGTTTGTCACCCTACGAAGCACTTAATAATATTTATAAATGGGCAGAAAATGACTTTAATAAAGAATTAGTTGAAAGCCTCATTAAATGTTTAGGAATATACCCAATAGGCAGTCTGGTTGAGCTGGATAAGGGTCCAGTTGGTGTAGTGATTTCAGCCAGTAAGTCCGCCCGACTACGCCCGATGATCATGCTGGTGCTGGATAAGAACAAAAAGCCGTTTAAACAACGCAAAATCATGAATTTGGCTAACCCTCACTGGCAAAAAGGCCCGCATGCTACTGAGATAAAGAAAATTCTCAACCCGAATAGTTTCGATATCAATATTCGCCAGATTGTTGAAGAGGAGTCACGTGGTTTATAAATTTTAGCCTATAACACAAGCACTTAGCCTGATTAGATGGACAGAAATTAATCACAGGCAAAAATTTGCTGAGTATTCGCACATTGAATAGTTTGTTAAATTAGAGAATACTTGAACTTAGGAACAGTAGCTCGGTCTGAAATTTACAGTTTTTCTTCTAGCTTAAGAAAATAATTAATAATAATAGCTTGCCTGGTGTAGCAGGCCCCAACGTAGGACGTTTTAAATACTATGTTAAACAAACAGTCACTTATCTTTTTTATCCTGTCTAGCTTATTTTTTCTAACCGGTACCAGTGCAACCTTTGCGGCAGGTGATGGCGTTCAGGCTCTTGGTTCCTTGAGCTCTGATTTAGGGCTGGGGCAGGATGAACCAGAAATATTAGATCCCGACCAGGCTTTCCAGTTTGGTTACGAAGTTAAGGGTAATACGGTAACAGCACATTGGGAGATAGCACCAGATCATTACATGTACCGTGATAAATATAAGCTCTCTATTAAAGAAGGCGAAGGTGTACGTGTTGGTCAGCCGACATATCCGAAAGGTAAGATTAAAAACGATGAGTTCTTTGGCAAGATTGAGGTATACCACAACAGTGTTGATGTACGGATACCCCTCATTAACTCGACAGATAAAACCGTTGCAACTAAGTTACAGATCACCTACCAGGGCTGCGCCGAAAAAACGGGTATATGCTATCCACCGATTCGCAAAACAGTCGAGTTAAAAGTTGCACCAGGTGGTGGCGTACCAGAATATGTTGCCAAGCCTGCATCTGAAACAGATTTTGTTTCCGAACAGGACAAATACGAACAACTTCTTGGTTCCGGTGAAATCTGGAAAATTATCATTGGTTTCTTCCTCGGTGGTTTAGCACTGGCATTTACTGCCTGCATGTACCCAATGATTCCAATATTGTCCAGCATCATTGTTGGTCGTGGCGAAAAAGTTACAACCAGCGGCGCTTTTATGATGTCACTTGTTTATGTCGAGGCCATGGCAATTACATTCGGAATCATGGGTTTACTGGTTAGTCTGGTATCCGGTTCATTCAATATACAGGCCTACTTCCAAAGCCCCTATGTACTTATTCCATTTGCTCTTGTCTTTGTTGCACTGGCATTTTCAATGTTTGGTTTTTTTACTATTCAATTACCAGCCTCACTGCAGGGCAAGTTAAGCCAAATAAGTAACGAACAAAAAGGTGGCCACCTGACAGGCGTTGCCGTTATGGGTATTCTTTCAGCACTTATCATTGGCCCTTGTGCTGGCCCTATTATTATTGGTGCTCTGACACTGGCTGCAAAAGAAGGTGATATGTTCCTTGGCTTCCTGTCCATGTTTGTTTTAGGTAACGGCTTAGGTTTGCCTCTACTTATTATCGGCACAACCGGCGGTAAATTCATGCCAAAAGCCGGCACCTGGATGGATATTGTAAAATACACTGCCGGTGTTATCTTACTGGCCATCGCCATATCCATGCTTGAGCGCATCAGTTTTATTCCCGTGGTTTATATTATGGGATTATGGGCTGTTCTGTTTATTACCTGTGGCGTGTATCTGGGCGCACTTGAACCCATCAAAGAAGGTGCTTCTGGCTGGAGGAAATTCTGGAAAGGTGTTGGTGTTTACCTGATTCTGTACGGTCTTGTCGTATTGCTTGGCGGCTTAACCGGAGCACGTAATTTTGATGACCCGTTTCATGGATCAGCTTTTACTAACGGTGGTAATGGCAATACAACACAAACTCAACACTTAAAGTTTGAAAAAATTAAAACCGTTGAAGATTTACAGGCTAAAATAGCTAAAGCAAAAGCTGCCGGTAAACATGTCATGTTTGATTACTATGCCGACTGGTGCACTTACTGTAAGCAATACGAAGATTATGTTTTTAATGAGCCGAAAGTACAGGAACTGTTAAAAGCTAACTTTATCCTGGTTCAGGCAGATGTCACGGCAAATGATGAAGAAGATCAGCGTTTATTAAAACATACTGAGGTACAGGCTCCGCCCGCAATTCTTTTCTTTGATAAAAATGATTACAAAGAAAAAAGAAAGTATCGTATTGTTGGTGCAATGAATGCTGAACAATTTATTGAGCGTGTCAATCGCGTACTAAAATAATATTTAAGGTTAATAATGAATAAAAAAATATTAATCGCAGTTGCCATTATTGGCGTGGCTGCGGGTGTTGTGGTCAATCAATTTTTAATGAAACCAGAACAACAAACCCGTACGCAAGTAAGTCAACACAAACCTGCTAAACCAAAGTCAAATCGTCGGCCAGATTTTATTCTTAAAGATCTCGAAGATACTCCACGTAAAGCTTCTGAATGGGATGGCAAAGTAATCATTGTTAACTTCTGGGCAACCTGGTGTCCACCTTGTCGTCGGGAAATGCCCGCATTTATCGAGTTCCAGGAAGCCTATCATGATAAAGGTGTTACATTCCTTGGTATTGCGCTTGATGAAAAAGATGCTGTAACCGATTTTACCGATCCATTGGGCATGAACTACCCCATACTTATTGCAGAACAGGAAGGTATTCAACTTAGCTCAGCTTACGGTAATCGATTAAACGTTCTGCCGTTTACAGCAATCGTCGATCGCAAGGGCAACATTGTTAAACGATTTTCACGTGAAGTTTCTTTCGAAGATATCGAAAAGATAGTTAAACCTTTACTCTAAATACTTTTTAATTGCTTGTTCTAATGTTTCTTTATGGATTGGTTTAGTTAAAAAATCATCCATTCCTGCATCCAAACATTTTTGCCTGTCTGATTCCATCGCATTTGCAGTTAAAGCAATGATAGGCGTTGCATTTTTTTGTTCCACGCCCTCATGTTCTCTGATTTTCTGGGTAGCCTCATAACCATCCATGATCGGCATTTGGCAGTCCATCAACACCAGATTATAGTCATGTGTTGTTATTGCCTCATATGCTTCCAGGCCATTGTTTGCAACGCTTGCACTGAAACCCATTTTTTTCAATAGCGCCAGGACAACCATTTGATTAACCTGATTGTCTTCGACCAATAAAATCCTCACATCGCTTGCAAGATCCTCCTGCAAGGTATGTCGAGTTACAAACTTATCAATCTTATTATCACCAAGCCCTAACACTGTAGACATACAGTCGAGTAACTGCGCTTGTCTGACAGGTTTAGTCAGGTAACCTGCAAAACCATGTTGTTGAGCTCGCTTGGCATCACCACGCTGTGCAGCTGAAGACACCATAATAGCAGGGAGATGCTTTGATTTAGGATTCTGATGCAGCATCTTTAGTAATTCCAGACCATCATTATTCGGCATCATAAAATCAATTAAAGCAATGTCTATTTTGTTTTCTCTAGTTATAATTTCTAATGCCTCCCGACTATCATTTGCACAAAAAACTTTTATCTCATCACTTACTAACATTTCTTTTAAAACCAGAAGGTTTACTTTTAAATCATCTACCACCAGTACTTTTATATCTTTGAGCGAGGATTTTTGTAACAAGGTTTTTTTCTGCTTTTCGGCAAGAGATACCTGAATCGTAAACCAGAATGTTGAACCCTTACCTTCTTCTGAACTTACAGCAATATCACCATGATACATATCAACAAGGTGCTTACAGATACTTAAACCTAAACCTGTCCCACCATACTGACGAGTTGTTGTACCATCAGCCTGCGTAAAAGCATCAAAGATATTCTTCTGGGCCTTTCCAGAGATACCAATACCCTGATCGACAATATCAAATCTGATGAGTACGTTATTATCTTTGTTTTCCAGACACTCAACTTTTACCAGTACCTCACCTTGTTTTGTAAACTTGATTGCGTTGCTAATTAAATTGTTTAGTATCTGGCGCAATCGAGTTGGATCACCCTTAACCCATTCCGGCACATCACTTTTATATAAAGCGACCAGATTAATGTCTTTTGTTAAAGCAGATTCAGAATAGATTTCTATCGTGTCTTCAACCAACACCCGCAGATTAAATGAAATATTTTCAAAGGCGAGCTTACCCGCTTCAATTTTAGAAAAATCCAGAATATCATTTATGATTGTTAACAAAGCATCAGACGAATGCATTGCTGTTTCTAAATAGTGGTATTGCTCCTTACTAACTTTTGATTCCTTTAATAGATCCAGCATACCGATAATGCCGTTCATTGGAGTGCGAATTTCATGGCTCATGTTGGCAAGAAATTCTGATTTTAGTTGTGTTGCCTGCATAGCCTTTTCCATGCTCTCTTCAAGCTCATAGGTGCGCTCAGATACGACTTTTTCCAGATCAATGTTATGACCGACTAACTCCTGCATCAATTCTTCTTTTTGCTCCTCCAGACGTTTTTGCTTGTCCAGACTGATACCACCAAACATGGCAAACAGGCCAAGAAAGATTGGCGCAGTGTCAATGATCCAAAGTAGATGATTCTCCTTTTGTGCTCGTATAATCGTTTCAATGGATATTTCAGAAAAATGTGCCCAGCTTTCAAAAAACGTGGCAAAAACAGGAAAGCAACATCCAAATAGAATGCCGTACAGCGCATAACGTTTTGTGTAGAAATCCTTATCTTTTCGAGTCATAAAATTACAACTGAATTACTGAAAGCGTCTTAGATTTAGCGGCGCACAAGGGACAGAACCTTAGGAATATAAAGAGAAACTTGCTCTGATTTATTCAAAAAAATATTGATCGATAACCTTTGGCGGTGAAGGATGAACCAGAAGAGTGGCATTCACATCCACTACAGGTAAAGTGTATCCGGATGTTTTCAAACCGCTTTTTTTCATCCTTAGATAAAGCTGTTTTTTAACCTGAGGATTATCAACCACTTGATAGTAATATTGTATGCGTGCCCGTGTTAATTCCTTTTTCATATTATTTGTAAATGGACAGCTGTCTCGCCCATATAAAACAACGTACGGCTTAGGATACAGTGGTTCAAGTATCGAGTCATTCGCCTGGATTTCGGCCATCCCCAACAAAAAGTAAAGCCAGGGTAATAAAACAAGAAATTTCCGTATCATTCATAAAGTGTAGACGGCGAGAGCGTTACAAAGGTAATTAATTACCTTAAAAATCTAACTATTAGCAGAATACTACACTTAGATCACAACATTTCTCATGAAATTCCTGCAAAATGCCCCTAACAGCGCTTATTTTCGTTTTATTCGACATATGAGTACTTTTCAGGCAAAATGTTGGCCTGAAAAATGCACTAAAAGTTAGCGAACTTGCTGCTAATTTTCATTAAAGTGCAGGATAAAAATAAAGGTATTTAGATATATGGCCCAATTGCTGGTTATTCATGGTCCTAACCTCAATTTACTCGGTACTCGCGAGCCGGAGCATTATGGTGCAACTCGCCTTAAAGATATTGATGCAGGGTTGAAGAAACAAGCTGAACAGGCCAACCACTCGCTGGAATGTTTTCAAAGCAATGCCGAACACGAAATAGTTGATCGCATTCATCAGGCTCAAAAAGACAATGTTGCCTATATCATTATCAACCCGGCAGCATTTACTCATACCAGTGTCGCAGTTCGGGATGCTATTGCTGGTGTCGCTATACCTTTTATTGAAGTACATTTATCCAATGTACATGCACGCGAAGAATTCCGCCAACACTCCTACTTCTCAGATTTAGCGGTTGGCGTCATTAGTGGTTTGGGTGCCAAAGGATATCAGTTAGCACTCGAGTCGATTATTGACACATTATCGAAAAGTTAACTAACAATATTAACCCCCAACAAGAAGTGAACAGCAATGGATATTAGAAAAGTAAAAAAACTTATTGAGCTACTGGAAGAGTCTGGTATTGCAGAAATTGAAATACATGAAGGCGAAGAATCTGTGCGTATAAGCCGCCAGTCTGCAAATACAGTTGTAACTGCTCAAGCGCCTGCGCCGGTTGCCATGGCTGCACCAGCACCTGCTGCTAGCGAACCCGCTACCGCTGAAACTCCAAGCGACGAAGTTAGCGGCCATGTGGTTAACTCACCAATGGTTGGTGCTTTTTATCGCGCATCAAGCCCAACAGCCAAAGCATTTGTCGAAGTAGGCCAAACGGTTGCAGTTGGTGATACTCTCTGCATTATTGAAGCGATGAAACTGATGAACCAGATTGAGTCAGACAAAGCAGGTGTGGTGAAAGCTATCCTGGTTGAGAATGGTCAACCTGTTGAATACAACCAGCCACTATTTGTAATTGATTAAACACGTTTTTTTGCTGTTAACTTTCAATTACAAATTATTATTTTAAGGTAGTGAATCATCATGCTTGAAAAAGTCCTTATCGCAAACCGAGGCGAGATAGCATTACGTATAATGCGCGCCTGTCGCGAACTCGGTATAAAAACCGTTGCTATCCATTCAGAAGCAGATAGAAATTTAAAACATGTGCGTTTATCTGATGAATCTGTTTGTATTGGCCCGGCATCATCAATCGACAGTTATTTAAATGTACCCGCTGTTATTAGTGCCGCTGAAGTTACTGACACTGTAGGTATTCACCCGGGTTACGGCTTCTTATCTGAAAATGCTGACTTTGCAGAACGTGTTAAAGAGTCAGGCTTTGTTTTTATCGGCCCTAGCCCAGATAACATTCGCACCATGGGTGACAAAGTTGCCGCAATTAAAACAATGAAGGCAGCAGGTGTACCTTGTGTACCAGGTTCAGACGGCCCACTCGGTGACGATCCAGAAACCAACCTGCGCATAGCAAAAGAAATTGGTTACCCAATTATTATTAAAGCCGCCGGTGGTGGTGGTGGTCGCGGCATGCGAGTTGTTAACAGTGAAGGTGCTTTAATTAGTTCAATTGCCTTAACCAAAGCTGAGGCTGGTGCCGCATTTAACAATGATGTGGTTTACATGGAAAAATTCCTTGGTAATCCGCGCCATATTGAAATACAGGTTTTATCGGATGAGCATGGTAATGCGATTCACTTAGGCGAGCGAGATTGTTCTATGCAACGTCGCCATCAAAAAGTCATCGAGGAAGCACCTGCTCCAGGAATTAGTGAAGAACTCAGAAACAAAATTGGTATGCTGTGCGCAAATGCCTGTATCGAGTTTGGTTACCGTGGTGCGGGAACATTTGAGTTTTTATATGAAGATGGTGAATTTTACTTTATTGAAATGAATACTCGTGTTCAGGTTGAACATCCTGTAACTGAAATGATCACCGGCGTTGATATTGTAAGGCAACAGTTGCTGATTGCATCCGGTGAACCACTGGAATACACACAGGAAGATATTAAAATTCAGGGTCATGCTATTGAGTGTCGCCTGAATGCGGAACACCCTGATACCTTTATGCCTTCACCGGGTATGATTAATAACTTCCATCCACCAGGTGGCCCAGGTGTTCGAGTTGATACACATATATACAACGGCTATGCTGTTCCACCTTACTACGATTCCATGATTTGTAAATTAATTACACATGGCAGTAATCGTGACATAGCATTAGCGCGTATGCGTGGTGCATTAAGCGAGGTAGTAATTGATGGCATTCAAACAAACATCCCTCTACATCAGCGTTTGTGTAATGATGCTGGCTTTACTGCTGGTGGTGTTAACATCCACTATCTGGAAAAGTTACTAGGTATAAGTTAAGACATACTTTTTTAACTATAACTTGTCATTCCCATGAAAGCGGGAATCTATTACACCTTAATAGTTATGATCTTTTAAATATGGATTCCCGCCTTTGCGGGAATGGCGAATTGTAAATTTGGAGCAACCATGGCCTGGCTGCAACTCGTTATTCAATCAAAGACTGAACAAGCCTCGTTACTATCTGATCTTTTATCAGAAGCAGGTAGCAGCGCCGTAACATTACGCGATGCGGCTGACCAACCATTATATGAACCACCCATTGGTGAAACACCTTTATGGCATGATACCGAAGTGATTGGTTTGTTCGATGCCAATACGGATATGGATGCAGTATTACTCACTATCACTAATGCAACCGGTCATTGTCCTAAATACACTTTGAATCCTTTAGAAGACAAGGACTGGGTAAGGGAATGGATGACCCACTTTAAACCTACAGTGTTTGGAAAAAATTTATGGATTGTTCCCAGCCACCACGCCGAACAACATATTACGGAACATCCTGATGCGATAAATATTTTGCTTGATCCCGGACTGGCTTTCGGGACAGGCACTCATCCAACAACGGCAATGTGTCTGGAATACCTTGATCAAACTCCACCAGTCAATCAAACCGTTATCGACTACGGCTGCGGTTCTGGCATCCTGGCTATTGCTGCTGCGAAACTAGGTGCAGAACATATTCTTGCAATTGATAATGATCCTCAGGCATTACTTGCTACTGAGGACAATGCACAAAAAAATAATGTTCACCAATTATTTGAAATTAAATTACCCGACACTCAACACGAAACAAAAGCCGACATGTTGGTTGCTAATATTTTAGCAAAGCCGTTAATTGAGCTCGCACCTCTGTTTGCTGATTTACTAAAAGATAATGGTAAAATTGCATTGTCCGGTATTCTTACTGAACAAACAGACGAAGTATTTCAGGCTTATTCAGATTTGTTTGAAATAAAAGTTTATAAACAACAAGACGACTGGGTATGTTTATCTGGCTACAGGAAGTCTTAAATATCGATGGTTAAACCAAGGCCGAAATAACTTTCGTTATGCTCAAAAAACTCACCTATTTGCATCCGACCATTATAGTACTCAATAAAGAAGCGCCACTGTCGTTCGTCTCTTGGAACCAGTAAACCAACTTGCAAAGTTGTATTTATTGCATAATTATTTTCCTGATAACTCGATACATCGGCCGCCACATACCAACCCAGACCTGTTTCATAAAATGCACCGGGTTGATCAAACTGCGCTCCAATCTGATAGCGCCAGGGTTTTTGTTTATTTTTATTTCTAAGGGTTGAGGCGTAGGCAAAATCAAAATAGACATCCATGTTATTTTTCACTTGCCAGCTTAACCCTGCACGCCATTCTTCTCGCGTATAGTTTATTCGCCGACGGCCAGTGCGCTCAATATATTCATCTCCAACATGACTTGAAAAGTGTCGTCGACCAATACGAACCGCCAGAGCTTCATTAAAACGAACTGCATAATATAGAGAATAAATTCCGTCCCAACCAATATTATCCTGTGAATGATCAGCATCAAAATGGCCGTGAAAACCGGCTTCGAGCACTAGTTGTGACTGCACCTTCTGCCAGTTATATTGCATCAATGGCAAAGCTCCGCCAATTCTTAAACCAAAACGACGTGTACCGGTATCCGGAATATCAGTACGGTTCAGAAAAATGGCTTTTGCTGAAAAGCTGGTGCGATAGGGATCCGCTGTATAGCGCGAATAAATCTCATTTAAAGGAAAGTGACTAAGCCCCGGTGCCTTGTTACCCCCCTCATCCGCACTCACCATGTTACAGATTGATAGTAATAAAGCTAATTTAAGCGCAATAATACGAAATCCAGACATCTACATTTCCTCAACCTTGCTTAAATCAGTATGCCAGAAAAAAAGGCCTGCCCCTATCTTAATGTCATGTCTTAAATAGCCCGCTGTCGCCTGAAACAGAGGATTTTCAATTAAACAAACCATAGCTTATACTAAGCTTAGACTAATAGTTCGTGATGAAATGTATACCTGCTGCCCTATTTGTAAAACCAATTTTAATGTTACTGAAGCACAACTCCAGGTTGCTCAAGGTAAAGTCCGGTGCGGGTCTTGTAAAAATGTTTTCAATGCGCGTCAACATATCCATTACCGCCCACTAAAACCGACAAAGCCTGTCACTCCGCCAGCACAAACCGACAAGACGGAGATAATACCTGAACAAACTCAGGCTAAAACTGACTTCTCTTTCACCGCAGATAAAACTAACGATAAGCCAGCAGAGCAAACCACGGCACCGGCATCAGATAAAAAAGAAAAAACATCCGATATTGACGCCATCTTTAATGCACTGGACACACAGCTTACCAGTGGTACTTACATCGATATAGCAAAACCTGTTGAAGAAGATATTCGGGAAGCTGACTTTGATGTTGATTTTGAATCAGAAGGGACGGACCAGGAAAAATCCAGTAAGCCAGATATTAACATAACTGAAAAAAATATCGCCAATCAAGAAACCCTCGATACTAACAATGACACAATGGAACCTGATGTTGAAGTAGATGATGTACATTTAGATAGCAGCACTGAAATAAACAAATCCTTAAAAGAAAAAGTCTCAACAAAACAACCTGCTGGCAGACAGCAACATACTTTCGATTTTATCTCACTGCCGGATGAACCGAATTTATCCGAAGAGGACGAGCAGCAACTCGCTTCAGTAAATAAACCACTAGAAGAAAAAAAACAGGATGAAAGTAGTAAGAATGCTGCTCTGCATGAAGCAATCGATAATATTATTAAAGTAGACAATAACACCACAACGCCTTACGAAGAACATGACGACGATCATTTTGTTATTGAAATGCAAACCCATCCTGATGTTGAACTTGTTGATGAAGATGACATTGATAAATTATTTGCCAGTACTGATAGCCTGAAAATATCCGATTTAAAATTTGATAAATTCAAAGCAGATAATCATGCCTCGGAAGGTATCGCTTCAACTAATGATGAGTCAACTTTAGACGAAGCACATGATGCTGACGTCGAAGCTGAAAGCGAAGAAGAACTTGCTGTCATAGAATATCATGAAGAAGAAACCAGGGATTTTAACCAACAGGCAGAGGAGCAGCTCAACCCGGATAATTTCTTATCTGATGCCGAACGGTTTGACGAACAGCCTGTAGATGAATTCGACAGTGAAACTGAAAATGAATATGACGTTGATAACAATCAAAAAGAGCAGATTGAAAATTTCGAAGAAGAAATTGTACTGAGCAGCGAACCTGAACCTGAAACAAACATCCCTCATCGACTGCGTGATGCCGTTGCATCTTTAGAGCAACCAGAAATAAGCACGGGTAAAAAGCTGGCTTATATAGTAGCCAGCGCAGTTTTAATTCTGGTACTCCTGTTCCAACTTGTTTTATTTAAGAGTACCACGCTTGCAAACAGCTTTCCGGCTCTGCAGCCTATGCTTGTATCAATGTGCAATAAGCTACCTTGCCGTTATACGGGTAACCATAACAGTAAACAGATTAAAATTTTAAATCGAGATGTCCGGTTACACCCAAAAATCAAAGGGGCGCTTCTAATTAGCGCAACGATTATGAACCAGGCAAGCTATACACAGCCCTACCCGACCATTTTACTGAAATTTACCGATTTAACCGGCAGTACGGTGGCACAGCGCTACTTCCTGCCTAAAGAATACCTGGGATTATTGAATAAACCCTTCGCACTAATGCCAAGTAAAAAGCCGGTTCAGCTCAATATTGAGATACTCGACCCCGGCAGCGACGCCATTAATTTCCAGTTTTTCTTCCTGTAAATCCTCCAGCAAGTCAACTACTGTTTGTAAAATGCTATCTTCGTCAAAAATCGGGGTGCATATTGCAATTGATGCTTTTATCACCAAATATAAATAGGTAAACTGTGCTTCCCCTCACATCCTGTTTGAGTATTAACTTAGGTAACACGGCTTTATGTTAATTGGACCACATCAAATTTCTAATCAAGTCATCCTTGCACCTATGGCAGGGGTTACCGACCGGCCTTTTCGTCAGCTATGTAAGCAATTAGGCGCCGGTATGGCAGTTTCTGAGATGGTCTCTTCTAACTCCCTGTTATGGGGCAGCGAAAAAACCAAACGACGCGCAAATCACGATGGTGAAACCGACCCAATTTCGGTTCAAATTATGGGCACAGAACCAGCTATGATGGCTGAAGCCGCCAAACATAATGCCGATAACGGCGCGCAAATCATTGATATTAATATGGGTTGCCCTGCCAAGAAGGTATGCAACGTGCTTGCAGGCTCTGCACTAATGCAGAACGAAGCACTGGTGCAAGATATCCTCGAAGCGGTTGTGGCCGCAGTCGATGTACCGGTGACCTTAAAAATCCGCACTGGTTGGGATACCCAAAATCGTAATGCCCTGAATATCGCTAAAATTGCTGAACAGTCCGGTATCCAGTCGCTTGCAATTCACGGACGCACTCGCACCGATATGTATAAAGGCGATGCTGAGTACGACACCATTGCTGATGTAAAAAGTAGAATTTCCATTCCGGTGATTGCCAATGGCGACATTACCACACCGGAAAAAGCCAAATTTGTCCTCGATTATACAGGTGCTGATGCCGTCATGATTGGAAGAGCGGCTCAGGGACGTCCCTGGATCTTCCGTGAAATTAATCACTACCTTAAAACTGGGCAAATAATGTCTTCACCAAATAATGCTGAGATTCGCGATATTTTGTTAGGACATTTAGCCAACTTGTATGAATTTTACGGTGAGTACACCGGCGTGCGCATGGCGCGAAAACATATTAGTTGGTATAGCAAAGGTCAAAAGCACGGAGCTGCGTTCAGACAAGCAGTTAATAAAGCTGAGACCATAGAAAAACAATTAGAAATTACACACACTTTTTTCAATACAATGATAACAAGGGAGGAAATCGCAGCATGACTTTAGACGCATCACCAGTGGCCGAAGCGAACGCTACGACAAATAACCCAACTTTTGAAAAACCATTACGCGATTGTGTAGCGGATTCCGTCAGTGCTTATTTTGGTGCATTAAACGGACACCCTGCCGGCAATCTCTATAATATGGTACTTGCTGAAGTTGAGGAACCTTTACTCCAGGCTGTTCTGAAATACACCAACGGCAACCAGAGTAAAGCATCTGAGGTTTTAGGGATAAACCGCGGTACGTTACGCAAAAAACTTAAAACTTACGGCCTGCATCGCTAAAAAGTAACACAACCGTCTTACAGCCTTTGCCCCCCCAAGGCATGCCCCCGGGTAAGACAAAATCATCCAGCCCCGTCTAATTAATAATTAGTCAGGACACCCCACACCCCTCTTTTGATATCAAAATAGCCATTTATAACGCTGTTATACGCCGCGACGACAAGCTACAATTGCCCCCTCAAAAGTTCAGACACAAGATAGTATATTAAAGGTTACTCGTATGGCTAAGATCACACGCGCACTTATCAGCGTATCGGATAAAAGCGGTATTGTAGAATTTGCACAAGCACTGCATTCAAAATTTGGAATAGAAATACTCTCAACCGGCGGCACGGCAAAATTGCTTGCTGATAATAGTATTCCGGTTATCGAAGTTTCCGACTATACCGGCTTCCCGGAAATGATGGATGGCCGCGTTAAAACCTTGCACCCTAAAATTCATGGCGGCTTGCTCGGCCGACGTGGTACTGATGATGCTGTTATGCAGGAACATGATATAGGACAAATTGACCTTGTCATTGTTAACCTGTACCCATTTGAGCAGGCAACCGCCGATCCGGATTGCAGCCTTGAAAATGCCATTGAAAATATTGATATCGGTGGTCCTACCATGCTGCGCGCTGCTGCAAAAAACAATAAAGATGTAACCGTTGTCGTTAACGCAGATGACTACGAAACGGTATTAAATGAAATGCAAAATTCTGATGGCGCTGTTAGCAGTGAAACTAATTTTGATCTTGCAATTAAAGTCTATGAACACACATCAAATTACGATGGCAATATTGCAAATTACTTTGGCAAACTCGTTAAGAATAAACCTGAAGCACATGGAAGCTTCCCTCGCACTTTTAATAACCAGTTTAATTTAGTACAGGGTATGCGTTACGGTGAGAATCCACATCAAAATGCTGCATTCTATGTGGAAGCTAAACCTGCTGAAGCCTGCATTGCCACTTCAACACAGGTACAGGGTAAAGAACTTTCCTATAACAATATTGCAGATACCGATGCAGCACTCGAATGTGTAAAACAATTTACCCAACCGGCTTGTGTAATTGTTAAACATGCCAACCCTTGTGGTGTTGCAGTTGCGGAAGATCAATTTACTGCTTATGATCGTGCATACACAACTGACCCAACCTCAGCCTTCGGCGGCATCATTGCTTTTAACCAACCTCTCGATGCTAAAACAGCTTCAGCTATTATTGAACGACAGTTTGTTGAAGTAATTATTGCGCCAAGTATATCTGCTGAGGCATTACCTGTTTTAGCCTCAAAGAAAAATGTACGTGTTTTAGAGTGTGGCCAATGGCCTACTGAAAGAATTACAGGCGTAGACTATAAACGTGTTAACGGTGGCCTGCTCGTTCAGGATCGTGATCTAGGCATGGTCACTGAATCTGATTTAAAAGTTGTCACTAAGCGCACACCCTCTACCCAGGAAATGCAGGATCTTCTATTTGCATGGAAGGTGGCAAAGTTTGTTAAATCCAATGCCATTGTTTATTGTAAAGACAACATGACCATTGGTGTCGGCGCAGGACAAATGAGCCGCGTATACAGTGCAAAAATTGCAGCCATTAAAGCAGCCGATGCTGAACTGGAAGTAAAAGGCTCCGTAATGGCCAGCGATGCATTCTTTCCATTTAGAGATGGCCTGGATCAGGCTGCCGAAGTTGGTGTAACTGCGGTCATTCAACCCGGTGGTTCAATGCGTGATAATGAAGTAATTGAAGCAGCCGATGAAAATGATATTGCCATGGTCTTTACTGGCATGCGTCACTTCCGTCATTAAATATCCTGTTTATACATTACTCACAACAGGTAGCAGATTTTAAATGAGGGCAGACAATAAATTAGGTTATTAATTATTATCTCTTAGTGTTTGAATATACTTAGTAATAACTTCCTGAATTTTTCCCTGGGTATAGGGTTTGACTACAAACCCTTGCGCTCCACTACCCATAGCGGCTTTAAGATTATCAATGGTGCTATAGCCACTGATAATTACTGGGAACACCTCTATATTCTTCGATTTAATAATTTCAAGAAGTTCAATTCCACCCTTATTAGGCATATCGATATCAAGGAAAACAATATCTGGCTTTAAATTGTCTAACTGTTGCAACGCTTGCTCACCATCTTCAACTGCATCCAATACATCACAGCCACACATCATTAGTGAGCTTCTAAGTAACTGTCGAATTTCAGAAGAGTCGTCAGCAATTAAGACTGTAGGTGCTTTGTTATTATTTCCACTATTTCCCATTTTTCATTCAACCTGTTTATTCACTTACATACACTTCGAACAACAAAATTTTTCTGGTTTAGTTTGACGCAACATTATCATCCTCAATATAACCATTAGTCGCTGAGAGACACAAAGCATTAAGTTTTTCTAAAAGTAAAACCATATTTGAAAAATTATTTTCATGAATACATACGTCGATTAAAGCAGCCTGTTCAGTAATTTCCGGGAACCCAAAGTTTCCAGCAATACCTTTTAACTGATGTATTTTCCTACCAAAATCTTCATGATCATTAGAATTGTAAGCATTTAGAATACCTGTGATTCGTTCAGGAATCCCCTCAATGAATTTTTTTGTTAACGCCTTTAATTCGTATGACTTTTCTCGAGCAACTGGCTGATGGCTCTCTTTTGCTTTCGGAATAATTTCATAAAGTGTCTTATAAAAAAGTACTTGATTTATTGGCTTAGTAAGAAACCCATCACATCCCGCATTTATACAACGTTCCCGATCTTCTTTCATCGCATTGGCTGTCAATGCAATAATTTTCCCACCATAACCAGCTTGACGCAGCCAGTCGGTCGCTTCAATCCCATCCATAACTGGCATTTGCATATCCATCAAAATTAAATCATATTCACCAGCCAGAGCTTTTTCGACTGCCTCCTGCCCATTATTAGCAATGGTTACATTTGCACCCGTTTTATCAATATATATTTTTATCAACTGTTGATTGTCAGGATTATCATCTGCAACAAGAATATGGCCATCTAAGTTCCCACGTAAGACTGGCTGAGATTTTTCATCGTAATCTGCGTCTAATTCATCAATACTATTTACTATTACGTCCGGATCTATATTTCCAGTATTAATTGTAAACTCAAACTGACTTCCATTTCCTTTAACACTTTTAACATCTATCGCCCCACCTAATTTCTCAGTCAATTGTTTAGAAATATATAAACCTAATCCTGTCCCACCAAATTTTCGGGTTGTTGATGAATCAGCCTGTTTAAAAGGTTCAAATAACTTACCAAGCTTGTCTTCATCAATACCTATACCAGAATCAATCACATGAATTTCTAATGCGCTATCGTCTTCAAGGTAACTAACATTAATGGTTACTCCACCTTGCTTTGTAAACTTAATCGAATTACCACAAAGATTTAATAGAATTTGTTTCAGTCTAATTGGATCAGTGTGAATAACCTCGGGAAGTGGAAAAGAGTAATTCACGTCAAAGCTGAGTCCTTTCTCAGTAGCCTGTAACGACATTAAAGATCCAACATCACGTAATATCTTAAATAAATTAGTTGGTATAATTTCTACTTCCAGCTTTTTTGACTCAAGTTTAGACAAATCTAAAATATCGTTAATAACGTGTAATAAATGCCTGCCACTATTAATAATGGTGTTTACCGCATTATCGTATTCAACCTGAGGTTTATTTTTATCCTGTAAAGTTTCAGCAAAACCTATAATTGCCGTTAAAGGTGTCCTGATTTCATGGCTCATATTAGCAAGCAAACTACTCTTAGCTTCATTCTCTGATTCAGCTTCTATTTTAGCAATTAAAGCTTTTTGTGTAGATTGCTCAGCAATTACATGATCTGTTATATCCTGTATTGTCCCAAACAATTTAACCTTGCTTGATTCCTGCCCAGAAGTTCTTTCGGCTGACAATGTTAAATAGCGAGTAGTTTCACAATCAGGTCTTATCTGAAATTCTATATCGATAGGTGTGCCTTTCACCACTGCTATTCTGAAAGCTGTCAGTACTTTATGCCTGTCGTCCTTATGTATAAAGTGGATTATTCCTTTCCCGGTAATTTTACATTTATCTGGTAAGCAAAATACAGGAAAGACCTGATTAGATACTTCAAACTCGTCATTATAAGGAGCATATTCCCAGTATCCCATGTTCGCAATTTTCTGTGCTAACTCAAGATGTGCAGTTCTATCATTCACCCTCGATTCAAGCGTACTATTCAGATCTTTCAACTCATTCATTGCATCATGTGTATCTTTCAGGCTGACTCGTAACTTTTTCATCATCCAGTTAACCGCGATAGTTAACTTCCCTAATTCATCACCCGACCTTACATCTACCTCTTGAGTAAGGTTCCCATTCGCAACCCTGTCAACACCAGAAATAAGTGACTGTACTGGCTTTAGTGTATTCGTGCGATATATTGCATAAATAGCTAAACTTAATATCAGGATAATTAGTAGCCCCTGAATCAAATGAGTCATTAACTCTATCCTTGCATACTCAAGCATCCTCGTATGATCGATACCAATTGTTATAGTCCCTATTTTCTCCCCTTCAAAAAGAACCGGAAAATATACTTCTGAAATATTCTCATTTGCGAAAAGTCTATTAATTACTTCCTCAGTTTTTATACTTTTAATATCATTGATAACATTCTTAACATATTCGTTTTGGTTATCAATAGCTGATACTACTGGCACATCATCTTTTCCTAAAATGACGCCATATGCAAAGTCACTCAATTTTGCTATATCTTTGACATACGTATCCATGCTTATAATGTCGTTCGATAAAATAGACTCAATACTAACAGAAGCAATAAAGTCCCCATGCTCTTGTGCTTTTGCTTTTAAAAATTCTGTAAAATAAACGCTCTGTGATCGGTAATTTAAATATGATGAAATTGACAAAGTCACAGCCAATACAATACTTGTTAAGATGATAAACTTTGCACCAAGATTTAATTCAAATCTCTTTAATGGCAATTTTTTTTTGCTCATTAATTTAGTATCCTTTTTTTGTTTATTTTATAAATAATTCAATCCAGCATTGCTCAAATAATGCTTATTTAATTTAACCAATATCAAAATTTTCTAAAAACAATCGAAGGATAAATGCCAACAAAGAGTTAAAGTTATCAACATCGAAGGTTAAATAAAAAAACCTTTTTTCTGTCTCCAAATACATATGCGGCATCTAGCAGCCCAAATTTGAAAATTTGGCATAAATACCAACCTGTCTACCCTATTATTATCGTCAATTTCCCCAACTCCTTTACATCTTCTGCACTAGTCCGGCCTCAGCTAACGTTCAAAACTACTGAATATAGTATGAAGCTACCCAGCAAATAAGCACCTTCACTTATATTCAGATTTGCTCCAAATCAACCAATCGCTATTCAAAAAAAAGTAAAATTGTGATTATTGATGTACACTTACTCTTAAAATAATCAGGAATTTATGTTGAAGTCAGTTGTTGAAAATAAACCAGACCATACAAGAATGGTCGCTGCTGTTGATCTAGGCTCCAATAGTTTTCACATGATCATCGCTAGCCTTGAAGAAAATGGTACCTTAAAAGTCATTGATAAAATCAAGGAAATGGTTCGACTCGGTGCTGGCCTTAATTCAAAAAAACAACTCGATGAGCAAACCCAATTACGTGCTCTTGAATGCCTAAGCCGGTTCTCACAACGCTTACAAAATATTAATAAGGAAGATATACGTATAGCCGGAACAAATACTTTACGTATTGCAAAAAATAGTCATAAATTTATAAAAAGAGCACGAAAAGTTCTGGATCACCGGATAGAGATTATCTCTGGTGTTGAAGAAGCCCGACTGGTTTATCACGGTGCCGTTTATAGCCTTGCTGAATTAGGAAATAAAAGACTGGTTGTTGATATAGGTGGTGGCAGCACTGAAATCATTATTGGCGAAAATAATACCCCGATTAAACTGGAAAGCCTCGAAATGGGTTGCGTCAGCGTCACTAAAAAGTTCTTTGACGACGGAGTGATTACCAAAGCCCGACTGAAACAGGCAGACCTGTTTGCACGACAAGAAATTGAGGGTGCTCGTTATGACTATCTGGAAACAGGTTGGGAACAATGTGTCGGCACTTCCGGCAGTATTCGCTCAATTTCAAAAGTCCTGTTATCAACAGGCATTACTGACGGCGTAATCACCGATAAAGGTTTAAAACAATTACTCGATAAAATTGCCCAGTTCGACTTTATTTGTGATATTAAACTTGATGGTCTCAGCAATGATCGCCAGGCTGTTTTTATTGGCGGCCTGGTTGTTTTAAATGCTGTTTTTAAATCATTAAAACTAAAAGAAATGATAGCATCGGACGGAGCCTTACGCGAAGGCTTAATGCTCGATATTGTTGGCAGAATCAAACACGAGGATATTCGTGAAGTTACTGTTGAACATTTAGTTAATCGCTATGGCATAAGAACAGAACATGCAGACAATATTGTTTTATCCTGCAAACATTTATATAAAAAACTTAACAAATACTGGTCACTTAAAGATGAAAACCAGCGTTTATTATTACTGTGGGCCGCGCGCCTGCATGAAATGGGCCTGGCTATATCGCACACCGGTTATAACAAACACAGTGCCTACCTGGCACTTAACTCAGATATGCCGGGTTTTTCAATACAGGAACAACAATTTCTTTGCTTATTGATTCGCTATCACCGCTCAAAAATTCTATCAGAAGATTTTGACAGTTTTTCTTCCAAGTACCGGAGAAAAGTACTTTACTTAATTGTTATCTTACGTATTGCTGTTATTCTTAATCGCAGTATCCCACAATATCAGAAACCGGATTACGAAATAAAAGCAAAAAAGAAATCACTTACCTTAAAGTTTCCTGAACACTGGTTTGATGAAAATCCGTTAACCATTGCTGATTTAAAAAATGAAGTCGATTATCTTGCTGCTATTAATATTGAGTTAAATATTAAACACTTAAAATAATTAATCAGCAGTAAGATTCTCTAATAAATTATTTTGCACAGAGTTTATTTTTTGATTTGTATTAGGCGATAATTTTTTATAACTACTATCTGATTGTAATACCCAACTATCCGCATTATCAGATAAATACGGTAATAGTCCTTCCTTAATAACCTTTTTCTTCAAGTCAGGATCCAGTATTGGGAAGCAAGCCTCTACCCGACGGTACAGATTTCTTTCCATCCAGTCTGCGCTGGAACAAAAAACTTTTGGATCATCATCATTTTGAAAATAATAAACTCGCGAATGCTCAAGGAAACGGCCAACGATAGAACGTACAGAAATATTATCAGAAACACCTTTAATACCAGGACGCAAGCGACATACGCCACGAATGATTAAATCAATCTTTACACCTGCCTGTGATGCACGATAAAGCTCCTGGATAATACCGTTATCAACGAGTGAATTAACTTTTGCAATAATACGTGCTGGTTTTCCTGCTTCAGCTGCTTCGGTTTCCTGTTTAATCATTTCAATTAAAGACTTATATAAAGTAAACGGAGATTGTAATAGTTTCTTTAATTTCGTTGCCTTGCCTAAACCAGTTAATTGCAAGAACAACTTATGTACATCTTCACCTATCGCTTTATCAGACGTCATAAAACTATAATCGGTATATACACGTGCATTACCAGGATGATAATTACCTGTACCTAAATGCACATAGCGGGTTATGCTTTTACCTTCACGGCGTACAACCAGCAATAATTTGGCATGCGTTTTATAACCAACCACACCATAAACCACATGTGCACCTGCTTCCTGTAAACGTGAAGCAAGCTCAATATTTGCTGCCTCATCAAAACGTGCACGCAACTCAACGACAACGGTTACCTCTTTACCTGATTTTGCAGCGTCAACGAGTGCATCGACCAATGGCGAAGCTGCCCCGGATCGATACAATGTCATTTTAATTGCCAGTACCTGTTGATCCTGCGCAGCCTGTTTAAGAAAGTTAACAACCGGCGCAAAAGATTCGTAAGGATGAAACAATAGAATATCGCCTTGTTGAATTGCTTTAAACATATCATCTTCGTAACGAATACGTTTTGGCAACCCCGGTGTAAACGGTGGATATTTCAAATCTGGTCGATCGACATCATCAATAACTTCCAGTAGACGATTCAAATTAACCGGGCCATTAACAGTATAAAGATCGTTCTCTTTTAGTTTAAATTGCTTCAATAGAAATCGAGACATTGCAGGTGTACAGTTATCAGCTACCTCAAGACGCACCGCATCGGTTAATCGACGAGAAGATAATTCTCCTTTGATTGTCCCCATCAAGTCATCACTTTCTTCAGCATCAATAAATAAATCACTGTCGCGTGTTACGCGGAATTGGTAACAACCCGTTACATTCATCCCCGGAAATAAAGCACTGATATGTGTATGGATAATAGAAGACAGGAAAACAAAGGCATGCCCTTCTGCGTATTTTTCTGCGATACGTATCACTCGCGGTAAGGTTCTGGGTGCCTGAACAATAGCAATTCGGCTGTCACGGCCAAATGCATCTTTACCTTCAAGAGATATAATAAAATTAAGACTTTTATTGAAGACTCGGGGAAATGGATGCGCCACATCCAACCCTAATGGACTCAGAACAGGTAAAATTTGACTGGTAAAGTGACGGCGAATCCAGTTCGCTAAATCGTCATCCCACTCACTGCGTTTTAAAAACCGTATCCCTTCACCTTCCAGCTCGGGGATTAACACATCATTTAAAACACGGTACTGTTCTTCAACTAATGAATGGGTTTCATCGCGAATAAGATCCAGAATTTGCTCAGGTGTGGTATTTTCCATACTACCACTCCCCGACTCCAGGGCTGCTCGATGCATTAAACCCGCAACACGAATCTGAAAAAATTCATCCAGATTAGTACTACTAATACACAGAAAACGTAATCTTTCGAGCAAAGGCACTGTTTCAATGGAAGCCTGCGCAAGCACTCGCCTTTGGAACTGCAATAAACTCAGCTCTCTGTTTATGTAATATTCTGGTTGTTTTAAATCTACTTCCGCCATCGGCTTATTTTACTCTTGCTGGGTGTCATCTTTATGACAAAAACTAAAATAATAAAGTTTTTGATCTGAATCAGTTCTAAGATAATCGATTATTGCTATATTGTATAGGTTAACTTCTTTTATTCAGGAAACCTTCATGACAGATAAAACGGAAGACGCTTTGAACGTCTCACTTGCCCACCCCGGCACAAATTATTTAGCTTCGATTGATGAAATTGATGCAATGCCCAAGAATGCAATTTTTCCTTCGGCTAATTACCCTTATGAGAAAAAAATGAAAAAAGCCGAGTATGAAAAAGAAAAGAGATTGTTACAAATTGAGTTAGCGAAGTTTCAACGCTGGATCAAAGAAACAGGCCAGAAATATTTAATTGTTTTTGAAGGACGCGATGCCGCGGGAAAAGGCGGTACAATTAAACGTTTTACTGAGCACTTAAACCCTCGCGGCGCACCCGTTATTGCACTGGAAAAGCCCGATGAACGTGAAAAAGGACAATGGTACTTTCAACGTTACATTCAACATTTGCCAACAGAAGGTGAAATAGTGTTGCTTGACCGCTCCTGGTATAACCGCGCCGGTGTTGAAAGAGTTATGGGTTTTTGTACTCCCCAGGAATACCTGGAATTTATGCGCCAATGCCCTGAGCTGGAAAGAATGATTACACGTAGTGGTACTAAACTAATTAAATTCTGGTTCTCAATCAGCCGCAATGAACAATTCCGTCGACTAAGAGCGCGCCAACAAGATCCACTAAAGCAATGGAAAATCAGTGATATTGATCTGGCCTCTTTAGATAAATGGGACAACTACACTGAAGCCAAGGAAGCCATGTTTTTCTATACCGACACAAAAGATTCACCCTGGACTGTCATCAAGTCCGATTGCAAAAAGCGTGCTCGTCTCAATGCGATTCGTCATGTCCTCGCTGATGCAGACTACCCTAATAAAGATCCTGAAATTGCCTGCCCACCTGATAATCTTATTGTGGGTTCAGCGGACACCATTTATGAATCAGGCGAAAAATACCTGCAGCATCCACCATTTGAAATAACAGATGGTGGCTAAACTGCTAACTAAATATAAGCCCAGATTGACTAAAGTGGAAAACTTTACCACCCAGGTAATGAATTAAGCGTCTATAATTAGAGCGTTAAACTTGTTCAACAGCTATTATTTTAATAGTGGTTTACTAAATTAGCGTCACTTATGTACTTATATTCCATACTCTTTTTTATACTCAGCCTCACAATTTCGCAAACCTGTACGGCTGCAGCTGACTCTTCCAAACCCAGCTACAGCTTTGCCGTTGTTCCTCAACAGCTAACCAGTACATTATTTAAAAAATGGAACCCCTTGTTAATACACCTGTCAGAACAAACCGGTGTCGAGCTTAGTTTTGCAACAGCAAAAAATATTTCGGCTTTTGAGAAAAACCTGTTAAAACAAAGTTATGACTTCGCTTATATGAACCCCTTCCACTATGTGACTTACCATAAAACATCAGATTACCATGCCTATGCAAAAGAAAAGGATAAGCAAATCAATGGTATTCTGGTCACAAAAAAGGATTCCTCTATTACGGATTTAAACTCATTATCAGCTCAAACACTCGCTTTTCCTTCACCAAAAGCTTTTGCAGCAACCTTGCTCACTCAATCAGATTTAAAGAAACAAAACATAAAATTTAATGCAAAATATACCGGTTCCCATGACACCGTTTATTTTCATATTGCACATGGACATTACCTGGCGGGGGGCGGCGTCATTCGAACATTAAACGCACTAAATAAGAACATAAGATCTCAGCTTAGAGTATTACACACCACTAAAGGGCACACACCTCATGCCTTTGCTTCGCATTCTCGTGTACCTCAGCATATTGTTCAAAAAATAAAATTAGCTCTCACTAAATTGTACACCTCTGATAAAGGAAAACAGCTACTGAAAAACCTGGGACTAAAAGAAGTCGAACCTGCAAGTGATGAAAACTGGAACGACATAAGAAAGTTAAATCTGAACTAATTCCTTTTCAGTTATCCTGACTTTATATATGCTTGATTTATCAAATTATTAAGAACAGAGTAATTAATATGAAATTTTCCCTAACACTACTTTTATCCGGCCTGATTCTGTTTTCATCTGCCTGCACATGGGCCCCACTTTCAGGGCTTGGTGAAAAAGTTCGGGTTCTTGAACCTTATGAAATTAACAGCTGTACTAAAAAAGGAAAAACAACTGTGTCGGTCAGGGATAAAATACTTGGCATTGAACGAAACGAAAAGACCATGAAAAAAGAGCTTGAGCGCCTCGCCAGAAATACAGCCCCTGATCTAAATGGGGATACAATTGTTGCAGCATCGCCTATCAAGGATGGTCAGCAAACCTTCTTCGTTTATAAATGCGTCGATCCCCAAAATTAATAGCACCTGAGTCAGCTATCTAAATAGCACTTAGTATTAATTTTGCGCCTACTAAAATGGTGACGACTTCAAATGCACGTTTGATTACCTTGTTACTCTTAATAATCGATAAATGTGCACCAACATAGCCCCCTGCAATAGAGGCCAACAATAGTACCGGTAACCAGTCCCAACGAACCTCTGTTTGCAAGGCCAGTGTCACCGCACCACTACCATTCCAGAATAAACCAACCAGCACCAGTGTATAAGCAACCGCTGATTTATAGTCCAGACCAAACCAGTAAATTAGCCAAAGTGTGACAAACAGCCCTGTTCCGGAAGTTAATGATCCATTTAAAATGCCTATAAAGAATATGACGAAACTGCCGATTAAATAACCAGAGGTGTCACGATGTTTCGGTTGCAGTACCTGTCCAAGCTCCTTGCTTGACCAGGAATAAATACCTAACCCGACGGTTAAAAAACCCAAAGCCAGTGTTGCCATATAATCAGGAATCGACAGAATAATATTGGCACCCGTAATAACACCGGGGATGCCAGACGCTAAAATAACAAGGGAAAAGCGCAAATCAAGGTTGCGTTGACGTAAATGCCTTAAGGTGGCTCCAACGCCCAATGCGACCGTGGCAATTTTATGCGTGGCCAATGCAACACTAAAGGGCAGCCCAAGGAAAATAAGTAGTGGCAGTTGCAATAACCCGGCGCCGCCACCCACAAAAGCAGAAAAAGCATTAGCAAGAAATGAAACTAAAAGTAGGATAAGATAGTCAGACATTTGAAGTAGTGTAAATCATCCAGCAAACTATGTATAAATTAACCATCAAAATTAGCCTCATATCCCTGTGTTTTTTTAGCTTTTTATCATCCGGGTTTGCGGCAATTAAATGCTGGAAAAATGATAAGGGTGTACGCGAATGTAGTTTTACAGTCCCCAAAAAATATGTCGGTAGAGAAATACAAATCCTGAACTCACATGGCCAGGTCATAAAAACAATTCCTGCTGACAAAACCCCGGAAGAGAAAAAACGCGATGCTGAACTTGCTAAAATTGCTGCTGAGAAAAAGCGCATAAAAGACGAGCGCCGTCGGCAGGATCGTATTTTATTAAACACTTATTTCTCTGAGAAAGATATTATTGAAAGCAGAGATACTAAAATAATAGCAATTGACGCTGTTGTTAAAATATCCGCACGTAATCGTGAGAAACAACAAAAAATATTAGACAAACATACTCAACGTGCTGGCAACTTTGAACGTAAAAGCCAAAAGGTACCTGAACTAATATTACAGGATATTGAGAAATCCAAAGCACATCTTAAAGAGATTGATGACTTTATTGAGTCAAAAGAACAAGAAAAACTGGTAATACATAAAAAGTACGATCAAAATCTTAAACGTTTTAAAGAATTAAAAGCGATTAGACCGCGCTAAAAAATTATACAAAATGGTTTAAAAGTGGCTTGCAACAACACGCCAATGATCAGACCAATGTTCTAGTGGCGAAACTTTAAAACCACTGCGAACATACTGGCTGATATGGCCTTCAGCCAACACCAGCATCATATTCGCCAAAGCCTGTACTGATATGTCCAGTTGAAATTCATTGTTCATTTCACCTTCACGCAACACCTGTTTTAGTTGTGTTTCAAAACGTTCAAAGAACTTACCAATCCTTAATCTAAGACGCTCTGTTTCACCAGTGAGTGCTTCACCTGTTAATAAGCGCGACATACCAGCATTTTTTTCTGCAAAGGTTAGTAACAATTTTAAAATTTGTTCGCATCGTACTGCTGAAGATTTTTCTTCCGATAAAATCCGGTTAATTAAGCCGAAAATAGACTCTTCAATAAACTCTATTAAACCCTCAAACATTTTGGCTTTACTGGGAAAGTGACGATACAAAGCCGCTTCTGATACACCGACAGCTTTAGCTAAACCTGCAGTGGTAATTCTTTCACCAGGACTTTGTTCGAGTTGTAGTGCCAGAGCTTCCAGAATTTGTTGGCGTCGTGATACTTTTTCCTGTTTTTGATTTGTCATATCCGATCCCTGCCTTTATTAATGCTTAGCCTTTAATTAAAGTACCCACACCTTCATCAGTTAACAATTCAAGTAATACGGCATGATCAACACGACCATCAATTATCTGTGCCGTTTTTACTCCCGAGCGTACAGCATCAAGTGCGCAGTTAATTTTTGGTAACATGCCACCATGTATGGTGCCATTTTCAATTAATTCCTGTACCTGTTGCGCTTTTAAACCCGTCAGCAACTTACCTTCCTGATCAAGCACCCCTGCGGTATTGGTTAATAAAATAAGTTTTTCTGCTTGCAGTGCTTCTGCCAGTTTACCTGCAACCAGATCAGCATTGATATTATAAGACTGGCCATCATCACCAACACCAACAGGTGCAATAACAGGAATAAAGTCCGCTTTATCCAGCATTTGCACAATTGACACATCAATACTATCCACCACACCAACATGCCCAATATCGACAATTTCAGATGCATTCATTTCAGAATTGGATTGATCAAACTGAATTTTTTGTGCGTGGATAAGACCACCATCTTTGCCAGTTAAACCTACGGCTTTACCACCGTGGTTATTAATCATCGAAACAATTTCTTTATTAACCAAGCCACCCAGAACCATTTCAACCACATCCATGGTTTCACTGTCGGTAACACGCATGCCATGAACAAACTTGCTGTCTTTACCAATTTTTTCCAATAGCTGGCCAATTTGAGGGCCACCACCATGCACAACAACAGGGTTCATTCCAACCAGTTTCATTAAAACAATATCACGTGCAAACGACTGCTTTAAAGATTCATCCGTCATTGCATTACCACCATACTTGATAACCATGGTTTTACCCTGGAATCGCTGGATATATGGCAACGACATATTTAAGACGTGAGCAATATTTTTGGCTTGATCGGTTGTTAAACTCATAATCGATATAGTTAGTTAATGGTTACTTCGTTGATAATGAAGTAATGGTAACCGAGAGATTTTTTAATAGCAAGGATAGGAAGTAGCATTAAAAAGGATTCCCGCTTCCACGGGAATGACAACACATTATTTATTTAGGGTAAGTAACGCAAAACTAAAACGAAACAACTTAAATATTAAAACGGTAACACCAAGCTATCATCAATACTGTGAATAACCTGTTTAAACCTGGCTTGCACGTTTTCCATCGCCTCTTTAGTCTGCCCTTCAAAACGCAGCACCAAACAAGGTGTGGTATTCGAGGCACGCACCAGTCCCCAACCATCAGCATAATCTGCACGTAGACCATCTATCATCGTAACGTTCGCTTCACCAAAGTCGGCGTTATCCAGTAGCTTATCAATAAACGCATGATGTGCGCCTTCTCGCATCTGTATTTGTAGTTCTGGTGTATTAACTGAGTCCGGCAAGCTGGCAAACACAACGCGTGGTTGGCGAACATCGTTCGATAATATTTCCAGTAAACGCGCACCGCTATAAATACCATCATCAAATCCATACCAACGTTCTTTAAAGAAGATATGTCCGCTCATTTCACCGGCAAGCAATGCACCTGATTGTTTCATTTTGGCTTTAATTAATGAGTGTCCTGTTTTCCACATTAATGGTTCGCCACCTTTCTCCCAGATTTCTTTGGTCAGATTGCTGGTACATTTAATATCAAAAATGATTTGTGCACCCGGATTGCGTGAAATCACATCATCAGCAAATAACATTAATAAACGATCAGGCCAGATGACATTGCCATCAGAACTAATGACACCGAGGCGATCACCGTCACCGTCAAAAGCCATCCCTAAATCAGCTTTATGTACTTTAACCGCTTCAATTAAATCAACCAGGTTTTTAGGTTGACTGGGATCAGGGTGATGATTCGGGAATTTACCATCAATATCACAGTAAAGTTCAATTACTTCGCAACCCATGGCTTTATACAACCTTGGCGCAACACCACCGGCAACACCATTACCACAATCAACAACAATTTTTAGTGGTCTGTTAAGTTTTACATCTGAAGTAATGCGTTTAATGTATTTATCTAACAGTGGAACTGTAGAATACTTTCCTGTTCCGGTTGCGAAATCTTTATGTTCGATACGCTTTCTTAAAATCTGGATACTGTCTTCTGCAAGCGTTTCACCGGCCAGTACCATTTTAAAACCATTATAGTCGGGTGGATTGTGACTACCTGTTAACATCACACCTGAACCATTTGTTAATTCCTGCGCTGCAAAATATAAAATAGGTGTAGGTACCATACCGACATCAATCACATCGATACCCGTAGATAGAATACCTTTTACCAGCGCCTGGCCTAACTCCGGTCCAGATAAACGTCCATCACGTGCAAAAGCAATACTTGTTGCACCACGCGTTGCCGCTTCACTACCTAAAGCTTTACCAATTAACTCTGCATAATTTGCTGTTAAGCTCACACCAACAACACCACGAATATCATAGGCTTTGAAAATTTCTGCCGGTGGTATAGGAGATAATTCTTTGTTGGTCGATGCTTCCGCTGTTTCTTTAATTGACTGCTGCATGCTTTGCTTACTTTGAGGTTCACTCGCCTGACTTTGCATTGAACTCATTGCGCTCTCGTCTAATTCTTCAACTTCCATCGAAGCACTGGATGCAAACATTGAGGCTGCATCAATATCCATACTTGAAATATCTGCACTACTCGGATCACTATCACGTTCACGATCCTTACCTTGATCATTGATTACAGTATTAATATGTTTTGCTGCTTCTTTAAATTCTTTCATTTCCATCTTATGCTGGAATTTAGTTTCGCCGCGTAACGTGCTTACAACAACTCCAATTAAATTGTCTATATCTGTTGTTAATGCACGGCTTAATGAACGCCAGAACAAATAAATAATAACGGCAAACAACCCAACACCTATAAACAGCAACATATAAGTCAATAAACGATCATGCTGAGCATCGATACTGGTACCCGGCCA
>Ga0316207_10000907_pt1 | contig 41106 bp, 69 predicted proteins | sample 6weekpyrite_MG_FD_204943 | JGI IMG/M metagenome (GOLD analysis project Ga0316207, IMG submission 204943) | Microbial mat bacterial communities from mineral coupon in-situ incubated in ocean water Damariscotta River, Maine, United States -... | ecosystem: Environmental > Aquatic > Marine >... | reverse complement strand
AAAGCTCTGGTAATCACAGTAAAGCAGCAAGCTCTGGTGATTACAGCACAGCAGCAAGCTCTGGTGATTACAGCAAAGCAGCAAGCTCTGGTTATAACAGCAAAGCAGCAAGCTCTGGTAATCACAGTAAAGCAGCAAGCTCTGGTGATTACAGCAAAGCAGCAAGCTCTGGTGATTACAGCAAAGCAGCAAGTTCTGGTGATTACAGCAAAGCAGCAAGCTCTGGTTATAACAGCAAAGCAGCAAGCTCTGGTTATAATAACAAAGCAGTAAGCTCTGGTGATTACAGTAAAGCAGCAAGCTCTGGTGATTGCAGCAAAGCAGTAAGCTCTGGTAATCACAGTAAAGCAGCAAGCTCTGGTGATTACAGCAAAGCAGCAAGTTCTGGTGATAATTCGGCTTGCTCTGCTTTAGGGTATCGTGCAGCAGTTAAGGGTGATTTAGGTAATCTTTTAATGGCTTCCGAATATAAAATAGAAGGCGGTGAATGTATCCCTGTAGGCGGTAGAGCTGATATTGTCGATGGTAAGATATTAAAGCCTGATTGTTGGTACATTGTTGAGGGTGGTAAGTGGGTGGAAGTTGATTTTACTGACAACTTGTTTCATCGAGTGGTATCAACACGTAATAACGTAAAAAAACTCAAAGATGAGGATGGTAACATTGTTTATCTTGTTAGTGATGGTAACAAACATGCACATGGCGATACAATAAAAGATGAAGAAAAGACGGTCACATGTTCTAAAATTATTGGCGGTGGTGAGGTTGCCTATGGGATTGTTAATGAAACTGGTGATAAGAAGAAATCTATCACACTTGAATTAACCGATGAACAACTACAGAAGGTTAAGGAGATGTTGGAATGACAGATAAAACAGAAGCATTGAAGGCGTTGGATTTACTACATTCGGCCGCCAAGAGAGTTGATGATAACAATTTTCATCACTTCGATAAATACAAGCAATGGGTTGAAACAATCCGCGCATACATTGAGCAAACCCAAGAAAAAGTTACTAAGCATCATTTTGCTGAAAAATGTGTGGATTATGGTTTGCAATCGAAAGACCATCTAGCTTCTCAAAAACAGCCAAATATGAGAGACAAAGAAGTTTGTTGCTCAAAAGATGTAGACAAATTGTGTAAATTAGTCATAGAAGCCGCAGAAAATTGTTACGGAGATAATGGTAAGGAATTAACCGAAGCTGAAGAGATAAGTGTAACCCTTCTTGCTAAGAGCAATAATGGAGAAAAACGATGAGTGATAATCAGGTATCAGATTTAAGTTTAATGATTTTAGGTTTAGGGTTTTTTACTTTAATTGGTTGGTGCTGGTGGTTAAACACTAAGCACCCAGAACAACAAACCTGCGTGTACTGTGCGGAGGATAACAGCTACGCGCCAAGTCTTGATAAATGCAAAGGAGTTAAGGGAGAGATAGAATGAGTATGAAAGAACAAGTTGAAAAAAACAACGCACAACCAATGTTTAGAGCTAATAATTGTGGTCAGGTTATGCAACGCTCGATAATGAGGCTTAACGAAGATGGTAGTGCTAATTCTTCAATGGGCTTTCCAATATGTGAAGTGCCTGAATATGTTGAGCCAAGAAAAGAAACTGCTGAATTGATTGCTAGATTATTAAACGAACATGAGGAGCTTAAAGCAAATGAACAAATTTGATGAAACACTAACCGCAATGGAACAAGACTTAGAGTTCAGACACGCACAAAATGAAACCGAATTAGGTGTGTTTATGTCTGCTAATTATGATGTGATCGAGGAAGCTTTGCAGATAGCTGCTAATAAAGAAAGTGAGTATGAAAATGGAAAATAACATACCAGAAGAAATTTGGATCAGTGAAGACCCTAGAACAATAGGTCTTTGGTTTTATGCTAAAAGGATTGCTGATTTTAATTATACCAAATACATACGCGCTGACATTAACTCCCAACTGCGAATAGCTTTAAAGGAGATTGTAGACACAACCTCACCAAAAAACCCTAATAACGATTATTCTGTGTCACTTGCAGCAGAGTTTGACGCTTTGTATTGTGAAATTATAAACATCGCAACAGAGGCTTTGCAAAATAAAAGTGATAGAGTGGACACTAACACCCAACTACAAGAACAATGTGACAGCCAGTTACAGGAGATTGAAGCACTTAAAGGTAAGTTGGAGGGCTTAAAGGACGATGTAGCATATATTGTAAAAACTTGGGAAGTATCACCACAAGATAATTCTATTCCCCACAGATGCCTTTTGATAAATGAAGTCTTAGAGAAATGCACGAAAAACTTTGAGGATATATTGGTATGATTGAGATAGCACTAGCATTTGTATTCATATCATTCATATCTGGTTGGGCGTTCGGTTATGTATTTGGTTACACCAAGGGGCAGAATGAACTTGATTATAGGATTAAGGAATTTTGTATAGAGGGCTTAGTAGATTGTCCTCCTGAATTTCAAAAGGTATTAGACGAAAACTTTGAGGATATATTAGCATGAAAGAAGAAAATTTAATTAACACAAGAACAACAACATTTACAGGATATGACGTTCAAGTTAGAGCTGTTATCTTTAATGCGTGTGACCCAGTGGTTATAACATGTAACGGCAAAGAAAATGTTACCCTTACAAAAGATTGGTTTACTCTACACCACTATAGAAAAGCAAAAGGCGATATAATTCACGAAGAATTGTATTCGGTGATTTGCGGTGTGTTGGACGAGTTTGAAGCTAAAGAAATGGCTTATCATTTATTAAAAGATTGTGGAGAAAAGATTGTCTGTAGAATTGTTCCTAGAGAATGCAAGGTAACTCACACTGTTTATACCTCTGATAAAGAGTGTGAAATTCTAGGTACGAATCATAATGTAAGATTCATTAAAGATCAGGAGCGCAATGATGAAACTATTTAAAAACTTCAACATATGGCAGTTAGTCTTTTCGATAATATCGTTAGTATTTATAGCCGTACCACTAGCACTATTATTTGTTTTACTTTTAGGAGCGCATTGATATGACCGTGATTGATATTATGTTTTGGATAAGTGTTTATTTGTTTATTCTAGCGGGGTTATTTCAAACTTTAGCAGGGGAGGCAACTATGAGGCTAGGTAAGGAAAAGGAAGCTACATTAAAAGTGATGCTTGGTGCGTTATATTTCACCATAGCCTTGTTTACGGCAATAATGATTTAGGAGCGCATTGAGATGGAAAGAGTTGTTTTTAAATCATTCAAATGGAATAAGGAAAGCAAAACAATAGATCTTTTTATAGATGATGATGAGGTTAAAGAAAAATCCCCTACCTTATCTATCCCTACTTACGTATTCGATCAAGTAGTCGAAAAAGTCTATGGTGTAAAAGTGATAGAGGAGTAAATATGCCGATTAACGTAACTATACATGAATTAAAGATAAACCCTTATGCGTATAATGCTGTTAAAAACGGAGATAAAACCTTTGAAATACGCATAAATGATAGGGTATACCAGAAGTGTGACCAAGTAATATTTCAAGTTTGGGAAAACAACTGCTACAACACCTCTTACCCTGTTATAAGCGCGGAAATATCTTATGTGACAAACTTTCAACAAAAAGAAGGTTGGTGTGTGTTTGGATTAAAAAATGTGATGATAGGTAAATAATATGGACGACTACATAAGAGTAGAATTTGACGAATTAGAAAAGGAAACGGAATCCGCCTTTCTAATCGCTATTGATAGTGAGCAAATATGGATTCCAAAATCGCAAAGCCGCATTTATTACAAAAAGAAATGTGTTTACATTCCAGAATGGCTTGCACTAGAAAAAGGACTAATATAATGAGTGTAATTTCAAATAAAAAAAGAGATGAGCTTTTAGAATCAAGACCGCATGAAACAGTGACCCCCGATAAGATTAAATCAAAAATCACAGACGTAAAATATGTTGTAAATGGGGTTCATACAATTTGCTACCTAACCCTTGAAAACGGATTTACGGTTACAGGCCAAAGTGCGTGTGCTCACCCTGATAATTATAATCAAGAGCTTGGCGAAAAGATTGCTTACGATAATGCTTTCCGTGAGATATGGCCTCTTGAGGGTTATTTACTAAAGGAAAAACTTTTTAACGCTGACTAATACAATGGGCTTGCGTGTAAGTGTGTCGTAATGGCTAATAAGGCATCAAATCAGCTATCGGGGTAAGTCAACCAAATAGATAGTGAAGCGCAATCCAGCGGGGTATATGACATTAAAACCCGCGTTTTTATTGGGGAGAGAAAATATGAAACATAAACCAAGATATGGGAAAGTAACAGTATCACATAAGTTAATAGATGAAGATCCTTTGATTGTAGCAAATGTTATTTTTAAAGATTGTGTGATCCTACGCGCAGAATCTTGTTACATTGAAAATGCAATAAATTATACAATATATTCACCTGATTTAGATATTGTAGACTTTGGAATGGTTAAACCAACATATACCGCAGAATTATCAGAAGAGCGTGACGATGCTGGTGAGGTTGTTAATGTAACTAGGAAATGGAAAAAAGAAAATGTCTGATAAGAAACTATGCCCTAAATGCGGTTGTCACTACGACACTAAAGAGGAAAACGGCAAGACTGTAGAGGGGTTTAATTGTTGTGATGCTTGCAATGAGTTGTTTAATTAGCTATAATGCCCTTGCAAATCATTATTATGAAATGCTAAGGAACTCTAAGACCTTAACTGCGTAACAAAGCCCTTGCTAATTAACACTAGCAGGGGTTTTTGCTATATAAAATCAGCCTTTACATATTCCATCGCGCCCACTATCTCAGCACGACTCATATTAACAGCATGAGTGTCTATAGCATCACGCATGGCATAAATGAGATTATCTATATTACTGTAAGTTTTCGGGTGCATATGAATATTACTAGCGGTTATGCCTGATTTATATTCAATGCTATGCAGTTTTGGGATTGAAATCTTCACTGTGATTTACGTACCTTCTGTGCAGCTATTGCAGCGTCCATGTCGTTTATAGCCTTATCACGTGAGCCTTTGTACTTTTCTATCAACTCTAAAAGCTCATCTTCTGACAGCTCTTTATCTGTTATGGTTTTAAGCATTTCAGAGCCGTACTGAATCAAAGAAAGAGCTAGGCTCAAACTCATTGTAATAACCTCTTTATTCTCAAGGATATCATTTAATACTTTTTCTGCTTTATTACTCATAGCTTACAATCCCATTATCATGTCATTAACTTCACCAAGCATACTAAACGCTTGCTCTTTATCAAACTTATCACCAATACAAAAAGGTGCGGCTTCGTCTGTTAATTTACGTGCGGCCTTTATTACCTTAGCCGCGTTTTCATGATCCCCTACACTGGCAATATCACCATTAGCTGACATAGTAACTGTTTCAGCCGCTTTCTTAATCGTCAAATCAGTAACAGCCACGGTTTTAAAACAATTCTGCGCAGTAATAGAGCAACCAGAAATAAGCAAAACACTAGCAAGCAGAGTGACTTTTTTAATCATTATATTTAACCTTTTTTTCAATAGCTTCAATTTCTTTGTTCTTATTCTTTTTCTGTAAATATGACAATGCGCTGGCCACAAACAACAATACAATACTAAGTATGCTTTCTGTGTTTTCAAGTAAGCTTGTTAAAGTATCCTCGGATATTCCGTATTTGGTAATAGCTACACCCATAGCAATACCACCAGCATAAGAAACGCCTTGCCTAAACACTAATCCACCAACCTCTTTTTTCTTAGCCACTGTATTAATCCTTTCTTATAACCACGCGATTTTTAATCCAGCCATACATAAATTCTTCATCTTTTTCGCGTCTGTTTACTAATTTAGCATAAAACGCACCTTGTAGGCAATTTAACATATTATACAAAACAATCTCACCTTCATCACCCCTATAATCCATATATGCTTTAAATGCATGAATTGTTCTAATGCCTATGATCCCATCAATTTTTAAATCAGGGTAAAGCTTTTGCCTGTTGTTAAAAACATCTAGTGATTTTTGTAGAATTTTTCCAGCCCTTGACGTTCCTGTATTTATTGCTGTATCAGCTATTTCCTCCGCAATCATTTCAGATATTTCAGATATTTCAGATAAGCGCATCTTATCCCAATAATCCATTTTATACACGGTATATGCAAAATCGTATGACAGGTCTTTCATTAAACCAGTGTAGCCATGATTGCGTGCTACTCGCTCTGTAACACCGTATTTAGTTTCGCCACCACTATCGTTAGGATTATTTGAATAACCGCCCTCAATGTCTATTATTTTGGAAATAATCTTATTTTCAAGGTCTTTGCTCATGTTATTAATCCTAGTGCTTTACCAATTCCTAGCAATAACGCACTTGTACTTACTGCCAAGCCACTTGACCAGCCTATAGCACGATTGACGATATTGTCAACTCGCCTATCAACCACAATAACATCATCTTTTGCTTCTTTAACCTGTGATTGTAACAAATCTATTTTTTTTTGATGATAGCCTGATTTATCATCAAGTTTAGAGATCCTAACCTCGTGGCCTGTAAACAATCGAGTTGTGTTTTCTGCGCTTATCTTGAGTGTTTCAGCTATTTCATCAAGCTTATCTGATATATGCTGTTGGTGAGCGTTAGCAACCTCAACCTTAACATTAAGAGATTTAACCTCTTTATTTAGCTTTTCTACATCTTCCATTTTATCCCTCGATAACGTTAAGTAATACTTCATCAAGATAGGCTATGACAACGCCACTACTTACGCCCACACTCAAAACAACTCCGCAGTAACAAGCACCAGCAGGTACACGCTCTATAAATGATTTATACTCCCAGTCATGTGTTGCTGTTCTTTGCGAGAAATGGGAATCAGAGCCAACTTGTTCCCCCTGCTTATTGTAAAACCTTAAAGAAAAGATGTTTCTACCTACTCCACTATAAAAATCACCTTTGCGCCAGATACCGCCCACAACAATATCATTAGGCTTAACAGACGCTAGAACATTCATAACTGGTGTAATAGCTTCACCACCAGATTGCCATGTGCTTTCCATTTTAAGGCTTTGTGTTCCTGTATAGCTCTCGGCTGTCGTTACAGACATAATATTATTAGCTACACCACCTGTTGTATTGCCTTCTTCCCAGCCCTTTGCACCTGCTTCGAAATCAGCATTCTCAAGAACATTCGCGCTTTTACCTAAAGCTATTGAATTGGAGTTACTCATTGATACTGTAGAACATTGTTTTGCACTTATATAGCCTGTGCCAGACTGCAATACATAGTGATTTTCGCTCGCAAGAGTGTCGTAATTTGTTTCATGTGACCAATTTGCAAGTTGGCATTGTGATAAGAATATACCGCCACCACCAATAGTATTATTATCAAATAGAGGTATTGTTCTAATTCCCGCGCTTGGCTTGTTATGTATAAAGTTAGAGCCATCAATAAATACACACGCTTCATCACTAATGGTAATGTAACGATAAGTCGTATTACCGCTTGCGGGATTCTCTAAATGGCTATTTGATATAGACACCCTAGAGGCATTATTGATTGTTAGATTATTATTATCTAAGGAGCATTTGTCAAAAGACCAAGAGCCATGATTTAATACATTCGGTCTAGCAGAAGCATCACCAATAAAGCAATTATCAAACTTCATGTTCTCGCCAAAGTTAGCTATTGTGCTAGGAGTTTCAATGTTACCCCAAAGAAATTGGCAATTAGAGGCCGTGAAGAACCAAACATCATCATAAAACTTGAGTGTCGTATCAAAGCCCTGAATAGCTACATTCTCAAGCTTACTAAAAGTATTTGTGTTTGCCGTGTCACCATAAATCTCTATTGCTGTGGCAGCGAAGTTATTTGAAGCGTCACCGCCACCTTTTATTGCAAATCCCTTTAAATCAGTACCCATCATATTGTATCGTGAAGAATAGCTTGTGCCATTGCCTTTAATTCTAAGACCATAACCAAGAGTAGGAGCAGCCGACCATTGAAGGATAACCTTGTCACCTATCCAGTTGATTTTAGTCATATCAATTTCAAATGAAGATGTTCCCATATCATAAGTCCCATCAGGGAAATATAATGGCTTGCCCTGTGCAACCGCATAATCATGTGCTGATTGTATAGCCTCTACATCTGTGGCAAATTCTTCTGTTTGTACTTCGATCATTATAATCTCCAATAAAGTTTTGCATATTGTTCCATCTGGGCTTTTTCTGCCGCGCTCATATCGCCAATAACAACCTCGGCAATATATCCATTAATATTCGCACCGCCGCTATGTCTTGCGCCAAGTGTTAGGCCGTCTAGGGCTTGCGTTCCTGTTGTGCCTGTGGCGATAGATGTTCCATCTAGGCGCATTTCACCATCGCTTACACCGCCAAAAGTATTAACAAAAACATGAGGGTTAGCATCAAGAGCAGTTGCGCTTGCTAAATTAGTTCCTGCATACGCGGCCAAAACCCCAGCACTATTTTGGAATACGTGACGTTTGCTTGAGGTTAAGCCATCATGAAGCATATCTCCATCAAGAGTATTAGTTCCAACTATCATTATTGTATTTGGCACTGTTATTTCACTTGCGAATGCAGCCGTTTTTAATGTGTCATCTGCACCATCGAAAACAATAACATTCTTGCCGTTTAATGCTGTACTGTCTGTTATAGGGTTTTGTGCTGCGGTCACTTCTAAAGCATTATTACCATTATTAAATTTATCAACCCACGCAGATACCGCACCGCCACTTTCAGTAATTGTTGCGCTATCATTCGCATTAAGCCACATAACCTTATCAGATAGCGCAGCAGGGGTTATAGTATCCGTCCATGTTAAGCTATTCTTAGTAGCCCAATAATTACCTAGCTTGTTATTATCGGCTATTGATCTTATTTGATCTGTCGTAGCATAATCATACAAAACCATAGCCGTAGCCCGTGAGCCAGTATCCGTAGCAGCAATAGCAGACTTAGTGAATAGAACGCTCGTCATAGCTAAACTATAGGCTTGATACCCTGTGTCTTGTAGTACGCCGTTTTGCAAAACTGCAATTCTTTTATTAGCAAAATCAAATTTAACATCTAGCTGTTGCTTTGTTGTGAGAGCAACATCAAGAGCAACATCTATGGTTTCACTCGTTGTTCCATTGTGGATTATAATTCTTAAAGTGTTGCCTGTTGCATCTGTGCCAGAATCAGGAATATACAGACCAAGCCCTTGACCTGCACCCGCATCAACTGGACGGCCAAGAACCCATAACGCCCTTGTTGAGCCTGTGACTGCGTTCACACTAAGCACAGTATTATACTCAAGCTCGGTATAGGCTTTCCAAAATACGGCACGCTTGTACGAAGCATCAAAATCATATTCTTGAACGTTATTAAGTAGATTACCTGAACTTTTATAATAAGCATCATTGGCAACATAAAGCTTGTTGTTTGCAAAATCTAAGTATGGGGCTTCGATAGCATCAGATCCGTTTAATCTAGCGAAGTCTGTGTCTGTCTGCGTAAAGGTATTAGTTACCACGCCACGATTTATTGAATAAGTATAAAGCTTACCGTTATTTGCCGAATCCGCGCCAGCAGTCAGCCAGATTATATTAGTTTCCGCGTCATAAAATATATGATCTGCACCGCTAATAGTGCCAAGCCCAGAGAATGTTTCAATATAACTTCCATCGGACATATTATAGGATTTAAGCGTGGTTGTGCCATACCAGACAAAGAATCTTTGATTTGCTTCGTCTATAGCCAAACCGTTAGGAAGCGCATCAACTGTGAATGTTGCAATATTAGTTTCGTTTTCAACATCAATAACGCGGATTTTGCCTTCACCATTAGAGGCAACCCAGACATATCCAGTGGCTTGCTCATAAACAATGCCTTGAATAGCACCTATTGCAGAATCAATAGCTTTTAGATCAACTTCTTTAATTTTAGTAAAAGAGCTGTTAGTGTGCATAAGTGATGGTTGAGTACCACCTCCGTAATTAGCAATCCACCAGTTACCAGAATTATCACGAGTTAGCCCCACAGGAGCAATTCCCTTGCCAGATGTTGAGCCTAAACCATCAGGTAAAGTATGGGTTGTAGTCGGGTCAAGATAACCGCTACTGCCAGCGATAGCATTGTTTTCGTAATAATCAGAGCCGTCAAAAGAGATAGCACCAGCCGAAACGCTAGGTTGATTTGCGCCTGTTGTTTGTTCGAAGTCAGGGAATATACCCCTGTTATTTGCTAACAAAGCTATTGTCGCTGTACTTGTTGGGGTATAGAATTGTTGCCTTAAATTAAAAGGCGTAAACCGTATTGCCCCTGTGATAGTTCCTATACTTAACCCTAATCCTAAAGACATTAATATAACTCCGTTACTGTAATGCTAGAGGCCATGACACCCCCAAATATTCTTGCACCACCAACACCATTAAAGGTTAGTGTTTCAGTAGCATTATCACCAGCTCTAACTCTAAAAGTTGTAGATGATGTTGTACCAGAGGTCATCGTGTGGCGAAATGTCAATTGGTGTGAGTAATTAGTTGTATCAACCGTCTGCACCACCGCGGCCAATGCGTTAGCTGTACTGTCTTGGAATAGTGCCACACTGGTTTCAGAACCTGCGCCTGTCTGAGCATAATTAAAAGTAACATCAATAATCAAAGTGGATGTTGCAAACTTAGGTGTTATAGCCACCGTCATATATTCATCGCCCTCGGTTATTTGAGGGATAGTATCATCATAAGGAATGTTAGTTGTGCCTGTAGCAACCGCACTGTCTAACGTGCTTACGATTTGAACAACCTTACCTAAAGATGGAGAGCTTGCCACAAGCCATTTAGTTAATGCAGCATCATATTCAAGGGTTATAGTTTTCTCTGTGCTGTCTAGTAATATATCTGTGCCGTCTGGAGTTTCTATATTCCCAGTGCCATCTTTAATAACAACTGTTCTTGCAGTATTTTCAGCTCTAATTATTAATATCTGTCCATCATTCCCACCCGTTATTGTATCAAGATCATCAGTCGCCGCATCGCTTTCGGTGTCAACTGTATGGTTAACTGCGGTTACAGTAATAGCCCCCGTAGCAATAGTTAACTCGCCCTCATCAGGGAATTTAACATCACCACTTAAAATATTATCCCCCGAAAAAGTATAATCACCTGAAAGCGTTGTTACCCAGTCATGAATATTAGTGCCATAGGCTAAAATATCCCCTGTGGCGGGGGTTGTTTGCGATGTTCCCATAGAGTCGATATACGACCATTCACTTCCATTACTAATAAGGATACCGCTTCCTTTTGGTTGTACCTTAAAAGTTGTGAGATCATTCACTTGCTCTGACGCGCTAGGGTCTATTGTTACTATGCCTGTCCCATCATTAATTAATGAAAGCTGAAACCCCTCACCTGCTGTTGCTACTGACAGAAGATTCAAGCTAACTGTATTAGTAATTCTTAAATGTTTCTTCTCATATGTAGAATCTATTGCAGTAGTAGCCGTTATTGTTTCTGTTTCACCAAAGAAATCAGAACTAGCACCAGTAGAATAATTATCCTCTGACCAAATAGTGACACCCGCAGAATCTTTTAGAATAACCTTGTAAAGACCATCCATATAGATTGGATCAAAACGCCCTGCACTGTCTGCCACAACTGGATTGGTGTGTGGTGTAGTTAATGCTTTCTCTTGATATGTATCTTTAGGTGTGGTTGTGCCTTCTGTATAAAAATACAACAAGCATCCCGAACATGAAAACCCGCTATTGTCTTGCTCTAATGATTGTGGTGCAACATACAAACCCGCTAATGCTGGTGTGCTTATAGCAAATATAAATAAACTTAAAATAAATCTAATCATTGTCTTGTCTTCCTAAAGTTACGCCTGTTGCTATACCTACTGTGCTAGGCTTAATTTCTTCTATCGCCTGTCTACCTAAGCTCAAAAGCCTAATTGACTCCATTGACTCTACGGCAGCGTTAACTATCAATTGTCCCTCAGTTGTTTTTGTAAGCTGCTGCATAATTTCAAGCTTCTTTTGCGGGTCTGTTTCGTACAAAATATCAGCCACTTTTGACGCTGATTTATCAGTCATATTAACATTTACAGTTCTTAAAGCACTTTGTATAGCCCTCCTTGGGACTGATTGTATGCCGCCTGTGGTTATTGTTTCCACTGTGTCCATACCTAAGTTTTCTGCAAACTCTTGCGCTGCATGTTGCTTACTTGCCGTTGGCGAACCGCCTAGTGTTTTATTAACGAACTTAATTAGCTTTTCTTCTTTTTTCATAGACTTGTTAAAGGCTGTAAATTCATCAGGACTTAATATTGTTTTAAGCTTTCCTAACATCTCATGGCCTTCATCCAAGCGTCCAGAAACCTTAAAATCAGACACGCTAACAAGCTCATTAATTCGTCCGTCACGCATTCTTTGGCTTGCTCCTATCTTGAAAGCGTCTAGCTCTGATGGACTCATGCCCTTCATCTGCCTTTTAATTTCCTCCGCACTGCTTTTCATGAAATCACGACCACTGATTATTGCAGACTTTGTAGACAAGTAATCACCAGCCTCTTGTCGTGCGGCCTTGTATAATCCGCTGGGGTCTGCATCATCTAAAGCATTTCTAAGGGATTTAGTTAAATCTGTTAACGTAGACTCAACCAATGGATCATAATTTTTACCCATTTTATTGCCAGCTTTTCGAACCTCGTTATCCAAAACTTTTTTAACTTGATCTAGTGTTCTAAGGTTTAGACCTTTGGCAATAGCACCGCTAACCTCATCCATCTTGCCGATTGCGGACATGTCACGCTGTAAGGCTTTTAATTCCTTATCAGGCAATCCCATCAATTTACGATCATTCTGCATCACCTCTACAGTTTTCTTTAAAGCTTTGCGCCCTGCTGGGGTTTCTAATATACGATCAATTTCTTTACTTACTATACCTTCTTTATTAGCTGCGAATGCCTTCTTATACAAAGGTGAAGCTTTTTTTCTACCTTCGCCAACTATAGTGTCAATATCATCAAGTGCGCTTTTGCTTGAATGAACATACTTAGAAATAGATTCTTTTAAGCGTCCTGTAACACCCTCTAACCTTGCCTTGGCAAATTCCTCTGCTTTAGCTCCACCAGTTGGATATTGCGCAACACCTTTTGCCAAGCTTTCTAAATTCTTACCGCCCATTTCAGCTAAGGAAACACCACTTTCTTGTGAATATTCTTCCAATGCTTTTTTGAAATCAACATCATCGGGAAAATCTTTTCTAAGCTTATTAACTACTTTTGTTATTTCTTTCCCAGCGGGTTTAAATTCTCTACCAGATTCTTTTGCTAAGCGTTCATCTATGCTTCTAGCCCTCTTGCTTAAAGCCCCACTAGCGACTTTACCCACACCACGAGCAACAAGAACGCCGCCAGTCCCAAGTAAGGCACTAGCCGCGCTAGTAGGTGCAGCTTCATATAATCTTTTTCCCAAGCTTCCTTCGCCTGTTCCTGTAGCATATGCACCCCCCGATAATGCGCTAACTCCAGCGGTTGTTCTGAGTGGTTTTGTTTTTCCATATGCTTGCAATGCTCCCGTTGCTTTTGGGAAGGCTGTTTTAGCTAATTTTGCTGCGCCTATGCCCGATGTTAATGCGCCGCCAATCTCTGCGCCACCTGCTATATAAGGGTGTTTTTCCTTAAACTCTTTTGCTTTAGATTTTCCCATTCCCCGTGCACGACTATACGATTCTCCAAGGGTTTCACCAGTACGAGCCGCATATATAGGGGCTTTTAATCCTGCTTCTATCAATTCGGCCATACCCCATGTAACACCTCGTCCTGCTGCGCGAGATAAGCCGCGCGCATACTCACCATAAGTTTCTGGGGTTTCTTGCTCTTGGAGTGTTGGTGTTGGTTTAGGCGCAGGGGTAGCGTCACCGCCGTAAGCTTCCCACGGCTTCTTTGCTGTTGTCTGCGTTTGATATGCTTCCCAAGGAGCGGCCATTATTGCACAACCTCCCAGCTTTCAGGTTTAGATGGATCGCCACCTTTAAACATATATCCGTCTTGCACCGCTCCAACTTGTGGTGCGCCTTCTGTTCCTGCTGCTGGATCGTAACTACTGCGCAAGAATCCCTCAAAGCTTTTTAGTTTATTATTAATCTGTTCCTTATTGTCGATAATGTTAGGCATGTACTGGTCAAGAAGCCTATTCATTTCCGATTCAGGAGCGGCTGCACCTGTTTTTAAGTAAACACTGTTCTGTATAGCACGCTCAAGTGCTTGAATGAAAGTTCTACTTTTACCGAAAGGGGCTTCACGACTCAGGGGGATAACACCGCTTTTGATGCTACCGTCCTTATTAAATAATTCTTTTTTAACAATATCTAGGTTTTCAAGAGACTCCTTTGCAAGCTTGGCGGCCTTGATTTCCTCAACGGTCTTTTTACCTTTAGGGGGTTTAATATCCCCTAAAACCTTCTCCCCTGTGTCTGCATAATATTTAATGCCGCCTTGGTCAATAATTTCTCTTTTAGAATTTTCCTCTTTTATTGCCGCCGCTGCCTGTTGATCGTACTGTTCTTCGGTTATAAACCCCGAATCATAATCAGCTTTCAGTTTACCTAATGTTGTTTGTGGTGTAGGTGCTTTTCCTGTTCCTCTAGGTGCTTGTGCAATAATATTACCTTGAGCATCATAGCGCGTTTGTCCTGCGCCAAGTGTAAAGTCTTCATCTTCGCCCTTAAAGTAATCAAGCATTTCAATCTTAGCATTCCCAAGCTCTGACATTTGCTGCAACATGCCTATGCGCTCGTTTATATCACCAGATTTAAGCTCTTTAGGTACTTGTATGGGGTTTAATCCCGCACCCTGTCTGCTTTCATTAAGCTTATCAATAGTACCCATGAATTTATCAAGTGTCTGCTCGGCTTGCTCTGGATCTTCCATGCCTGAAATGTTTTCTAAAGCTCTATCAATCAAACCTGTTTCAGACGTAACTTGTTCATACATAAGCTCGTTTTTACGTTGCTGCTGCTTATTTTGTATTTCTAAATCTAATGCACGTGCTTGCTTGCCCCGTAATCCCTGCACAGAAGCGGATTCTTTTTCACGGATAGCCATTTGCAATAACTGGTTTCCAGCGTCTATATTGCCTGATTTCATTAACATCATGCCCGCTTTTTCAAGGTCTGGATCATCTCCCATTTGAGATAAAATACCTTGCATTTTCTCACGGTCTGCACCTTCCCTTTCAAACTCTTCTTGTCTACGGTCTTCCTCACGCCTTAATGCGCCCATTTGCTGACCTTTAGCAAAGTTGCCGTAAATATCCAAAGCACCGCCTTGATATGTTTGTAATGCTGCTGGGTTAACTCTTGCCATTTTGTTTCTCCTATCCGAACCCGCTACCAGCAAAGCCAGCCAGCATATTAAGTGTATTTGTGCCTGCTTGCTGTACGCCTAAATAACCACTAGCTCTTGCCGCACCAATTCCTGTAGTTAAATCGGATACATTAGCCCCATACTGTCCTTGCTGCACGGCCAAATTGCTTAGTATACCCGCCTGTGTTTGGCCTGAACTTAAAGCCCCAGATGCAGCACCCTGCGAGGCTTGCAACCCTGTATCAGCTAGACCGCCAATCCTTGATAATACTTTATCATACTCACTTGACGCATAATCTTGAGCAAATCGCTCTTGAGCTTTTAACTGTCTTCCAGATAATACTCCCGATCTAGCTGCTGCGCTTCTTTCTAGTGCCTTCTCACCCTCGCCGCGTCTAAATTCATAGCTTGGTGTGGCAGTAAAATCAAAAACACCATCATCGCCCTCGGATACTGATGGTTGCTGTCCTGCGTATCTTTCCTCCACCGCTGCATCTAAAGCGTTATAGTCAATATTCTCTGTTGTTGTTGGCTGTGATACAGGGGCAATCCTAAAATCCTCTAAACTCTCAAGATTGCCAGATTGTAATATCTGATTAACTGCCCCCTGTCTCCCTGACATATCATGACCTAGTGACTTAATATAGTTGTCCACACTTGCTTGGTTGTTAATATCAAAGATTTGCCCTGTTATAGTGTCACTGTATAAGTTGCCACTAACATTAGATTGTGTTTGTGTAGTGAATTGCGGTAATAATTCGGCTCTTATATCTTCCCGTGATTGAACATCTTGCGCTCTGGCCGACCTGTACGATGATGTTTGATTTATTGGAATGCCATACAATAAACTTTCATAATTTGATAAGGCGGTACTACCTGCCTTTCTATAAGGTTCGGTAAAGCTTTTTGACTCTTCATATTGTAGTTTTACTAAATCTAAAGATTCTCTACCTAATTTAATTTGTTCTGCTAAAGATTTTTCTTGTAGTTCTATAGCACGCTCACCAGCAGCAGCTTGTGCGCTCGCTGCTTTTTTAGCTCCTGAACCTGTAATTGCACTAACTATACTCGTCATTTTTTAAAGCTCTTAATTCATAAGTTGCAACATCATATTGAACGCCATTTTTAAACCAAGCGTTCTTATCGGTGCGTACTTTTTTAAAATCCATGCTTGAAGCCATAACAGCAGAATGTTTATTGCAAGCGGGAATTTCGGCTATTATTTTATCTGCTTTGGCTTGCTCAAACATATATTTGATAGCTTTTGCGATAACATTTTTAGCCCTCACCCCCCTATTTCGAGGTAAGAAATATGCATCAATCTTGTAAACCTTATCACTAATAGGTAAAAACAGCAAGCCTCCCCTATTGACAGCAAAGAAAAAAACGTTTTCATCTTTTAATATTTCAGTGACATCAAGGTATTCAGGTGCGTCATCTTGTATTAAATATGGATATATTGCCGAGTGATTCAAAAAGAAGTTTAATAAATATGGGTCTTTGCTTCTGATTAATGGTTGAATGTTATATACCCCTGTGTGCATGAGAATATATTACCAGCCTTAGCACTATCCCACTCAATAGTAACCGTCACTGTGTGCGTGGTTGTTGTATCAATTGAATGTGTCGAGGTATCAGCAGCCATATAAGGGTTATTGCCATCTTCGGTATACGAGAAGAAATCTACATAAGTTCCTCCACTTCCCGTTGTGCGAATCGTCCATTGTGCTTGCGCCAACCAACCCGCATTGGTTTTATTTCCACCCAAACGACTCAAGGCGTGTATTTCCACGCCATCAATTTTAAACCTAATTGTAAAATCATCACTGGCAGAGGCGTTAGAATAAACACCAGAACAAAAACAATTTACTATCTCATCTGCATGTAGTTCATTTGCTGCAAAAGATTTAGAATATATTTCCGTTTCTGTAGTAGTATTAGTAACTGTGGTTGTATCTGACTTAACACCATTAGATAATGTCACAGCATAACGCACCTCATCCGCTTTACTAAAAAACAAATGGCCATCTGTATATTCCATAGCACCAGCTTGAGGGGTAGTATTTGAATCACCCTCTGTGAGTTTTAAAGGGGGTGTTGTTGTAGTTCCTGCTTTTAAATGAATCCATGCTGTAGGGGTTTCAACACCCACACCCAAATTACCCGTTGAAAAGTCGAAAGTAAAAAAATTTAAAGCCTGTCTTATTGAGCTAAACCAGCGCACCCAAACGCTAGGGGCTTTATTTATTTTGTTCACCATGTTTTCTTGAATAGGAGGACGTTTTATTGTCATGTCGCACACCGCCTAGCCTCTTGATAGCAACCACTAACCCTAACAGGTACAGGGTCTGTAATTGTGAATCTATAAGTTTTTTGACGTGATTGTCCTAATGTTCTCCATAATACCTGTTTGTCAAATTCTCCAATTTTACCAAAAGACCGCCATGCCTCGTTGCTCCATGTTTTCTTTCCATCGTTTGAAAACTCCAGAATCACTTGGGGGTCGCCTCCCTGCCCTGTTGTTAAACCTACACCAGTGTCAATATCTAAACGCAGCGCATCAACAATAAATCTTGATCCATCAGCCCATTCTGTCGTTCCTTCCATGACACGCTTGATTGTTGCGCCATCATCAGTATATACGCTAGGACTTAATTCGTATATTTTACCATTTATATAATCACCAACAAGCTGTTTACCCGCAAAGGTAGCATGACAATTTGCTCGCCATCGCTTTTCTACGCCGCTTAATATTGTGGTGCGTTCATGCCAGAAATCAGTGGCTAAATCTAAAACCCACGTTGCTTGGGCTGTTGGAAAAGTAAGTACGACAAACTTGTGTCCTTCCATATTTATAACAAAACAAAAAGCATCATCTGTAACAGAATAACTTTTTATCGCTGTCTCAACGGCATGTGTTGATTTTCTAGTAACATTGTAACCTTCACCACGATAAAAAATTAAATCATCCCCCAGAAAGAATAAAGCGTTATCGTCTTGTGCTACAGCAAACTTTGCCCCTAAACCCCTAGTGGTGTTAACCGCTTCGCTGGTCTGCTCAAAAGGGAAATCTACATCACCAGAATTATGATAAACTTCATAAGATTCCTGACCAAACAACCATAATGAGCTATTAAAAGCATAAGGACGCACTAAATTGTCAGGCTTTTCCTCCGCTGTTGCAAAATCTAAAGCATCCCATGCGGTGCTATTAAGTAATCCGCTAATATTAAATTGTCCCGAATCTTCAACACTAACGATTGTATAACCGTCTAAGTAAGTAACCGCATTCGATGTTGGAAAATCTGCATCTGAAATACTTGTAACTGTGGTGGTAGTTGCTACCCAGCCGTTACCATCTGGATCAATAATTGTCATTTGAGTGCCGTTGTTAGACATATCAACGCGCCCGATTGTGCCTGTCATAGTTCCCGTTAACTGCGTAACTACACCCGCAGTTGTCATTTTATAAACTTTGTTATCAGAAACAATGTACAGTAGTGAACCCATTTTTTGCATACCATCAATAGCCTTAACTGTTCCAGTATCAGCAAACTCTACTTGTCCTTCGGTATTATAAAGCGTAAATGGATATTTAGATTCGGACGGGTTAACTTCGGCATACATATTTACAAGCCTCTGCCCTGTCGCCGCTTCACTTCTTCCCGTATAAGATTGATAACCTAATAATACTTTGATATTAGCCTCCCATATCAGGCTGAAATACTATATCTGAATCCTCACTGTCAAAATCTGATATGATTTCATACCATTTATCTGCTTCTTTTTCTATTTTTTGCACAGTAATAGGATCAATTATTCCAAACTCAATATATAATTGTTGTGCCAAACACCAAACTAAAGGCAAAAACCACTCTTCTGGAAATTCAGGGTTATTTGATGCAGATGAAAAAGATTCAATAGGTATTTTAACAGTTAGATTGAGATAATAAGTTTCATTGCTCGTTGTTGGGTAAAGGTAGAGCTTACCATTCGTTAGCCGTGGGTTATAATGAAACTCAACGGGTACGCCAGATGCAGCTTTATTACTAAGCCTAAAATAATCCTCTCTAGCTAATTTTGTAAGCTCAATTTCGCTATTCGTATCAGTTTGCACACGTCCATGTGTTACCTGTAATGGCCTTGGGGCTTTTGATGTATAAACATAAACAGCATTACCTATTGCCGCTGCTCCGTCCAAAGCGATAGTTATTGTTACAGTATCACCAGCAGGCGCACCATTAACCGTAGTCCAGTGTATTGTATTATCATCAATAACAATTCCGATACTATCGCCGCTTGTAATTCCTGTTATACTATCAACATCAATTGTAAGGTCTGTGGAAACACCTGCTACCTTCATTGTTGTTGTTGTTAGGGCTGATTTTTTTAAAAAACTATCACCGCTTGCACCGAGATCATAACTTTGTTGGTTAGCCACAAGAAATAAAATCATTTCCTCATATTTCCATAGGCGTATTCCGTCTGCGTTCCATGCTTTAATAAGAATCTCTAACGCCTCTAAGCCATTTGCTAGCATTTCTGAACTTGCCGTTTCACCAGCAGCTAGCATACTGCATTTTCTAAAAGCAGCATTTATAATTTGTGTGCCTGTTCGTGAGTATGTATATATTTCTGATGTTGTCATTATAAATCATCCGCCGTTACATCTGTTGCGTCAATAAATTGATCTGTACCCTCTGGTCGTGGCTTGCTCGGAACTGCACTTCGTTTGGGGGTAAAGACTTTATCTTGCGGGTGGCGTGGCTCGTAATCTTGTTTTCTAACAAATAAGCCATTCCACATCATGCGGCATTTATCAGAGTCAACTATGAACCCTGATATATCGCATCTTACTTTATATATGCCTTTTTTAAATCCTGCCATATCATGATGTGTCTTTCACAGCTATCTTGTCGCCTGATTTTACTCTAAATGTTCTATAAGCACCAAGCAATAAGTGCCTTGTTGATGTTGTCGCTGTAGGGGTTGTGCCTATATCAATATAACATTCCGCATCAGCATGAATAGTAATAAGCTTAGTATTAGCACCAAAAGCACTTGATGATAAAGTAGTAGCCCCTATAGCCACTTGTTGTTGAACACCATTACCAAGTGAAGCCTCATGAACAGGTATAGTACCTCGTCCTGCTAATGGAATGTCTGGTTCTTCTTCGATCCATAAAGTAGCCATATTTTATGTCCCTTGTCTTTCAGCAGCAATAAAGCCGCATTTTTCAAATTTTTCTACTACTAAACCATTTTTTTTCTTGGTCATTCTGTGCAACACTTGATCTTTTTCATTGCCTATTGGTGCTATAATAACACCATTATCATTAAGCTGCATAATTAAATTATCATTTACCGATTCTATCGCAGCACAAACTATAATACCATCAAATAGAGCGTGGTCAGCCCAACCATTTAAACCGTTATCATTTTTCAATGCTATATTCAAACCATTAAGATTAAACTTTGCTCTTTCATATAATCTTTTAGAAACCTCTATGCTATAAACCTTATCAGATAAATTTGACAAAAGAGCTGTTTGCCAACCGCACCCCGTACCAATCTCAAGAACCTTTCCTCTTTTTCCAAGCAAAGAAAGCATTCTAGCTATTTGTTTTGGCTTTGTCGTGTTAACCCCGCAGCCGATAGGTACAGCAACATCATGCATTTGATCTGTATTATAAACCTCATCAACATAGAAGCGTCTAGGAACACTAGACATAAGATTATTAACCTCTGCTTCTATGCTATGATTTTTATTCATTAATCGTCTGCCGATACCGTACCAATTAAGCCGCCCGTGCCTTGTATATCTTCGTTGTAATAGTTTTCAAAGAGTAGACACGTATCAGCTACAATAGACGCTACCTTCGTAGCAAGGTTACAAACTATATAGTTGTTTGCGATTGTTCCATACGTTCCTGTCAAAAGCTCTATACAAGGCTGTGCATTAAGATCGCCACCAATACCATTCTCAAGCAAGTTATTCTGAATAAGAACATTTGTTGAAAGTGTAGTATCTCCCATAATATTCGCAGTTGAATAATCACCACGAATAATATTGTTTTGAATCACTACTTTGTCAGTGTCAGCATCAAGAATAATAGCGGCTACTGCACCAGCGATACCCATATCAATAGTATTTCCCTCAACTACACAACCAGTATTGTTGTTAGCAAAAGAAATAGTATGGTTAAATTCATCTGTTCCAGCAGCATCCACGCCAAAAGTACAGCCGCGAATTGTCGCATAATTCACACCATCTTCAACATTAATTGCTTTAAGAACCGCAGTAACAGAAGCATTAACAATAACATTTTCTAATAGGATATTGTCCGCACCAAAGGTAATTTCACCCGCTGCATTATCCATTGTGAATGTAGGGCGCAATGATCCTGTTCCTAAACCTATTACGGATATACCGATAACATCTAGGTCAATAGCATCGGCCGCGCTTAGTGTCTCTGCGTGACCTGCTTTAATCATGATAATATCACCATTACTTGCAGTACAACGACCTACAGCATAGTCAAGTGTAGCAAAAGGGCGATCAAACGTTCCTTTGTTGCCGTCACTACCTGCGCCAGAGTCAACCCAAAAAACATTACCGCCATATGTATTTAATAGCGGCAATCCTTGCACGTTAACACCTTTAGAGAATCCGTTGGGAAAATTTGAGATAGGCATAATAATATAACTCCTTACTTGTGGTTTTAAACCAAAGGCGCATTATGCGCCCAAGGATAATTTTAATAATTCAGTAACAACTTGTTTAGCACGAGGGGTGTTGAAAGTTTTCATACCATCAAGCTCCTTGAGTAACGCCTTCTTAGTGTCTACTTTTTTAGGTGCGGCCTTAACTGGCTCTACCTTCTTAGTGTCTACTTTTTTATTTGACATTACATTATCCTCCTGATGTGCCATAAACTGCGCGGAAATCAAAACATGATCGGCTATAACGCTCATAACCAAAATGCTTCTCATTCAATGTGTTGCTGTCCTTATCCATATCAACTTCAAAAGCTCTACGCTGAAAATGGACTAGGCCATCTTCTGTATTAGCAATATCGGTTAAAATGAACCATGCGTCTGCATCATCAAGGTACGGATTGTCCATGTGATATGGAATCTTACCCTTTGCACGCAACGCATTAGTAGCATTATTAGCAGTATCGTTTTGAAGCTCTGACTCCAATATACGTGTTGCATTAAAGCTTTCATCAGGTGCATAGAGAAGTTTCCAAGGTTTTAGATCAATCTTGTTGCCGACATTATCTGTAGCTTTTCTAATTTGGATACACAAATCTTCGATTGAAGCCTCTGTCATATCTGCATCAGTAGCAAGCTTGTTTGATTGGTTGCCCGCAACGGTCGAATGTGCAGTTGAGCAAAGCTCTGTGCTATCCCCAAAAGTATATGAACTATTAAACGCACGATTAAACAAGTTAGCATGGACTGTTTCTTTTGTTCGTACAAAAGTTTTTGCAAGTCTGCCACCACGTCTTTTACCTACTTTTTCATATAGATCGTCGTCCGCTTCTTCCATAGTGATTTGATAACCCATCGCATATACAACATGAGTCGCTCTTGTTGTATGCGCTTGGCTTTCACTAGCGTAGCTAATATTAGCACCCTCACCCTTAACAGGAACTAACCCGAAAGTGTTACCTGCTACAGCTTCCTCATAAGCAAGCTGTGAGGTTGTGAAATAAAAGCATTCACGCCAATATTCAGGATGCTCTTTATACTGCAATTGCGTAAACGCAAATACCGCAGGTCGTTTGTTTGCTGGGAATGAACCCGATGTAATAACACCCATAATCTATACTCCTGTAGATGTGTTAAGTTTCTGATGCTCTGAAATACGAACAACCAATACTGGATTAGCTGAACTTAAATCATTACGGTCTTGGTCGCGCACCCCTTCAATCACAAGCTGTGAGCCTGTCCCAATATCCGAAGTATCTAGCTCCGCGCCTGAGAAGCCCGTTGCTGTTGCACCCGCATGTGTAAAGATGATATCAGCGGTTTCGCCAACATCAGTGAGGGCTACACTGCCATCTGCCTGTATTTCATATAGTTGCATAGGGTCGTCACTCACCAAAACTGTACGCTGTAGTGTTGCGTCTGTTTTATAGCGTAGTGATTTATCAGTGATTGGCTTAAAATCAACGATAACACCAGTAATATAATTACCAGAACCAGCCGTTGCTCGCACAACTGTTGGCTTCGTTTTTCCATCTACCAAATCTAAAATTGAAGTTCCACCAAGATTAACAGGGTCGCCCACAAAAAGGTCTGTGGCCTCTGCTGCTGCAATAATATACTCACGCACTGCGCCTGTATATCCTGCTGCCCCATCTCTTGTAATTGGCTTTAAACCAAAGGGTGCGTCAATGTTTGCCATTTTCTAATTCTCCATAAATGTTAATTTTTTAGATTAACCACTTAAAGAGATATTAGATCACTCCATGCGGCTATTCTTGTTATAAAATTCTTCACCGAGGGGATTGCCTTTATCGTCTTGCGGAGTTTGAAACATTCCTTGCTCACGACTTAGGCGAATTTCTTCGGCCTTTTCATCTCGCTCTTGTTTCCACTGTTTAGGAGTTGCCATCAGATAACCGTATAAATCAGAACCATCTTTTTTAGTTCCCATACGATAGCGGGTTTCGATTTTCTCGCCCGTATCTGGATTTATCATTTTGTCACCGACTTCTTGGTAGCCTATATTTTTAGCGGCCTGTATTTTTCCTTTATCATCGGTAACAACTCGATAATGTAGATCATTATTCTTGCAATTTTCGGGAATGTCAACTGTTTTTCGTGTTGAGCCATCTAAGCTAGCACGATTTCTATTAAATTTCATACCGCCAATTTCTAAATGCCTAGTGTCATCTGTTAAATGATTCATAGGGGAGCGGATATCTTCATCTCTATGTCTTTCCGCTGTAGCTGGGGCTTCCACTGATCTACCCACATGTGTTTCGTAATCAGCTTTAGTGATTGTTCCATTTTTTCCAGTGCCTCGAACCTGCGACAAATCAACGCCATCTTTTTTTGCAATTTTATGTAACATAGGCGCACATTTAACAACTTTTTTATTCTTAGTCATGATTTTTTTCTCCTTAATTCACAAACATATCTGATGATGCATAGCTTAAAAAACTTGCCCTAGACGCATCTTTTGACTTACCCCTACGCACCATGTCATTAACAAAAGCATCACATTCTTTTTTACCACTTTTATTCAAAGCCTCATATGTTCCCGCTTTAGGTGCGTTGCCACCTGATATATTTGATCTGCTGCCATTCATCATTGGGGCTTGGCGTTTTTCACGTTTCAGCTCTGGGAATTTATTAGGAAAAGTTTCCTTAACATAAGCCTCTGCACCTTCTAATTGTTCTTTAACAGACTTTCCTTGTGCTGCTAATATATCTGATTTTCGTACTGCTGCATCTGCTAAAACAGGATCATCATTAAACCATTTATTCTGGGCTTCCCAAGCTTCAACTATTGCTGCATTAGGGTCACTATCTTGGGGTGCTTGCTTACTTTGTAGAGCATCACGATCTTTTAATGCTTCGTTCACTCCCTCGTAATCGCTATCCTCAACCGCTTTTTTCATTCGAGCATCAACTTCTTGCATTGCTCTATCATAGCCCTGCTTCTCTGCTGCTTCCCTTTCGCGCTGCTGGTGTGCTAATATTGTTTCGGTGGTTTTTTCAAGCTTGCTATAACTTTGCTCTAACTTAGACAAAGCTTTGCGATTTTTTGTATAATCTTCTTCGGCATTTTTAACATATGTTTCAGCATCAACATGTTCAGATTTACCATTATATTCATCTTTAGGTCGCCAGCCCATAGACCTTGCGCGGTCTTCCATTGAAAGCTCGCTACCGCCGCTATTATTATCATCACTTTCAGAATGTTCGTAGATTTCATTTTGTTCTTGGTTATCATCTTCGTTGTTATTTTCTAACTCTTTTGATAAATCTTGGTTTTCTAGTGTAGCTTCTTCTTCTGACATGACTACTAATCTCCTTGTATGATAGCTGTTACATCTTTGTCATTACAAAACCTGTATAGGTTATTGTCTTTATCGCGGTATGGGTTGCCCGCATATTTAGAGGTCAATATGCGCTCTCCTGCCTCTGGCTTGTTTTCAATATACTCACCGCGCGAATTAGTGAATGCCTCATCGCCACATGAAATAAAAGTGGCTTCGGTTTTGGCGAATATTTCTTTTTCAAAAAACGACTCAGGTTTAAAAATGCCGCCGTCTGTCATGTCCTCAACGGTTGCCACTCTAACTAAGCAGCGATATTCAAGCGGCACTATAGCATCAGGGTCAATAAGCTCAAGCTTTCTAATTGCTGCTGTTGCCTGTTGTTTTGTTGGGGTTTTGTTGGGTGGATTAAGTGCTGCTGCTATTGCCTCACCATTATTATTAATCAGTTGTGCCATCTTCTTTAACTTCCTGCTCTTCGTTGTAAAAATCGTTTATACCCTCTACTTCTACCTCTTCAATGAAGAGTATTGCTTCGCACCGCATTGCATCTTGTTCAATTAATTGTGAGGGAATAGATATGCCATGAGATATATTAGTTGCAATGTCCCTTGCAACCTGTTCTCGGAAATTTTTGAGATATTCATAAAACTTAATTGTTGATGGGTGCTGCTTCCATGTCGCCCATTCCTGTGGGGTTAGAAATTCGTCCCTCTTCTCTTCTTCCATCGCCTAACTCCTTTTTCAGTTGCGATAAATGATTAGCATATGTCTGATATACAGCAAGTGATTTATCTTTTTCCTTACTATCAGCATCCGCAAGCGTTCTAATTGTTTCGGCTTGCATTTTTTCAACTTCAAACTCAGCTTTATTAACTTTAAGCATAAATTCTTTGTCTTTGCGTTCCTGTTCTAGCATACGCGTTGTCATCTGGCTGTCAAGGTCTTTAATTTGCGCCTGTAGTGCCGCTACTTGTGCCTCGCCCACTGGGTCGCCTTGCTCTGGAGGTAGTTTAACTAATCCCTCTACATCTGGAATATTCATAGCAATAAGCGCGCGTTTGCGTATCTCCACACCATCAAGTAAAGGATCGTCTTTTAAATCCATTAAGACTTGCGCGCGCATCATTGATTGAATGTTAGTAACAATTTCAGGATCAGATACTGGAATCACATCAGCACGACCACTCATAAAGTCCTGCTCTACGTTTGCGGATTGATCGTCCAAAACATTAGAATATTCTTCTTGTGTCAAGTATAGCTGATTTAAGTAGAATAAGCGTTTGTATTCTAACTTAGATGCGCGGTGAATCCTTTTGAATATCGCCTTAAATGGTTGTAACCCCTGCTCTAAAGAGGCCATAGCTGTAACAGCCGCCATATTTGGGGGTATATCGCCTGCCATCATGCGGCTTAATGACACCATTTCTTCGCTTGATCTAATTAAGAACTCTAACAAAACCATAAGCACATTACTTGGCTCGCGCGTTGGTAGCGGCACTACGTTTTCACGCACCGACATTCCACTTGATTTAACACGCTTCCACTCATTAGGCTTAAACTTTATATTGCCTGACTTCATCTTTAGGCCATCACCAATAAACCCACCGCCTAATGTGTACATGTGTCCTTGATCTAGCATTTGATTGATTGATGTATTAATCGCAACATTCAAATGCTGCACTAAATGGCCAAAACCTATATCATATATACTGCCCTCTGGGTCAGGAATAAAAGGATATTTAGTATAATATTGCTGGTGTTCAATGCGTAAGATTCCACCATCTGCGCCCTGCTCTATATCCATTTCCTCAAATCGTGGCAAGATACGCACTAATTCATTTGTTTCTTTGTGAATCCAAACAACATAAGGTTCTGGGTATCCGTCACCATCTAAATCTAAACGTCTATGCTGTTCAATAAATAAATGGGGTTTATCGGCATCTTGTGCGCCGCTACCACCCTCATCGGTGCTTTTCCTGTAATTATCATCTAACGTTTGGGTTGATTGTGCATAATCAAAATCCTTAAAAATACCAGCGTTTATATATTCTTGTATTTCATAAGGATAAAGAGGAACTAATTCACTGGTACGCTGAGAGCTGTTAAGACTCTGTGCGTCAATGTTAACCACTAAATACTGAGGTAACACCAACTTAGAGATGTTCTTTTTTAAGATGGGATCGTGATATATCTTTTTAAAAGCACAGCCAATAATAGGTATAATATGGAGTATCTTATCCATATCATCTTCCCAGCCGTCCATATCTTCAAGGATTTGATTGGACATAAACTGACCAATTCTATCAGCTACTTTCTTTTTCAGTCCTGCATTTTTCTTTGTTGGCTTGCCAGTGTCGGGGTCGATCAAAGGCTCTCCCGAAGCATCTTTTATTATTTCGTCACCGTCATCATTGCCAATCACCTTACCCTTAACAACTTGGTCATCTTGGACGATAGCGGGATAAGCAATAGCTGCAAAGTTAAGAGCGGCCTTAGTTAATATTGGAAACTTTATATTAGAAGCGTTATCGAAAGGATAATTTTTCTCTTCAATGACTTGTAGGGCTAGTTTATAAAGTTCTTGGATTCTTTGTTTGCGGCTTTGAAAATTACCCTCATCAATATCATATTCCATTGCACATTTCTGTGCTATATCCTCAAGCTCTCGATCTGTGAAGAAGTTAGTAATATTTTGCTGTCCGATAGCTTGAAAAACATCATAAGAATTATTCTCATTAACTTCTTCGTTCTCATCTTCTTCTGGGAAGTCTGGAATATCCTCAAAATCTGTGGATTCTTCTATTTCATAATCACTTGCCATCACGTAACTCTTTTCTTTTTGCCTTTAAAATATTGCGCTTACTGCGTTTGTTTTTCACAGCCTTGGATATTTCCATGCGCTCTTCCCGCGTCCAATCTTTGCCGTCTTTTTTTAAGATTTCATCAATATCCACTGATTTGATCCCTGTCATCTGTATTTTCATCGTCATCGTACCACTCACCGTCCTCATACGCAACTATGATATGTTCTTCATAGCTTACAGCGAATGTTCTAAACCCACTTGCAGCGTTTGAAGCTATGCCGTGATATTCCTTTTTTATAAAACATCCCTCGGCTTTGTCGAACACTTTTCTGTGATTATCTAAATGCAATATCCCTTTTGCACACTTCTCTGCATCAAACCAGCATGAAGGTAGTATAGGCTTACAGTGATTTATAATATCTTTGTAAACGCTTTGTGTGACTGGCACAATCTCAATCGGCCTGATACCACAATCCCTAGCCAGTTGTGCATCTGTGAATACTTCTACCCCACGCCGCCTTGTACCGCCATCATGGGGGAAAAAATGCCCGCCGTAATTATAGCCCTTATCCTTAATCAATCTGCCGTAATAATCCCAGCCCTGCACACTGCTTTCATGGTAATCAATAAAACAATGCCTACCATTAATATATTGATAAAACCAGATCGTCATAAGATCGTTTAAGCCTAAATCCCACCACGTATAAACCTCAAACTTAGGGTTGTACGGTAGATAACATATTTGATTATTCTGCCTGACCTTTTGCATTTCTTCGGTATAAAACGCACCTTTTAATGATCCTTGAAACGCTTCCTCTGGTGTCGATGGATATTCTTGTGTCATATCATCGCCCTGCTGATTGGACTTTATGACATACCAAGATTTTTGTTTATCAGTTAATTTAACCCCTGTTTTTTCAAGCTCTATAAAGTATTTTCGTAAATCATTTGTGATAACAGTGTGCTTCACCTCATTGTCATTGGCGATATATTTGGGATTTTTCCACCATGCAAAAAAGAAAAACTTAGGCTCAAGTCTAGCTAATGGCTTACCTGAATCCGTGGCCTTCCTTGATGTTTCGCATAAGTTATAAAACTCTCCTGATTTACCCTCCGCAGTGGATTCAACAAATATCATTTGCCCCGATTCTACTGTGTTAAACGCTCCTGTTTTTATCTCGCGTGCCTTTTCTGGGGCTTTTGCGGAAACCTTACCATATTCCGATACTAAAAGTTTTTGAAGTGTACCAGAACGCAAGGATACGCCTGTGTAAATAGTTGATCCATTCGAAAACACAAGCTTACGTGCGCTATCTGCCGTAGCGGGGCGTTGTTCTTTTATTTGTTTTGGTAAATTATCATATGCAAATTTTATTTTGTTTTCAAATAAATCGTTAGCATCTACCTGCGTGTGTGCAATAATCCCAGCGTTATGATTAGAATTAAACAAGCAAGCGTCTAGGAAAAAAATCATAATAAAGGTTGTAAATCCTAGCTGTCTAGCTTTTAAGATAACATTGAAGTAGTGCATATTATTATATAAATACGTCTGTGCTTCATTCGGAACAAACTTAATCTTATTACCTTTTTTATCAGTAATATAATACAGGTTATTAAGCCGCCACCAACGATCACCCAGCTTTTCTTCAAGCTCCTTATAGCCCTCTGGAGTTGCCATCTATATTTCCAAGTATAATTGATAAGGGGTTTTCAGGGTCTACAGAATGCTCAGTTTTATCTGTAAATAATTTGAGGTGTTTACCAATCAACTCAGTACACCCTTTAACATCTATAATCTTGTACTCTATGAGATTTCCATCTGTATCATATTTAACCCCTATAACCCCGCGGGACGTGTCATCGTCTAATTCCCATGGCTGCTTCAATACACCAGTTTTATGATATAAACCCCTTATATCAAATTCCTGACCCTGCATTAATCTTTTTAATGTCTTTTCAGCAGTAACACCAAACTTCTCCATAAGAACTTCTAGCCTTGCCCTTATCTTGCCGTTATCCATAAGTTCTTTGGCTTTGCGGTTTATTGTTTCTGGCTTCATGTTCTTGGAGTTGTATGCTTGCCTGTATGCCTCACTAGCATTACTGGTTTCAATATACACATTGCAGAATTTCTCTTGCTTAGGAGTGAGTAAGTCCACGCAACCCTCCTTCTATATAATTATAGCATTCTCTAGTGCTTCCCCATATTTTTTTAATTAAGAGGACTTCATCATCATTTAACTGAGATATCCATAAATTATATTCTTTAATTTTAGAAAGCAGTGTTTGTGCCTTTAACTTTACAAGACCAACATTATCAGAACACCCATTAGATATATTTGTTAGTCCGTGTTTTTTAAACGCTCTTATAAAAATAGTTTCCAGATAAAATGCTGCGCTTTCATCTAAATTACTTTCAAACACATAAGTTTGGACATTGTTCCCAGAGCGTATAATTGAATCTATCTCGATGTGCTTATCTTTGTTATATATCAACCCTCTTTTGTATTCAGAAACATGGGTGAATAACCTTTTTCCACACCCTTTTCCTATATAGAATATCTTATTATTTATGGGGTTTACTAAAAAATAAACATAGAAGCCTATTAATTCAGTGTTTTCTGAATACCCTGATCGAATGGCTGCCTGTGTTGCATTAAGATCAATCAAGTATTCTTCACAGAACTTTTTTTGTTTAGCTGTTAATTTAGGTTTTTCTTTTTTTTCTTTAGCATCTTTTTTAACCGTAGATTTAACTTTGTTTTCCGTTGGCTTTTTTTTCTGTGCCATGCTGCCCCCATTGTTTAGGAAAAACTATATTAGCATAATTAGTATAATTAGCACAAATGAATTAACAGAGCTTAACATTACTGAGAGTATTATTATAAGTTATATGATTTTAAAAGAAAGAAGAAAGAAAACCAACAAAAGAAAGAAGAAAGAAAGGCGTAGTATAGAATCACGAAAACTAGCTTGTCAATGTACATAATTTTTATGTACTTTAAACTATTCAATGAAATCAATAGTGTTAGGAATATGTACTTATTAAGCAATATCTAATCTACAAATAGGAATATGTACTTATAGACACATGACGTTTTGTACGGTACGATACTAACATAACTTAAAGAGCATTCATGCTCACTTAACGAAAGGATAAAGTTATGACTGATGTTCTCGAAAATACTCGCCCTGTATATAATTACTCACACCTTGAACTTGTTATGCAAAGTATTCTTTGTCTTCTCGAGATTGAAAGGCTGGCTACATCATGAGTGATTTAATTACGTTTTTATTACTGGCAGTTATTGCCTTTGTATTACCTCTAGCGATGGCGTTTGCCACAATTTAAGAAAGTTTAGGATTATGCGAGGAACTAAAGAATTTTATGAGCTTATGGATCAATTTGAAAAAAATGTTAAGGAAATAACTTATGGCCATAAGGTTGAAAGAGCATCAAAAAATGAAAATTTACCAAAAAGTATTTTTTATAATGATGGATATATAAATGAATTATTCCACGCTTATATGCTTGGATATCAAAATGGTAAATTAACAGAAAGGCTAAACCTATGACACAGAGCTATATAATATCATCAAAAAAGACTGGCAAAGCTATCTTTGAAACCTTTGATAAATCGGTAGCTGATAAAGTTAATCGTGAAAATTATCATGTTTTAACCGCGTTAGAATATTTACAAAAGTTTAACAAAGAACTAAGAGAGGAAAACAAAACATGAAAACCACACAAACATACAATACAAGAGTCACATATAAAAGTGACGGCTCTATTCTAATTCGATTACCGCAGATTTTTAAAAATAAAAGAGTATCCGTTGTCGATAGTAGTGAAGGGTTTTTTATTATGGAAGATAGCGAGGGTATAAAGGTTTCAACACACCGAAGCTATTCATACATAACCTTAAGAAATAAGCATTTTAAATCTAAGCCCCTCAAGCGTAAAAAATACTATGTTCATAATTTTGAAGCTGAATTTGACAAAGGTATTTTAAGCATAAAAGATTTTGATCTATTTGCTGGTTTAGATAAAAAACAACCGACAAAGACGAAAAAATCAAACTCAGATTTAGATTACGATAATAGTGTTTACAATCTAAAAAAAGCCAAGAATTTTATCAATAAGCACGTGTCATTAGATAATAGCTATAAGCTTGAAATTGTTGAAGGAAGTTTAGTTATTAAGCAGATAATAGAGAGGGAGATTTAATCATGAAACGGATTAGTAAAGCGCAATCACATTTGGACTTTATAAAGAATAACCAGCACCGCAATGATGATAGAATAAGATTATCTGCATATGTAGTTGAAAAGGAATTGAAAGCATTAACGGAAGCATTAAAAAACCTCCTTGACTGCCCAGACTTAAACCATGACAACCTAGAAGATTCAATCATCGAAGCAATTCACAACGCACATAAAACATTAGGAGAATAAACCATGTTGAAACCAAGTAGATTCGAACTACGTGATTCCACCGCCTTTGATTGTGATATGAAAGCATTGAAATACATGTCTGATAAGCAGGAGCGCAAACTTGATGACTGTCAGCGTAAAAGCTGCATAGGGGCAAAAGTGATATTATCATTCTTGATGGTCTATATCGCATATATGGGGGTTGCATCATTATGAAAACAATCCTTTTATTCATCGCAATAGTTAATACTAACTTCCCAAACATAGAGCTTGATAAACATGAAACCAAATGTATTGCTACAGCAATATACCATGAGGCACGTGGAGAGCCGATACTAGGGCAAGTGGCCGTTGCGTATGTGATACGCAATAGACGTTATTCGGAACGCTACCCTAATAGCTTTTGTGGTGTGGTGTACCAGCCTTATCAGTTCACGGACATAAAGAAAGCTAGACCAGATTATAATAGTAAAGCTTGGAAGGTGGCTTCTGAGATTGCAGCCTATAGCCAGATAGGGTTAATAGACGATCAAACCGAAGGCGCAACCATGTATTACAATCCTGCCAAAGCAAGCCCGCGCTGGAATTTTAGCAAGCTATCCTTAGTTGGAACACTGAATAACCACACATTTTTTAAAGAACTGTAAAGGAAACCAAAATGATTAAATTTAATGTATTAAATAGATACACAGGCAAGATTCAATTCCCAGCTAGGGCAAAAAGATTAACTGCTATCGGCTCTCGTAAATGTCGTGCAAGCTATGTGACAACTTTAAAAATATATGATTGTGATAATAAATTTGTGAAAGATTCCGTATCAGGAAAGCACGACCCAAAAACAAAGTATAAAGCTGGAAATGTGACTGTAGCCGATAAGTTTGATGATGATGTACGGGTAGAATGCTCAAATGGAATACATTTTTTTATGACTAGAAAGGAAGCTGAGAGATGGTAGAAAAACCAATATTATTTAATGCCAAGATGGTAAATGCAATTCTTGAAGGTAGAAAAACCCAAACAAGGCGGGTTGTCAAGCCAATGGCAGGTGAGCAAAAAAGTTGGCTTACACCATCTTTAATAAATAAAGTTCCACACGGTTATTTAACAAGAGGGGTTTCCATTTATGGGTGGCAAATGCACCACCCTAAAGCAGGGCAATTTTATAATGGTGTTCAAATCGAAAAAGATAGCCCTCTTGGGTGGATTAAATGCCCATACGGAAAAATTGGCGATCAGCTTTGGATAAGAGAAATATTTAGGTTAGATGGTACGCCAACATATAAAGCAGATACAGACGATATGTATTCTAGGGAGTTGAAAGCCCAAGGGTTAAAATGGAAACCATCAATCTTTATGCCACGTTGGGCTAGCAGGATTGATCTAAAAATAACCGATATTCGTGTTGAGAGATTGAATGATATTAGTGAAGATGACGCAAAAGCGGAGGGCGTTTATCAAGTTGGTGTTGAAACTGGCGGCCTTGATGTAAACGGCAATGCAATCGAAATAGGCAGTTATGCAGCCTCATTTTGCGAATTATGGGATTCAATAAACGGCAAAGATAAACATAAATCTTGGGAAGCCAATCCTTGGGTATGGGTGATTGAATTTGAAAGGATAAAACCATGACCGATAACATAGAGCTGAAAAGATTGTTTACACAAATTGACCATGAGGGTTACAAGGTTGCGCATATATCCATTGTGCCGAAAGACACACCCTGTCAAGTGCCGATAAGTATAACCATACACGATAAGAACTTAATTAGAAGCAATACTGATTACTACGATAATTTTAACGCGACACTATCAAGTGCATTACAGGACGAGGGAATGGAAATATGAATAAACTTAAAGAAATTGAAGAAGCTTTATATAGTAATCCTTATATAGAGGACACTGGAAATTATAATGAAACGGAACGTAAAAGAGCAAAAGCATTAGAAACTCTAAAAGAACTACAAAAAACGCATGTTCTTATGCCGAAAGAGCCAGAAACTAAGCATCTAAAGGCATTATCAGATGTTGATGAAACTGCACCACTGTCTATCCTATACAAAGCAATGATTGGAGCTTAAAATGACACTAGCATATAACGAACTTAAACGCTGGTTACAATATAACGGCTATACAGTAGCACCAGAGGATATAAATGAGGGCATACAGCTTGATAACTATATAATCGCACCACAAGGCAACCTCTTTAAATTAACAAGGATTGAAAACGCATGAACGAGTATAAAAAAATCAGGTTAAAGCTTGGCATGAGTATCGGGGCTATAGCCCGCGAATTAAATATCAATCGCACTACATGGCGAAGATATGAAAGGGGAGAGTGCGTACCAAAAGATCAAATGCGCTATGATATAGATAATTTAGTAAAGAAAAGGGAACTTGACTAAAAGCCAAATCCCCTATAATATTGTCTACGCAAATAAAAACAATTGAGATCATATTAAACGCCCTCTCAAACATTTGCAAGTAATAAAAAGGTAGTACGCTTTGAAACCGTACAAATATGAGTAAGCGAGAGGGAGAAGAAAGAGGCAATGAGCGCATTCTGAAATGAATTGCGATTTTCTCAACCTCTTACCAAAGTATAACTATGTCTACGGTTTACTTTGGCGACAGTTAAACCCCTTTGTTTTTTAACAGAATAATCGCACTTATGGGCGGAGTCCTCGGAAGGCACTTCCCCCGATTAACTTCTACGTGTGGTAGACAGACTATGAAGCTGATAATGGCTCCGAAAATAATATTCCCCTTGTGTTTTTTATAATTAAAAAGTGCAGGGGGGAATAAAACTATTTCTACATTCCTACTCACCAAAAATAATATACTTAAAGGAAGAACTTTAGCTCTATAGAGAAGTAAATAAATACTTAAAAAAAAGGATACAGCATGAACGAGCGAATAAAAAAAATAGCAGAACAATATAAAGGATATTATACACTACCCTTTAGCTGGGAAGGCTTCGAGGGTGATGTGATTAAATTAGATGCTGAAAGCTTAAATATACTATATCAAAACTATTCAAATGTAGATGAGTATAAGTTTAGAGAGAAGTTGAGAAGATATGATTCTTGGTTTTTTGATAAGCCTTATAACGTGACAAAGAACTGGCTTCAACATGTGATTAAATGGCTAGAAAAAGAGAAGCAAAAAAAATAGTTATTTCTTCCCCATTGCCAAGCCGTAATGATCTGGAAAGGTTAAAACAACACCCCTTGCAAGAAAATCTGCTTCAATCTCATGCAGGTAATCACTAAATTCTTTTGTGTTAAGTTTGGTTGTGCTTTTTGCTGGCATAGAATGATAGCAGCCATTAACCTTATATGAATCAATTCCTAGAAACTTCATACCACAAAGATAATGCCAACGCTCTCTTGATAGTTTTTCACCTTCAAGCGTGGTTAGCTGGTCGGATATCTCACCAATCCAGAGCCAATAGAGTTTATTTTGTGCGGTAGAACGCTTTTCTTTATGCTCGCTAATGGTTATATCCCAATCCTTGTTGGTAGGTAATTGGGTTATGAAATCTATCGCCTTGACTAGCTTTTCTGAATCATCGCCCTTTACTGTAAAGCTAGTCATATTTAACACTCCATATTTTTTATCTCAATTTGTCCTTTTTCTGCCCATATCTTGGTTGCTTTAAATGTCCAAATATGTGAATCCTCTTTGTAAACAGCATCAAATAAAGCTTTGACATAATTATCTAAATCAGGTCGCTGTGTATGCTTGTCAAACAAGTTATCTCTTTTCTTTTTCTTCGACCATGAGCTAGGCATTGGAATGTAAAATATAATATTAGGCTTATCAGGAATAATTATATTAGCCTTCTCTACTTTATCGCAGAAATCCCAATAACGTAAAACCACTGGACGTTTTTTCCAACGATCCGCTCTTGTCATTCTTGGTTTTGGAACTGGTGTAATGTCATGTATCATCTCACCACCCTCATGATATCACCATATGCCTTATCACTTTCCACAACATCAAGGATATATCGCTTTGGCTTCTTAAACCTCATAGCAGCCTTGGCAACATTACCGTGTGTCATTACAAATGTTTTAATCAGAGCATTACGAGTTGCTATATGCTTCATATCCATACCATCGATAAGATCATCAACAGACATGCCACGTTGTAATAAAGTCTTATTCTCAAGTGCTATATATTTGTTATTCATTATTACCTCTTTTGTTTAGCAAATGGCTAATACTAGAATGATCGCGGTGCATAACACGCCCTATAGTGCTTAAACTATATTTTGGATTATCTTTATCACCTACTAATATTTTGACTATACGTTGCCTTTCATCTGCCAAAGGAACAAAACGCCTTTTGCTGATTATTTCATTATAACTAAACCGTGACTTACTAACCAAATCATCAAATTCATCAGAACAATCTTTGTCTAAATCTTTATAAAGCCTACGTTTATTCATCTGCTTTTCTTCGGTGCTTGTTATTTTAGGCTTCTCTTTCCAAATGTCTTTATATTCCATGAATACCTCACTTTCTACTTATACTATAACATATCCTCATATTTATTCAAATACTTATTGACATACTTATAAACATAGCATATATATAAAGAACATAAGAAAGGGGACATGATTATGTTACTACGAGATTCACTATTAAAACTTAAAACTGATTTAGAAACCATCATTAAAACCCATGAGAATGAAATTCAACACATGGCGATTGAAAGACCTGTGTTTGATTATCAATTCTCTGATAACTTGGGCGATCTGGTTATTGCTATTGAGGAGTCCATAGAGGTTTTTGACGAGATAAAGGACAAGGAAAATCAGCCAGTAGGTGATTGCTTGGCAGACATAAAATTCATGGAATATAGAGAACAAGATGCAGGGTATTAAATTATGACCACTTCAATTAATGAAATATTACACAACATTCAGGTAAAGCTTAAAGCTCCGAAAAATCAATTCAATTCTTTTGGAAAATATAATTTTAGGAATTGTGAGGACATACTCGAAGCGGTTAAACCATTGCTGCCAAGCGGTGTTATTATTACAATGAACGATGAAATCATAAATATTGGTGATAGGTTTTATATTAAAGCCACTGTAACCCTTGGTAATGATAAGGGTAACATAACAGTATCTGCATTAGCAAGAGAACCAGTAAGTAAAAAAGGTATGGACGAAAGCCAAGTCACAGGCGCAGCAAGCTCATACGCACGTAAATATGCCCTTAATGGCTTATTTTGCATAGATGATACTAAGGACGCAGATTCGGGGGATAATTCAACACCTAAAAATAAGAACGCCCCACAAAAGGCTTATAAGCCAAAAGTTACAAAAGAGGAAAAAACTATAGGGGAGATATGGGTAGAGCAACAGGGTAAGAAAATTAAATCCTTCAAAGCATTGCAAGAGCTACAAGACTATATAAATAAAGACTCTACAAAAAGCCATTATGCTACATTAGACAATAAGACAAAACAGACTTTCAATAAAATTGTAGCAGAAGCCAAAGTTAAACTTGAAGAGGTGTTTTAACATGACAGATCAGGAAATGCTAATATTACATAGAATGTTCTTATTACAAATGTGTTCGGATATTTTAAATAACTGCAAGAGTATATCTCAAGCTAGGAAAGTATTCACAACAGAAACATTAAGAACTGCATCACAGTACAATTATATTATTAAGGAGTTATCATAATGGGTTTAATGGATAAGATTGGTAGAATTAAAGCCATATCGTCATTATTAGATGATGATGATCCTGATAAGATAGAGATGCTTAATATTGAGGGTAGTTTTGAAGATTTAATGAAATGGGCTTTAATGCGTAGAAATGAGCATATAGCCACTGCTAATGCAGCTAAAGAGCTATCGGATAAGTATAAGGCTAGGCAAGCTTCATTTGCAAATAAGGCTGATAACTTAAAAGGCATTATTGAAAGTATTATGAACGCAGCCAATGAGAAGAAATATTCTTGTGAACTTGGAACTGTTGGATTTAGGAATATTCCACCAAAGCCAGTTGTTCAAGATGAATCTTTAATACCCAAGAAATATTTTAAAACCAGTGAAATATTGCAAAAGGCTGAAATAAATAAAGCTATAAAGGCTGGTGAGAAAATAAAAGGCGTTATCATGGATAATGGCAGTACAAGTTTATCAATTAGAGTTTAAAGGAGAAGAAAATGTCATCAGTGAATAAGGTAATACTAATAGGTCGATTAACACATGATGTTGATTGCAGAACTATGCAGAGTGGAGATAAGGTTGTTAATCTAAATATAGCAACTAATGAATATTGGAAAGATAAAACTACAGGGGAGCGCAAAGAGAGAACAGAGTTTCATCGTGTTGTTGTGTTCAATAAAGGGCTTATCAATGTGTGTGAGAATTATTTACGTAAAGGCTCTAAGATATACGTTGAGGGACAGTTGGAAACGCGCTCTTGGGAAAAAGATGGTGAGAAGAAATACACCACTGAGGTAGTACTTAGACCATATAGAAGCGAGATAAATATGCTTGATAGTCGTCCTGATAATCAAGGGCAAGTACAAGATAATGCAGTTCCAGAAGATAACAGAACAATGGAAGAAATGGACGATGAAATACCCTTCTAGCTTGACAAAACACATGGGATAATATACAGTGTTATCATTGCAAATAAGGAGTGCTTATGTTCAAGAAAGACCCACTTAATAAAAGGCTAGAAGTTAGATTTACAGAAGATCAATATAATGGCTGTTTTGCCCTTGCAGGGCTAGACCCTAGCGGAAGGACGAGCGCATCGGACATTATCAGGTATGCTGTAGATGAATTACTAAGTAAGGAACTAGAAACAGACTAAACAGACAAATAGGGGATAATTATGACTGTTATTGATTTTGTAGAGATTAAATCTAATCGTATTCTTGAGCGTTCAAAGCAAATTGCTGAAATACGTGAACTGTACGGCGACCCAAACGGTTTAATTGATAAGGAGCTACGAGAACTTAATTGGAATCTGCATTTAATGCAGCTACAAGAGCAAGAGAACCGTATCAATAATCTTTTAGAACAACATTCCTGTGATAAGCAGGATAGTGGAGGGCGGGTATCCCCACATGAAACATTGTCCCCGCCCTTCACACCCCCAATCTTTGTTAATGAGAATATGTATGCAGAGCCAACTGAATCCATAAAAGAAGAACTGCTTGACTGGCTAACTTTTTGGATAATGGCAACATCTATATTTGGTAACTTGGTTTTGGTTTTGGTTTACATGGTTTTGGAGTTTTTAACATGAGGAATCAGTGATCGTTTACAGTTTTAGCACACTCGGGGTCTTTAAGTTCCTAGGTAAACTTGAAGAATGATGACCAGAAAAAGAAAAACTGAATTTTTAAAAAGGACAAAGTAAATGAAAAAGATTGAAGTAGGTGACATTATTACGTTAGAGGTTGAGGTGAGAAGCACAGACGAAACATCGTTTAGCTATGAAGATAATATGAATTATCGTCATTATATTATCAATAACGACCCCATAATCAAAGATGTTAAAAAGAAGCCATTTGATTGGGATAATGTTAAAGCTGGTATGGCTTTTATCTATCACACTAAATATGACAGTGAGATTGTTTACTATATGGCTAGAAACCTGAAGGGTGAGTATTTGTTCTTTGACTTTAGATTTAAAGAGCCTCTAGTTATACCACTAAAATGCTTAACCCGCGCACCAAAGAAGGATTTATGTGATGACAGATAAAACAGAATCATTAGAGGCTTTTAAAAGGTTAATGGATTTAATACCAACAGACAAGCATGGCTGTTATTCGTCAAAAATAGTAGATGATATGTTAAAGTTGCAATGGTTTATCCAAGACAAAAACAAGAAACAATATTCTAATTTAATGGGAAAAGATGCACCCTGTCATTCTAAAGGAGAGGTTCAGAGGTTGTTTGATGGTGGGGGTATGTGGCTTAGAATAGGTAAACGCAGTGAAGTACCTTTAACTAAAGATGTTTTACTAGATTTAATTAAAATTCTATTGGAAAAGAATAATGGATAAAGAAGATATACTAATAATAATAACGATAATGACTTGTTTTGTTATAGGGGCTGGAATTGCGGTAGTTAATGAGTTTATTTATAGGGACACATTATACCAAGCTGCTAAATCCCAGCTATCCAAACAAACCTGCGTTTACTGCGCAGAAAATAACAGCTATGCGCCAAGTTTAGATAAGTGCAACGGAGTTAAGGGAGAGGTAGAATGAGTGATATATTCGATAAAGACATAAAAGACTTAATAAAGTTGGTAACAACTGATTTTGATAATTTTTATAAGAAAACAGAAAAACAAAACAAAAGCTCTGGTAATCACAGTAAAGCAGCAAGCTCTGGTGATTACAGCACAGCAGCAAGCTCTGGTGATTACAGCAAAGCAGCAAGCTCTGGTTATAACAGCAAAGCAGCAAGCTCTGGTAATCACAG
>Ga0316207_10000906_pt1 | contig 41125 bp, 38 predicted proteins | sample 6weekpyrite_MG_FD_204943 | JGI IMG/M metagenome (GOLD analysis project Ga0316207, IMG submission 204943) | Microbial mat bacterial communities from mineral coupon in-situ incubated in ocean water Damariscotta River, Maine, United States -... | ecosystem: Environmental > Aquatic > Marine >... | reverse complement strand
AGGGGCTGGGGCAACCTTCGGTTGCCATGAGTTGAGTGATGTTGCCCGTGAGCTGGAGCGACAGTTAGTGAATCCGGAGCTGGCAAAGCAGCTGGACGTGGTTAAACAGCGTCTGGATCAGGTGCGTCATGCAATTCTGAATGTTGAGCCGGGAGCAACTACGGAGGCAGAGGTGCCTTCAATGTCAATGCCGGCCGCGGTATTGGGGCGGGTGGTGTATATCCTTGAGGACGAACATGATAGCCGTCACAGTCTTGCGCTACAGCTTGAACATTTTGGTTATGAGACGGTGCTTTTTTCTGCCCCAGAGGCGCTGTTGACTGTGGCACAAGAAACGCCCCCGTCATTGATAATTGCCGATATTATGTTGAATGAAGGCAAGCAGGCAGGGATTGATGTGGTGAGTTCTATCAATGCAGCGCTGGATGAGCCCGTTCCTACTATTTTTGTTTCATCACGAACCGATTTTGAGGCCCGACTTGAGGCAGTGCGTGCTGGTGGCTGTGCCTATTTTAATAAACCACTTTCCATTGAATCTCTGATTGACATGATGGATGAACTGACTGCAGTGGAAAGGCCGCAGCCTTTTCGTGTCCTGGTTGTGGATGATTCTGAATCACAAGCGTCTTTCTACGCCAATATCCTTATGCAGGCGGGAATGGAAACCCAGTCTGTCAATGATCCAATGCGGGTGTTGGATGTTATCAAGGAGTATACTCCCGAGCTGGTGCTGATGGATATGTATATGCCTTATTGCAGTGGTGTTGAGCTGGCTGCGGTAATCCGGCAGCAGTCAGCCTATTTGGCGTTGCCGATAGTGTTTCTGTCGGCCGAGACCGATCGTAATATCCAGCTTGAGGCAATGCGGCTTGGTGGCGACGATTTTTTGACCAAACCGATCAAATCGTCTGAGCTGATTGCCTCTGTTTCTATTCGGGCCGAACGTTATCGGCTAATCAGTTCTCGCATGTCTCAGGACAGTTTAACCGGTCTGCTCAATCATCGTCGTTTGATGGAGGATTTGCACAATGAAATGGCGCGGGCAAAGCGTCATGGTGACAAGATATCGTTTGCCATGCTCGATATAGATCATTTTAAATGGGTTAATGATAATCACGGCCATGCCGTCGGCGATCATGTGATTAAAAGCCTGGCAAGATTGATGAAACAACGGCTGCGTAGCACTGACATCATTGGCCGTTATGGTGGCGAGGAATTTGCCATCATTTTGCCACAAACATCCTCTGAAGAGGCTGTGCCGGTGATAGAGGAAATTCGCGCCCACTTTGCTGTGTTGGAACATCAGGTTGGCGAACAAAGCTTTACTGTTACTCTTAGCGGTGGTATCGCTACCTTTCCTCCCATGGCCAGCGCTGGTGAACTGCGCGAGGCCGCAGATCAGATGCTTTATCAGGCCAAACATAACGGCCGTAATCAGGTGGTTGCAGTCGACTCATCTGATTAGCCCCTGATTTCTTTGTCAATCGATCTGCTGTCTGGGCAGGCCTGCTCCTTGTTGGTGTACAATTAAGCCTCGTTTTTAAGAACAGTTTAAGGAGTGGCCTCGTGGAGCAATATCGCGGCACCACCATCCTGTCGGTACGGCGTGGTGACAAAGTGGTGATTGGTGGAGACGGTCAGGTCTCATTGGGAAATACGGTAATGAAAGGCAATGCCCGCAAGGTGCGTCGTCTTTATAACGATAAAGTTATCGCCGGCTTTGCTGGCGGCACTGCTGATGCGTTCACCTTGTTTGAAAGATTTGAGGCCCAGCTGGAAAAACATTCCGGTCATCTGGTGCGTTCCGCTGTCGAACTGGCCAAGGATTGGCGTACTGACCGCGCTCTGCGCCGACTTGAGGCGTTGTTGCTGGTGGCTGATGCCAAGGCATCGCTGATTATCACTGGTAATGGCGATGTGGTTGAGCCAGAGCATGAAGAAGATCTGATGGCCATCGGTTCCGGTGGCTCGTTTGCCCAGGCTGCCGCCTGTGCGCTGTTGGATAATACCGAGCTGGATGCCCGTTCCATTGTTGAAAAGGGCCTGGGTATCGCTTCTGATATTTGTGTCTACACCAACGGCAATCTCACTATTGAAGAATTGACCATAGAAACAGAACAGTAAGAAAGGTTTAAAAGATTATGTCAGAGATGACGCCAAGAGAGATCGTCCAGGAATTGGACAAACACATCATCGGCCAGGCTGCCGCTAAGCGTGCCGTCGCCATTGCCTTGCGTAACCGCTGGCGCCGTAGTCTGGTGGACGAGGCGCTACGTAACGAGATTACACCCAAGAACATTCTTATGATTGGCCCCACCGGGGTGGGTAAGACTGAGATCGCCCGTCGTTTGGCCAAACTGGCCAATGCCCCGTTCATAAAGGTAGAAGCGACCAAATTTACCGAGGTCGGTTACGTTGGTCGTGATGTGGAATCAATCATCCGTGACCTGGTCGATGTCTCGATCAAGATGACTCGCGAGCAGGCTAAGAAAGAAGTGCGTTTTCGCGCCGAAGAGGCTGCTGAGGATAGGGTTCTCGATATTCTGTTGCCTCCAGCCCGTGGCGATGAAGAGGCCAGCCGCGGCTCGTCCACACGTCAGGTATTCCGCAAGAAGTTGCGTGAGGGTGAGCTGGATGATCGTGAGATTGAGGTCGAGGTTGCAGCGCCAGCCGCTAATGTGGAAATTATGGGGCCACCCGGCATGGAGGACATGACCGGTCAGTTGCAGAATATCTTCCAGAATATGGGCAATGGCAAGCTGCAGACACGCAAGCTGCCGGTTAAGGAAGCCTTTAAGCTGTTGATGGATGAAGAGGCTGCCAAGCTGGTTAACGAAGAAGATATCAAGACCCAGGCGCTGCATAATGCCGAACAAAATGGCATCGTCTTTATCGACGAGCTGGACAAAATTGCCAAACGCGGTGAGACCTCCGGTACCGATGTTTCGCGTGAAGGGGTGCAGCGTGATCTGTTACCGCTGGTGGAGGGCTGCACCGTTTCGACCAAGCATGGCATGCTCAAGACTGACCATATCCTGTTTATCGCTTCTGGTGCCTTTCATATGGCCAGGCCATCTGATTTGGTGCCGGAGCTGCAAGGTCGTCTGCCGATCAGGGTCGAACTGGACGCTCTGACTACGGAGGATTTTGTCCGCATCCTTACTGAGCCTGATGCTTCGCTGACTGAGCAATATAACGCCCTGATGTCTACAGAAGGGGTAACGCTGGAATTTGCTGAGGACGGCATTGCCCGTCTGGCCGAGATCGCCTGGCAGGTCAACGAACGTACCGAGAACATCGGTGCCCGTCGTCTGCATACGGTAATGGAAAGGTTGTTGGAGCTAATCTCTTATGAGGCGCCAGATAAATCAGGTAGCGGTCTGACCATCGATGCTACCTATGTTGATTCGCAGCTGGATCAGCTGGCTCAAAACGAAGACCTGAGTCGTTACATCCTTTAAGACGGAGTTGTTAGTGATGAGCACGCCCATACCAACGGATATTCGTCTGCATCAGAAATCTCATGTTTTAGAGATCTCTTTTGACGACGGCGCCAACTTTAAACTGCCGTGTGAGTTTCTGCGCGTCCATTCGCCTTCTGCTGAGGTGCGTGGTCATGGCGTTGGCCAAGAGGTGCTGCAGGTTGGCAAGGAAGACGTCAACATCGTAGCCATCGAGCCGGTGGGTCAATATGCGATCAAGCTCTATTTTGATGATGGTCACAACACAGGGCTTTACGACTGGGGGCTGTTGTATCGTTATGGCCAGAATCAGAAGCAGATGTGGCAGGATTATCTGGCGAAGCTTGAGGCTGCCGGTCATCAACATTTGTCAGTTGATCAAGTGACGCCGCAAACTGAAGACACAGAATAATGACCGATCAACAAAAGAGTACCCATTTTGGCTTTCAGCAGGTGCCGCAGGAAGAGAAGGCCGGCAAGGTTCGCGAGGTGTTCGATTCTGTCGCCGACAAATATGATGTCATGAACGATGTCATGTCGTTTGGTGTTCACCGTCTGTGGAAGCGTTTCACCATGGAGATGACGGGACTCAAACCTGGTCAGCGAGCCCTCGATCTGGCTTCAGGTACCGGCGATTTGGCGGCCAAGCTGTCAAAATTGGTGGGCAGCAAGGGCGAGGTGGTTTCTTCTGATATCAATGGCGCCATGCTCGGTAATGGTCGTGACCGTCTGCTGGATAAAGGTGTTGTCGGCAATGTTCGTTTTGTTCAGGCCGATGCCCAGTATTTACCTTTCCCAGATAATTATTTTGATTGCATCACCATGGCCTTCGGGCTGCGTAATGTCACCGATAAAGATCTGGCGTTGCGTTCCATTTATCGTTGCCTGAAGCCGGGTGGTCGGCTGTTGGTGCTGGAGTTCTCAAAACCTGCGGTGCCTGGTCTGAAACCCATCTATGACACTTACTCGTTTAAATTGTTGCCGTTGATGGGCAAGGTGATCGCCGATGATGAGGCCAGCTATCGTTATCTGGCAGAGTCGATACGCATGCATCCGGGTCAGGAAGAGCTCAAGGCAATGATGGAAGCGGCAAGTTTCGAACGTTGTGATTTTCATAATATGAGCGGCGGCATAGTCGCCTTGCATAGAGGCTATAAATTCTGACTATGGTCCTGCCGCTGTTAGCCACCGCTGCGCTGGAAAAGGCGCTGAACCATTGTCTGCAAATGGACCCCGAAACGCTGGCCCAGGTGACTCGGCTTGAGGGTAAGGTGATTGCACTGGCGATTGCCGGCTTGGGTAAGTCAATTTATCTTGTCCCCACTGCCGATGGCCTGCGCGTGCAGAGTGTGTTTGAGGGCGAGCCGGATGTCACCATCAAGGGGGGTGTTTTCAGTTTGGCGAGGTTGGGTTTGAGTGAAAATCCCGCCAGTGTCTTCGGTGATGGCGTTGAGATGGCAGGTGATGCCCAGCTGGGGCGTAAGGTTCAGCATATTCTCGATAGTCTTGATCTCGATTGGGAGGAGCAGCTTTCTCGTCTGAGTGGTGATGTGATCGCCCATCAGGTCGGCAATACAGTACGAGACCTGTTTAGCTGGGGCAGCAAGACGGCCGAGACCATGGGGCGCGATGTGGCTGAGTATTTTCAGGAAGAGAGTCGTGATCTGGTGGTCAAATCTGAATTGGATCAATTTCTTGATCAGGTTGACACGCTGCGTTCCGATGTCGATCGTCTGACCCAGCGGGTCAAACGTCTACAGGCGCAGCTCAAACCAGGCGGGGTGGATCAGGCATGATTGGGTTTGGCCAGCTTAGGCGTTTATTGCATATTAACTGGGTACTGGTGAAGCATGGTCTGGATGATGTCATCTTTGCCACTCATCTGTTTCGGCCGTTCAGTTTTTTGCTCTACTTCTGGCCGCCGCATTGGTTTCGTCATAACCGGCTGCCGCGGGCTGAGCGTATCCGTTGTGCGCTAGAAGAACTGGGGCCGCTGTTCGTCAAGTTTGGTCAGATCCTTTCTACTCGGCGTGATCTTCTGCCGGATGACATTGCCGACGAGTTGGCTAAGCTGCAGGATAAGGTGGCGCCCTTTCCGGGAGAGCAGGCGCGGCAGCAGATCGAGCAGGCCTATGGCAAAGATATTCATGAGGTGTTCGCTGAGTTCGATGAGGCGCCGCTGGCTTCGGCATCTATTGCCCAGGTTCATGTTGCCCGCTTGCTTGACGGAACCGATGTGGTGGTCAAGGTGGTGCGGCCGGGCATTAAACGCGTCATCGAGCGCGATGTTAGTCTGCTCTATATCGTCGCCCGTTTGGCTGAGCGTTACTGGCGTGAAGGGCGTCGTCTGCGGCCGGTTGAGGTGGTGCGAGAATATGAAAAGACCATCCTCGACGAGCTGGACCTGATGCGCGAGGCAGGCAATGCCTCGCAGCTGCGACGCAATTTTCTTGATTCAGAGCAGCTCTATATCCCTGAGATCTACTGGCCCCATTGCCGCAGTAATGTGATGGTGATGGAGCGTATTTCTGGCATTCCAATCGGTGATGTGGATGAGCTGCGGCGCCAGAACGTGGATTTGCAGCAGTTGTCCGAACGTGGTGTGGAGATCTTTTTTACCCAAGTGTTCAAATACAACTTTTTTCATGCCGACATGCATCCGGGCAATATTTTTGCCTCACCGGAGGGTCAGTATCTGGCGGTTGATTTTGGCATCATGGGCACGCTTAGCCCTGAAGATCAGCGCTATCTGGCGGAGAATTTTTTGGCCTTTTTCAATCGCGATTATCATCGTGTCGCCGAGCTGCATGTGGAGTCGGAGTGGGTGCCAAGCGGTACCCGTATCGATGAGTTTGAAGCGGCTATTCGCACTGTCTGTGAGCCGATCTTCGAGCGACCACTAAAGGATATTTCCTTTGGTCATCTATTGTTACGCTTGTTTCAAACGGCGCGTCGTTTCAATATGGAAGTCCAGCCACAGTTGGTGTTGTTACAAAAGACCCTGCTTAATATTGAAGGTCTGGGACGGCAGCTCTATCCCGACCTGGATCTGTGGCAGACCGCCAAGCCCTTTCTGGAGCGGTGGATGAGCGAGCAGCTGGGGCCGCGAGCCCTGTTTAAGAACCTCAAGACCAATCTGCCTATGTGGGCCGAGATCCTGCCGCAATTGCCGGCCATGATCCATGACTTGACCAAGCAGGCACAAAAGGGCGAGCTGGAGCTGCAATGGCGCTCGGAAGAGATCGTCAAGCTACGGCGTGAAGTGCGAAGGGCTAGCCGGCGCAGCTTTGCCGTTATTGCGGCCACAGGCCTGATAGTTTCTGCCGCTGTTATCCTCGGTTTGGATGGATATGCGCCGCGAATGGTCGCTGATGCACCTTTTGTTACCTGGTTGTTAGGTGGAATAGGTTTAATAATATTAATGACTTACTGGCCATCAAGTTCTGGGCGTGACTAGTTTGTGGGCTACCTGGCAGCATTTTTGCAGTTGTAAGATAAATCATCTTTTGAGTATTGCTTTTGAGTCTTATGTGGCTGTTTGCAACATATAAGGTAAGTCTACCCAAGCCGATTCTGGTGAAGACCGAGTCGGAAGAGCCGGTGGTAATTTCAGTCAATCTTAAGGGTTGGGATTCTGAGGTGAAGCTGTTTCCAAATGCTAGGCTGGGTCGTATCAAGCCTCCCAGAGGAAGTGGTTGGTACTATCCCGTATCGCAAATGGAGATTACGGTAACCCGTGATGGCCGTCTGGGTGATGAGATGGTGCATGGCGAGGCAGCTAAGGTGATGGTTGAGCGGCTCATGGTGTTTCTGCAATTTAAAATGTGGAATTCACTGTTTGATGCCATAGACAAGTATGAGCGTTTCTATAGTGATTCAGATTCGGCGATGTCCGAGGATGAGAAGGCTAAATTAGTCGCTATTGAACCGCAGTTGGATCTGGTTGCTGATTACGAGCAGCAAAACATGCATGACTATATGAGCGAGTTTTTTAGCCGTTCCTTGTCTCAGGCCTTGTTTCATGATGCAACTCGTTCAATTGAAAATAAACGCAGTCGGCGTGCCTGCCTGGAATTGACCATGGCCTGTGAAACGGCTATGGGAATGCGGCTGGAGTCGGCCGGTCAAGCCAAGGTTAGTATGGGGGATGTGTTTAAAAATCAGTATGGTCAGCAGTATGAGGAGATTGTTGATTTGTTTTTGGCGCGGGACGCAATCAAACAGTCGGGAAATGGTTTGTTTAGGTTTATCTCTGCCGTGCAAAAGCAGGAGATAGAGCAGCAATTGACCCGTTGGCGGGCTGCTGTAGAATGCTTGGCAGATTGGCTGAACGCAATGAATAAAGGTTTGCAGGAAGCGCAATAATAATAACAGGGGTGGATGGAGAAATTGCCACGGATGGCACGTTAGGCCGCTCATTGAGCGGCCTTTTGTTTTTTTTCGGGATGAGAGATTGTCAGCGTAGCAAGGGCATTTCAACTTGTTGTTTTAGCTTGCTGCCACCAAGGGCTTCTATTAGCGCTAAAGTAAAATCTATTGCTACCCCCGGGCCGCGGCCAGTGATGATCTTGTCGTCAATGGTGACAGCCTCGCCGGTGTATGTCATGCCAGAAATTTCCATTTGATCAAGTGTGCCGGGGTAGCTGGTGGCGCGTTTGCTCTCTAGAACTCCTGCGCGGGCCAGGGTGCGTGGGGCGGCGCAGATGGCGCAGGTGTATTTGTTCTCTGTCACCATTTTCTGGATTAATGGGATAATACGCGGGTCGTCATTGAGGTGATCGGCACCGGGTAGGCCGCCAGGCAGAACCAGCATGTCATAGTCTGTTTTGAGGGCTTGATCGAGACTGGTGTCGGGCAGTAGGGTGGTGCCGCGACTGGCTTTGATTGGTGTCAGCTGTAATTCCAGTCCGGCAGTGGTGACTTTGAATTGGGCGCGGCGTAAAAGATCAATGAGGGTGACGGCTTCAAGCTCCTCGCAGCCCTGTGCCAGCGGAATTAGCACGTTTTTCATTGTGGTGTACTCCTGTAGCTAGAAGCCTAGGTCGAGCTGCTCTTGTCCGAGCAGGTCATAAATGGGATGTTGGTCGTAGCTGCGGGCCAGCGGGTTGAGCCTGTGTTCCTGGCTGTGGTTGATATCGAGCAGATGAATAATGCGCCAGTTGTTGAGCAGTAGGTAGTCGGCGATCAGGCTACGGTGGCACTGGCTAGCTTCGCGCTCGGCGCACATGATGGCTGTCGGTGTTTGTCTGGCAATGCTTGTCAGGCGGTTGATGCCGTCCTGGAATAAGCTGCTGGACATGTGGTCTGCGTAGGCTCTGAAGCCATCTGCTGCAAGCGCTTGGTGAGGTGATTGAGGTTTGCAGCGACGCTGGCCGCCAAGTTCGCGCCCTAGCCATAGGTAGGCAATGCCTTCTTCCTCCAGGCTGGCTGCAAGGCTGCTACGATTGAAAACGGAAAAATTACGGGAGCTGGGTGTGCTGCGCACGTCAACCAGTTGTTGGATACCGTAGTTGAGGAGTAAATCCAGCAGGCTGTCCAGCGACCGGTTGCTATGGCCGACGGTAAAAAGTTTTTGTGCTTGGTTGGCTGGGTTTTCAGTTTCGAGCACGTTGTCAGTTACCTGTTTCGTCGAATATGTGAAACCAAGCGCTCATTCTAAAGCCTTTTAGCTTTGTGCTTCAATCGGAGTTTTATTGTTTAAATTAGACAAAATATTGGCGTTTGTCGTCAATAAATTGGCTTTATGGTCAAATTAATGGCGTTAATGAACAAAAAAATAGGACGTTTTTGCAAACGTCCTATTGAAGGAGGGTAGGAAGAGATGACTACAGTGCCTATGGTGGGGCACTGGTATTTATTTAGCAGTTATCATGCCAGTTTTGTAATTGTTGGGGTTTTATTGGTAATTGTGCTGTGCATAGGGTGCTTTTAGTACCAGAGGGCCAGGGGGAGAGGTGTCCTGCTCGGCTAGGCGAGTGGTTGGGGTTTGATAAACAAGTTGGCTGACAGGAACGAGTTTGATGTTTTGATTATTAAGCTGTGGTATCAGTTGGGAAAGGATGGTTAGTGTGTTTTCATAGGGGTGGCCGATGCCGATGGCGCTGCCAAACTTGTTGGCCTTCTTTAGCAGTAATTCAAATTGTTTAGTAATGGCTGCAGGGCTGGGGTCGTCGTCCAAAAATACATCCCGTTGGCGTGAAGGAATTTTTGATTCACGGGCCAGCTGACTAGCCACAGTGTGGTGGGTGGTGCGGCTATCGATGAAATACAGATTTCCCTGTTGTTTGATTTCTTCCATTAGCCATTTCATGTGACCGGGGTGGCGAGTCAGCAGGCTACCCATATGGTTGTTGATGCCTGCAACATGGGGTATGGCTTTGAGGTTGCTTAGGAATGTCTGGTTGAATTGGGCTTGGCTCATGTTGAGCGTGAGGCCGCCTGGTCCCAATTTGTTGGAGCCCATTGCTTGCATGGGTAGGTGTAGCATGATCTCTCGATTAAGGTGATGGGCAGCATTGGCAAGGTTGCGGCTATGAGGTGTGTGCGGTAGAAAGGCGTATGTGATCGCCCCGGGTAATTGCAGGGCGCGCAGTCCGGCGTTGAGTTGGCCGCCCATGTCGTCGATGATGATGCTTATCTGTACAGGTTGCGAGTCGGCGGCCTGCACAGGGGTGGCAAGGCTACAGAGAAACAGCGCAGCACACCTCAGTAGCCATTGGCTAACGGCTGTGGTGTGGCTGCGCTGTTTTTGTTGTGGAGATCGCACTTTTATCTTTGTAGTATCTCTAGCCCTTTTAGCAGGTTGAGTGCCTCATAGAGTTGGTAGTCTTTTTGTGCAAGAGATAGTTCTTGTTTGTCTTTGTTGTCTGCTGCGTCATCGGTCTCGTTGTCTTTACCGTTGCCGTTATCTAGATGACCTGAAAGGTTAGCCTCCTTGATTGGTTCAAAGGGTGATGCTTCCATCGCGGTCAGCTTTACATTTTCAAGCTTGATGTCGGGGATGATCCCTTCAGCCTGAATTGAACGGCCCGAAGGGGTGTAATAACGGGCGGTGGTGAGTTTAAGGGCGGCGCCATTGGGGATGGGCAGAATGGTCTGAACTGAGCCCTTGCCAAAGGTGGTGGTGCCCATGATGACAGCGCGTTTGTGATCTTGCAGTGCGCCGGCAACAATTTCTGACGCTGAGGCTGAGCCGCCGTTAACCAGCACCACTATTGGCGCGCCTTTGACGATATCCGTCGGTGTGGCCTTGAATTTCATTTCAGAGTCGTTGACACGGCCTTCGGTGTAGACGATTAGGCCATCTTCAAGAAAGGCGTCAGATACGGCGACAGCGGCATTGAGTACGCCGCCGGGGTTATTACGCAGGTCAATGATCAAGCCCTTAAGGTTGGCTTCGTGTTCTTTCTTGAGCTCGCTGACGGCGTTGATAATGTTTTCACCGGTATTGGATTGGAATTGGCTAATGCGGACATAGCCAAAGCCTGGGTCAAGCATGCGGGATTTTACGCTGTTGACCTTGATTACGGCGCGGGTGATTGAGACCTTGAGCGGTTTGTCTTCGTTTTCACGAACAACGGTCAGCAGGATCTTGCTGCCAGGTTCGCCGCGCATAAGTTTGACCGCGTCGCCAAGTGACAGGCCTTTTACCGGGGTGTCGTCAATGCGGATGATTAGGTCGCCTGTCTGCATGCCAGCGCGTTGCGCAGGGGTGTCATCGATGGGGGAGATGACTTTGACAAAACCGTCTTCCATGCCGACTTCGATGCCGAGTCCACCGAATTTACCGCTAGTGCCAACGCGAAGTTCTTGGTAGGCCTCTGCATCAAGGTAGGTAGAGTGGGGGTCAAGACCGGTGAGCATGCCGCGGATGGCGTTTTCAAGCAGTGCGGAATCTTGTGTTGGTTCAACGTAGTCAGACTTGATTTTGCCAAAAACGTCGGTGAAGGTACGCAAGTCATCCAGAGGCAGTGGGCTTTGTTTGATGTCTTCGCGCTCTGCCAATACGCCCTGGCCAATGGTAAGCGATACTCCAAGCACGGTGCCCAGGCCGACAAGCATAATACTGCGGGTGGAAAATCTCATTAATTACTCCGTAAAAATCTCTGCTGCGATGACAACGTTCAGCGAGGATACTCTTTAATAACCTGCGCTTTCAAGGGTATGACAGCTTTATCGGCACCATGTTGCAGGATTGATAGGTTTTCCTTTATGGCGCATTTCAAAGTAAAGGCCGGTGCTGGTGTTGCCGCCGCTATTGCCTAGCGTGGCAATGCTTTCGTTGCTTGAGATTGTGTCACCGACATCCTTGTAGAGGCTTTGGTTGTGACCATATAGGCTCATGTAGCCATTGCCATGGTCGATGATTAACATCAGACCGTAGCCGCGGATCCAGTCAGCAAAAATGACTCTGCCTGATGCAATGCTGTAGACCTCTTGTCCGGCTTTGCCGCTGATGGTGATGCCCTGCCATTTTAGTTGTCCCTGATTGCGTGGTGAGCCAAAATGGTTTTTGATTTTCCCCTTGGTGGGCCATTTGAGCTTGCCTTTGAGTTTACTTAGGTTGCTGAGCCCTATTTTGCGGTCTTGTGTTTGAGTGGGCAGGTTTTGTAGCAGTTTGCTGAGGGCTTTTTCGTCTTCCAGTAGTTGTTCGAGCTGTTGTTGCTTGCTGTTGATTTCGCTACTGAGTTTGCTGAGCAGTTTTTTGCGCCCTAACTGGTGTTGTTGCAGTTTTAGGTGTTGTTGTTGCTGTTGTTTTTTCAGCTTTTCAAGTTTGTCGCTGCTTTTTTGTAGGCGCATTTCTGCATCGCCAAGTTTTTGAATGTTGAGCCGTGTTTGCTCGGCGGCGCTGATCTGGGCGTGGCTAAAATAATTGTAATAAATCATGTTGCGGCCTGCGACGGCGGGTTTGGTTTGGTTGAGTAGTAGTTTTAGTTGTTGCTGCTGGCCGGCAGTGTAGGCGCTTCGTATTTGCTGGCCTAGGTTGCGTTGTTGTTGGCCGAGTTTTTTGCGTAGCCTATTTGTGTCGCTGTCGAGCTGCTGCAGATCTTTTTGTTGTTGTTTGAGTTTGTGTTTTATTTTTTGCTGAGAGCGGCTCAGGTTGGCAATTTCTTTTTCAAGCTTGCGGAGTTGCTGCTGTTGCTGTTGCTGTTGATTTTTGTCGCTACCCAGGCCTTGCTTGATTTCACTGATGTTGCCGCGAATTTGTTGCAGGCGTTGTTGAGAAGCTGGTTCTTCAGCCTTGCTTGTGAGGGGGGGGAGTCCCAGGCTTAAAAGAAGGGCCCAGGCGGTACCTAATTGTCTGCGTGATAGGCGCAATCCACTGCTCTGTTGTCTGTTGAGTGTCCTGAGGCAGATTATGAGTTGCGCCGGTCTGGGCGGCAAGGTTTATTCGTTATCGTCTTTCAGGTGCATCAAGGTGTGGCCGCTCATGTTGCCAGGTGCTTCCAGGCCCATCAGGTAGAGCATGGTTGGAGCGACATCTGCCAGGCTGCCTTGGCTTTCGTCTGGTGCGGCGTCACGGCCAACATAGATAAAAGGTACGACATTGCTGGTGTGAGCAGTATGAGGTTGGCCGGTATTCGGGTTTTGCATGCGCTCGGCATTGCCGTGGTCGGCAGTGATTAGTGCTTCGCCGCCAACTTCCTTAAGTGCGCCTACTATCTGTTCGAGGCAGTTGTCGATGGTCTCGATTGCCTTGACGGCGGCATCGAAATTGCCGGTGTGTCCAACCATGTCTGGATTAGCGAAGTTGCATATGATGGCGTCGTATTTGCCGCTGCGAATTGCCTGGCACAGCTTGTCGGTAACCTCGGCTGCGCTCATCTCTGGCTGCAGATCATAGGTTGCAACGTCGGGTGAGTTGACCAGAATGCGTTCTTCGCCGGGAAAGGCTTTTTCTTCGCCGCCATTGAAAAAGAAGGTGACGTGGGCATACTTCTCGGTTTCGGCGATGCGCAGTTGATGCATGCCGATATTGGAGATGTATTCGCCAAAGCTGTTGGTAATGCTTTCGGATGGGAAGGCAACCGGGATGTGAAAGTCCTTGTTGTATTCGGTCAGGCTGACGAAACTGCCAAGTTTGGGAATGACGCTACGCTCAAAGCCGTCAAAACCTTCTTCAATGAAGGGGCGGGTGATCTGGCGGGCACGATCAGAGCGGTAATTCATGAATACAATGACATCACCATCTTCGATGCTGACGGCAGTCTCTCCTTCAGGGCTGATGGCGGTGGCTTTGACGAACTCATCTGTTTCGTCACGTACGTAGGCCATTTCCAGGCCTTCGATAGCTGTGTTTGCCTTGAAATCAGCTGTGCCTTGAGTGATCAGGTCGTAGGCAGCCTGGATTCGGGGCCAGCGATGATCTCTGTCCATGGCGTAATAGCGGCCGATGATTGATGCGATGCGGCCGCTGCCTAACTGTTTGAATTCATTTTCCATCGCCTCAATAGAGGCGGCGGCGCTTTTGGGGGCGGTGTCACGACCATCAAGGAATGCGTGCAGGTAGACATCTTTGGCGCCGCGTTCAACAGCCAGCTTTGCAAATGCCTGGATGTGTTCTTCGTGGCTATGCACACCGCCCGGTGACAGCAGACCTATGATGTGAACGGCTTTGCCGGTTTCGATGGCGCTGTCAACCGCTTGGGTCAGGGTGTTGTTGGTGAAGAACGAGCCAGTTTTAATGGCGCGGCTGATACGGGTGAATTCCTGGTAAACCACTCGGCCTGAGCCAAGATTGAGGTGGCCAACCTCGGAATTTCCCATCTGTGATGCCGGTAGGCCAACCTCTGGTCCGGAACAGCGCAAAAATGTGCGGGGATTGTTAGCCCACAGCTGATCCCAAAAAGGGGTCCTGGCGTGATAAATAGCGTTATGTTCGGTTTCTTCACTATAGCCCCAGCCATCAAGGATGAGCAGGGTCATTGGTTTTGCTAATTCCGGCATGGTTTCTCTAATTACGGTTCAGGAGCTTGTAAAATTGGGTTCTGGTTGGGTTCGGTCTAAATTGGTAATTTTCGGTTGCAGGTATTATGACATTAAGTGTAATTTCATGATAGGCAAGAGGATGAAAGACATATAATTGCTTACGTATTTAGAGTTTAATTGTATAATGTTTTTTTACAAACAAAAACCGTATAATTCAAAAGGGGTAGGCACCTTTTGAATTGTTAAGGTTTGCGTGGGCAATCTAAGTGGGGAATAAAAAATGCTGCCGTTAGAGAGCGAAGATTTGTTAGATAAGGATGAAGATATTGATTTAGCGGCGCGCTCGCTAAAGGCGATGTCGCATCCGATACGTTTGAAGATTCTGTGTACGCTGAGTGATGGTGAAGTCAGCGTACAGGAGATTGTTGATAATGTGGGTACGTCTCAGAGTAATATTTCGCAGCATTTAGCGATTTTGCGTGACAAGGGTATTCTGGCATCGCGTAAGGATGCGAATCGTGTATATTACCGCGTCGGTGATCATAGGACTTTGCGTCTGATCAGCATGATGAAAGACTTGTTTTGCGAAGCTGAATAATGTCGCCCGGGTGGCGGCGATCTCCAAAGAATAATTGAAGTAAGGTGGAATCAATGCCATGGGGCAGTATCTAGAATTTGCGGGTAATCACCCGTTGCTGATGGCTGCGCTTGTTGCCGTCGTTATCATGTTGGTAATGAATGAGTTCAAGCGCAAGCTGTTAGGTTTTAATGAAGTTAGTATCAATGATGCTGTGCGTCTGATTAATCAGAATGACGCATTGGCCTTGGATGTGCGCGAAGACAAAGAGTTTCGTGATGGTCACATTCTCAATGCAGTCAATATTCCATTGGGGTTGCTGGAGGGCCGTTTGAACGAAATTGAGCAGCATAAGGAATCCCCCGTTATTATTTATTGTCGCAGTGGGCAACGTGCGGCTAAAGCGGGAGCAGTGTTGAAACGCCAGGGATTTACATCAATACACAAACTTAATGGGGGCATGATGGCGTGGGTGGATGCCAATATGCCGGTTAATCGCAAGAAATAATAATTACAGTTACGGGATCTAGAAAATCATGGCAGAAGCACAAGAGCAGGCTCAGGGGCAGTTTTCTATTCAGAAGGTTTACGTTAAGGATGTTTCATTTGAAACACCAAATTCGCCGGCAATCTTTTCAGAAAGTAAATGGGAACCTGAGGTCAGTGTGCAGCTGAATAGTGGCGCGGTGCAATTGGAAAATGATATGCATGAAGTGGTGTTGTCGGTAACGATAACAGCCAAGGCTGGTGATAAGACTGCCTATCTGGTTGAAGTGCAACAGGCCGGTATTTTTCAGGTAAAAGGTTTTGAAGAAGGTCAGTTGGGGCATCTGTTGGGTGCATTCTGTCCAAACATTCTCTTTCCATATGTGCGTCAGGTGGTTTCTGATATGGTGTCGCGTGGTGGTTTTCCGCAGATGTTGTTGCAGCCGGTCAATTTTGATGCCTTGTATGCGCAACGTATGCAGCAAAATCAGGATCAGCAAGAAGCAACCCATTAAGCCAATAGCGTCTGTTTTTCGATGACGGCTACCCGACAAGTTTCTAGCACTGTCTTTGGTGCGGGTGCCTGGGGCACTGCTCTAGCAACTTTGTTGGCAGAAAATGGCCAGCCGGCTTGTTTGTGGGGGCGTAATGCCAGCTATCTGCAAGAGATGGCTGATAGCCGCATCAATAGTTATTATCTTCCCGGTGTGGTCTTGTCTCAGACTTTACGTTTTGAGGCTGACCTTGCGGCGGCTGTGGCAGGTGCACAGGATCTGTTGCTGGTGGTACCGAGTCACGCCTTTCGGCAAATGCTTGAAGCTATAAAACCGAATGTTTCAGAATCAACTCGTTTGATCTGGGCCAGTAAGGGGTTTGAACCGGGTACCGGCCGTTTGTTGCATCAGGTTGCCGAAGATGTGCTTGGTGTAACTCGTCCCATGGCTGTTATCACGGGGCCGACATTTGCGTTAGAGGTAGCCAAGGGCTTGCCGACAGCGCTGACTGTTGCTTCCTCGAATCAGGCCTTTGCTGCAGAGATAGCCGCTCGCCTTCATAACGATACCTTTCGCGCCTACACCTCGGTGGATGTGCCAGGTGCTGAGGTTGGTGGTGCAGTAAAAAATGTTCTTGCCATTGCTGCGGGAGTCTCCGACGGCCTGGGCTTCGGCGCCAATGCTCGAGCTGCTTTGATTACCCGTGGTCTGACGGAAGTGATGCGCCTGGGTGAGGCGCTTGGTGGCCACAAAGAAACGTTGATGGGCTTGGCTGGGCTGGGTGATCTGCTGTTGACCTGTACCGATGATCAATCACGAAATCGTCGTTTTGGTTTGGCGCTGGGGCGAGGTCAGTCAATCGCCGAGGCGCGTGCATCAATCAACCAGGTGGTTGAAGGGATAGATGCTGCACGCGAAGCACATGGGCTTGCCGAGTCGCTAGGCATTGAAATGCCGATCATTGAACAGGTTTATCAGGTATTGTTTAATCAGTGCTCGCCACGTGAGGCTGTACACCACCTTTTGACTCGTCAGCAAAAGGCCGAGTCGCTCTGATTGTTTTCTAGTCAGCATTTTTTACTATGAATGATGGTAAGAAGCCGAGTTAAGCTTGACTTGAATCCTTAAGCTCCTAACAATGGTTTTAATGAAAGCCATGATTCTTGCAGCTGGACGCGGCGAACGCATGCGTCCTCTTACCGATCACACTCCCAAGCCCTTGCTCGAAGTTGCTGGACGGCGGCTTATCGAATATCACATTGATAATCTTGTTGCAGCTGGCATTACTGAGCTGGTGATCAATCACGCCCATCTGGGCAAGCAGATTGAAACGGCGTTGGGTGATGGTTCGGTTTATGGTGCCTCTATTCAATATTCGCCGGAGCATGAAGCGCTGGAAACCGGTGGCGGAATTTTTAATGCATTGCCGTTGCTTGGTAATGATGCCTTTGTGGTGGTCAATGGCGATGTCTGGACCGATTATTCGTTTCAGAAATTACCGAGCTCAATTGCAGGGCTGGCACATCTGGTGTTGGTGGATAATCCCGAGCACAATCCTCAAGGTGATTTTAGCTTGCAGGGTAATCAGGTGATGCTGGCTAGTGAACCGAAGTTTACGTTTAGCGGTATCAGTATCCTCCGGCCGGAATTATTTGTTGAATGTCAGTCTGGGGCTTTTCCACTGGCACCCTTGTTGCGTCAGTCTATGCAGATGGGCAGGGTCACAGGTGAGTATCATCGTGGCCAGTGGTGCGATGTGGGCACGCCTGAACGTTTGCAGCAGTTAGATCAAAAATTACGTGTGCATCAACAGCAATGTGGCTTGTGAAATATGGGTGAGGAAATCGGCTCTAGCAATTTTAGGAAAAAAGATTTTCAGCGTTTTTTGTCCAATCTAAATCATGAAACAGGACTGCTTGGCGATTGGTTTGAGCAGGGAGTGTTTAGCGACACGGGCAAGGTCGGCGGTTTTGAGCTGGAGGCCTGGTTAGTTAATTCTGATAGCCAACCTAGTCCGATAAACGAAACCTTTCTTAGGCTTGCAGAGGCTGATGGCTTGCCTGTTGTGGCTGAGTTGTCTCGTTTTAATGTTGAAATTAATAGTGAGCCACGTGATCTGCATGGCAATGTGTTGAGTCAAATGTATGCTGAGCTGGAAAATACTTGGCGACACTGCTGCGGACTGGCGCAACAGTTGGATGCCTCGTTGATGATGACGGGGATATTGCCAACGGTAATGGATTCGGAATTAATTCTTGCCAATATGTCGAATGTGAAACGCTTTCGTGCCCTGAATGAGCAGGTGTTACGGCTGCGAGATGGTCGCCCCATGGAAATTGATATCCAGGGCTCTGAAATGTTGCGAGTGAGTCATGGTGATGTGATGCTTGAGTCGGCAGCGACATCGTTTCAATTGCATTTTCAGGTTGGGGTTAGTCAATCTGCAGGTTATTACAATGCAGCGCATATTTTGTCAGCACCAATGGTGGCTGTTTGCGCCAATTCTCCCTATCTGTTTGGTCGTGATCTGTGGGATGAGACGCGTATCCCGTTGTTTGAGCAGGCTGTTGCGATGGCGGATGTTTATGGTCGCGATGGCGCTCAGGCGGGCCGGGTGACCTTTGGTGCTGGCTACATTGAGTCTTCAATCTATGAATGTTTTCAGCGCAATCTTGATTGCTATCCAATTTTATTGCCGGCACTGAGTGATACGCCAGTGGAGGAATTGGTGCACCTCCGTTTGCACAATGGCACTATTTGGCGTTGGAATAGGCCGTTGATTGGTTTTGATAGTAGTGGCCAGCCGCATCTGCGAATCGAACATCGTGTTGTGCCTGCTGGGCCAACAGTGATTGATAGTATTGCCAATGCCTCACTTTTTTATGGTGCGCTTGAGAGTATGGCAAATGCTGAAAAGGCGCCTGAGAGCCTTTTGGGATTCGAACAGGCAAGAGCAAACTTCTACGCAGCAGCAAAACATGGTTTGCGTGCGGAAGTAGTTTGGTTGGATGGAAAAAAGATATCGATTTTAAGCTTGTTGCAACAACAGATATTACCGTTGGCGCGGCAAGGTCTGGAAAAGCTGGGGATCAATGGCGATGATGCAGAATTATTTCTGGGTGTGATTGAAGGCAGGCTTAAAAACCGCTGTAACGGTGCGGTGTGGCAGCGTGATTATGTTGCTAAGCATAGTGCTGGCATGGTGCAGTTGACGCAGGCCTATCATGAGCGTCAGCAACAGGGGCAGCCGGTGCATGAGTGGTCTTTGTAAAGGGCGGCTCTATTAATTCATGAACACGCATCTTGAGCCCCAAATTCGTCACAGTGGCGTTACAAATCTTGGTAATAGGCCCGATATTACCTTCGATTTATGCCTTGCTGTGACGAATTTGGATGCCCAATCTGCTGTGCCCAGAATTAATAGAGATGCCCTAAGGAAAAGCTATGTTAAGAGTTGTTGAAAATTTGCCGGATGGCTTTGTCGATGCACAACCGGAACAACTGGATGAGTTGCTCGGTGGACCAACCCTGATTCATTTGTCTGGGCGGCAACAACCGGCTTTGTTTGTTTCGTTGCTGCTGCATGGTAATGAACCGACCGGTCTGTTTGCTCTGCAGGCCTTGTTGAAAAAGTATGCTGGGCGTGAACTCCCGCGTGCGCTGTCAATTTTTGTCGGCAATGTGAGTGCTGCACGTCACAAGCTTCGGCGTCTTGATCAGCAGCCAGATTACAATCGTGTCTGGGGTGGTGGTGAAACTGCTGAGCACCGCATGATGGCTCTGGTTGTAGCATCTATGCGCGAGCGTGGTATTTTTGCCAGTATTGATATTCATAATAATACCGGCATCAATCCGCATTACGCCTGCGTAAATAAATTGGAAACAGCTTTTCTGCAGTTGGCCTTGTTGTTTAGTCGTACAGTTGTTTATTTCACCAAGCCTGACGGGGTGCAAAGCAATGTGTTTTCAGAATTGTGTCCGGCGGTGACGCTGGAGTGTGGTCAGCCTGGTCAGAAATATGGTGTTGAGCATGCCGTTGATTATCTGAATGCCTGTCTTAATTTGCATGAGATTCCTCAGCACCATGTGGCGCCACAAGACATCAGTGTCTTTCATACGGTTTCGATTGTTAAGATCCCTGAAGGTGTCAGTTTTGGCTTTGGTTCGAGTGATGTGCAGTTACAGTTTGTTGACGATATTGATCATTTTAATTTCAGCGAGATGCCGGCCGGAACCCATTTTGGCTGGCGGCATGACGAGCTTTCCCGGTTGGAGTGTCGGGACGAAAATGGTAACGATGTCAGTGAACGATATTTTTGCTATCAGAATGGCAATATCGAATTAGCGATGGCGGTAATGCCATCCATGCTGACCCGTGATGAACAGGTGATTCGCCAGGATTGCTTTTGTTATTTGATGGAGCAGATGGAGTTGCCGCAGGAAGCGCGGACATAAAAAAGCGCGCCGGCAGGCGCGCAAATTCCTTTGATCATAAAGGGGGTGGCAGTTGTTAGCCGGGGTTCGGCTTAATCATTGAATAGAGGCTGTCTTTGAGCTTGATACGTTGTTTTTTGAGAAAGTCGACATATTCATCGGTGACAGGACGGCTCTGGGCTTCAATACCGTAAATCTTCTTGTCGGTTTCGTCGTAACGAGATAGCAGTGTTGCAAACTTTGGGTCGCTTTTTTTCATTGTCGCGATGGTTCTTGAAAGGTCTGGAAATTCTTCCAGGATGTGATGACGTACTCCATACATAGGTCTTACCTCCTAATGAGTTGAGTGAATCATCGCCATCAAGCTGTAAAGTGCGCTTAGTCACACTTAAGTATTAGAGCACTTTTGAGCGAGGCGAATTCTGAGGTTCTCATGAATTTTTAATCAAAGTCAAACGCTGTCTGGGGTTGGAATGATTGGCTAATCGATTGAAAATACTAGTTAATTTCTCTCTGCATAGAATTTGCCAGAGTGTCGAAGTGATTGTATTTTAGGGGGTTTTTTGAGGCTTAATTTATTTGAGATTTAATTGCGCTGATAGCTTCGCAGCGCAGCAGTTGCAGCTTGTCGGCCAGTTGTTTGCCTTTCAGGCCATCTTGAGCCAGTGTGGCGGCATCGACGCTGAGGGCGGCGAGGCGGGCGCTGCGAAATAGTTCGGCCTGGGGGTAATTCTTGTCTTCAAAGCCGAGCCGGCCACGCGAGTCGGCAATGCAGGTCAACAGAAACTCTTCAAATCGTTCTGGTCGACGAAAGGCGTCCAATGCCTGCAGTGTCTCGAGCAGAGTTTTTGGGCGCAGTTCAGCGGCACGGTGGCAGTGAGTGTGATACTGCGCTGCCAGCAGGGCCAGGTCGCGATAATCATTGGGTACCCGCAGTCGTTGGCACAGCTGCCGCACCAGTGGCAGTGAGCGTGCTTCATGACCGATGTGACGCGGCCATTCTTCTTTGGGAGTCGTTGCCTTGCCCAAGTCGTGCAGCAGTGCAGCAAAGCGCACTCGTGGTTCTAGGCTGAGCAGGCAGGCCTGGTCGAGCACCATTAGACTGTGGATGCCGGTGTCGATTTCAGGGTGGTGGATTTCAGTCTGAGGTACCCCGAACAGGGCGTCAATCTCGGGGAAGATGCGAACCAGCGCTCCGCAATCACGTAAAGCTTCAAAAAAGGCGCGTGGTTGCTGTTCAGCTAGGGCGCGTTGGCTTTCTTGCCAGACTCGCTCCGGCACTAGGGCATCGACCTCACCATTGTCGACCATTTTTCGCATCAGGCTGAGTGTTTCGTCGGCGATGCTGAATCCTAGTGGCGCAAAGCGAGCGTAGAAACGGGCAATGCGAAGGATACGTACCGGGTCTTCGCAGAAGGCTGGTGAAACATGACGCAGAGTCTTTTTTTCAAGGTCTTGCTGACCATTGAATGGGTCGATGATTTTGCCATCTTTGGCCATGGCGATGGCGTTGATAGTCAGGTCGCGCCGGACCAGGTCCTGTTCGAGAGTAACGTCCGGCGCGGCATGGAAATCGAAGCCGGTGTAGCCGGGTCCGGTCTTGCGTTCGGTGCGGGCCAGGGCGTATTCCTCATGCGTCTGCGGATGAAGGAAGACCGGGAAGTCTTTGCCTACCTGATGATAGCCCTGTTGGCGCATTTCGTCAGGTTTGGCGCCGACTACCACCCAGTCATGATCCTTTACTGGCAGACCGAGCAGCTTGTCTCTTACTGCGCCACCGACCTGATATATTTGCACCGGTTTTTCGCTGGGTTAAGCCGGCTGATTTTTGTCGCGCGCCGCTTTCTGGCGAATGTCATCGTAGCGCCCGCGGATGCCGGCGGCACCAATATATTTGGGTACAACGATTTCAATGCTTATCGGAGTCACGCCAAACTGGCTTGGGAAGGCGCCAGTGCATACGGCTGGTGTTTGCAGGCTGAGGTAGTTGTCATAGCTGAAGGGCTTGAATGGCATCATGCCCATAATGCGCCCCATCATTGCCGACATGCCATCACCGAGCGGGATAATGGTCCGTTTCAGGCCGGTGAGTTGATTGGTGTAATCGGCCAGTTCTTTCAGGCTATAGCTCTTGGGGCCGCACAGCTCGTAACTTTGGCCAAATGTGGTTCTGTCGTTGAGTGCTTTAACCATGACTTCGGCAACGTTACTGACATAGATCGGTGCCATGCGGCTGTCAGGACAGGTCAGTGGCAGCACAGGCAGGTTGAGCAGCAGTTCGGAAAATTTATTGAAGAAGCTGTCGTCTTCACCAAAGATCACCGATGGACGGAAGCTGGTTACGTCCAGACCTTCGGCGGCCAGGGCCAATGCTTCGCCTTCACCCTTGCTGCGCAGGTATTCGCTGCTGCCCTTGTCGGCATCGGCGTTGAGTGCGCTCATCTGTAACAGGCGGGTCACACCAGCATTTTTGCAGGCGTTGATGACTTTTTCGACCAACTCAATGTGCACCTGTTTGAACTCGCCGCGCTTGTTTTCATTGAGGATGGCTGTCAGATTGATGACTGCGTGGCAGCCAATAAACAGGGCATTCAGGGTCTCCTCGTCGTGGATGTCGGCGTCGATGACGTCAACCTTGGGTAGCACCTGCAGAGAACGATGACGTTCACGGTTTCTTGAAGGGGCAATGACGTAATAGCCGGCCCGTGTCAGTTGAGATATCAGTTGATGGCCTACAAAGCCAGTGCCGCCCAGAACACAGATAGTTTTTGCTGTCATGCCTAACCCTTAGTTCAAATTCTTAGAAGTGGCGCAAATTTTCCGTGTATGCCCCTCTCAGGTCAAGTTTTTGGGTAGGATAGTTAGTATAAAAGTTCAAAAGGAGTTGAAAATGCCGTTTGTTTCGCTGAATCCAGCCACTAATGAGCTGGTTAAAGAGTATCCATACTGGGATGAGTCTCAGCTTGAAAAGGCTTTGAGCGAGGTGTCGGTTGCGACACCGATGTGGGCGAACACCCCGTTGAGTGAACGTTGCGAGCATGTGCGTCGCTTGGGGCTGTTGCTGTTACGGCGCCGTGATCAATTGGCTGGGTTGATTTCGCTGGAGATGGGCAAGCTGATTGGCGAGGCTCGTGCCGAGGTGGAGAAGTGCGCCACGGTGTGTGGTTACTATGCGGATAACGGCCCTGCTTTTCTTGCTGATGAGGTGATTGAGTCTGATGCCGGTAGAAGCTTTGTCGCCCACCAACCGCTGGGCACGGTGCTGGCTGTTATGCCATGGAATTTTCCAATTTGGCAGGTGTTTCGCTTTCTGGTGCCGGCCCTGGTGGCGGGTAATACCGGGGTGCTTAAACATGCTTCTAATGTGCCGCAGTGTGCACTGGCGATTGAGGCAGTGGTGCGTGATGCCGGGTTGCCAAATGGAGTGTTTCGTAGCCTGATGGTTTCATCGGCCCAGGTGGCTGGGCTGATTGAGGATAAGCGTGTTCATGCGCTGACGCTGACGGGGTCAGAGTCAGCGGGGCGTCAGGTGGCTGCGACAGCCGGAGCTAACCTGAAAAAGACGGTGCTTGAGCTGGGTGGTTCAGATCCTTTCATTGTGCTTGAAGATGCAGATCTCGATTGGGCGGTACAGCAAGGTGTAGCATCGAGATTTTTGAATGCCGGTCAGAGTTGTGTTGCCGCCAAGCGTTTTATTGTGTTGGAAAGTGTGGCGGATGAGTTTGTTGCCAAGTTCAGGGTGGCTGTTGAGGCGCTTAAACCAGGTGATCCAGTTGATGTCGATACCACTTTGGCGCCTATGGCTCGAATAGATTTGCGTGACGAGCTGCACCAACAGGTGCAGGCCAGTGTTGCAAAGGGGGCGGTTGCTGTCACTGGCTGTGCCCCGTATGAGGGTGTTGGAGCCTATTATCAGGCCTCAATTCTGGATGGGGTCAAGCCGGGAATGTCGGCTTGGGATGAGGAGTTTTTTGGCCCGGTGGCGATTGTGATTCGTGCCAAGGATGAGGCTGAGGCTATCAAAATTGCTAACGGTTCTGATTTTGGTTTAGCAGGTAGTGTCTGGACGCAAGATTCGGAGCGCGGTGAGCGTGTTGCCCGTCAGGTGCAGTCCGGTGCGGTATTTGTGAATGGCATGGTTAAGAGTGATCCGCGTTTGCCGTTTGGTGGTGTTAAAAATTCTGGTTATGGCCGTGAGTTGTGTCATCACGGTATGCTGGAGTTTGTGAATCAGAAGGCGATTTGGCTTAAATAATCTGCTCTTAGGTTGTGGGTGTCTGGAAATAAAAAGGCCGCGCATCATGTGATGAGCGGCCTTTTTGGCGAGCTTGGCTTGGTTAAGGCAAGCTTGGTGCGGTCCCAAAGTTGACCGGTTCCCATGTGCCTGGTGATGCAGGCATGCTTGCCGAGATGTCGGTTTCAAAGCCAATAGCCGATGTGGTCCGGTTTTCAATTACCTGATGGGTAAGGGCTGTTGTGTCAGACATGATGGATTCTTGTGCTAACCAGGTGCTAACGATTTCGTCGCCATCAGCCCATGTGACGTTTGTACCGCCTACGGTCAAGTTGTTTGCTGTTGACAGGGGGGTGCCTTCAACAAAATAGCCGTTTGAGGGGAAGGGTTCGGTCTCGATGTTGCCAGTTATCCCCATGCGGCGTTTCTGTTCAAAATACTGTTGTTTGCTGGCTGGGTCGATGGCCTCGCCAATATCAACTCGTTGTGTGATATCCATGATGCTGCCAATGGTGACGTCACTGTCGGGGTTCATGTTGGATGCGGTGGCAAACGCCGTGTAGCCAGTGAAATCAAAGGTGTCGGCGTAGCCATTTGCTGCATCGCTAATGGTCTGGGAAAGCTTGATTGTGTACATGTCTTCAGGTGCGGTTGGAGGGATGGTGACACCGAAGTCGGCCATTGCTGGGTTGCTGAATCTCATCATGGCACGCTGTAATTCAGCGCTGCTTTCAAAGCCAGTGGCGGCCTCACGGATAACCTGCATTGAGGCGACGCCTTGGCTTATCCCATCACCTTGAAAGGCGAAAGGAATAAATGTCTCTGCGGCGAAGTTTAGATCTGTTGTTGCGCCAGTCGCGGTAGGATCGGTAACTACAAAACGGATGTAGGTGTAATCTGCGGTTTTGACCTCTTCGATCAGAAAGCCATCGTCCTGAACCTGCGTGGTGCAGGTGATGCCAGCGGCGCTACAGGAAGCCGTTGTGTCGATTGTGCCGCTTGTGGCGCTCCAGCCATTGTAGTTAACCGGGGGGCCGGCAAATACATTGCCCGCCATGCAAAGCAAGGGTAAACCGAGAAAATATTTGAAACTGCCTAATTGTTTCATGTTCATGCCTCTTTAAGATTGGCGGTTACTAGCGACCCAGTACAAGAAATCTTAAGTTATTTTTAATGTTTTTGAATTGTATAACATGATTTGCTTGCGCGTCCACAATACTTTCTTTATTTAATCAATAGTTTAGTATTTCACTAGGTATGAAGATAAGGTTTTTGTGAAGTGGTTTTGCCAGTCTGTTTGCAAAGTTTGCCGGGCAAGGGAATGAATAAACGAGCTGTGTAGTTTCAGTGTTTGCCCTTTGGTTCCTGGCCTAGTATCTTCCCATTAATGGACAAGCCTATGATTTTCTTGGGATCTGCGTCGCCGCGTCGAGCTGAATTATTGTCTCAGATTGGGGTGACATACAAGGTTGTGGAGGCTGATATTGATGAAACTCCCAATCCCTGTGAGTCGGCGGAACTTTATGTGCTGCGCATGGCCTTGGAGAAGGCTGAAGCAGTGCTGGCTCAATCTAAAGGAGGGGGTTTAATTTTGCCGGTGTTGGCGGCTGACACTTCAGTTGTGGTTGATGGTGAAATATTAGGCAAACCCCGAGATCAGACCGAGGCGATGGCAATGTTGGCTCGCTTGTCTGGACGAACTCATTTGGTTTTGACGGCGGTGGCTCTTGTTGGGGCTGCTGTCGAAGAGGGAAGAGCTTGTCGATTGAGTGTGAATAAAGTGAAATTTAGGGCAATCAGCGAGGCTGAACGTTTAGCTTATTGGCAAACAGGTGAGTCGCGAGACAAGGCGGGTGCTTACGCAATACAGGGGCTCGCGGCGGTGTTTATCGAGCATCTGGAAGGTAGCTTTTCTGGTGTCATGGGGTTGCCCTTGTTTGAAACGAGCGATTTGTTGGCTGAATTTGGAATTAATGTGTGTGATAACTGGGCCGAGTGAGCTCGAGCGGATAATTAGACGATGTCAGTAGAAATCTTGATGAATGTGACGCCGCATGAGACCCGCGTGGCCGTGGTCGAAAATGGGGTCTTGCAAGAGGTGGTGGTAGAGCGCGAACGACGCCGTGGCCTGGTTGGTAACATATATAAAGGTAAGGTGTCGCGGGTGTTGCCCGGCATACAGGCGGCTTTTGTTGATGTTGGTCTGGAGCGTGCTGCTTTTTTACAGGCATCCGATATTGCTCAGAGTCAGTCTGAAGAGAGTCAAGCTGACAATATTGCTCAGTTATTGCACGATGGTCAGGAGTTGTTGGTGCAAGTGGTTAAAGATCCGCTTGGCACTAAAGGTGCGCGCCTGACTACCCATATCACCATGCCTTCACGGTTTTTGGTATTTACACCTAATGTTTTTCATGCCGGAATATCGCTCAAGATTGAGGATGATTTGGAGCGACAACGGCTCAGGGATGTGATGTCGGTGCTGATGCAGGGCGCAGCAGGTGGTTATATCGCCCGGACCGCAGCAGAGGGGGCATCGATTGAGGCGCTCAAGGCGGACACAGATTTTTTGAATAAACTTTGGGCGTCGATTCAGGAGCGCCGACTTGCAGCCAAGGCCGGTGGTCTGGTGCATGAAGATGTGCCGCTGGTGATGCGAATTTTACGTGATGTGGTTGATGGCGAAGTGGAAAAACTGCGCATTGATTCACGTCGGGCAACCCGACGGGTAAGCCAGTTTGCTGAACAGTTTATGCCTGAGTTGGCGTCCAGGATTGAGCATTATCCTGGTGAGCGGCCTATCTTTGATCTCTATGGTGTTGAGGATGAAATTCAAAAGGCGCTGGATAAAAAGGTGCAGCTCAAATCGGGCGGTTATCTGATTATCGACCAAACCGAAGCGATGACTACGGTGGATGTCAATACCGGCGCCTTTGTCGGGCATCGCAATCTTGAAGAGACGATCTTCAAAACCAATCTGGAAGCGACTCAGGCAATAGCACGTCAGTTGAGGCTGCGAAATCTCGGCGGCATCATCATCATTGATTTTATTGATATGGATGGCGAGGAGCACAAGCGTAAGGTGCTGCGTTCGCTGGAGCGTAATCTTGAGCGTGATCGTGCTAAGAGCCATATCACCGAGGTTTCTGCTTTGGGTTTGGTAGAGATGACGCGCAAACGTACTCGTGAATCATTGGAGCGAGTGCTGTGTCAGTCCTGTCCAACCTGTAATGGTCGTGGCACTTTGAAAACACCTGAGACGGTTTGCTTTGAAATCTTTCGAGAAATTTTGCGTGAGGCACGTCAGTTTGATGCTCAGCAATATCTGGTGTTGGCATCGCAGGAGGTAGTGGACATCTTGCTTGATGAGGAGTCTACCAGTATTGCCGAGTTAGAAGAGTTTATCGGCAAGCCCATTAAGATGCAGGTGGAAAACCTTTATACCCAGGAACAGTTTGATGTGGTGATGATGTGATCCGCGGCTTGGTTCTAGGTTTTCGGAATCTCTATTATTAACCACTAGTGAAACGCACTTTAAAAATTGTCCGCATCCTGTCCAGGCACACCTGGTGGTGGACGTTTGCATTTGTGGTCTTGCTGGCACTTGCCTTGAGTGCTGCGCGTCTGTTGTTACCCCAGTTGGAACGCTACAAGGGTGACCTTGAGTTGGAAATCAGTCAGCTTATTGGTCAGCCAGTTTCGGTTGCCGAAGTTGATGTTGGTTGGCATGGCTACGGCCCACGCCTGTTCCTGCATGATGTGCAGCTACATGATCGTTCGGGTGACCAGTTGTTGTTTGGTTTTGACTTGGCTCATGTCGATGTCTCGCTGCCGTTAACGCTTTATCGCTGGCAGGTGGCCTTGCGTGATCTGACCTTTAAGGGGATTGAACTATCGTTGCTGCGGCAGCCCGATGGTCGTGTTTCAGTTGTCGGTTTGGAATTGCCGCAGGAGGCAGCTGGGCAGGCTGGGCAAAATGATAATGTCGTATTGTCATGGTTGTTTAGTCAGGCATATCTTGCCATAGAAGATAGCACTATTCATTGGCGTGATTTAATGCGGGGTGATCATGGTTTCACTATGCATGATGTCAGTCTCAAACTGCGTAATGAAGGTGATCAGCACTTCTTGAGTGGCCAGGTTCATCTGCCGTCAGATTTGGGGGGTGGCGTTAAGGTGATGGCAGAGGCGCAAGGGGCGGTTGAACATTTTGCCGATTGGCCTGTTGATTTTTATGCCGAGGGGCGTGGGCTGGAGCTTGTGCAGTGGCTTGCAGGTCGCCCTAGTCTTGGTCTGCGTGTGCTCAATGGTAGTGCTGAGATAGAGTTGTGGGGGCGATGGCAACAAAATCATCTGGACAACATTAAGGGGCATGTCTTTGTCCGGGATGTTTATCTTACTTCGGATGTTGTTGTTGAGTCAGAACCGCAGGTGCAAGTGCTTAGCTCAGCCTTTGCTGAATTTGTCTGGCAGGATGGTGTTGCTGGCTGGCAGCTTGATATTGATCGTCTTCGCCTGGTTAAAAATGATGTTGCCTGGCAGCCCACCAGAATTCGTGTGCGCCAGCAATCCAGTGAGACAGACACTGGGCTTGAGGTGGTTTCCAGCTTTGCTCGTCTTGATGATGTGGCTGCGCTGTTGTCGCTAAGTAGTCGATTAACTGATGAGCAAAGGCAAATGTTACTGATGACGCAGCCCAGGGGGGAGCTGCGCGACGCCTATCTGAAGCTTGATTTTTCTGAAGCTCAATTGCAGAACTATTTTGCTCGTGCAGAGGTGAAAAATTTTGCCTTGTTGCCGTGGCAGAAGCTGCCTGGTTTTGATGGTCTGGATTTAAGCTTGAATATGGATCAGTCGGGCGGTGTGGTTGATGTTGCTACGCAGGGTGGCTATCTTGATCTGCACAATCTGTTTCGCGATTTTTTCACTCTTGATGCTATGTCGGGACGTTTGGCCTGGCAGCAGGGGGATGATGGTGCGTTGCTGGAAATGCGTGATCTTGAATTATCTAATCAGGACGCAGCGGTGACGCTTGCCGGGCAGTTGTTTTTGCCAACAGATAAAACCTCTCCCATCGTAAAGCTGTTGCTCGATATTAAACATGGTAACGGAGAGGCGACATCACGTTATCTGCCAAGCAAGATCATGTCGCAAAAGACGGTTGCCTGGTTGGATAATGCCATTGTTGCCGGCAACGTCGATAGTGGCAGCATGGTGTTGCAGGGGCCAATTAAACAGTTTCCGTTTAATGATGCTTCTGGCCGATTTGAAATCCGCTTTAATGTCAATGATGGCATTCTTGATTACGGTCATGATTGGCCGCGGATAGAGCAGATTGAGACAGAGGTCGCTTTTGTTGGTAATCGTATGGATATTAATGCCGAAGCGGGCAAGGTGTTGGCTGCCGATATCAGGGATGTTGATGTCGAGATTCCAGACATGCGTGGCAAGCCGGCGTTGTTGAGTCTGCATGGTCGTGCTGAGGGTTCAGTCGCGGATGTTGTTGGCTTTATAAATCAAAGTCCGTTGCAGAAACGCTTTGGTAGTTTTACTCAAGATGCAAATGCGAGCGGTGATAGCCGGCTTGATTTGAGTCTTAGTATTCCATTGACTAGTGGTGCTGATGTCGAAACATTGGGGGGAATCCAGTTTGAAGATGGTGTTATTGATTTTACGCGTTTGGGTGTTGACTTAAGCGGCTTGTCTGGAGAGGTTGAATTTTCAAATAAGGGTTTGTCGGCGCAAGCTGTTAGCGCTGTGGTGATGGGCCAGCCTGCCAATGTTGATATTTATACTGAAGAGTTATCAGCGGATGAATCTAATGCAGTGTTTGTAGTGCAGGGTGAAACCCGTCTTAAAGAGCTTGAAAAACGGTTTGATTTGTTTGTCTTTCCTTATCTCGATGGCCGAGCCTTGTGGCAGGCCAGGCTGGAAATTCCTCGCAGTAAAAATGGTGCTGCTGAATCGCCAGGTTTGAAGATTGAGTCAAATTTGCAGGGGATCGGTGTGCGGTTGCCTGCGCCATTACAAAAAACTGCCGATGAGTTGCGTCCTTTTGATTTGTTTGCCCGCTTTGATGAACAGGCTAGTCATTGGTCGTTCGATTATGGCGAACAGACGATGACTGGTGTCTTTGAGTTGGAAGGGAACAAGGGTTTACAGTCCGGTGAACTACGATTTGCAGGTGCCGCGGAGTTGCCTAAAAAACCAGGCTTGAGAGTAGCGGGTAAGTTGGATGGTTTTGTTTATGATGAATGGCAGCCACTGTTTTCTGTGGAACAAGATCAGCCGAAAAAGGATGCTGTAGTCAATCAGCTTGATTTGCATGCTGATGTTGCTGAGCTGTTTGGCCAAACCTTGCACAACGTACAGCTTCAGGCAGAGCATGCAGAGTCGATGTGGACGGCAGATTTAAAAAGTGACGAGATGGCTGGCCGGGTCTGGTTGCCGGATGGTGTGGGTCATGTTCTGGAAATGGATCTGAATCACCTTTATATAAGTAGGAAACCATCTGGGGCTGAAACAGTTGAAGTGGTTGAAGAGCCCTTTGACCCAAAAGACCTGCCGCCGCTGATCATCAAGAGTGAGAAGACTCATTTCGGCGGGTTGGATCTGGGGCAGATGAGTTTGAAGACGCGCAGGTTACCGTTGGGGATGCGGATTGATAGTCTAGAGACCTCGTCTGATATTGTTGCTGCCAGTATTACGGGCCAGTGGCTGAAAACCCATCAGCATATCTCTCGGGTTAATGCTGATCTTAAAGTGCATGATCTTGGTGCTGTGTTGGCTGGGCTGGGGTATGTTGAAACGGTTAAGGATGCTGAAGGCTCCGCTAAGTTGGATCTGAATTGGGATGGAGCATTGCTGGATTATGATCTTGCCAGCCTGGATGGTGTTGTTGATTTTAATTTTGAAGACGGTCGTTTGTTAGAGGTGGAGCCTGGGGCGGGGCGTTTTTTTGGTTTACTGAGTATTACCGCGCTGCCGCGACGTCTGCAGCTTGATTTCAGTGATTTCTTTGGCAAGGGCTTTGCCTTTGATGATTTGCGTGGCCATTTTGATATCAGTGATGGTGACGCTTATACCGAAAAGTTTTTTATGGACGGTCCGGCTGCACGCATCGATTTGCAGGGCAGGGTTGGTTTGGCCAGTGAGGATTATGAACAGCGTGTCAAGGTGGTGCCGCATGTGACATCCGGCCTGCCAGCCCTGGCTGCGGTGTTGACCGGGCAGATTGGTCCAGCAGTGGTGTTGGCCTTGATAGAAAAGCTGACCAAGCCTGAGGTGGATAAGGCGACCGGAATTTATTACCAGGTGACGGGCAGCTGGGATGATCCTCAGATTGAACCGGTTGATTTGGTTCGCTCCGACAAGTAATGTGCCGTTGTCCTTGAAGATGTAATTAATGATATTCTGCGCATGATGAAACGCTTCCTTTTCTTATTATTATGTTTGATGCCGGTTAGCCACGCAGCCGAAGAGCCTGTAGTGGTGCTGGATGCCGAGTTCTGGTTTATGCCACGCCATGGTGATGTGGTGGCCGAGCATTATGGTGTGCGAGCAACGGTCAAAAAGTTGATTGCCGATCCGGAGGCTTATCTTGTCCTGCGTTACCCGGGTAATGAAACGGGTGAGCTGTGGGGGCAAGAGTTGCAGGCTTGGCTGGTGTCGTTGGGCATTGTTTCGGATCGGATTGAATTACAATCTGGTTTTGACCAGATTGAAGGTGTGGCGTTGGTTGTGATTGCGCCGGGTAAGGATGTAGAAGAGTCTTTGCCGGCCATCGATTCGGCTGCTGATGTTGATGTCAGCGAGATGCCGGCTGTCGATGGGGTCGCGGCGGTTGTTGAGACAACTGCGCAGGCGCTGCCTGGGTCGGAGCTGGCAGAGGGAAGCGCAGTTCAAGAAGAAGTGGTTATAGAAGAGCAGGTGGAGTTGAAGCAGGAATGAATCAGAATTGTGTTGCCGCAGTCCAGATGGCCTCGGGGCCAAATGTAAATGCAAATTTACTCGAAGCAAAACGTTTAATCGGACAAGCGGTTGTTGCCGGAGCTGGCATGGTGGTGCTGCCAGAAAATTTTGCCATCATGGGAATGAATGAGCAGGAAAAAATCAAGGTGCGTGAGTTGGATGGTGTCGGTCCAATTCAGGAGTTTCTTGCCCAGCAAGCTAAAAAATATGGTGTCTGGATAGTGGGTGGCACCATTCCGATGGCGGCGACTGCTGCCAACAAAGTGTTAGCCGCCTGCCTGATTTTTAATGATGCTGGTGAACGGGTTGCCCGTTATGACAAGGTGCATTTGTTTGATGTTTCTCTCGAGGGTGGCAGCGAAAAATACACCGAGTCTGAAACCATCGAGCATGGTGACGAAGTTGTGGTGATTGACTCTCCCTTTGGTCGTATGGGTGTGGCAGTTTGTTATGACCTGCGTTTTCCCGAGATGTTTCGCAAGATGCTGGACCAGGGGATGGAGTTGCTGGTATTGCCGGCGGCTTTTACGGCGGTGACTGGCAAGGCCCACTGGGAAGTGCTGGTGCGCGCTCGAGCGATTGAGAATCTTTGTTATGTCGTTGCGGCGGCGCAAGGGGGGTTCCACGTCAATGGTCGCGAGACCCATGGCGATAGCATGGTGGTCAATCCCTGGGGTGTAGTGATCGACCGTCTGCAGCGTGGTTCAGGTATTGTTATGGCTGATATAAAAAGAGAGCAGCTGGCATCGATTCGTCGCAGCCTGCCTGCCATCAGTCATCGTCGTATTTAATTTAATCACCCGGCATGGAGCCAAGCATGAGTGAATCTTTTGATATTGCCAGCGATGTAATTCTGCGACCTGCAGCTATAGCAGAGGCTGAGCTTGAAGGCGTGTTGGGCAAGGTCATGGGGCATCGTATCGACTATGCTGATCTCTATTTTGAGAACAGCCGCTTCGAATCCTGGTCGCTGGAAGATGGCAAGGTCAAAGATGGTGGCTACAACATAGAGCGCGGTGTCGGTGTGCGAGCCATTAATGGTGAAAAGACCGGTTTTGCCTATTCTGATGAGATTTTTTTACCGGCCCTGACCGAAGCAGCCTTGAGTGCTCGGGCGATTGCCAGAAGTGGCCAGCAGGGTAGGGTCAAGGCCTGGTCGGGTCAGCCAGACGGTCACAGCCTATATAGCAGCGCCCAGCCTTTTGACAGTTTGGGTGAGCAGGAAAAGGTTGCCCTAATGGAGGCCGTTGATGCCGAGGCCCGCGCTCAGGATCCGCGCGTAAAGCAGGTAATGGTCAGTCTGGTCGCTAGTCACAAGGTAATGTTGGTGGCGGCCAGTGATGGCACCCTGGCGGCGGATGTGCGGCCTTTGGTGCGGATGAGTGTCTCGGTGGTTGTTGAAGACGGCGATCATCGCGAGCAGGGTTCGTCTGGTGGTGGTGCCAGGCTGGATTATGGTTATTTCACTGAGAAGGATCGTGGCTTTGGTTATGCCCGCGAGGCGGTGCGCCAGGCCTTGGTAAATCTGGAGGCGCAAGATGCGCCGGCTGGCACTATGCAGGTGGTATTGGGGCCAGGCTGGCCGGGTGTGTTGTTGCACGAGGCGGTGGGACATGGTCTTGAAGGGGACTTTAATCGCAAGGGCACCTCTGCATTCAGTGGCCGAATTGGCGAGAAAGTGGCCTCGGAACTGTGCACAGTTGTTGATGACGGCACGCTGGAAAATCGTCGTGGTTCCCTGAATGTTGATGACGAGGGTGTGCCAACCAACTGCACCACCCTGATCGAAAATGGAATCTTGAAAGGTTACATTCAGGACAAGATGAATGCCCGCCTGATGGGTGTGGCGCCCACCGGCAACGGTCGGCGTGAATCCTATGCCCACCTGCCTATGCCACGCATGACCAATACCTATATGTTGCCGGGTGAACATAACCCGGAAGAGATTATCGCCTCGATAGATAAAGGTCTGTATGCAGTCAACTTTGGTGGTGGCCAGGTAGATATCACCTCGGGCAAGTTTGTCTTCTCTGCCAGTGAGGCCTACATGATTGAGAATGGCAAGGTGAGCTATCCGGTTAAGGGTGCGACCCTGATTGGCAACGGCCCGGATGCCATGACTCGGGTTAGCATGGTGGGCAATGATTTGAAGCTGGATGAAGGGGTTGGTACCTGCGGCAAGGATGGCCAAAGTGTGCCGGTTGGTGTGGGTCAGCCGACCATGCGGATTGACGGTTTGACCGTAGGGGGAACCTCGGCCGAGTAATTATTCTTCGCTGTCGAGAATCTCTTTTAATAAACGAAACAGGCTGCGGGCCGATTTGGGCGGTTTTTCCAGCTTGGCCTCTTTGGCTGCATTGAGCATCAGCTGGCGCAGCTGCTGTCGATCTGCCTGGGGGTTTTGGCCGATGAATTCATTCAGGGCTGGCTGGCCTTCGCTGATGAGTCGGTCGCGCCACTGTTCGATGGCATGGAAATGGGCTGCGGATTGCTGGCCACAGAGGCGTATGGCATCCAGGGCTTTTTGAATTGGCTGAGGGTCAACGTCGCGCATCAGCCGGCCGATGTATTGCATCTGTCGGCGCAGGGCGCTGTGACTTTTGAGTCGACGGGCCTCATGAATGGCGTCGGCGACATTGTCTGGCAAAGGGATCTTAGTTAGATCTTTGGCGCCTAGTTTAACGATGGCAGCGCCCAGGTCCTGTAGCGCGTTGACTTCGCGTTTCAGTTGGGATTTGCTTTTGGGGAGTTCTAGATCTTCGTCGTCATGCATAGCCGTTATTTTATCATGGAGATGTAGGGTGCGCACTGCGCACCATAATGTAGTTGAATCATCGAATTGTGCGCGGTGCGCACCCTACGTAATTTAGGAGCAACACAATGGCGCAGACGCCAGTGATTAAAAATTCGGTTTATAGCCAGGCCCAGCTGGAAGGCTTGGTGGAACAGATTCTGGCCGAGGCCAGCAAGCTTGGCGCCAGCGCGTCCGAGGCGGCGGTGAGTATCGAATCTGGCCTGTCGGTCAATGCCCGTATGGGTGAGGTCGAGACGGTTGAGCACAATCATGACAAAGGCCTGGGGGTGACGGTCTATTTTGGCCAGAGCAAGGGCTCGGCTAGCACCTCGGATTTTGGTGAGGCGGCGATTCGCGACACGGTTGCCGCTGCCTGTCGTATCGCTCGTTATACCGCTGAAGACGAATATGCCGGTCTGGCCGATGCTGAGCTGATGGCCAAGGATGTGCCTGACCTTGATCTGATTCATCCGTGGGAGTTGTCTCCCGAGCGGGCCATTGAACTGGCGATTGAAAGTGAGGATGCCGCGCGTGGTTTTGACCGGCGTATCGTCAATTCAGATGGCGCCAGTGTTAGCAGTCATCACTCCTTTCGCGTCTATGGCAATAGTCACGATTTTGTTGGTGCCTTTGGCGGTACCCGTCACAGCATGAGTTGTTGTGTGGTGGGGCAGGAGCAGGGTGATAACGAAACCATGCAGCGTGATTACTGGTACACCTCGTCGCGTGATGCCTGTTGTCTGGAGGCGCCGGAGATCGTCGGTCACAAGGCTGCTGAACGGACTGTTCAGCGCCTGGGTGCACGGCGCATCAAAACCTGCCAAACGCCAGTGATCTTTGCCGCCGAGCAGGCTAGTGGTCTGATCTCCAGTTTTCTCAGTGCCATCCGTGGTGGTGCTCAGTATCGCCGTTCTTCGTTTTTGCTCGATAGTGTCGGAGAGCAGGTCTTCCCTGATTTTATGCAGATCGATGAGCAGCCCCTGCTGCCGCGCGGCCAATACAGCTCGCCGTTTGACCGTGAGGGTGTGGCAACCCGTAACCGTGATTTGATCAAAGACGGTGTGGTGCAGGATTATATTCTCGACAGCTATGCCGCCCGCCGCTTGAAACTGCAGACCACCGCCAATGCTGGTGGCACGCGTAATGTGTTTGTCTCTCATGGTGATGATGATCTGCATGCCTTGTGTCGCAAGATGGGTACCGGCCTGCTGGTGACCGACATGATGGGCCATGGCACCAATATGGTGACAGGCGATTATTCCCGTGGTGCGGCCGGTTTCTGGATCGAGAATGGTGTGATCCAGTATCCGGTCGAAGAGCTGACGGTGGCGGGTAACCTGAAACAGATGTTCAAGGATATTGTTGCCATCGGCAGTGATGTTGATCGGCGCGGCAATATTCGCAGCGGTTCTATCCTGGTCGAAAACATGACCGTGGCCGGTGAATAAAGATTTTTTATGAACGCCGAAAAAAACAATAGCGGTGATGTGCTGGTCAAGGTTCGTGGCCTGAGTTTTAGTCGCGGCTCGCGTAAAATCTTTGATGGCATTGACCTGGATATCCGGCGTGGCCAGGTGACCGCCATCATGGGGCCTAGTGGCACCGGCAAGACGACGCTGTTGAAATTGATTGGTGGCCAGTTGCGGCCTAACCAGGGCACGATTGAGGTGGATGGTCAGAACGTTCACAGACTCAGGCGCTCTGCTCTGTTTGAGTTGCGCAAACGCATGGGTATGCTGTTTCAAAGTGGCGCCCTGCTTACCGATATCAACGTCTTTGACAATGTTGCTTTTCCGGTGCGTGAGCACACCAAGCTGCCGGAAGCGCTGGTGCGTGATCTGGTGTTGATGAAGCTGGAGGCGGTGGGACTGCGCGGCGCCCGTGACTTGATGCCGAGTGAGCTCTCCGGGGGCATGGCGCGGCGTGTGGCGCTGGCTCGAGCGATTGTTCTTGATCCGATGATGATCATGTATGACGAACCCTTTACCGGTCAGGACCCCATCTCCAAGGGGGTGCTGGTAGAGCTGATCCACAAGCTAAACGATGCTCTGGGTTTGACCAGTGTGGTTGTCTCCCATGATGTGTCCGAGACAGCAGCCATTGCTGACTATATTTATGTGCTGTCCGGAGGCAAAGTCGTGGGGCAGGGCACGCCGGCAGCATTGGCTCGATCTGATTCCGATTGGGTGCAACAGTTCATGAATGCCCAGCCTGATGGCCCAGTGCCATTTCACTATCCGGCGCAGGATTATGTTGCAGACCTGATGGACGAGGGGGCAGACTGATGCAGTGGTTACGCCGGTTGGGGCGTTCTGGGCTGAACTTTTTTGAACGGCTGGGTCGCGGTCATTTGTTTTTTTTCTCCATCATTGCCGGGCTGCCCAGTTTACTGTCGCGCGGTCGATTGCTGTTGCAGCAGTTGTTCGCTGTTGGTGTTTTATCCTTATTGATTATCCTGGTCTCGGGTCTGTTTGTTGGTATGGTGCTAGGCCTACAGGGCTACAATACCCTGGTGGACTTCGGTGCCGAGGAGTCACTTGGGGTGATGGTGGCGCTGTCCCTGGTGCGTGAGTTGGGGCCGGTGGTCACCGCGTTACTGTTTGCCGGCCGGGCCGGTTCAGCCTTGACTGCCGAGATTGGGTTGATGAAGGCCACCGAGCAATTGTCTGGCATGGAGATGATGGCGGTGGACCCGATCAAACGGGTAATTGCACCGCGCTTTCTTGCCGGGGTGTTATCGATGCCATTGCTGGCGGCGATCTTCAGTGCCATCGGCGTGATGGGTGGTTTTTTTGTGGGTGTTGGCCTGTTGGGGGTTGATGATGGCGCCTTCTGGTCGCAGATTCAGAACCGTGTCGATTTTTATGATGACATTGTTAATGGTGTTATCAAAAGTATTGCTTTCGGTATCGTGGTGACCTGGATTGCCGTGTTTGAGGGCTATGATGCGGTGCCGACCTCTGAAGGCGTGAGTCGGGCCACGACGCGCACAGTGGTGCATGCATCGCTGGCGGTGTTGGGCTTGGACTTTGTCTTGACGGCATTGATGTTTGATTAAAGGAACTGGCTATGTTTCAGAATAAAAATATTGAGATTCTTGTCGGTATATTTGTTGCTGCTGGGCTGGGGGCATTGTTTGTGTTGGCGATGAAGGTCAGTAATCTGAGCACATTCAGTGATGATGGTGGTTATCCCCTGATTGCTCGTTTTGAAAATATTGGTGGTTTGAAAGTGCGGGCACCAGTGACCATGTCTGGGGTGCGCATTGGTCGGGTCGAGCAGATTGGTTTCGACAATGAAATCTTCGAGGCGGTGGTGACGTTGACGATTAATGAAAATTACAAGTTGCCCAAGGATAGCAATGCCAGCATCTTCACCTCCGGTCTATTGGGTGAGCAGTATGTGGCGTTGGAGGCGGGCGGCGATCTGGAGAACATGCAGCCCAATGATCAATTCGTGATTACCCAGTCGGCGCTGGTGTTGGAGAAGATGATCGGCCAGTTCCTGTTTAAGACCGCTGAAGGGGGCGGCAGCGAGTGAGAAAGCTTTTTGTCCTAACTGCCCTGCTGCTGGCCCTGCCGGCGACAGCTGAGACGCTCGACCTGGAGCAGGCCATCGAGCGTGCGCTTAAGGCTGATCCACGAATTGAGGAACGGCAGCATTTTGTTGCCGCTGCGCGTGGTTTGCTGCAAGAGGCTGAAGGCCACGGTGATTGGTTTGTTGAAAGTAATTCTTTTATTGGTCTGTCACCAGCCACGGAAGGAAATATTTTTAAAGGCGACAGTTGTTCACCTGGGCAGTGTGAGCTGCGTGATGATAAATATGAGTTTACCGGCATTTCCCCCTGGTTTTATGCCAAGTTGGGTTTGATCAAGCCCTTGTATACCTTTGGCAAACTGGAGCATTACACCGATGCCGCCGAGGCCAACATTCAGATCAAGAGTGGTGATGTGCAGCTGCAACGCAACGCTACCGTGCTAGATGTAAAGAAGGCCTATTATGGTTACCTGGCGGCACGAGATGGCAGCCTGTTGCTGGCGGATGTGAGTAAGCGTGTGCAGAAGGCGATTGACCTGGTGCAGGGTTGGCTCGACGAGGGTGAAGGTGATGTTAAGCAGGCCGACCTGTATGCACTACGGTCTGGCTATGCGCTTGTGGCCAGATACAAAGCCCAATCTGAAACGCTGGAAAAAGTGGCGCTGGATGGTTTGAAGGTGTTGACAGGTCTTACGTTAAATAGCGATTTGGAGGTGGCTGATCGTCGCATTCGTCCAGTGGCTTTGCCTGAATGGTCGTTGCAGGAGTTGCAGCAACAGGCTTTGCAACAGCGTCCGGAGATGGGGCAGCTTGAGTCAGGTTTGAGAGCGAGGCGGTCGTTGGTGGAGGCAAATAAATCGGATAATAAACCCAATATTTACGCTGGACTTGGGGCAATGTTGTCGTATTCACCCGAGCGTGAGCGGCTGGATAACCCGTATCTCTCCGACCCATTTAATGAGGGTGCTTTTTCTCCGGTAATAGGAATGCAGTGGAACTGGTCGCCCGGCGTTAACGATGGCAAGGTTAGTGTCGCCGAGGCTGAGTTGAATGCCTTGATCGCCAAGTCTAGCTTTGCCCGCATGGGCATCCCATATCAGGTGGCTGAGCAGTATCATCAGGTTCAGGGTTATTACGAAGCTGTACAGCAGTTAGAGCAGGCAAGTCGTTCGGCGCGGCGCTGGATGATAGCCAGTTATACTGATTTTGAGGCCGGTTTGGAGGAGGCGGAAGAGATAATGTCTGCGATGCAAGCATATACGCTGGCAATGGCTGATTATCTTCAGACCACCTTTGAATACAATATGCATGTGGCGCGTTTGGACGATGTGGCAGGGGTAAGTCAATGAAACGATTGGTGTTAGTGTTTTGGGTTTTGCTGGGTTTGCTGTCGGCCCCAGTGTTTGCCGCTAAAGAACCGCAGGTTCTGGTGCAGGAAACTTCGCAATTGATGTTGGCCAAATTGAAGCAGGAAAAAGAGCTGCTCAAGGCTGAGCCAAGCCGCATCTATGGGCTGGTGAACGAGATCATTATTCCTCATTTTGATTTTGAGTATATGTCACAGATGGTGCTGGCCAAGTACTGGCGTAAAGCCTCGGTTGGACAGCGTCAGGCCTTTACCGAAGAGTTCAAACAGTTGTTGGTGCGCACTTATGCCACTTCACTGAATGAATATGCTGACCAGGATATTATTTATTTACCATTTCGTGCTGGCAGTAATTCAGCCCAAGTGACGGTAAAGACTGAGATTGAGCAGCCGGGTGGTTTTCCTATTCCTATCGACTATCGCCTGCACCAAAACAGTGGTGTCTGGAAGGTGTTTGATGTGGTGATTGATGCGGTTAGCCTGGTAACTAATTATCGCACCAGTTTTTCCAGGGAAATTCGACAGTCTGGACTGGATAGTTTGATCAGTACACTGGCCCAGCGTAATCAGGAGGCGGGTGGGCAGTGAGTCAGGGGCAGCTATTGCGTCAGTCGTCAGGGCAATTTAGTTTGGCTGGTGATCTGAGTTTCGACACTGTGCCCCAATTGGTTGATGCAGGGGCAAAGTTGTTTCAATCTGATGATCAGGTCTGTATTGATCTGGCCCAGGTTGGACGCAGTGACAGCGCTGGTCTGGCATTGCTGATGAGCTGGCTTCGTCTCGCCAGGCAGCGGGGCAAGCGCTTATGTTTTCGGCAGGTTCCATCACAGCTGTTGGGGTTGGCT
>Ga0316207_10000905_pt1 | contig 41177 bp, 32 predicted proteins | sample 6weekpyrite_MG_FD_204943 | JGI IMG/M metagenome (GOLD analysis project Ga0316207, IMG submission 204943) | Microbial mat bacterial communities from mineral coupon in-situ incubated in ocean water Damariscotta River, Maine, United States -... | ecosystem: Environmental > Aquatic > Marine >... | reverse complement strand
AAATCAAAAACTCGTTCCCACGCTCCTGCGTGGGAATGCATAGGGAAGGTACAAAATGGGTAGAAACTGTTAAAAATTTATTCATCCAGAACAAACTTATTTTATAACTCTTACCGTACTACATTGATATTGTTCTAGTATGATTATGCTGGATTTGATGAGTTACTGGAGGAGTGTACTTCGTGGTGATGTTGATATGCATTCCCACGCGGGAGCGTGGGAACGAGTAAAGCGTTAAAGGCTTGTAGTGCACTGTGCAGGCGCGCTAAAAAATCAAAAACTCGTTCCCACGCTCCTGCGTGGGAATGCATAGGGAAGGTACAAAATGGGTAGAAACTGTTAAAAATTTATTCATCCAGAACAAACTTATTTTATAACTCTTACCGTACTACATTGACATTGTTCTAGTATGATTATGCTGGATTTGATGAGTTACTGGAGGAGTGTACGTCGTGGTGATGTTGGTATGCATTCCCACGCGGGAGCGTAGGAACGAGTAAATACAGCTTTTGCTTTTTATTGCAAACTAACCCGCCGTTCGCATATCCTCAGGTGCAGCACTAATTCCATCTTTTAAAATACTTGTGGTAAAGCCCCGTTCATTTAACAAATAAGATGCCGCGGAGCTGCGTCGTCCCGTATCGCAATACACGATATATTGTTTGCTGTTATCTAATGTTTCCATTTTCATGCGTAAGAAGATTAATGGAATATGTATATCGCCATTAATCGAGTTAGCCTGATGTTCTGCGGGTAATCTTACATCTAACCATTGGGCACCTTCATCGATCCGTTTCTGGCCTTCATTAAAATTCACCCAGTCGAGTAGAGGTTCGTTAAGTAGCTCAAGAAAATCTGTTTTTGAGAGTCGACTAACCAGTCCTTCGGTAAGCATGGTGATGGTGGCGTTTCTTTTTGAGTTGGAAATAAGCGCTTCTTCACCAAAGGAGTCACCATCTTTAAGTTCGGCAAGTTTAATGCCTTTAGGTTGATCGGGCATTGAGCGGGTAACCAGTGCTCGGCCTTTTTTTAAAATATAAAAGTAATCTCCCTCATCACCCTGGCCGACAATTTTTTCCCCCGCTTTCATGGGCACCGATTCCATGCGCATAAAAATAGCCTGTATGTTTGCGGGAGGAATACGGTGGAAGGCTTCTGTTTGTAAAATACGCGTCATCCAGTCGTCATCGCCATTACCGCTTCCAACACCAAATTCTGTTACCTGGTAGTTACCTGTTTGATCCCAGGTGAGCATGACATCAACCAGCTCAGCATCAATTTTGAAAATGCTGCATTCTGTTTTAGCAACGGCGTTGACGGTGCGGGGGAGTATGTGGGCGAGTGCATTAAAACCATCGGTTGTGCCGCTATGAATTGTTTTTAAGACACCTGAGTCACCCAGTAAATCTATGTCGCCGTTTACCAGATAATATTGTACGGCTTCAGCATCACCTTTTTTAAACAGGGTTTCGCCTGCAGCCAGCTTTTCCAGCTTGAGTTGTTTGAGAATTTCCTGAAGGTTTTCAGGGTTCAAAGCATTTAGTGGCTGGTAGCGCGCTAACAGGGTAACGTCAATTTTTTCGCTCATTTGTATCCTTAATCCTAGAAAAATCAGTTGACCGCACATCAAGAGTTTACACTCTAAACGCACCTTCAACTGATCTTTCTAGGTTAATCCAGGTTAAAGCTACATCTGAATTTTTATGTATGTGCTACTGAAGAGTTTAAATCTTAATACGAGTAGCGTACAGGTCTATCCATTACCTGCCTGTCTTGTTACATCAACATATAATTTAATTCTTTGTCCTGGTTGCAGGTATTTACTGGTAAGCGTATTCCAGCGTTTTAAATCACTAATGCCCACATTAAATTTTTGCGCAATCAGGTAAAGTGAATCTCCATTGCGTACTCGATAAGAGATTCGTTGAATTGTATTTCTTCCATTACTTGCGGATTTAGTTGTAGGGACTTTAGTCCAGATAACCAGTTTCTGTCCTTCGCGTAATGGGTCGCGAATAGCCATACCATTCCAGCGAGCTATATTATGTGAGTTGACTCTGTAGGTTCGGGATAAATCCCAGAAGGTGTCACCCCGTTTTACAATATGGGTTATTTTGTTGCCTTTACGGCGAATATTTTGCAGGGTCTTTTTTCGTTGGTAGGCGGTCAGGTTATAGTCAGATAGTTTGCGACTGGATACGGGAATAACCAGGTACTTACCCTCACGAATACGGGTCGAGCGTAAGTTATTAAGCCGCTTAAGACTGCTAACTGAAACAGAATAGCGGTCTGCAATATGGCTCAGGGTTTGGCCAGGTTTAATTTTATGGCGTTTCCATTTAACCCGTTCAGCTTTAGGAATTTGAGCCAGATTCTCTTTAAAAGTGTCAGCATTATCTACCGGAATCAGTAAACGATGTGGGCCATAGGGTGCCGTTGCCCAATGATTAAAGGCCGGGTTGAGTTGATATAGCCTGTCTAAATTGATTTCAGCCAAATCTGCGGCCATGGCTAAATCGAGTTGGGCATTTATATCGACTGCTTCAAAGTAGGGCATATCACTAACACAATTTAGTGTGATGCCATAATCAGCCGGGTTTTTGATCAGACGTTTTAAAGCGAGTAGTTTGGGCACATAGGCCTGGGTTTCTTTGGGGAGTTTAAGGTTCCAGAAATCGGTGGGCTTGCCACGTTTTTTATTTTTACGAATGGCACGACGTACAGTGCCTGAACCCGAGTTGTATGCTGCTAACGCATGTAGCCAGTTACCTTTAAATTCACGGTTCAGGTTTTCTAAATATTTAAGTGCTGCCTGGGTTGAGGCGTAAACATCACGTCGACCGTCATACCACCAGTTTTGTTTCAGGCCATAAATTTTTCCGGTGGAAGGGATAAACTGCCAAATGCCAGATGCTCTGCCGTGTGAGTAGGCGAAAGTCTGGTATGCGCTTTCAACGATGGGCAGTAATACTAATTCTGTGGGTAGCTTACGTTTTTCAGCTTCACTTAAAACATAATGTAAAAATGGCTCTGCACGCTCCACCACTCGATCCAGGTATTTCTGGTGTTTTGCGTACCACTTAAGCTCTGCCTGTAATCTGGGGTTATCTACCGTGTCATCAATATTGAATCCGTTGCGCACTCGATCCCAGATATCCGTGATGGGTGTTTCAGCATAATCTTCTGGATTTATAGCAAAAAGATTGTCTTCAAGCGCCTGTTGGGCGGCCGCAAGAGACTCGGCTAATTGCCGGTTAATTTGCTCTGCCTGGGCGATTTGTTCAGCGCTAGTCTCTGTGCGTACGGAGCTTATTTCAGGGCGTGTCGGCTCCGAAGCGATGCATCCGTTAAGTAAAATACTGAAAATAGCCGTAGCCAGGAGTTTATGTGTATTGTAGGCGTGGGTGTAAAAAGTCTTTAAATTCAACAACATATATTCTTTTTCTGATGTGGGTGTTAATTATAAAACGAATGTTTTAAGTGTAATTCATTCACCACGTTATTGCCTTAATTATTTTTCAAATATTTCTTTGTTTATTTATTTAGATTTAAAAAGATTTAGATTTAAATAAGTCATTTTTCAGGTAGTATCATGCCGCATGAATAGTAAAAAAGTAGAACTATATACCGATGGTGCCTGTCGAGGTAATCCGGGCCCGGGTGGTTGGGGTGTCTGGTTGCGATTTGGTGAGCATGATAAAGAACTCTGTGGTGGAGAAAATAACACCACGAATAATCGTATGGAATTAATGGCGGCCATTATGGGGCTGGAATCGTTAAATCGCCCCTGTGAGCTGGTGCTTTATACGGATTCTAAATACGTAATGCAGGGCATCACTGAGTGGATTGATAACTGGAAAGCCAGGGGCTGGAAAACCGCGGCCAAAAAACCGGTTAAAAATGTAGACCTGTGGAAACGTCTGGACCAGGCAAGAAGCCAGCATCAGGTCGACTGGCAGTGGGTCAAGGGGCATTCCGGGCATGATGGTAATGAGAAAGCGGATGAGTTGGCGAATAAAGGAGTGGACAGTCTTAAGTCATAAGTCGATAGTCGTAAGTCAAAAGATACAGCGCCTACGGCGCACCGCTTTGACTTAAGACTTACGACTATGTTTAATATTAGTAGATCGATTTCATCGAACATAACGATTGATATTTTGCGCTTTTTAATTGCTAAGTAAAATTGTTAAATAATCACTAAACAACAGAACGTAACTAATAACTACTAAGGTGATTAAAGATGAAACTATATTACATGCCAGGTACATGCTCACTTGCTTCGCACATTGTGTTGCGAGAAATCGGAAATGTTTTCGAGCTGGAAAGTGTCGATACCGTCGCTAAAAAGACAGAAACAGGTGCTGATTTTTCCAGCATTAATCCAAAGGGTTATGTCCCCGCTCTACGTCTGGGTGGTGGAGAAGTGTTAACGGAAAGCCCCGCCATTCTTCAGTATATTGCAGATCAAAATCCTGATGCAGATCTTGCGCCCAGGTCAGGGACGTTAGAACGTGCACAATTGCAGGAACATCTAAATTATATTTCATCAGAATTGCATAAGTCATTTGCGCCATTTTTTTCTCCGAATACTACTGATGAAGAAAAGCAGGTTGCCAGGGAGAATGTTGAACGAAAAATGGATCATTTTGAATCTATTTTTTCAGACGGGCGAGAGTATCTTTTAGGGGACAAATTCTCAATATCTGATGCCTATTTATTTGTTGTTTCCAGTTGGACAAAACCTACTGGTATCGGTATGGATAAGTGGCCAAACATTGCCGCTTTCTCCACACGTATTGCAGAGCGTAAAAATGTTAAGGATGCATTGCAAGCAGAAGGGTTACTGAACTAAAGAGAGTTCAAATCGGCAGATGAAAAAATGCCCACAGATGATTGCATAGCATTCTAGTGGGTAGTGTCGAGGATGCCGGAGGGAAATAAAAATTTCTCAATGTTTTATATGATAAATGCTGATTACTTATTACTTAAGTAAGTTATGACAAATTATTTTTTTAAACATGTTTGTCTCAAGGTGAGATAAGTCGAGACTACATGTTCATTGTGCTAACAGCATAATGTGTGCTTAAGTAATGATTGAGCCACCTGGTAATCAGATCTGTATTAAATGTTTAGTCAACAGGAATATAAAGATGATTATAATAATGACAAGAGGAAGCAGTAATGAGCAAATCATTGCTGTTGAAAAAAAGATAACCGACATGGGCATGCAGGTGAATGTATCCCGCGGCATCGACCGTACCGTAGTGGGCTTAATTGGCGATGAAAAGAATGTAGATAAAAATCTTCTGGAGATTATGCCTGGCGTGGAAAAAATTATTCGCGTTATGAAGCCTTATAAAATAGTCTCGCGCGAATCCCAGTCAAATGATTCGATCATTGATATTAAAGGCATAAAACTCGGCGGTAAAAAGATACAGGTCATCGGTGGACCCTGCTCAGTTGAAACACCAGAACAAATGTCAGCTGCTGCCCAGGGGGTAACAGATGCGGGGTGCAATTTGATGCGGGGAGGGGCGTTTAAACCTCGCACCAGTCCCTATGCTTTTCAGGGCTTAGGCGTAGAGGGCCTGGAGTTGCTGCGCAGTGCAGCGAACAGGCATAATCTACCCATTGTTACCGAGTTAATGGATGTGCGTCAGCTGGATCAGTTTATGAAATTTGAAGTGGACGTCATCCAGATTGGCACGCGAAATATGCAAAATTTCGATCTATTGAAAGAGGTTGGCCGCTTACAGACACCTGTAATACTTAAGCGGGGGTTGTCAGCAACAATTAATGAATGGTTGATGTCCGCAGAGTACATCGCGGCAGGTGGCAATCACAATATTATATTCTGCGAGCGTGGTGTGCGAAGTTTTGAGACGGCGTATCGAAATATGCTGGATGTTACAGCCATTTCGGTGCTTAAGAAAGAGACCCATCTACCGGTGATTGTTGATCCCAGCCATGCGGGTGGAAAAGCCTGGATGGTACCCGCTTTATCACGTTCGGCCATTGCTGCAGGTGCAGATGGACTCCTCATCGAAATGCATCCTGACCCGTGCACTGCATGGTGTGATGCGGATCAGGCACTGGACCCGCAAGAATTGTCAGATTTAATGAGAGAGCTTAGCGGTATCGCTCAGGTGCTGGATCGGGAACTGGATTATAATCCGGAAAACTATGCTGTCTATGCGGCCAGTTAAGTCTCCACTCAGTCCTCTGCCTGACCCTCTGCCACTGGTATAGCATCCGCGTTTTCGCGGGTAGCAAGTGCTTCCTTGATAATCTCTTCAAGCTTTCTCGCCCCAGGCCCAACAAGGTCCGGGTTTGCAAATACGAGGTATAAGGTTGTCCAGTGCTCTGCACCCTGTTCCAGTGGCAGAGGTTTGATTATTCCAGACTCGAGTTCATCGCGAATACTTTCCCTGGGGAACCAGGCAAAGCCTAAGCCCATGCTGGTTGCCCGTATTGATGTGTTGATATGACTTACTGTAATGCGGGGTTCTGATATCTCCCAGGTGGCCCGGGTCTCCCTTTTTACGCCACTGTCCCTGATAATCAATTGATGATGGTTGCGCAGATCATTCAGAGTCAGGTCTCTGCCAAGCTGATGCAGCGGATGCGAAGGCGCTGCAGCCGCAATAAACTCTATGTGCATTAGTTTATCCCCGACAAAACCATTTGGCACCTGGGAACAAATGGCCAGGTCAACTTCGTCATTCAGTAATAGTTCCTCTGTGCCTCCCAGTACCGATTCATGCAACTCGATAGGGGGTGACATGGTGATAGATGAAAAAGTTTGCAGGCATTCAAGTAACAGCTGCTGGGGGAAAATAATTTCAATAGCCAGTCTTAACTGAGGCTCCCACCCGGATGCCAGGTAAGCTGCGCGCTCTTCCACCTGTGCAGCCTGACTCAGTATAAGCTTGCTTTGTCGGAAAAGGGCCGAGCCTATTGATGTCAGCTCAGCACGTCGCCCTACAAGGTCAAAGACCTTGATGTTTAGTAACTCTTCAATTTTACTTACGGCATAGCTAACGGTTGATTTTGATTTATTAAGGCGCTCAGCGGCACTGGCATAACTTCCTTCCTCAATAACCGCGATTAAAGCCTGCCATTGGTCAAGAGATATTTTAGGTCTCATTGGTAGATCAACTCATTCGAACATAAAGGCAGATATTTTGCGCTTTTAAACTGGAAATTAATACTGTTAAATAATAATTACTGAAATAAGAGGATATCAACATGAAAACAATTTTACAGTTAAATAACAGTCTTTTCGGAAATCAAGGTAAGTCATCCGTTCTTGCCAATGACTTTGTTAAAAAAATGGTGGAGAGCAGTCCAGATGCTAATGTTATTTGCCGTGATTTAGCTGCTGAGCCTGTCCCGCATCTTTCTTTTAATGAGTTTACAGCCGCTAGCATTTCTCCGGCTGAACGCACATCAGAACAAAACCAGACAGCCGCTCTGGCAGATACTTTAATTAAAGAGTTAATGGATGCAGATGTGCTTGTTATAGGTTCACCAACCTATAATTTTTCCATCACATCTTCATTGAAGGCATGGTTTGACCACGTGGCAAGAGCCGGTGCGACATTCCAGTACGGGGCAGATGGACCGGAGGGATTAGTCAGCGCTAAAGCGTATATTTTTATCTCAAGCGGCGGATACTATAAGGGCGAAGATACTGATTTTCAAACCCATTACATTCGATATCTTTTAGGATTTTTAGGTATAAAGGATGTGGAGTTTACGTATTTAGAAGGGGTTGCAATGGGTGAAGATACTTTGGATAAAAGTATGCAAATGGCCCAGGAGCGCATATTGAAACTAGTTGCATAATTGATTTTATGTCAGGCAGCCTACGCCTTTTAATTGAAAGTTAAAATCTTTTTTTAAAGTGGTAGATAGACTGATATTTATAATTTGCATGAAAGCGATGCTAATTTAAGCCTGGAAATTGCAGGCTTTTTTTTAATAAGGATTAATGACCGTGAACAACCTAAACTCACTCGATGGTAATGTAGACTTTTCAGATAAAGTGTCAATTGTAACAGGGGCTGCTGGAGGTATTGGCGCCGAGATAGTAAAAAAACTAGCGCAGCAGGGCAGTATTGTTGTGGCTGTCGATCTAAATCAGAACGGCTTGAATTCAGTGGTCAATGAGCTGCAGAAAACGGGATATAAAGTACATGCTTATGCCGTTGATATTTCTTCCAGTAGTGAAGTAGAAGCTATGGTCAGTGAAGTGGAGAGTCGATTTGGCCCAATCAATTATCTCGTCAATGGCGCAGGTACACTTAAAGTAGGCCAGGTAACAGAGCTGACTGAAGAAGATTGGGATATAACCATGCGGGTAAATGCGAAAGGTGTATTTTTGGTGTCCCGCACGGTAGCCCGCCGAATGATTGCGAATAATACCCAGGGTGCCATCGTTACATTAGCATCCAATGCGGCATTAGTTGCAAGGATGGATATGGCAGCTTATTCAGCCTCTAAAGCGGCAATAATTTCAATGACAAAATGCCTGGGGCTGGAACTGGCAGAATATGGGATACGCTGTAATATTGTTGCCCCAGGCTCTACTGATACGGACATGCTCAGGTCGCTCTGGAATGGTGTTGATAGCACGCAAATATCTATTGACGGTTCTCCAGAAACATTTAGAGTCGGTGTTCCCCTGGGGCGCATCGCTCAACCCGATCATGTTGCCAGTACAGTGTTGTTTCTTTTATCTGATCAGGCTATGCATATTACTATGGAAACCCTGACAGTTGACGGGGGGGCTACACTCGGTGTTTAGTGATGATACTTTTTCAGCTGTTGGTGATAACACTAACAGCAACATGTCACCCATATGGCTGGGGATTACCTCTACCATACTGATTGTTATTTTTACAATGACATACAGCAGCTATTATGATGTGGCGGTCTATACTGGTTGGGTTGCATTTGTCTGGATGACAGCGGTTCCTGCGCAGATTATTTTTGGTCTGCATATGAACTTCAACAGTCCAAATACCCTTGCCAGTTTGCCACAGCCATTGAAGGGATTAGCATTCTGTGGCTTGACTGTTGTGTTGATGATAGTGGGTGGTGGTTATCTCTATCTTGTGCCAGGTGGCATGGTTCCCCCCGGACCATTTTTGATTATGGTGACGATTACCTCAATCGTTGCCGTATTCTGGCTTGTTGCGGCGTGGCAGTGCTGGCCCTTCACCCTTATCTCACAAGATCCGTTTAAGCAGGGTCTGATGGCGCTTGTGGCATCCTTTGCACTGGGACACCTGGGCTATTATCTGTTATTCGACTTCTCATTTATGGCCGGCTCGCCAGGGTATATCGATGCTCTCGATCCAAAAGGTTTTTTTAATGCCTGGTATGCACTTGCATTCTCTGTGACAACGGTAGCCGCAATCATGTTTCTGAGCCTTTTTGATAATTGGCCTGTCACAAAGTTTAGTACTACTCAGCCTGGCCTGGGATTGGCTATTAGTATTATGAGTCTGGTAATCAGTACGGTTGTTTTCTGGCTGGCCATTTATGCTTTTGAAATGGACCCTGTTGACTATATGGTGAGGGTGCCCGTATCCATTATTTTTGGTGTTTTTATTGTTACTAACATGATGCAGTTTCAACTTTTTAATAATGTTAAGCAGCCGCTGAGGGGACTTTATCTACTGCTTGTAACCTTGTTTCTTGCTTATGCAATGCAGATCCTTTACCGCACTATGGCGACTTATGTAGTTGAAATTCCCTTGATGGAAGGTGCGCCTCGATACGAGATAGAACTCTGGGTAGCCACTGCACTTTTGAGTATTACATTTCCTGTGATAAACCTTGTGTCAGGTTTTTTCTCATTCTGGCCCATGAAGCGTTAAATTGTGACGAGGCGAGAGCAGAATTTCGATAAAGAACCAGCCTGCGAGATGTTGCATGTAATCATCGCAGGAAGCAAAAAACATTTACTATTTTAATTTACTTCAGTGTATTTAACATTTGATGACAATTAATATTAATTGTCATCACTACTGTTCCGTTAAAAGAAATGAGTTTATGTTTTATCCGCGCACTGCAGTGTGGTTAACTACCAGCAATGAATTTACATATTGATAGTTAACAGAGTCTTGTCGCAAAAGTTGGCTGTTGTTAGAAAGTAAACGCAGTCATATCCAGATGTTAAAATAGTGGGACTAGTAGAGCATATATTCCAGCTTCTTTATCGGTTATTGGTGCGAAATAAAAGCTAACGGTATTGATGTGGTGTTGTAGCAATGTCGAATAGAAATCGGGCCAGTCTCTTGCAGGTGCTGCAAATATAGGGGCTATTAATCGAGAAGTCCTGATATATTAAAAAATTGCTCTAAGATTTCATCTTAGTTTCATACCGATATACATACAATAAAATTAAAGTTTATACACTTTTGCGAAGCTTATTTAAAACCTAGTCAGGCTCTACATTATAAGGTTAGTGTTTAATCTTAATTAATATCATATTGCAGATCTCTGTATTACTAATATCTATACATTGTATACCGTCTTTTGTTAAAATATCATAACTGGTTACTGCTCGTAGCCTGGAACATGTAACTATTTGATTATAAACGATTATATCTATAGATGTAATGCTACGACTCTTAGCATAGGCGAGTATAATGACCTTTATCGACTACAGTACAGCTGATGTGCTGACAATTTTATCAAGAGTTAAATCTGAACCTAGCGATAAAATCGAGAGTGAAACTATCGAATTTAAGGAGTTCTCATCAGAATCATCACTACATGGTAGTAAGGAGCTAGCAGAGGAAATATGCGCATTTGCTAATCGCCAAGGCGGCGTATTAATTGTTGGCGTAAAAGATACGAGCAATCTTCAGGGTAGAGACTGGAATGAGCAACTAGTAGGCTTTCAGGAAGTAGATGCAACTGAAACTGAAAAAAGGATTAACGGAAAACTTCAAAATCTTGTAAATCTGAGAATCGAAAATATAAATTTTGAAGGTAAAAATTATGTTGCTATGTATGTAATACATAATATGGAATCACTGGTTACAACCACTTCTGGAAAAGTTTGCATAAGAGAAGGCCGTGATAGTAGACCAATGACACCAGAAGAAGTAGAAAGAGCTGTGAAGTCATTACAAAATTATGATTGGAGTGCCGACATTCTGCAAAGAGTAGAATTATCTGCTTTAGATGAGACACATGTTAACGAAGCATTTTCTATGTATAAATCTTTCATGAAACAAGAAATAGCCCCTTCAAAAGAAGATTTTCTGGAATCAATAGGCGTTACTCATAATGGAATGTTAACAAAAGGGGGGCTGCTCTTTTTAGGTAAGCAGAACATCATAAGAAATCAACTCGGAGATTACGAATACAGGTTTTCGTGGAAAGAAGGAACTGATCTTAAAATAAATGAAGTTTGGTCTGGCAATATATGGAATTCATTAAACAAGGCAAAATTACTTTTTGAAAAATGTGTAACTGAGATCGATATTGAATTTAAAGGAAATAAATACAAAGTACCTAATTTAGATCCCGTAGCATTTCATGAGGCATTTTTAAATGCTGTTGTACATAGAGATTATGCTATTGATGGAATGATTACAGTAGAATTCACTGGGAATGAATTATCAATATCTAGTCCAGGTACATTCTATGGCGAGATTACAACGGAGAATATTGCTTACCATAGTCCTAGGCATAGGAATAAAGCGTTGGCACGAATATTAATGACCTATAAGTTTGTTGATAGAGCCGGAATGGGTGTTCTAAGAATGGGAATAAAATCCCTTATGTATGGCAGGAAATATCCAATATTCGAGGAAACCGCCGATTCCATAAAAGTTTCTATGCAAGCTGAATATATTAAGCCTGCGATTTTTGTACTAACACATGGTAAGCAACAAATGTTTTTACCAGATCTTATTCTCCTGAATACTCTATCGGAGAAAGCATATATCTCGCTTCCCGAATGTGCCGACATGATAAAAAAAGTAATTGTAGATACATCGAAGGCTATTATTGATTTTTCTAATCGTTGGAGTACTTATTTAGAAATATGCGGTACAAAAGAAGCGGTTATGCTCAGGATTAAGGATGGCTCCGTTGACTTTTTTAATTTACATAAAACTATTAAACCACCACCTAATAGTGATAAATTTGTAAAACTGTTTTTCATGTTAAAAAAACATAAGTGGGTAAGTAATGAAGATGTGTCTACATTACTCGGTTACAAGCAAAGTCAATCAACAAGTAGATTTTTGAGTGACATTGAATGGATTGAGCGTAGCGGTAAAGGTATTGCATCAAAATATAAACTATCGGAAGAATACGAGTAATGGCCAATCCTAATGACTAATGTGGTTAGAAGTTAAATCCTAAACGATCATATTTCTCAAAATATGAAATAAATACAGCCATTAATTAAAAATCAATCAATAGGTACTCTTTTACTCATTAAGTACGATAATAAAAGATTATCGTACTTAATGAAATGATATCCCGCATTCCTTAATCTTATGAATTATATTTACCTATAGTGATCCATATTAAGGTCATTAGCGGTGTATTTTCTTGCAATGTCCTTAAAATAGCACATTGTGCTATAGAGTTAAGCACCCTATAATGTTCCAATATAGTAACTTATTTCATTCATCCCCAATTCATGTCTCAATTGGTTAACGACCAGCAATGAATTTACATATTGATAGTTAACAGAGTCTTGTCGCCAAAGTTGGCTGTTGTTAGAAAGTAAACGGCCATATCCAGATGTTAAAATAGTGGGACTAGTAGAGCATATATTCCAGCTTCTTTATCGGTTATTGATGTGGAATAAAAGCTAGCGGTATTGATGTGGTGCTGTAGAAATATCGAATAGAAATCGACTAGTCTCTTGCAGGTGCTATAAATATAGGGGCTATTAATCGAGAAAGGTAAAGTAAAAAACCACACTCTAAGAATGTGGTTTTGACTCCACACTATAAGGGCGTATAAAAAACAAATAAAGACTTCGTCATCCCCGAATGCTTGTGTCGGGGATCCAGTGACCATCAGTAATTCAAAGTCACTAGATTCCCGACACAAGCATTCGGGGATGACAAACCTTTCTTATGGCAATAGCCAGAAATCTCTTCTACGCCCTAAGGATGTGGTTTTATTATTCAATTACCATTAATGGACATTACGAAATTTTTGTGCCCGATTATGAGGCAATTCATAATTCACTTCAGGCCCGACAGGTATTACCTGAGATGGGTTGAGTTTAGTTAGACTGTAAAAGTAGTGCCGCTTTATGTAGTCCATGTCCACGGTATCATTGATTCCCGGCTGCTGATAAAGATCACGCAAATAATTTGACAGATTATGGTAACTGGAAAGGGACCTTAAGTTACATTTGAACAGCGTAGTATAAACAGCATCAAAGCGAATCAGTGTTGTAAACAGACGCCAGTCAGCTTCTGTAATGGCATTTCCAACCAGGTAGCGACTTGATGAGAGTTTATTTTCAAGAAGGTCGAGGGTTTCAAACAACGGATACACCGCCTCTTCATAGGCTTCTTGTGTTGTTGCAAAGCCGCAGCGATATACACCACTATTTAAATTCTTAAATACAATATCATTGATTTTATCGATCTGAAGTCTGTTTGACTCAGGATAATAATCTATGTTGACATCAGTATATTGATTAAATGCCGTGTTCAGCATGCGGATAATTTCTGATGACTCATTGTTAACAATAGTTTCATGTGTCTTATCCCAAAGTACAGGCACCGTAATTTGTCCGGAATAATCAGGGTCTGCAAGAGTATAAATTTCATGCATGTAGTTTGAACGGTAAAGGTGGTCAATATGTTTTCCTGAAGAGGCGAACTGCCAGCCATTTTCAAGCATCTCTGGCGTCACCTCGGAAATAGAAATGATAGACTCGAGATTTTTAATCTTTCTCATAATAACAATTCGGTGTGCCCATGGACATGCTGGAGAAACGTATAGATGGTATCGATCTGGTTCAGCTTTAAAGCCACCGTTTCCGCTTGGGCCAGGGCGGCCATCATCTGTTATCCAGTTTCTAAATGAAGATTCTATGTGCTTTAATTTTCCGTTGTCGATTTTTTGCTCTAACCAATCACTGCTGAGTTTACCTTTAACTAACATATTCATATCTGTATATCCTTCCTCTCTTGATTAATGAGTCTGGCTCTAAAATAAAATCACCTTACGGTTAAAGGAGATTTCTTAAGAGCGATTTTATGGTTTAACTTAAATTAATCAGTTGAACGCATGGGTTTGGGGATGGGTTTATTTAATATAATGTTTGCAGTTACATTTTGTACCTCAGCTGGAAAGAATATCGGCTTGTGGTGATATTATCACCGCCACTGAAACTGGTATAAGATTGTGCGCCACCAGCTAAAAGTGTAAGGTTCTTGTTCAGGTGGAATAAGCCGGATATATTCAGGAATCCGCCGATTTCAACTATGCTGAGATTTTCTTCATCAATGGCCCCACCTGCAGAAATATATGCATCTATATTCCGTAAAAAAAGATCTTTCTTTGAAATTTCAGAGTAGAGGTTTGCCGTGGTATCGCTATTCCCTTTGTCGAAATTACGATTTTTAAAGGTGTTTACCTCAGCTCCAATAACCCAGTTTATTTTATTGTTCAATTCGCCTGAAGTGTTTACGAACAGGCTTGCTCTTTGCTCATCGGTGTCCGAATCCTCAGTTGATTCATTAGCGTACTGGAATTCAATGTTTGCATGATCCCCCAGGCTTGTTGCAATACCCGCATTATATGAACCGTCAACATTGCTTTTACGTTCAAAGGTTTTATCGGCACGGTAGCCAGTGATGTATGTGTTACCAAATCCCGTTTTTATGTTAACGCGAACAAGGATTACATCGTGGGCCACAGTCTGAAGATAACTGGCCTCATCAAGTTGTATTGCAGGGATCGTTTTCATTGGCAATGCCATACCAAACACTGAATTAAATGAGAAGTTATTTAGATATCTTCCTGCTTCAACTTTATAGTCACCCTTCGAGATGCTCACACTGGCTTGGCTAATGTGATGGTTTGTTATGTTTGCAATATCATCATCACCATCTTCCTTGTAAGCGATGCTGGATGCTATATTCCATTGCCCTTGCGTATTACAGTTTGTGTCCAGCTGTAATATAGACCAGGGGGATATTGATATTTTTTGTGTATCAGAAATAGCGATGTCTTCGTCTATAAAATTTGATGAAATAACATTACTGCAGTTAGCTGCAGACACTTTTAGTGACACCATAAATAATGAAATCATAAATGGAGAAAAAGTAATAATTTTTTTGTAATGAATGTTCAATGTAAAGTCCTAATAATTTATTTTTTATTTGTGTTTAATAAGGAAGATCCATTTAACTGATCAGGATCAGTTGATGGATCTTCCACTATTAACTTCCTCGTTATATGAAACTTACAAATCCTTATACCACTTCAAGCAGCGCCGGTTCCTCTTCGTCAAGGAGCAGCGTTACGTCGTATGAAGTTACCCAGTTATTAAATTCAACCAGTCGTTCAAGTACTGCTCGGGCGCTCCATGGGCCACCAACTGAGTAAGTACCAACGGGTGTATTGAGGAGGTTTCTGATTTTCTCCTCTGATACAAGGTCTAAAACTGGGGCACCTGGTTTCAGCATCGACTCGACTTGCTTACGCAGGGCCAGTTCATACTTTTCATCTTGAGTGGATGGGTATGGATTTTTCTTACGATCCAATACGGAATCAGGTAGTAAACCGCGCATTGCAGCCCTTAACAGACTTTTTTCACGTCCGTCAAAGTTCTTCATTTTCCATGGCGTGTTGAATACATACTGAATCAGTCTGTGATCGAGAAATGGAACCCGTACTTCCAGACCAACAGCCATGCTGATTCTGTCATTACGGTCCAGCAAAAAGTTTTGCCAGCGAGTCAGGTTAAGGTAGTTAATTTGACGCATGCGGGCTTCAGTTTTGGTATCACTTTCCAGCGTAGGCATCTCTTTAAGTGCTTCGTTGTAGCTTGTGTTGATATAGCCATCAAGATCAAGCGAATCCCATAAACCCAGGTCACGAAGTGCCTGTATGCCCCCCGCTTTGGCAAATGGGTGATGCCATGGAAATGAATCCAGTTTTATTGCATCAGAATCATGGAACCAGGTATAGCCACCGAAAAGCTCATCAGCACCTTCACCGGATAATGCTACAGTCAGTCGCTCACGTAGTGCCTTACAAAGTAAATACAGTGAGTATTCCATATCACCGGTTGATATCGGAAGATCCTGCGCATTTAATGTGGCCTCTCTGACATCCGTGTTCATAATGTCATTGTGATCGAGCATCACTTTAATATGTTCCGCATCGACGTGTTTTGCTACCTCGTTAGCAAATGGCGTGTCAGGGTCCTCCCACTGAACATTCGATGTGAAGCGTTCAGAATGACCGACAAAGTCAATGGTGAAGGCCAGCAGCGGGTCCTTTCTCTTTTCAGCTTTAACGACTTTCGATGCAAGGGCTGTAATCGCACTTGAATCCAGGCCGCCAGATAATAATGTGCCGATTGGAACGTCAGAAACCATCTGTCTTTCGATAATATCTGTCAGCAGTTCTCTGACTTCATCAATTGTTGATTCCAGATCGTCAGTGTGTTCAGTTGCTTTCAAATTCCAGTATTTATTTTCAGTCATCCCTTTTTTGTTGAACTTTAATATAGTCGCGGGTTTAACCTCATACATTCCCTGGAGTACAGCGTGCCCCGGTGTTTTTACAATACTAAAAATTTCACGAAGGCCTTCTGAGTCAATTACCGCATCGACTTCAGGGTGAGCAAGAATGGCTTTAGGTTCTGAACCAAAAATAACTTCATCTCCGAGAGGGTAGTAGTAAAGGGGCTTAACGCCCATACGATCTCGAACCAGTAATAGCTCCTGTTTCGATGTATCCCAGATAGCAAATGCATAAATACCATTCAAGCGCTCTGCAAATGATTCACCCCATTGCAGGAAAGCACGCAGTACAACTTCAGTGTCGCTCTTAGATTCAAACTGGTGACCTGCTTCGATCAGCTCTTCTCTCAGTTCACGGTAGTTGTATACTTCACCTGTGTATGAAATAGTTACTTTTCTTCCATCATTGCTAGTGGCTTGCATAGGCTGCTTACCACCGTCCAGGTCTATAACAGAAAGTCGACGGTGCCCGAGGAAGATATTATCTTCTATCCAAACTCCTCCTCCATCAGGTCCGCGATTAATCATGGTTGCTGTCATTTCTTCAGCAACAGCTTCGTAGTTGTTAAGATCTCGTTGAAAACTCATCCATCCAGTTAATCCACACATGTTTTTACCCTTTAATGTTAGTTAAAATTATTTTTGTTACGGTTAGTTAAAATTATTTTTCGTTAAGCTATCTTTTTGAAAGATGACGCTTCAGCCGGTGATTCACCAAAGTAAGGTGGGCGCATACCATGCAGCCACTCAATTTTGTTATGAATTTCATTCGGCGTTAGCGAGCCCAGGCTTACATTACGCTTAAAGGCTTTATCGCCTGCAGGGTGGTAAACCTGCTCACCCATCCCCCGTGCAGTAGTGACAACTTTTGCTGCCCGATTTCGACGAATAACATTGTATTCACGCAATAGAGACTGGGGGCTGTTGTTGATGTTTTGTTTAATAATTTCGCCAAGTGTCACCGCATCTTCAAGAGCCATGCAGGCTCCCTGTGCTGCGTATTGCAACATTGGGTGAGCCGCATCACCCAGTAGAGCTACTCGTCCGTCAGTCCAGTTGTCAACGGGGTCCCTGTCGCACATCACCCATTTTTTCCATCCTTCACCCAGTTGTAATAAATTTTTGGCTACATCATCCATACCCTCAAATTCTGTTATAACGGTTGAGTGTGATATTGACTCGCCAGCAACTGCTTTTGGTGCCTGGTTATCCCTGGTCGCGGCAAGGTTCATGAATTTGCCACCCGCAATTGGGTAGTGAACGAAATGCCACTTGGGGCCGGCCCACAGAGCGACGGCATCCCATTGCAACTCTTTCGGAACTTTTTCCATTGGGATTACTGAACGATAAATAGTATGGCCGGAAACCCTGGGACCGCCGTCTCCTACAAGCTGCTGTCGAACGACTGAATGCAGGCCATCAGCACCTATTACCATATCTGCAGTAACATAATCACCATTTGACATAATTACCCTGGCGCCTGTATCTGTTTGCTGATAACCATTTACCTTGCATGATGTTCGTAGTTCAATTAAATCATTTGCTCTACAGGCATCTAAAAGCGGGTAATACAGATCAGTGCGATGCACCACCATATATGGATTTTCGAATTTATCCTGATAGTTTTTTCCAAGGGGGAGACGGGTAATCACATTACCTGTCAAACCATCCATAAGACGCAACTCACCAATTTGCACAGCACGTTCTCTTACTTGATCACCAACTCCCAAATAATCGAGTGCATGAAATGCATTGGGTGCAAGTTGAATGCCGGCACCAAATTCAGTAAACTCATCGCGCCGCTCCAGAACAACCACCTTATTTCCGGACTCTGCACAGGAAATTGCTGCCGCAAGTCCACCAATACCACCACCTACAATTGCTATTTTCATTACTTTATCCCCTTAGTTATTTAATAATGTATTTGATTGACTCATAGAGTTCTGCTCATTCGCTCTATAAATATCTTTTGTTGTTCGGGCAACTGAAATAGGCGTGACTACATCATGATTAATATTGCCCTTAGCTATCTGATTTTTGATGTAGGGTGTGGGTGCTTTATCTACGTTACATATACGGGTAATAATTTCTTCAAATATACGTACACCATCTATCGTCAGTAGAGATTCTGCATGGAATTGAATTCCACAGAAGTTGCGCCCGCGTATCGCATTTACTTCATTGTTAGACGGGTTACGTGAGACTTCCACCACCTCATTCGTTATAGGATTAATGATTTCATCTACAGCACTGTGAGCGGCGAAAGTGTTATAGAATCCAACACGTTCATTTTTATCAAAGAGCTTGATTGCCTTCTGTACACCTTGATTAGGGTTATCTCGTTTTACCAGGTTTAGCCCCATCAAGGATGACAGTACCTGATGGCTGAGGCAGATGCTCAGGAAAGGCTGGTCACGGTAGAACAGTTCTTTAATGGCACTGCGCAAGTGATTAATTTTAGGGTGTCTAATATCGTTTGGATCACCGGGACCTGGCCCCATTATGACCAGGTCATAGTTATCATCAAATGAGTATTTTTCATCATAGCGAGATACTTTTATGATGCATCCCAATGAGAGAAGTTGTAGTTGAATCATAGAAGTGAAGCTGTCTTCTGCATCAATAATAAGAATACGCTTGCCGCTCAGTGATTGACTTGTAGTAAATTTAAATGCCCCTTCTTTAAGCCAGAAATCTGCAATTGATTTGTTTCTGTTGCCCAACAATTCAACTACTTCTGGGTGGTTGCTTAATTTACTTTTGCCGTTAACGCCTAATGCAGATAGCACGCTAGATGCCTTAGTGCGAGTTTCTGCGGTTTCATCAGCAGGGGTTGATTCCCTCACCAGGGTTGCGCCGACGGAAATTTTTAGTCTGCCATTGTTGTCAATATCTGCGGTTCGAATAACAATTGATGAGTCAATGACGTGTTTGTTATCTTTTTTACCAATCAATGCAATTGCACCGCTGTAATAACCCCGACCCTCTGGTTCATATTCATAAATTACACGTGCGGCACTTTCAAGAGGGCCTCCCATTACAGTCGGCGCAAACATAGTCTCTTTTAATATTTGCAGAGGCCCCATGGAGGATTTACCGTGAATGATGTACTCGGTATGAGCCAGGCTGGCCATTTCCTTAAGCATGGGCCCGTCAATCCACACTCCATTATCACAGGCTTTGCTCATCATTTTCAGCTCCTCATCCACGACGATATATAATTCGTCAATTTCCTTTTTGTCACGGAGAAATTCGGTAACATCGGGAAGGTTAGGGCCTGAAGTTGGATAGCGATAAGTACCGCTGATTGGGTTCATGGAGGCAATGCCGTTATCAAGTGTGACATGTCTTTCAGGTGTAGCACCAATCAGAGTTCGTTCACCCGTCTTAATGACAAATGTCCAGTAAGAGCCTTTTTCATGTATAAGCAGCTTTTTAAAGATACTCAATGCAACTGCGGTTGAAAAATTTGAAATGTCAGCAAGGTAAGAACGTTTTATTACGAAGCTGGCACCCTTGCCCTGGCCAATTTCATTCTTAAGAATACTTTCGACGATTGATTCATAGGTGCTGTCATCAATATCAAATCCTTCATTTTCAAGTTCAATATCACAGGATGGAATTGCCCTGATAACATCGTCAAGTTTTTTAATTTCCTGGTGCTCAATGTCCATAACAAAAAGCGGCGTGTTATCATCTGTTGCTTCAAAACCATTTTCTGCAATCTGTCGATAAGGAATTAAAACCAGCTTTTCATGGATGGATTCGCCTTGTGACTGATCGACCTCTGCCAGTTCGATATCCTCAAGCTTCTCTACAACTGAGAACTCTCCAGTCATGATGTCGATAGAATTCTTTCCATTAGCATCAGGTCGGTACAACATAGCAAAAGGCGTTGAGGGATTATCAAGTAAATCGTTCATGATATCGCCATCGTATTTATTGATTTGATAGTTCATTTTAAAACTCCATATTTTTGAGAACTTGCTCAGTTGTCACAACCATTGCGCATCGTTTTGCTGCATAATCCAATGCCATGGAGTGATCTTCATAGGTGAAGTCGGCGGTAGCATCTGAGACAATGAAAGTTTCTATGTCACTCGAAAAAGCCTCTAATGCCGTTGTAAGAATACCTACATGTGCATACACACCACATATAATGATCTGGTCCCTTCCTGCTGCGTGCAATCTTTCAAGAAGATTGGTTTTCGCAAAGGCACTATATCGCCATTTAGTTAACAACCAGTCGTCCTGGGTGGGTGCAAGAGGATCAATAATTTGGCGATCTTCTGCGCTTGCTTTCATTCCTGGACCCCAGAAATCTTTCAGCAAGCCCCTTTCTTTTGGTGTCATACTGCCCGGTTGAGCTGTATAGGCGACAGGGATGCCATATTGTTCACATTTCTGTTTTAATTTAATTGAGTTTTCTGTCAGTGCAGATGCAGGCTCACTTGATTCTGAAAAAGGCCTGAGGAAGTAATTCTGCATATCATGAAAAAGTAGTACAGCGCGGTTAACATCAACGACCCAGTCAGCAACATTAGGTGTGATGCAGTTAGGTATATCATATGAGTTTATTTGTGGTATGCCTGACATTTTCTCTCTCTCCAGTTTAATAATTTGTTGTTTGTATAAATACTTAAAATTTGAAAATAAGTAGTCTAAAAAAACGTTCAATTTGTTCGATAAATCTGTCCATTTTTTTGCACTAATGTTTTTTCTATTTCAAAACTGCATCTATCTAATCGTGATTTTGGAAAATTAAAAAGCATAAATATTCGTCCTGTTTGTTCGATAACCCTGTCCATAATTTTCCCTAATGTTTTTTTTATTTTTCAAAACTACTGCATCTATCTAATCGTGATTTTGGAAAATTAAAAAGCATAAATATTCGTCCTGTTTGTTCGATAACTCCGTCCATAATTTGTATTAATGATTTTTATTTTTCAAAACTACTGCATCTATCTAATCGTGATTTTAGAAAATTAAAAAGCATAAATATTCGTCCTGTTTGTTCGATAAACATGGCGCTATTGAAGTTGAATGTAATACCCGGTTGTTATTGCGCGTTTGTTTTACCATTCTAGTGGTGTTGGATTCATGTGGTTGAAGCTAAAAAGGAATTTTTCCTGGCAAATTTTGGCAACCAAACGACAATTTATTAGTGAGTTATATTGAATTTTGTTGTGAAAGCCCAAAAACAAATAGCTGGGAGATTTAAATAATAATACCCACTAATTATATGGAAATGATTAATGGTGTAATTGAAACAGTGTTTGAAAGATATATCTCAAGTGTATCTTGTAATAAAAATAAAAGTAGGTGCGAATTTATTCGCACATGGATACGCATTAAAGGATTTTGTTCGAATAATTTCGAACCTGCATTTTCAAGATTTTCCTTAACTTACTGGCATTGAGAACAGAGGGGGATGCTATTTACTTAAGCACAATTAATAAATTGACACAGAGGCCCAGAGTCACAGAGGTGTTGATATATTTTATTCTTAGGTTACATGATGAGTATCTTATAGCTTCTTAATGGCTTGTAAGTGCTCCCTCTGGATTCCATGTGCGGGCCCCATGTAAGACCCTGCTGCAATAGGCTGTAGGGTAAAAAGCTGCAAAAAATTCTCAGATAAGCCGTATAACTGAGAGAAATGTTCACCATCCCTGGCGATATCCCTGGCTATAAAATACCTGATTTTTAGCTTTATTGTTTATATGACGCAGGTGTGCCCGAGTAAATATCAGGCGGTTTACATTTTTAATCAAGAATATGAGGTGAAATTTTGAATTAGTACTATACAATGGCTAGCTTACTAAGCCTACTTGATAAAGAGTTTACATTTTATGGCTAACCGCATAATTGTACTAGATACAGAAACCACCGGTTTAGAACCATCCCAGGGTCACCGCATAATTGAAATTGGTTGTGTGGAAATCATTAATCGCAAATTAACCGAAAATACCTATCACCAGTATATACAGCCCGATCGTGAAATTGATGAAGGGGCATTTGAAGTGCATGGAATTAGCAGTGAGTTCCTGGCGGATAAACCTCGCTTTTGTGATGTAGCTGAAGATTTTATGAAATTTGTTAATGGTGCAGAGCTAGTTATTCACAATGCACCTTTTGATATTGGCTTCCTTGATCATGAATTAGCAATGCTGGACCCGGTGTGGGGTAAGGTATCTGATCACTGCCAGATAACCGATAGCCTGGTGATGGCACGTAAAAAGCATCCGGGGCAAAAAAATAACCTGGATGTTTTGTGTAAGCGGTATGAGGTAAATAATGCGCGTCGTGAACTACACGGGGCCTTGCTTGATGCGGAATTATTAGCGGAAGTTTATTTAAGAATGACCGGTGGTCAGGAAATGCTGGCTTTAGGTAGTGGTGCTGATGGTTCTTCATCTCAGGTTAATGTCAGTCCCATTAAGCGTGTGGACAGTAACCGTCCGACGATAAACGTGATCAGGGCAAATGTTGATGAGCTGCAAGCGCACCAGGAGAGGTTGGGTGTATTGGGGGATGAATGCATCTGGAATAAAACATAGTCAGAAATCGTAAGTCGTAAGTCAAAGCGGTGCGCCGAAGGCGCCGTATCTTTTGACTTAAGACTTATGACTATCTTTTACACTTCTGTGATACTTTTGTTAACTATTTCAGCTAAGCTTATTTGAACTACTGATTTATTTATCAGTCTTTAAAGTGTTGAACTTATACAGATTAGCCTGGAGCACCTTACTTGACTATTATCATTAAATCCGATTCCAAGTCGGCAATCAAAGCATCAGAAATTACCACAGAATCCGATTATCTGAGTCGCCGAGACTTTATTAAAAAATCAGGTATTCTTGTTGGGGCTACCTGGGCCGGAGGCATAAGCTTACCTGCTGCTGCAAAATCTTCTGATTATGGAAATGATTTTCCGAATTTAATTAAAACCGCTTACGGTAAAGGCGAGGCGCTTACTTCGTTTAAAGATGCCACAACCTATAATAATTTCTACGAATTTGGTACGGGTAAAAAAGACCCTGCACGAACCGCAACTAATTTTAAAACCGATCCCTGGTCAATTACCGTTGAAGGTGAGGCCAATAAAACCGGTACATTTCATTTAGAAGACATTTTAAAGCATGCTCAAATTGAAGAGCGTATTTATCGTTTTAGATGTGTAGAGGCCTGGTCAATGGTTGTGCCCTGGGTAGGCTTTTCACTGGCGGAAATGTTGAAACGTTTTGAGCCCACCTCTAGAGCAAATTATGTTCAATTTGAAACACTGTACGATCCACAGCAAATGCCAGGCCAGGTGCGCAGGGTATTAGACTGGCCATATCGTGATGGCCTGAGAATGGATGAGGCGATGAATCCGTTAAGTTTTATGGCAACTGGAATTTATGGTCATCATTTACCAAATCAAAATGGCGCGCCAATACGTTTAGTGGTGCCCTGGAAATATGGTTTTAAAAACATTAAATCTATTGTAAAAATTAAATTTACTGAACATGAACCCGCCTGTACATGGAATGTAACCGGGCCGAAAGAGTATGGCTTTTATGCTAATGTAAACCCGAATGTAGACCACCCAAGATGGAGCCAGGCAACAGAACGTGCATTAGGCTCAAACTTCTGGGCACCTAAAGCCAAAACGCAGATGTTTAATGGTTATGGTGAACAGGTTGCACATCTTTATAAAGGTATGGATTTGAAGAAGTATTTTTAAAAAATAATTTTCCGCTAATTAACGCAAATGTACGCAAATTATTTCTGTAGGGTGGATCAAGGGTCGCGGATCCACCAGGGTCTACGGGAAGGTTTTTTTGATTTAGGTATTTACGGAGTATTATTTTGGAAGCTGTTTTAAAAAGCGAATTGTTAATGCAATTGAAATCAAGATTTCCCGGTATTAGTTTTTATAAGCCCGTTGTTTTTATTTTATGCCTGATGCCATTTGTATTATTGGTAATGAATGCAATAAACAACAATCTAGGCCCTAACCCGGTTGAAGTAATGATTCGAACCCTGGGTGACTGGGGTATCTATTTTTTATTGATTGGTTTAACGATTAGCCCTGCACGCAAAGTATTTAAACAGGCCTGGTTAATTCGTTATCGCCGTATGATTGGTTTGTTTACTTTTTTTTATGTCTGCATGCATTTTTTAAGTTATATCTGGTTCGATCAGTTTTTTAATGTTGATGAAATAGTAAAAGATATTATTAAGCGACCGTTTATTACCATTGGTTTTACCTGTTTTCTCTTGCTTGTTCCTATGGCGTTAACATCAACTAATGGCATGATGAAACGGCTGAAAAAAAATTGGGGACGTTTGCATAAAATAGTCTACCCGGTTTCTATGCTGGCCCTGTTGCATTATTTTATGATGATTAAGGCTGATTATTTAGTGCCGGGTGTGTTGTTGGTTATTCTGAGTGTGTTGCTTGGGTATAGGTTGGCTTTGAAGCTTAAAAGATAAGAGCTTTTTTCCGCAAATGAACGCGAATATACGCAAATTTGTTTGGTTCATGCGCCTGCGGCGCATAACACCGAATTAATGCTTTTGATTTAATTTGCGTCCATTCGCGTTGACATACATGGATGTATTAATGCAGTGGGCGCATGGATGCGCAGGAACTGCCATTTGCGGAAAAAGCTTTTAATTTTAACCAAATACAGCAGCCCAACTAAACCGATCCCAGGTCCAATACAACCCGGTCAATCCAATCATCAAAGACCCGGGCACCGTAACAAAGTCATGAAAATTCTGCTTATTCTTAAACCAGTAAGTAATTCCAAAATAGGCTATTGTTAAAATTAGTAGCTGGCTAACCTCAACCCCTAAATTAAAGCTAATCAATGCTGTAGCATAAGCACTTTCCGGCATGCCGAATTCGGCCAGTACACTGGCAAAGCCCATGCCGTGTAATAAGCCAAAAGCAAACACCAGGGCCAGACGACTGGTTTTTAATTTATGTGCAATAAGGTTTTCAATTCCAATATAGGCGATGGATAAGGCAATGAGTGGCTCAACAATGCTGGCGGGCAAACTAATGACATTAAACATTGAAAGACTAAGGGTGATTGAGTGGGCCAGGGTAAACATGGTGGCTTGCCAGGCCAGTGGTTTCAGTTTTGTGCTTAGCAGGAAAATGCCCAGTATAAATAAAATATGATCCAGCCCTTTGGGAATTATATGATCAAAACCCGCTACCAGATAATCTGAAATCACATTGATAAGCTTGGGTTCGGTGAAAACTTCTTCGAGGGAAAAAGCCTTACTTGGTTGATCATTTCGCAACCACTGCCATGATGACCAGTGCCACTTTTCTTTTTCCCGGTCAATTTGCCTGACGCGAATGGCATTATCTGAAAAACGTGCCGGGTAGTACCATGTTAGTTGTTCAACCTGTGTATCTATTTTTCCTTCAAATATAATCAGGCTGGTACGGGGCACTTTGGGGTAGCCGGGAACGGGTATCTGCACATCGGTAATCTGTAGCTTTACCGGTTGATCATCGAAATTCAGGCGAATTTCCCGGTTTAGCTCTTCTTCAAAGGGAATAAATTTTTCACGTAATTGTGCAGCCTGCAACACCCTGAGAGTATCGTACTCTTTAGAATTGGGCGAGTCTTTGGTGTTTTTGTATTTTGAGTTAATCCCGGTCATGATGGCTTCTATGCTGGCACGTAGCTCTACACGGTAGTTTCCGTCGGCAAACACACTTATTTCAACCAGTGCAGGCTTTACAATATCGGCGGTGCTATACTTCGCCCCGAAAAGGGCTGATATCATGTATAATGCGATTGCAAAATGCATCATACAGATTGCATTTTGTAGGGGTCTTATGTTACTAAGCATTTGAAAACTCAAGAGAAAATCTATATTATTGGGCCCGATAATTATAATTAAATTGCACCTCAATACAATGATGATTGATGCTTTATTTTCATAGGGACACATGATTTTTATTTCAGCTAATGTCTTCTGGCATCGCTTGATAGTCAAGTGATTAGAGTTGATCTATTACTTATTGTTTTTTTATACAACCACCAAAACTAGGGTGAAACCATGCCATTTTTAAATCGTCGCACATTCCTGAAACTAGTGGGTGCCGCAGCCGCTACGGCTACAGTTCCTACAATAATTAGTTGCTCTGAAGATTCCAGTACATCTTCTCCCACGCCAGCAAAAGCGCCTGCACCAGCACAGGCACCTAATGCTATGCCAAATGGCTTCTATGATTTGCCTATGAAAGGCAATGTGAGAATTTTGCATATTACGGATGTGCATGGCCAGTTGAATCCGGTTTATTTCAGAGAACCGAATGTGAATTTGGGTGTGGGTGATGCTTATGGCCGTCCACCGCATCTGGTGGGAAATAAACTGTTAACAGCGATGGGGTATGGGCCTGATTCTGCGGAGTCCTATGCCTATACCTATCTAGATTTTCAAAAATCGGCGGAAAAATTTGGTAGAACCGGTGGCTTTGCTCACGTTAAAACATTATTAAACCAGTTGCGTAATACTGCGGGTGGCAAGCAAAACACAATTACCATAGATGGTGGTGATCTGTGGCAGGGTTCGGGCACCGCATTATGGACACGTGGTGTTGATATGGTGGAAGCCTCAAATATTCTGGGGCTGGATGTTATGGTAGGTCACTGGGAATTCACATATAAAGAAGACGAAGTGCTTAGTAACGTTGCTCTCTTTAAGGGTGACTTCATTGGCCAGAATGTACGGGTTAAAGATGACTCATTATTTGGTGATGAGTACCCAACCATGGTTGAAAAATATGATGGTAGCGGTTTATTTAATGAAGATACGGGCCATGCTTTCCGTCCCTATGTAATTAAAGAAATTAATGGTGCACGTATCTGTATTGTTGGTCAGGCATTTCCAAGAACAGCTAATGCAAACCCGCAGGAATTTTTCCCTGACTGGTCATTCGGTTTACGCGAAGATGACATGATCGAGCTGGTTAAAAATATTAAAGCAGATGAAAAGCCCGATGCAATTGTGCTGTTATCCCATAACGGTATGGATGTCGATATTAAAATGGCAGAACGCGTGCCAGGTTTAAATGCGGTATTCGGTGGCCATACCCATGACGGAATTCCAAAACCAATTAAAGTTAAAAACGTAGATGGCGGCACCTGTCTGGTAACCAATGCGGGCTCTAATGGTAAGTTTGTTGGGGTAATGGATTTTGATATTCAGAATGGTGAAATTAAGTCCATGGATTACAAAATGCTACCGGTTATTACCGACTGGATACCTGCCGATAAAGAAATGCAGGCGTATTTAGATCAAATGCGTAATACGGTTTATGATAAAAATATTGTAGAAAGTCGAGTTACCAAGCACTTCTATAATGAGAGCCGTGTTGGAAAAACCTATAAAGCCATACTCGAAGAAAAGCTAGCGATAGCAGATCGACTATTGTATCGCCGTGGTAATTTCATGGGCACATGGGATCAGATTTTATGTAATGCATTGCGTGAAGAATATGGTGCAGATGTAGCAATGTCTGCCGGTGTGCGCTGGGGTACTTCAACATTGAAGGGTGACTGGATTACCATGGAAGATGTTATGACCCAATGTGCTATTACTTATGGAGAAACCTATGTAAGTGAAATGAGCGGTCGTGATTTAATGCGCATACTCGAAGGTGTTGCAGATAACTTATTTGATGTTGACCCATACCTACAATCCGGTGGTGATATGGTGCGCGTGGGTGGCATGGATTACACTATCGACCCATCAAAGCCTTTATACCAACGCCTTACAAATGCAAAACTGGATAACGGACATGATATTGATCCGAAACAGATGTATAAGGTGGCTGGTTGGGCAACCGTTAACAAGGCACCGGATGGTCGATTAATGTGGGACGTGGTACGTGATTACATCTTAAAGAATCGTGGTGAAGATAATGTATTGCGTTTACCTAAAATTAATCACCCAACATTGGTGGGTATTAAAGATAATCCAGGTATTGCGGATTATCCCGGTAAAATAAGTTAGTAAAATAAGTTAGTAATAATAAGCGAATAAAAATAAGTTAATAAAAATGTGTTAACTTAGGGGCGATCCATGTGGTCGCCCTTTTTTTCTGTTTGAATAAAGCAGGTGGTTAAACATTATTTAAATTATTTTTTTTCACCACAATAAAAACTGCATGATTTATTTGCGCTCAATAAGCACCTTTCCAGTTTGCCTATGCAGTCTACACGGCAGGAGTCCAGGTCAGCTTTTTTTGAAAATAAGTTTGCCTGACATGTGGCGTTACATATTTTATTTGTGCGACTGCAACCATAGCTCTTTACGCATGACCTGCACCCCTCGGTCATTTCTTCAGCCAATGTGGTTTGGGACAGACATAAAATAAACAGACTAATGAGTAATTGGCAGATTTTTTTATTCGACAAATACATCTGGTTTCCTTTAAGTGGTTAGTAAGGGTCTCAGGGGTTAATGTTAATATAATAGTTCAATATTTGTGCTGGTGCTGATTTTGATAAACCCTGTAAAATAGCGAAATACTAATGGGTGACTGAAAATACGCCCTGATAATAATTACTACACTGGATTTTAAATGAACTTCGATTCGCCTTTAATCAAAGGCAAATTAATTAAACGCTACAAACGTTTCCTGGCAGATATTATCCTTGATGATGGTTCAGAAATTACCGCCCATTGTGCCAATACCGGTGCAATGACCGGCTGTGCACCCGCTGATGCAAATGTCTGGTTAAGTGTTTCTGACAATCCCAAACGCAAATATCCACATAGCTGGCAGTTAGTCGAAGTGAAGCCGGGTGTGCTGGCCTGTATCAATACCGGCTTAACGAATAAGCTGGCACATGAAGCCCTGATGCAAGATCAAATTGGGGAACTGGTCGGCTTTGATGAATGTCGTAGTGAGGTGCCCTATGGGGATGAGGGTAGCCGTGTGGATTTTGTGCTGGATTTTTCAGGGTGTTTGGTCTTTGTTGAGGTAAAGCACGTAACCTTAAGTACGCAAGACGGTGTGGGCAGTTTTCCCGACGCGGTCACAAAACGTGGACAAAAGCATTTGCGTGAGTTAATTCAACAGGTTAAATCGGGTGATAGGGCGGTTCTGCTATTTATAATCATGCGCACTGATGTTAATCTTGTGACCCCGGCGGATTCGGTAGATGCCGAGTATGGACGACTATTAAGAGAAGCCGTTAAGGAAGGGGTAGAAGTAATAGCATATGGGGTAAAAATTGACCCCGAGGGTATGTCGATTGACAGGGCTATACCGGTAGTGCTTTAGGCGTAACTATAAAAGTTAGTTACAGTAAATATTGATTATAAAACAATCAATTTAAACCAGAAATTAGAAAGAATCCCTTCAGATATGTTTAGACCGAAAGAGCTTTATATCGGCCTTAGATACACACGTGCCAAGCGTCGTAATGGTTTCGTGTCTTTTATCGCGTTAATTTCCATGTTGGGCATAGCCCTTGGTGTAGCCGCACTCATTGTTGTGCTTTCTGTTATGAATGGCTTCGGAAAAGAATTACGTGAACGTACCCTGGGTATGACGTCCCATGCAACAGTTACCGGGCAGGGTGGAACATTAAGCAACTGGCAATCGATTCAGGTAAAAGTCGCACAGCATCCTAACGTTATTGATTCAGCGCCCTTTACCCAAAATGAAGCCATGTTAAGTAATCGCAGTCGAGTCAGTGGTGCGATTATTAGGGGTGTGGTGCCGGATCAGGAGCCTAAGGTGTCTGAAATTGGCGACAAAATGGTATCAGGTAAGCTCGCAGATTTAAAGCCGGGTAGTTTCGGTATTATCCTTGGCCGTGAATTGGCCAATGCAATGGGGGTATTTGAAGGTGAAAAAATTACCGTTATTACACCCCAGGCTAATGTTACACCGGTGGGTGTTATGCCTCGTTTAAGGCGCTTTACCGTGGTGGGTGTATTTGAGGCAGGTATGCATCAGTTTGATCGTTCCATGGCGATTATACATATGCAGGATGCACAGAAGTTATTCAGTATGGGTGAGAAAGTGGAAGGCGTTCGCCTTAAACTTGATGACATGTTCAGTGCCTATGAAGTGACCCATGAATTAGAGGGTCGCTTAGGTGAAGATTTCTGGGTGCGTGACTGGACCAAAATGCACAGTAATTTATTTAAGGCGCTGAAAACAGAAAAGGTAGTAATGTTTATTATTCTTTTGCTGATTGTTGCGGTAGCGGCATTTAATATTATTTCCACACTGGTAATGACGGTGAATGACAAGCAGGCTGATATTGCCATATTGCGCACCATCGGTATGACACCTAACAGTTTAATGTGGGTGTTCATCGTACAGGGTGTGGTGATTGGTTTAGTTGGTACAATATTAGGTGTGACAATTGGTGTGCCGGTTGCGTTAAATGTGAATGCAATTGTGGGCTTTATTGAAGGTTTAATGAATACCAAATTCCTGCCAGCGGATGTTTATTACATCACCGAGCTAAAATCAGATTTACATTTGTCAGATGTGTTGACCTATACCGCATCTGCCTTTGGCCTGTCTGTGCTGGCCACCATTTATCCCGCCTATCGTGCAGCACGGGTTCAACCCGCCGATGCTCTGAGGTATGAATAATGCCTTTAACTAATCGTTTTTCAGAATCGCAAATTTTTCCTAATGGTACCGGTGCTCCTATTGTTCTAGAGGCCGTCGATATTTGCATGACCTTTAAGGAAGGTGGTGGTAGCCAACTGGAAATATTAAGAAATATAAACCTTACGGTAAAAGCCGGCGAAAAAGTGGCCATTGTAGGTGCTTCGGGTTCCGGTAAAAGCACCCTGTTACATTTGCTGGGAGGTTTAGATAAACCGACTTCAGGCCAGGTATTTGTTAATGAAAGAGACCTGATTAGCATGTCTGAAAAAGAACGCTGCCAGGTGCGTAATAATTACATGGGTTTTGTTTACCAGTTTCATCACCTGTTAGCTGAATTTAGCGCACAGGAAAATGTTGCTATGCCTGCACTGGTGCGGGGAACGAGTCCATCACAGGCCTTAAATAAAGCTGAGATGCTGCTTGAAAAAGTGGGTATGACTCGACGCTTAAAGCATAAGCCAGCGGAGCTTTCAGGTGGGGAGCGCCAACGCGCTGCAATCGCCCGTGCGGTGATAAATGAGCCCCGTTGTATCTGCGCCGATGAGCCAACGGGTAACCTGGATAAAGCCACTGCGGAGCAGGTGGTGCAGGTGTTATTGCGTTTAAATAAAGAGTTTGGCACCAGTTTGATTGTGGTAACACATGATATGGAATTTGCTAAAAAGATGGATACAATTTATACCATTGAAAATGGGCACCTGAAAGCAATTTAGAGGTGACTTAAAGTGTAGGGTGGATCAAGCGAAGCGGATCCACCATTTTATCGACTATCGGTGGATCCGCTTCGCTTGATCCGCCCTACCAAAATAATAATGCCTAAAAACTCAAGTCGACCGTCTTTAAGTTCAGTTCCGCTAAACGAGCGCTCCCAATATTTATTAAAAACCCTCATTAATTGTTATGTTGAAGAGGGAACGCCCGTGGGTTCTAAAACCCTTGCACAAACCGCCGGCTTAAATATCTCCACGGCTACCATTCGTAATGTGATGGCGAATCTGGATTCGATGGGGTTGGTCTCCGCACCCCATACCTCCGCTGGTCGTGTGCCTACTAATATGGGGTTTCGCATGTATGTGGATTCCATGCTTGAATTCAGCCCGATTGAAGCAGCGATTAAAGATAAATTAAAAAACCAGTTAAATGCGGATCAGGATAAAGATACCCTGATTAATATGGCCAATAATCTGTTATCGGACATAACCCAGATGGCGGGTGTTATTACCTTGCCAAAAAGTGGACAGTTAAATTTACGCCGGATTGAATTTTTACCCCTGCCGGATAAAAAGATACTCGCTATTCTGGTGGTGAACGAACGGGATGTGCAAAATCGAATTGTGCACGTAGATAAAGATTATACCCAGGATGAGCTGATTAAGGTTTCAAATTATCTAAATCATCATTTTATGGGTAAGGATATTTTTCAGATTCGTGCCTTGCTGGTAAAAGAAATGCAGCGTGCACGCAAGCAGGTTGATGAATTAATGACTGCGGCCGTTAATCTGGCGGATCAGGCACTAAAACCCGATGAAGATAATGAAAGCTATCGCTTACAGGGGCAGGCCAATTTAATTCGATTTAATGAGGCGGATAATGCTAATCAGTTGCAGCAATTATTTCAGGTGTTTCAGAATAAACGGGATATGCTGGGTTTATTAGATCGTTGTATACAGGCAGAGGATATGCAGGTATTTATCGGCTCTGAGGCAGGTATAGAAGGCCTGGACGATTTCAGTGTTATCTCAGTACCCTACGGCACTAAAGAGCATACCCTGGGTGTGCTTGGGGTGATTGGTCCGACGCGGATGGAATATAGTAAGGTGATATCGGCTGTGGATATTACTGCGCGGTTTTTGAGTTTGGCTTTGGGTGCTGAGAATCAGTAAAGTCAAAAGCTGTTTTCCGCAAATGAACGCTAAAAAACGCAAATAAAATCAAAAGCATTTTATTGTTATAGTGCGCCGCAGGCGCACAAATCAAAAACATTTGCGTATATTCGCGTTCATTTGCGGAAAACAGCTTTTGCTTTTGTATTTAAATCCCCTTGAATCTCAAATGAATATCCCCATATTGCTTACAGACCTTATAATTTGATGGAGAACTGGCGATGTCAAACGAGGAAATCCTCGATAAAAATCAACAAGATGCGGATGTAGAAGGTGAATTTTTATCTGCTGAAGAAGAAGCACTTGAAGCGGTTAATGAAACCGAAGGTGAGGCCCTGTCTCCCGAAGAGATGATTGAGCGCCTGGATGTAGCTGAAAAGAAAGCATCTGAAAACTGGGATCAGTTACTGCGCACTAAAGCAGAGATGGATAATATTCGTCGTCGCACCCAGAAAGACCTGGAGAATGCACATAAATTTGCCCTGGAGAAATTTATCTCTGAAATGCTCGCGGTAAAAGACAGCCTGGAAATGGGTGTTGATGCAGCCACACAGGATAATGCCAATGTTGAGAATCTACTTGAAGGTAGCCAGATGACGTTGACTATGCTATCTGGTGTGTTTGAAAAATTTAATGTAGTTGAGCTGAATCCGGAAGGCGAGAAGTTTAATGCTGATCATCATCAGGCTATGTCAATGCAGCCCAGTGATGAGCATGAGCCGAACACCGTAATTGCAGTGATGCAGAAAGGTTACCTGTTAAATGATCGTCTGGTACGCCCGGCGATGGTGATGGTGTCTAAAGCTGTTGAGTGACCGTAGGGTGGTTCAGGTGTCGCGGATCCAACTGTTTTGTTGGTGAGATTTGGTGGATCCACTTCGCTTGATTCACCCTACATACAAATAAGACACACTAAACACACACAAACCATTGAAAAAAAAATACCCGCCCTTATCTAAGGGTTAAGTTAAAAATTAAGCATTTTTGGAGCAAAACATGGCTAAAATTATCGGCATCGACCTGGGAACAACAAACTCATGTGTCGCTATTATGGATGGTGACACACCTCGAATTATTGAAAACTCTGAGGGTGATCGTACTACACCTTCAATCGTTGCATTCGGTGAGGGTGATGAGGTTATGGTGGGTCAGTCTGCCAAGCGTCAGGCAGTGACTAACCCTGAGAACACGCTGTTCGCGGTTAAGCGTTTGATTGGTCGTCGTTACGACGAAGAGGTTGTACAGCGCGATATTAAACTGGTTCCATACAATATTATTAAAGCTGACAATGGTGATGCGTGGATAGAAGCACACGGTAACAAGATGGCGCCACCGGAAGTATCAGCTCGTATTCTCCAGAAAATGAAGAAGACAGCAGAAGAATTCCTGGGTGAAGAAGTTACCGAAGCCGTCGTAACCGTTCCTGCATATTTCAATGACTCACAGCGTCAGGCGACTAAAGATGCGGGTAAAATTGCTGGCCTTGATGTTAAGCGTATTATCAATGAGCCAACAGCGGCGGCACTGGCTTATGGTATGGATAAGAAGCTTAAGGGCGACTCTACCATTGCAGTATACGACCTGGGTGGTGGTACATTCGATGTCTCCCTTATCGAAATAGCAGAAATTGATGGCGAGCACCAGTTTGAAGTACTGGCAACCAACGGTGATACATTCCTGGGTGGTGAAGACTTCGATATGCGCCTGATTGATTATCTGGCAGATGAGTTTAAGAAAGATAATGGCATGGATCTACACAATGATCCACTGGCACTTCAGCGTCTGAAAGAAGCGGCTGAAAAAGCAAAAATTGAGTTGTCTAATAGCCAGCAAACCGATGTAAACCTGCCATACATAACAGCAGATGCTTCTGGTCCTAAGCACCTTAATTTGAAGCTGACTCGCGCTAAACTTGAGTCACTGGTTGAAGACCTGGTTGAACGTACAATTGCACCATGTAAAACTGCATTGTCTGATGCGGGTTTAAGTGTGGGTGATGTTGACGATGTGATTCTCGTTGGTGGTCAGAGTCGCATGCCATTGGTACAGGAAGCGGTTAAAAACTTCTTTGGTAAAGAAGCACGTAAAGATGTGAACCCGGATGAAGCGGTTGCCATGGGTGCATCGATTCAGGGCGGTGTTCTGGGCGGTGATGTTAATGATATCCTGTTATTAGATGTAACACCTTTGTCACTGGGTATCGAAACTATGGGCGGTGTAATGACCAAACTGGTTGAGAAAAATACCACGATTCCGACCAAGGCATCACAGGTGTTTTCTACAGCAGATGATAATCAGGCAGCGGTAACCGTGCATGTGCTTCAGGGTGAGCGTGAAATGGCTACGGGTAATAAATCTCTGGGGCGTTTTGATCTGGCAGATATTCCACCTGCTCCACGTGGTGTGCCACAAATTGAGGTATCATTCGATATTGATGCAAACGGTATTTTGAATGTGTCAGCGAAAGATAAAGCAACGGGTAAAGAACAGTCAATTGTGATTAAAGCCTCTTCAGGTCTGTCGGACGAAGAAGTTGAAAACATGGTTAAAGATGCGGAAGCCCATGCGGAAGAAGATCGTAAACAGAAAGAGCTGATAGAAGCGCGTAATGCAGCAGATAACCTGATTCATGCTTCAGAAAAATCACTGAAAGACCTGGGTGACCAGGTAGAAGAAGGTGAGAAGACGGCCATTGAAACGGCCATTACCGAACTGAAAGAAGCGGTTGCCGGTGACGATAAAGAATTAATCGAAACTAAGACAACGGCGTTAACTGAAGCGGCGGGCAAGGTAGCTGAAAAAGCTTATGCTCAATCGCAACAGCAGGAAGGTGCAGCAGATGCAGGCGGTGCAGAAGCAACCGGCGGTGCAAATGCAGCGGATGACGAAGTGGTAGATGCTGAGTTTGAAGAAGTAAAAGACGATAATAAATAAAGTCATTTACTTAGGCATTTAGCCTAAGCTTTAAAGGTCAGTACTTAACATGAGTTTTCATCTGGTTTTTAGAGTAACAGAATGCCTGGTTTTTTAGCCGGGCATTTTGTGTGTTTAAAGCGTTAAAAGCATTGTTGTCCGCAAATGAACGCAAATAAACGCAAATGTTTTTGGTTAATGCGCCTGCGGCGCATTACACCTGATTAAAGCTTTTGATTTTATTTGCGTATATTTGCGTTCATTTGTGGACAAAAATAAATATTTAGAGACAAACTAAGCATGTCAAAACGAGATTATTACGAAGTTCTTGGAATATCCAAAGACGCAAATGATGCGGCGATTAAAAAAGCGTTCAAACGCCTGGCGATGAAGCATCACCCGGATAGAAATGCGGATAACCCGGATGCGGCAGAAGTGAAATTTAAAGAAGGCAAAGAAGCCTACGATATTTTATCGGATGCTCAAAAGCGTGCAGCTTATGATCAATACGGACATGCGGGTGTTGATCCATCAGCGGGTGGCGGTCCGGGTTATGGTGCCGGTGCAGGAAACTTCAGTGATATTTTCGGTGATGTTTTTGGCGATATCTTTGGCGGTGGTGGAGGCGGTGGTCGTAGCCGTTCATATCGTGGTTCTGACCTTCGATATAACATGGAGCTGAGCCTGGAAGATGCGGTTGCAGGCACTACCATTAAAATTAAAATTCCTACGCTGGTTGGTTGTAAAACCTGTAACGGCAGTGGCGCTAAAAAAGGCTCATCTCCCACTACCTGTACTACCTGTGGTGGCACTGGTCAGGTACGCATTCAGCAGGGTTTCTTCTCTGTTCAACAAACCTGTCCCCATTGTCATGGTCAGGGTAAAACTATATCAGACCCCTGTGGTGATTGTCATGGGCAGGGTCGAATCGAAGAACGTAAAACCCTGTCTGTAAAAGTTCCACCCGGTGTTGATAACGGAGATCGTATTCGTTTATCCGGTGAAGGTGAAGCCGGTGAAAATGGCGGGCCTTCAGGTGACCTGTACGTACAGGTACATGTAAAATCCCATGCAATATTTGAGCGCGATGGCAGTGACCTTTTATGTCAGGTGCCTATTGGTGTTGCGACTGCGGCATTGGGTGGTGAGCTTGAGGTGCCAACATTAAATGGTCGAGTTAAATTAAAAATTCCTGCCGAGACACAAACCGGTAGAATGTTTCGCCTAAAAGGTAAGGGAGTTAAACCTGTTCGTGGTGGAATGCTTGGTGATTTGCTATGTAAGGTTGTTGTTGAAACACCAGTTAAATTAACCTCAAAACAGAAAGATTTGCTGAGGGAATTTGACGAGAGTATGCATGGGGATAATAAAAATCATAATCCACAGGGCAGTAGCTGGATGGATGGTGTTAAGAAATTTTTTGATGATATGAAATTATAATGATTACACGTAGACGTTTACTAACAAGTTTAGCAAGTATAGCTGCTGGTGTTTTTGCCGGTCGCCATGCGAGTGCTTCTGAATCTGAATCTGAATCTGATGAGAATGAATTACGTTTCCCCGGTGACCCTACCGAGCACAATGTAGTTTATCAGCTGAATAAATCTGACCAGAAGTATCATGATGCGATATTACATTCTGCAGGTGAAATGTTGCGTAAGTATAATGATAATGTAACGATTGTTATAACGGTGTTTGGTCCAGGTATACATGTGCTGGGTAAAAAGCCTTTGCGTGAAGTTTCTGATGGGGTTAAGCAAAAAATAAAAAGCCTGGCAGACTATGGAATAAAATTTCATGCCTGTGGTAATACAATGGATACATTGGGCTGGAAAAAAGAAGATATGCATGACTTTGTTGAAGTCGTACAGGTGGGTGCAGCAGATTTAGTTGAGCTACAGGAAAAAGGCTATAGTTACATCAGCTGGTAATTATCTTTAACTTTCTAGTTACAAAATAAATAATTATTTTTTAGAGAATAAAAATGCTAAGAATCGCAATCACGGGTGCTGCGGGGCGCATGGGAAAAACTTTAATCGAAGCTTGCCAACAGGCTGAAGGTTGCTCAGTTAATGCTGCAATTGAGCGTCCTGGCATTAGTTTAATTGGTGCAGATGCGGGTGAGTTAGCTGGAGTAGGTACACTTAACGTAAAGCTGGTTGATAATATAAGCCTTGTAGTTGATAACTTTGACGCCTTAATCGATTTCACGTCTATAGAATCAACACTATCTAACCTTGAGATATGTAAGGCCAATGGAAAGCATATTATTATTGGCACCACCGGTTTTAGTGACCAGCAAAAACAAATAATAAAAGATGCCGCAGAACAAACCGCTGTGGTTTTTGCGCCTAATATGAGTGTGGGTGTAAACCTCTGTTTGAAGTTATTACAAACAGCCGCTTCTATTTTCAGTGAAGATTACGATATTGAAGTTGTCGAAGCACATCACCGTCATAAAGTAGATGCACCTTCAGGTACCGCATTACGCATGGGTGAAGTTGTTGCTGAAACCCTGGGCAGAGATTTAAACGAATGTGCAGTGTATGGCCGAGAAGGGCACACCGGTGCGCGTAAACCAGAAACCATTGGTTTTGAAACAATCCGCGCAGGTGATATCGTAGGTGAACATACGGTGATGTTTGCCACTGAAGGTGAACGAGTAGAAATTACGCATAAAGCATCAAGTCGAATGACCTTTGCAAAAGGTGCGGTGCGTGCGGCTAAGTGGCTGCAGGGTAAGGATAAGGGGTTGTATGATATGCAGGATGTTTTGGGGCTGTAAAAGCAAAAGCTATTTTCCGCTAATGAACGCAAATATACGCAAATGTTTTTTGGTGTGTGTGCCTGCGGCACACTACACCTTATAATTGTTTTTTATTTGCGTCCATTCGCGTTCATTTGCGGTAAAATCTTTTGCTTCTAATTAAAAGGTAAATCTATGAAGTTTGCGTGTGTGTTTCCTGGGCAGGGATCTCAATCTATTGGCATGATGGCTGAGCTGGCTGAAGCTTATCCACTTGTAGGGGAGTTATTTTCTAAAGCATCTGAAGTGCTAGGTTATGACCTGTGGAAAGTAGTGCAGGAAGGTCCGGTAGAAGAACTTAATAAAACTGAGGTTACCCAGCCGGCAATGTTGGTCGCGGGTGTTGCGGTGTATGAAATATTAAAAACTAAATTAGAAGATGTGCCAGAGCTTATGGCGGGTCACAGTCTGGGTGAATACACGGCCCTGGTTTGTGCCGGTGCGCTTGAATTTGAGGACGCGGTTAAGCTGGTAGCTGAGCGTGGTAAGTTAATGCAGGCAGCGGTTCCCGATGGTGTGGGAGCAATGGCGGCAATTCTGGGGCTGGATGATGACGCCATTAAAGAAATTTGTGATACCTGTAGTGATGATAATTTTGCTGTACAGGCGGTTAATTTTAATTCGCCCGGTCAGGTTGTTATTGCGGGGAATGTTCAGGCCGTTGAGACGGCTATGGCCATTGCTAAAGACAAGGGAGCAAAACACGCATTAAAATTGCCAGTGAGTGTGCCTTCCCATTCCAGTTTAATGGAAGGGGCTGCAAAAAAATTAGCAACTTATTTGAAAGATGTAAAAATTAAAAAGGCTTCAACCATACCTGTTATTCAGAATGTTGCAGCTAAAAATTATGTAAAACCAGCTGATGTTAAAAAAAACCTGGTGAAACAATTGCACAATCCTGTTCTCTGGGTTGATAGCGTTAATAATTTAATTGCTGAAGGTGTTGATACGATAATTGAGTGTGGGCCCGGTAAAGTATTAATCGGCTTAAATAAACGAATTAATAAAGAAGTGGCGCATTTTACAGTTAATAATGTAGAAACTTTAGAAAAGACGCTAGAAGAAATGGCCTCTTAATTTAACGCGAGTAATAAAAGCCAGCTTAAATATTTACCCGGGTCGTTAGCCGACAAAAATGTAAGGAATTATAATGAACTTAGAAAATCAAATTGCATTAGTAACCGGTGCCAGTCGTGGCATAGGTAAAGCCATTGCAGAAACCCTGGCCGCAGCAGGTGCCACTGTCATTGGTACAGCTACATCTGAAGCGGGTGCTGAAAACATTACTGAATACCTGTCATCAAAAGGTGGTAAGGGTATGTGTTTGAATGTGGCAGATGATGCTTCAATTAAGGATGTGTTGAAAGCAATTAAAGATGATTTTGGTGCTATCAGTATTCTGGTTAATAATGCAGGTATTACCCGGGATAACCTGTTAATGGTGATGAAGGATGATCAGTGGAATGACATTATTCAGACTAACCTGACATCTATTTTTAAAATGTCGAAAGCCGTAGTTCGCCCAATGATGAAGGCGCGTTCGGGTCGTATTATTAATATTGCTTCTGTGGTTGGTTTAACCGGTAATCCAGGGCAAACAAATTACTCTGCGGCTAAAGCTGGAATTCTGGGTTTTAGTAAATCTCTGGCCCGTGAAATTGGTTCACGTAATATAACGGTAAATACCGTAGCACCTGGTTTTATTGATACGGATATGACCCGTGAGTTACCGGATGAGCAACGGGATGCACTGATTTCTCAAATTCCGTTGAATAAACTGGGCGATCCGCAGGATATTGCTAATGCAGTAGCCTTCCTGGCATCCCCAGAAGCCAGCTACATTACCGGTGAAACCATTAATGTTAATGGTGGTATGTATATGCCCTAAGGCTGGTATTTTTCAGTATTTCAGCTTCGCTAGCCCCGGCTTTCGAATATGTCTGGTAAGGTATAATTTATTGGATTGAGCTGAAAAGCAGTCAATCCAGGCAACTATTAACATGCTTGTGCTATTTAAGTTATTGAATTTAATGGAGTTTAATCAAAATTAAATAGATTGAAAAAACACTGGTAGTCTGTGCCGTTATTCACTAAAATACCGCGCAGCTCGAACATATTCGTAATTTAAGAGGAAAAATACATGAGCAGTGCAG
>Ga0316207_10000904_pt1 | contig 41194 bp, 45 predicted proteins | sample 6weekpyrite_MG_FD_204943 | JGI IMG/M metagenome (GOLD analysis project Ga0316207, IMG submission 204943) | Microbial mat bacterial communities from mineral coupon in-situ incubated in ocean water Damariscotta River, Maine, United States -... | ecosystem: Environmental > Aquatic > Marine >... | reverse complement strand
AGAGTTTCCGTACGTGCCAGAAAATTGCCCGCAGCCCCGTTGATAAGGCCGTCAATGGCACCGTCCTGCCAGACTTTATCCACCACTTCGTCCACCATTTCAGGGTTTCTGACATCCAGCGGGTGCCATGAAACCACCCCGCCATGTTCAGACATCAATTGATCCGCCGTTTCTTCAAGCACATCTTTACGGCGCCCGCAAATGATCGGATGGGCACCCAATGCAAGAATATGCCCGGCAATGCTTTTACCCAGCCCTGAACCACCACCGGTAATCAGAACACGTTTTCCTTCAAGCAGATTTTCTTTAAACAAGTCTTTGCTCCAATATATTTTAAGGCATAAAGTATGTAGCCAATAATCCCAAATAAGTTCAAGGAGTTTAAAATCAATGTTAACGGCTGCCCCCGATTATGATCAGGTTTATTCGTCTTTGAAATGGGAAATACCTGAATACTTCAACATGGGTGTTGCCGTTTGTGATCGCCACAGTGACGCCACGCCCGACAACACGGCCCTGATTTTCGAAGATGAAAACAGAGCCGTCAAAACTTATGATTTTTTGGCCTTGAAACGGCTTTCCAACCGACTCGCCAATGTTTTTGCCGCCAAGGATTTGACAAAAGGTGACCGCGTCGCCATCGTTTTATCGCAATCCATCGAAGCCGGCATGTCGCATATTGCCGCCTGGAAATCGGGGCTGATCTCGATTCCGATGTTTACCCTGTTCGGCGAGGACGCATTGCAGTTCCGGATTGCCAACAGCGGTGCCAAAGCGGTCATTACCGACCATGAAAATTTATGGAAGATCGAGGCCATCCGGGATCAGTGCCCCGACCTTAAAACCGTGCTGGTGACGGATTTGAAAACCGGCGGCGACCGGACTTTTGATTTCTGGACCCTGGTCGAAGCCGCGTCCGACCGGTTTACACCGCTGAACACCCGGGCCGAAGATCCGGCCCTGATCATTTATACATCCGGAACAACGGGCAATCCCAAAGGCGCACTTCATGCGCAGCGCACCTTGCCGGGGCATTTGCCGGGGGTTGAATTTCCCCACGAATTTTTCCCCAAACCCGGTGATTTGATGTGGACCCCGGCCGATTGGGCATGGATTGGCGGCTTGATGAATGTGCTGATGGCGTCATGGTTTCATGGCGTTCCCGTACTGGCGAGACGGGCGAAAAAATACGACCCTGAACAGGCCCTTGATTTAATGGCCCGCCACCGGGTCAGAAACACATTCATGCCACCGACGGCGTTGAATTTAATGCGCAAGGTGGAAAACATCCAAAACCGCTTTGACATTGATTTACGCACCGTCACCTGTGCCGGAGAGCCAATGGGGGCCGAATTGCTGCACTGGGGACGGGATGCGCTAGGCGTCAACCTTAATGAATACTACGGACAAACCGAATGCAATCTGGTGGTTGCCAACTGTGCCGCCTTGATGGACATCAAACCGGGGTCCATGGGCCGTGCGGTTCCCGGCCATGTCGTTGAAATCATCAACGATGCCGGGGAAATCGCCAAAGCCGGGGATGAGGGCGATTTTGCCGTCCTTGCCCCCGATCCGGTGATGTTGCTGGAATACTGGGACAACGCGGAGGCAACCCGGGAAAAATTTCGCGGTAAATGGTTATTGATGGGGGACCGGGGCATCAAGGACGAAGACGGTTATTTCTGGTTCAAAGGCCGGGCCGATGATGTCATTACCTCGGCCGGATACCGCATTGGTCCCGGTGAAATCGAAGACTGCCTGACCAAACACCCGGCCGTTGCCTTGGCCGCCGCCATCGGGGTTCCCGATCCGGTACGCACCGAAACCATCAAAGCCATTGTCCTGCTTCGGGATGGATTGAACGGCAGTCCCGAACTGGAGCAGGAAATCCGTGATTTTGTCAGCCACAGACTGTCGCCCCATGAACGGCCACGCCTGATCGAATTCACCGACCGGTTACCAATGACCGCCACGGGCAAAATCAAGCGCAAAGAATTGCGGGATAAAGAAATCGCCAAACAACAGGCTGATCGCCGATAAAGCGGGCCTGTTGTTAAATCAGACGTCCGTTTCCGCGACTTTTTCGACGATAAAACCGTCTTCGGGCGGGAACCGCTCGGCAATCAGTTTTTTCGCCTCGTTCATGTCTTTGGCACAAACGTCACGCAACTGGGTATCGGCCCAGTAATCATCAAAAAAATCGTGACTGAGGTTTTCCTTGACCAACGAGCGGACTTCCTGATTGTAAATCGCCACTTCGAAGACATGTTGTCCGTTGTTCGGTAGATGAAGCATTTCCGAAACCTTCCTTAAAGGAGCTGTTAACAAAACTAAAGCTGTAACCCTTCGAGCACTTCCTGGATTTCCGTGAATTCAGCCCCTGAAAAAAGTGTTATTGGATTTCAGAAACACATTTTTGTTAAATGCCGCGCCACCGACACTTCGGAAATCAAATTTTCATCTACATTACAGTGGAATTGTTAAGAAAATATTTTTACATGTCAATAAAGTAATTTAATTTGACAGAATATTTCTTCAAAAATGCCTCACCATGGTGTGATTTCTTTCCCGCAGTCAGAATTGCTAGTCTTAAAACCCTAGCGCAACAGAATCCGGAAACAGCCATGAACCGCCAGCCTTGCTTTTTTAAGAATTTGTTTTTTTGTTTTTCTTTTTTGATTTTCATTTCGGCTCTTTCCGGCGCCCCGGCACGGGCAGACAGCCACCGGATCAAAGGTCCGGCCAAAGCCATAGACGGCCAGACGTTGATGATCGGGCTTGAAAAAATCCGGCTGTTCGGCATTTCAGTCCCCGAACTTGATCAACAATGCAAGTGGCCCCATAAAGTTATTCCCTGTGGACAGGTGTCACGCACGGCGTTGCTGGATTTGATTGCGGCCAGCACCGTACAATGCCAAATCCTGAACAACCGGGCCACCCCGCCTGTGGCAACATGCCGGGTCGGTGGCTTTGATGTTGGCCGCAATATGGTGCACACCGGCTGGGCCATTGCCGCCAAGGGAGACCCGGCCGGATACGGACAAACGGAAAACCGCGCCAGAGGGGCAAAACGCGGATTGTGGCGTGGAACGTTTGCGGTTCCGTAAACCCATGCTGTCAGCCGACCTGACAGGAATTGCAACACATCATTTTTTTCCTTATAATTGCGCCCATGTATGTATTCAGGTTAACCCTGAATTAACTGTCTTTGGGGCATAGTTATGATCCGCCGGATTATTTTTTGATCCGGGTAGACGTTTTTGATGGTAACAAACAATCATGGCCGACGACGAACAACAGGACCTTATTGACCGCACAGAAATGAGAGGCGTTCTTGATGTTACGGTTGAACTGACAGCCGTGCTCGGGACATCAATGATGCCGATCAGCCAGATATTGAAACTGGGCCGTGGTGCGGTTGTCGAGCTTGACCGTTATATCGGTGATGATATCGAATTGATTGCCAACAACATCCCCGTTGCCAAAGGCGAAGTAACCGTCATCGAAGACCGCCTTGGCGTAACCATGACAGAAATACTGAAAACGGCGGAAACCATCACCAAATAAAGCACGCTGTGTTCGGGACGAAGGAAAAGACCATGAGCCTTGAAAGTGATATTCTCAGAACCGCCGGGTTGCTTGTAGAAACCTATGGCGAAATGGCCCCGGCAGGTGCCCATATCCGCGCCGATCAGTTATCGGACAAAGGCGATATCGAAGGCTCGGTCAACTGGCAACGCATCGCCCGGGCGGCGGCCGACCTGTTATCGGAAGATCGGCCTGAGAATCTTCCTCTGCATTAAGGCTCCAGCACCATCACCTCGCGGGATACCTGATAGCGGCTTAAACGGCTCAGAAAACGCATCCCCAGCAATGATGTATCCATCTCTGCCCGGTTGACCGAGGCCCGGACATTTTTCAGGACAATCGGACCGACAACAATTTCATCCAGAACAACACTGGCACCGGCACCCTGACCATTTGCTGTGTTAAATATTTTATTGAATTTCAATTGGGTCACATCAAACCCCAGCCGTTCCGCATCCCTTGGGCCAAGGACAATATCGCTGGCCCCGGTGTCGACTAAAAACCGTACTTTTTTATTATTCACCCAGCCATCAACAACAAAATGACCATTGCGGCTGACGGGAATTTCCAGCCGGTTATTGACGACGCGGCCCTGACTGGGAACCAGTCCGGAACGTAACCGGTCGGCCATTTCAGCCAATTCAAACCGGTAACTGTATCCGACCATCAACACAACAACGATGGCAACCCACAATAAAAAATTACGCACCATGGAACCCGGTTTGATGGTCCCGTGCAACAGTGCGCTGCCGCCAACCAGAACAAGCACAAGAACACCCTGAACCACATTCAAAGTATCGTCGGAAGAACGGACCGCACCCGGAAACGTACGGTACAGGAAAACCAGTAAAACCGTAAACAGAACCGCCGCGATCACAGCAAACCATAATTTTCCGGAACTCCACATCAGGACTTACTCATCGGCATTCAAACGTGCTGATCCGGGTGCGAAAGCCAATGGCATTGACCTTGACCGGCGAAGTTTGCACCAATACCGGTTTTTTGCCGTAACGCGCGCAATAGTCTTTGGCTTTCATTTCTGCAAACACAGTTCTGTCTGCGCTGTGTTCGATAACAACGGTTTGACTGTCAGCGGCGACAACACAGCCCGACAACGCCAAAGCAACAAATCCGTAAATAAAATTTTTATCCATAATCCCTCAGCACTTTATAGACCGTGACGACAGCACCGCCAAAAAACAGGACGGCAAAAGCGTTCCTGACCAGATCCTTTATCGTCCAGCCCTCGGGGAATTTTTTCCACATCGCCCATTCCGCCACGGGGATCTGAAAAAACCACAACATAAATGCCGTCAACAGGGCGGCGATGACAAGGGCCAGAAAAGCGGATCGCAAAAAAGAATGTTTCATTTTGGTATCCAACTGCATTCAATCAAACATGGACCTTGATAAATCTTTGTTTGTCGGTTTCAAGTTCAAATAAAATTTTCAGCGATTTCTTGATCAATTCATCATCCATGTCTTCAATGCCAAGGGAAAAATCCCCCTGACAGTTATCTTCGAGCCAGTCTTCGATTTCCGTGACGGCCCCCGATGTCGTGTACAGCACACCGCAGGTTAATTTACGGCGAGCGCCCTGTCTGCGGTCCGCCAGAGAACGGCGATCCGCATCGCCAAAAAAATTCTCGTCCTCGCGCCTGTCGTCAAGTTCACGCCGGTCCGCCTCATGAACACGGTTTTCCGTTTCCGGCTCGGGCCCCACTGACAAAAGGCCTGTATCCATACTGTTTTCCGCCATTTCCAGTTTCCTTCAATACCTGATGTCGTACTTTGAAATATTTTGAAACTCAGGGTCCAGACTCATTCAATTTATGCAATTCTGTTTGCAAAACAAGTGATTTAGGCAAATGAAACATTCGCAGGACATGTATAACATATTCAAGAATGTTTCATGGGGACTAAATCGTTTGTTTTGCAAACCCTATGGATGAATTGAATGAGTCTGGACCCTAAATACGGTGTTTCTGTCATAAAACAGAAATATTAACACTGTATTGTCGATGATGACACAGACCAACCCGTAAAACGAGCCCGCGATTCGCAAACAATGGATTATACACCAGCCATAACAGTAACAGGAGTATCTCCTATGTATGTACAAAATCAAAACCGGAAGACAACATCAAGCACTCATCTTAACTCCATTCTCTGTAACGCTGTTGCCCAGATCATGGAACAGGCCAAAATCGCCCCCGCATTCGAACGCAAACAATTATTACTGGAAGCGGCCACCATTGATGAAATCCGGTTCCGCTTGTGCAAAAAAACGACAAATGAGCCGGCACAAGCCAAAACAGCCGGGAATTCCATTCCTGAAGATTTTGCCGCCTGAAGCATTCACACCCCGGAAGCGATCACACCATAGTGATTTGAAGGTGAACAGACCCTGACACAAATTGATGATATACATTTATGTATATTATTCATTCACACTGTTTCAGGGAGAACCTCGTGATCAAACTTTTTTCAACTTTCTTGTCGTTTCTGGCGCTGGCGATCGTTAGTTCCGGCGTCACTATCGCAGCCCAGGACAATTCCGGGAACGTCATTACCCTTACCCAAATTCCCTGTCAATTTATCGAATCGGAAACAAAAAACCAGAATTTCAAAACTACAAAAAAAGCCGATTGCGATAAAATCAATGCCCGAACCGCAAAAAAACGGCTTGAAGAAGCCAAACCTTTGGTCTTAAAACCCGGCACATACACATTTCGTGTCACCAACAAGAATGTGCCGTATGAATTGGGGTTCTGGTTACGTGAAAAAGGTTATGACTGGCGTAATCCATTGCATAAGCTGAGCAAAACAAGCGTTTCCGGCGGCGGCATGACTTTGGGCAAAACCCAGGATTACAAGGTCACGCTGAAACCCGGAGAATACGTTTATTCCTGCCCGTTGAACACGACACCGGATTACCGCCTGATCGTCAAACCGTAACCGGACGGTCTATCTTGCCCTGTAAATGAAATACCGGTTTTCCGGGACGCCTTCCGGCAAGGGCAGCGCATCCCAATCAGCGACGTCAAGGGGCTGGTCGGCAACAATCATTGCACCTGTGGCCACCAGTCCCGGCAATTCACGGATCAGAATATCGGCTGTCCGGGTATTGAGCGCATCAACGCCGGAGCCAAAGTCAGCATGGACCAAAGCCGCGGGTGCTTTAATCAAATGTTTCGCCCCCGGCAAGGTCTCGGCGAATTCTCCCACAATCATATATGCGTCATCAGGAATGCTATCCGGATGAGCCGCGATCTTGCGGTCAAACACAAAAATTTCCCGTTCCGGAAAAAGATGGCGTAAATGATCATAGGTCCTGCCGTTGCCAAGGCCCAGCTCAAGCACGGGCCCCGGGACCGTACCCATTTTTGACACAACATAGGCCAGACAATCGCGCTGGGCTGTGAGACGGCGAATAAAGCTGTCAAGGCGGCTCATCTAAAAACTCCCGGATAATCCTCTGCCGAATAATCAAGCATAAAGAAGTTACACAATAAAAAAAACCCGGCCTCTGTAAAGACCGGGTTTTTAAATGGTAGGCGCTGCGGGGATCGAACCCACGACAATTCGATTAAAAGTCGAATGCTCTACCAACTGAGCTAAGCGCCCTTAAATCCAATGACCATCAAAACCATCAGAAGCCCGGAACATAAGGAGGCTCATCCCGATGGTCAATCATATTTTATCATTTTTATAAATTAATAAAAAGTCCCTTGCCGAAATCCATTTCAGCTTAATTTTTCCACAAGATGACGCTTGACTCTGGGCGATACAAAATGCCCGACATCACCACCCAAACGACCGATTTCCTTGACAAAACGCGAGGCAATGAACTGATGGGATTCAGACGCCATCAAGAAAACCGTTTCCACTTCAGGATTGAGCCGGCGGTTCATGCCGACCATCTGAAACTCGTATTCAAAATCCGATACAGCCCGCAGTCCACGAACGATCATCGTCGCGCCCGTTTCATCAACAAAATCCATCAACAGACAATCAAACGGGCGCACATCAATTCGTTCACGCCCACCGGGCACCATGTCGGCAATATCTTTTTCCAGCAGTTCAACCCGTTCTTCCAGATTAAATACCGGTTCTTTCCCCACATTGACGGCAACGGCCACAATCAAACGGTCCGTGACTTTCAGGGCGCGGGAAATAATATCCATATGCCCGTTTGTCACCGGATCAAAGGTTCCCGGATAAATGGCTAGTCTGGGGTCCATATTTATCCCTCCGTGGTTGGCGTATCCGTTCCCGGCGATTGGGATGCATCTGGAGTTGCTCCGCCTTGATCCCCATCCTGATTTTCATCATCGCCATCATCGTCTTCGATATCTTCGCGAAGGCGACTGACAGAAACCAGACGTTCGTCATCAGATACATCAAATACCCGCACCCCACGGGTGGCCCGGCCAACGATGCTGATTTGATCGACCGGACAACGGATAATCTGTCCACCATCGGAAACCATCATCAACTGATCCTGGTCCTGTACCGTAAACGCGGCGACGATGGCGCTCATGCCACCACCTGCGCGGCCAAGTTCCATCCCCGTAATGCCCTGCCCGCCTCGGCCGGATACCCGGTATTCATAGGCCGATGTGCGCTTGCCCATGCCGTCTTCGGAAATGGTTAAAATGAATTCCTCACTATCGGTCAGTTGCTGAAACTTCGGCAATTCAAGTTTTTCGGCCGTTTCCTGATCTTTCACCCTGTCTTCGGGGCGGGCGGAATAATCGCTGTTGCGTAACCTGCGGGCAGCATTTTTCGCCTGCAGATACAGATCCCTGTCTTCGGTACTGACATCGACATGATGCAATGCCGACATACCGATAACCCGGTCATTTTCCTGCAATCGGATACCGCGAACCCCGGTCGATGTACGGCTGTTAAAGACACGGACTTTTTCCACCGGGAAACGGATGGATTTACCGCCAACGGTTGACAACAGGATATCATCGTCTTCGCTGCAGGTGCGGACTTTCACCAGACTGTCTCCCTCGTCCAGCTTCATGGCGATTTTACCGTTGGCTTTGACATTGGAAAAATCCGACAGCCGGTTACGCCTGACGCCACCCGACGCGGTCGCGAACATCACCGACAATTCCGCCCAGCTGTCCTCGTCTTCGGGCAAAGGCATCATCGTTGAAATGGTTTCGTCTTTGTCCAGCGGCAACAAATTGATCAATGCCTTGCCGCGCGCCTGTGGCGTTCCAAGCGGCAAGCGGTAAACCTTTAACTTATAGACTTTCCCTGTGGACGAGAAAAACAGAACCGGGGTATGGGTATTGACAACGAAAACCTGTGTCACGAAATCTTCGTCCCGGGTGCTCATGCCGGAACGGCCTTTGCCGCCGCGGCGTTGCGCGCGATACGTGCTGATCGGAACCCGTTTGACATACCCGGTATTGGTGACGGTTACGACCATGTCTTCGCGCTGGATCAAATCTTCGATATCGTGTTCAAATTCGTCTTCTTCCAGTTCGGTACGTCTGGGTGTGGCGAATTTTTCCCGCATTTCGACCAGTTCGCTGCGGAGCAAGGCATAAAGTTTTTCACGCGACGCCAGCAATTCCAGATATTCTGAAATTTCCGCCCCCAAGGCGCGTAAATCATCGCCGATTTTATCCCGTTCCAGTCCGGTCAGACGGTGCAGGCGCAATTCAAGAATAGCCCGGGCCTGAGCTTCGGATAAATGATATTTACCATCGACAACCTTATGCCCCGGTTCATCAAGAAGCGCAATCATCGGCGCCACATCCGCGGCGGGCCAGGGCCGTTCCATCAATTGTTTGCGGGCAACGGCGGGCTCGCTCGCCGCCCGGATCAAGGCGATAACTTCGTCAATATTGGCAACAGCCACGGCAAGACCGGCCAACACGTGGGCTTTGTCCCGGGCTTTGCCCAGTTTATAGACCGTGCGCCTGCGGATCACTTCCTCGCGGAATTCGACAAAGGCAACGATAATTTCCCGCAAATTCATCAACTGTGGACGGCCCCCGTGAAGAGCCAGCATATTGACGCCAAAACTGGTCTGCAAAGGCGTATAACGGTACAATTGCGCCAATACGACTTCGGCCATGGCGTCGCGTTTCAGTTCAATCACCACACGTACACCGTCACGATCCGATTCGTCGCGCAAATCGGAAATGCCTTCAATTTTTTTGTCACGCACGGCTTCGGCCATGATTTCAATCATGCGTGATTTATTGACCTGAAACGGGATTTCATGAACGATGATGGCAAAGCGGTCTTTGCGGATTTCCTCGATCGAGGTTTTACCGCGCATTTTAACCGACCCGCGCCCGGTGCGAAGCGCCGACAGCACGCCCTGTTTCCCCAAAATCAAACCGCCTGTGGGGAAATCCGGGCCTTGAACATAGTCACGGATCATATCATCAACGGTGATATCCGGATCATCGATATAGGCACAACAGGCATCGACAACTTCACCCAGATTATGGGGCGGAATGTTGGTAGCCATACCGACCGCAATGCCGCCTGCACCGTTGACCAGCAAATTGGGAAATCCGGCGGGGACGACTTTTGGCTCGCTGACCGATTCGTCGTAGTTGGGTTGAAAATCAACGGTGTCCTTGTCGATATCTTCCAACAAGGAATGGGCCGCCGGGTCAAGCCGGGCTTCGGTATAACGCATGGCGGCGGCTTTATCCCCGTCCATGGAGCCAAAATTGCCCTGACCGTCAATGAGCGGCAAACGCAGGGAAAAATCCTGTGCCATCCGGACCATGGCATCATAAATCGCCTGATCACCGTGCGGGTGATATTTACCCATGACATCACCAACGATGCGGGCCGATTTACGGTACGGTTTACCGGCGTCATAGCCGCTTTCTTTCATGGAATAAAGTATACGACGATGGACCGGTTTCAATCCGTCACGCACATCGGGCAAAGCCCGACTGACGATGACGCTCATGGCATAGTCCAGGTAGGAAGACTTCATTTCGTCTTCGATAGAGACCGGACTGATATTTGGATCCAAAGTCATACAAATTCACCCTTCAATGGACATTTAAATCCAGCAATTCGGTTTACGGAAACGGGCACATTTACGAACGTAACGGCCAGATTGTCATTGCCCGGAATATAACAGTTTCCGTTTCCCATCACAACATGAAAGCAGGTGTTTTTCAGGCCGTCATATTGTTTTTTGAACTGGACAATTGAAGCTGGTACCAGACCGTCATCATAAAAGCGATCAACAACGGCAGTGACATCGCCGCCGTCACCCCGCTCCAGCCGAAACTGTTACTTAACGCCCCCGATGAAAGACCGGCAAAGGCAACCCCGCCAAACACCAGAAAATCATTCAGGGCCTGAATTTTCGCACGTTCACCGGGACGAATGGATTGGGACAGCAATGTGGTCCCCCCTAAGAACATAAAGTTCCAGCCCAACCCCAAGGCCACCAGAGAGAATGAAAAATGCAGCAAGCCGACGCCCGACAAGGCAATCATCATGCTGGCCGTTTCCAACAGAATCCCGGCAATAATAATGCGGACGACACCGAATTTTGTGATCAGGTATCCGGTGAAAAAACTGGGCAGGAACATGGCCAGCACATGCCATTGGATAACGGTGGCCGAATGGTCAAATTCAAACCCGCAGACTTTCATCGCCAATGGCGTTGCCGTCATCACCAGCGTCATAATGGCGTAACCGACGGCGGCGGAGGTTATCGCCACCATAAAAACCGGCTCGCGGATAATTTCTTTAAGCGGGCGCCCTTCGATGGCGATACTGACCGGTTCCGGTTTCGGCAGACGGGCAAAAATCAGAATCGAAAAAGTCACAATATCCAGAACAACGATGGCAAGGTAGCCACCGGCAAACAAAGCCTGATCAAAAAAATCTATTGTCCATTTACCCAGTTGCGGTCCGGCAACGGCGGCGATGACGCCGCCTGCCAAAACAAAGGAAATGGCTTTGGCCTGAAATTTTCCTTTGGCCGTTTCCGCCGCCGCAAAACGAAAAAACTGATAAAATGCGTTATGCACCCCGATCAGGATGCCAGCCATCGTAAACAGCCAGAAATCCGATGTGATGATCGACACAATAGACAGCGCCGCCCCGGCCACGCCGATCAATTGCCCCATCATAAAACCGGCTTTCCAGCCAATGCGCCCCATCAGTATCGAGGCCGGAATGGTGGCAAACATGGTTGCCACAAACATCACCGCCAATGGCAGGGTTGCCAGCGATTTATCAACGCTGAGGCTTTCCCCGACCAGGGCAGAAACGGCAGCAATCAGCACCGTTCCCGACATCGACAGGGCCTGACAGGTGGCAAGAATCCCTACATTGCGAACAGGAAAACCCGCGTCGGAACCATTTTCAGACATTTTCAAACATTATCTAAAACGGAATCTCATCATCCAGATCGTTGCCGACCGGAGCCGATGATGATCCGCCGTTGCTGGCCGACGTTCCGGAATCGCCCCAATCGGGTTGATCTGCACCCCCGCCTGTATCCTGGGAGTAGCCGTTATCGCCGCCTCCGGCACGGGTATCAAGCATCGTCAGGGTACTGTTGAAGCGTTGCAGGACGACTTCTGTGGTATATTTTTCGACACCGTCGTTACCGGTCCATTTGCGGGTCTGAAGCTGGCCTTCCAGATAGACTTTCGAGCCTTTTTTCAAATACCGTTCTGCGATATCCGCCAGATTGCTGTCAAATATAACGACCCGGTGCCATTCGGTTTTTTCACGGCGTTCCCCGCTGTTGCGGTCTTTCCATGATTCAGAAGTGGCAACAGACATATTGACAATTTTGTTGCCGTTTTGTGCATACCGGACTTCGGGGTCACGCCCCAGATTACCGACCAGAATAACTTTATTTACCGAACCTGCCATCAAATCCCCCTAACAAAAAAATTTAAGAAAAGACCATAAACCGTCCGGCACGGTTACACCAGACATCAATCGCCGGAATCATAAAAAATTATACTCGTTTAAATAAATTCAAGTAAATCATTTTCTCGGAACCGGATGCGGGAGCGGCTGTTGGCTTTTTTCAATAAAATCCTTGACCGATTTAATGATCGAGGCTTCGTCTTCGCCCATGCGTACCAACGCCAATACTCCGATTTCTATTAACGCCATGCCGTAGATATACTGGTTGACGCCTTCGGCCTGAAAACTCTCAAGAGCTTGAGCCAGAATAATATCGGCTTTTTCAAAATCTGCGGCACTGTTATCGCTCATGGCTGTCTCCTTGACCTTATGATTAACTGGTAAGACAAGCGGACGGAAAAAACGAGCGTTATTTTGTTTTTTTACATGTCTTTACCAGAAAGCCTTTTCAGGATAAGTGTGGGGGTTCCATTTATTTACAATCGTCTTATTTATAATCGTCCGGCTTTTCAGTATGCAAAAAATCAACGTCCATGGCGCACGCGAACACAACCTGCAAAATATTGACGTCTCCATTCCCAAAGACAGCCTGACCGTCATTACCGGACTTTCCGGGTCGGGGAAATCATCGCTGGCGTTTGATACCATCTATGCCGAAGGCCAGCGCCGCTATGTGGAATCGCTGTCGGCCTATGCGCGGCAATTTCTTGAACTGATGCAAAAACCCGATGTTGATCAAATCGACGGTTTAAGCCCGGCCATTTCCATCGAACAAAAAACCACATCACGCAATCCCCGCTCAACAGTCGGCACGGTCACTGAAATTTACGATTACATGCGGCTTTTGTTTGCCCGCGTCGGCGTACCCCATTCCCCGACCACCGGATTGCCTATTGAAAGCCAGACCGTAAGCCAGATGGTTGACCGGGTGATGACCATGGATGAAGGCACGCGCATATATTTGCTGGCCCCGATCGTTCGCGGACGCAAAGGCGAATATAAAAAAGATCTGGCGGAATTGGCCCACAAGGGTTTTCAGCGTGTCAAGGTCGATGGCGAACTTCATGATATCGACGCCGTCCCGGCCATGGACAAAAAACGCAAACACGACATCGAAATTGTCGTTGACCGGTTGGTTGTCCGGGACGGATTACAATCCAGATTATCGGAAAGTTTTGAAGTGGCCCTTGATCTGGCCGACGGGCTGGCCTTTATCGAAAATGCCGATACCGGTGAAAGAACCCCGTTTTCTGCTAAATTTGCCTGTCCGGTTTCCGGTTTTACCATCGATGAAATTGAACCCCGGCTGTTTTCGTTCAATAACCCGTTTGGTGCCTGTCCGGCCTGTGACGGATTGGGAACGGAAATGTTTTTCGATCCGGAACTGGTCGTCCCCAATGATGATCTGTCGCTGGAAAAAGGGGCCATTTTGCCATGGGCCAATTCATCATCGAAATATTACGGACAGACACTGGAAGCCCTGGCCGGACATTTCAAATTCAGCCTGACGAAACCTTTTGGCCGCCTGTCCAAGGCCCACAGACAGGTGGTTTTGTTTGGTTCCGGACGCGAAGACGTCACCATGAACTATAATGACGGGCGCAAATCCTACAGCATTCACAAGCCGTTCGAAGGGGTTATTCCCAACATGGAACGGCGCTGGCGGGAAACCGACAGCAACTGGGTGCGTGATGAACTGGCCCGCTATCAAACGGTAACCGTGTGTTCCACGTGCAAGGGTCATCGTCTGAAACCGGAAGCGCTGGCCGTCAAACTGGATAAATTGCATATTTCCGAAGTCACTGAAAAATCCATCTCGGACGCCCGGCAATGGTTTTTGGGGCTGGATAAGACCCTGACCGCCAAACAACAGGAAATTGCCCGGCGAATTTTGCGGGAAATCAATGAACGCCTTGGGTTCTTGACGGATGTGGGACTGAATTATTTGACCCTTGGCCGCTCTTCGGGAACCTTGTCCGGCGGGGAAAGCCAGCGCATCCGCCTGGCATCACAAATCGGATCGGGTTTAAGCGGCGTTTTATATGTGCTCGATGAACCCTCCATTGGTTTGCATCAACGCGATAACACCCGTCTGCTGGAAACCCTGAAACGTCTGCGCGATCTCGGCAACACGGTGATTGTCGTCGAACATGACGAAGACAGCATGAAAACTGCGGATTACCTGATTGATATGGGGCCCGGTGCCGGCATTCACGGCGGGTATGTTGTTGCCTATGGCACGCCCAAACAGGTCATGAAAAACCCGAAAAGCCTGACCGGAAAATATTTAACGGGCAAGGAAAGCATTCCTTTACCCCTGACCCGGCGGGTTCCCAAACGCGGCAAAAAAATCACTGTCAAAGGGGCGCGCAGTCATAACCTGCAAAACCTTGATGTGGAATTTCCATTATCCGTATTCACCTGTATCACCGGGGTTTCAGGCGGCGGAAAATCATCACTGGTCATTGAAACCCTGTATAAAGCGCTGGCGCGCAAACTTCACGGCAGTCGTTTACATCCGGGCGATCATGATAAAATCGAAGGCGTTGAAAAAATCGACAAAATCGTCGATATCGACCAGTCCCCCATCGGCCGCACACCGCGTTCCAACCCGGCGACGTACACCGGGGCATTCACCCATATCCGCGACTGGTTTTCAAACCTGCCGATGGCCAAAGAACGGGGATACAAACCGGGACGGTTTTCATTCAACGTCAAGGGCGGACGCTGTGAAGCCTGTCAGGGCGACGGCGTCATCAAGATCGAAATGCATTTCCTGCCCGATGTTTATGTTCAATGTGATGTCTGCAAAGGCAGCCGCTATAACCGGGAAACGTTAAGTGTTCAATTTCGCGGCAAATCCATCGCCGACGTTCTGGACATGACTGTCGAAGAAGCCACTGACTTTTTCAAGGCCGTACCCAAAATCCGCGATAAAATGGAGACCCTGTGCCGGGTCGGGCTGGATTATATTCATCTCGGCCAACAGGCGACGACTTTATCGGGCGGCGAAGCCCAGCGCGTCAAACTGGCCAAGGAATTATCCAGACGGGCGACCGGGAAGACCTTTTACATTCTTGATGAACCGACCACGGGGCTGCATTTTGCCGACACCCGGAAATTGCTTGAAGTCCTGCATGCACTTGTGGATCAGGGCAACACCGTGGTTGTCATTGAACATAATCTTGAAGTCATCAAAACCGCCGACTGGATTATTGACCTCGGTCCCGAAGGCGGTGATGGCGGCGGAAAAATCGTCGCCATTGGCACACCCGAAGAGGTGGCAAAGGTCAAAGGCAGCTTTACCGGGCAATATCTGATCCCCTGTCTGAAATGATTTTGAATTTTTCACATTTGCGGTTAATCTCATTTACCTTTGACCGCTCAGGGAGCCGACATGCCATCCAACATCAAAGATACACTGATCAAATTGCTGGTGATGTCTTTCATCATCGGGATATTGCTCAGTTTTTTCAACATTGACCCCAGCGAACTTTTGAAAAATCTGGGTGGCACGGTTCAGAAAATCTTTGCAGCCCTTAGCGGCATCGTCGAATGGGGCATCAAATACGTGTTGCTTGGGGCCGTGGTTGTGGTCCCGATCTGGTTGATATTCTTCGTGATCGGTAAGGCCCGGGGCCGAAAAAACTGATTCCTTCAAACCAATAGGACGCTTTAAAAAAACCACTTTCCGCCGATAGAATAAGACTTGCAATTATCATAGCTATTAGCTATATTTTGGAAATGCATGAAATAGCATTTAGCAAACAATCTTTGAATCAACTCAGGAAAATTCCAACCAACGAAAGCAAACGCATTCGTGCCAATATTGCTGAATACGCCGCAAATCCCAAAGCACATGCCCATCATGTAAAAATGCTTAAAGGGCGCAATGGATTCAGACTTCGGGTCGGTAAATGGCGTGTGATCTTTGACTTGAACGGCAACGTACTCAGCGTTCTTGAAATTGGCGTTCGTGGAAATATTTATGATTAGGAGAACAGGCTGATGACCCATCCGCAATATATCAAAGCCCCAAACGGGGAACAAATGGTGATCCTGCCGCGCGAGGAATATGAAAAATTATGCCGTGCCGCCATGGATTCGGCTGATATTCTGGCTTTCGATAAAGCCAAACACCGTCTTGCCAGCGGTGAAGATGAATTGATCCCGATCATTTTCGCCGAGCGTATTCTTGACGGCGAAAATCCGATCCGGGTCTGGCGCGAATACCGGGGTTTTAGCGTTAAATATCTGGCCGATAAAGCGGGCATCAGCGCAGCATACCTGTCCCAGATTGAAGGCGGAGTCCGTGAAGGTTCTATCTCGACCATGAAAGCCCTTGCGGCTTCATTGTCTTTGGATCTGGATGATCTGGTTTAGGACCCAAGACCTATGCCACGGCAAAAACCCGCGCGGCAAAAGCCGGATAGGTAGCGGCGATATCGCTGGCAACCTCGTTTTCCATGATCGCCAATCGCTGGCTGTCCGGGACAGGGGTTGTAAAACAATCCGGGGCTATATCAAAATCAAACCCGGTGTTGTCTTTGACGTCTTCAACCGTATGGCCGGGGTGCACGGACTTAAGGCAGAACCGGGATTTATTGGCGTCAAACGACATCAGGCAGCGTTCCGTCAACAACCATTTCGGCCCGCCCGTGCGCTTCACACCCGCAGGCCCGGTACCGGGAGCGGAGATAAAATCCACTTTATCAACCATCACCCGGCGGCTGTGTTCCTGGCGAAACAAAATTATGTTGGGGACAACAAAATACATATAGGCCGAGCCATAGGACCCGGGAAAGCGTTTATCAAGCCGGGGATAGGTGCCCGTTCCGAGCAGATTGATATTGCCACCGCCATCAATTTCCGCACCGCCCAGAAAAAACGCATCAATCCGTCCCTGCCCCGCGCAATCGAACAATTCCCGGCCGCCATCGGTGAAGGGGTTGTTTTCTTCACCATGAATAATCGAGACCTGCAACGGTGATTTTCCTCCGCTTTGGCGCACCCGGCGCGCCAGCAATGCCGCCGCCCCCGGAATCGGCGACGCCGCCCCCACCGCCACATGGTTGATGCCCGGGTTTTCCAGCAACCGCGCCAATTGATCGATTAACAGTCGCTCTTTCATAACAATACCGTTTTCAGGAAATCCGCAAATCCGGCATCTGTTTTCGCCGCCCGTGCGTAATTTACAAGGGTATCGCTATCTTTGGCGTAATAGCCCGTCAGACCCAGCGGCCACGCCCCTTTTGGCACCTCGCATATGGCGTCGATATAAAGGCTTGGCAACGTTCCGGCAGCCCACATATCGTCGCTTAATAAACTGTGTTCAACGATGCCTTCAACCGTGACAAGGGTGGATTTGGCCGCATGGGCCATAGTCACCAGTTCCCGGCGTTTGCCGACCCAGACATTGCCGTCCCGGTCGGCGATCGGGGCGTGGAACACCGCCACATCGGGACGGATTGCCGGGATCAGGACAATCGGGCCGCCGCCCCTCTCCAATGGATCATCGACAATTTTCCAGTCATCCCGGTTGGCAGTGATGTCCGAGCCGATAAGCCCGCCCAGCGGTATGAACGGAACGCCTTTTTCTGCGGCCTGTAAAGCGGTGTGTACAGCCGGGCAGGTACTGTCGCGGGCAAGGATACAGCCGTTTTCAATGGCGGCCGAAAACCGTGGCGCCAATCCAAATTCACCCAGACTGACGGCGGCGGCTTCAATCACCGCAACCGCGCCTGATCCGATCAGTAAATCGGCGACAAAACCACCGATTGGAACGCACAATAAATGCAGATCACGGATATTGTTTTTAATCAATTCCAGAACAAAGCTGACCGGAACGAAACTGTATTCCGCAGGCAACGCCAATAACGCGCCGCTGTCCACGCGCCCGGCCAGTTCATCAAGGTCCAGGAAGTCGGTCATGCCCAATCATAACCGGGACAGTCTGAAAATAACAACCCGCCATCAGCTTCCGGCTTCAATGCCTTTCCAGTAACGGGTGTTGATATCGCTGATCAGGCTGTCATTTTTTACTTCCAGACAACTGCGCAGACTGAAATAGCGCCCGACCTTGACCCGGAACTGACAGGCATCCAGCATTTCAGAGGCTTTTTCCCGTCCGGCTTTACTGAAACCATCATCACCCTTGGTCAAGGTCCTGTCCCAGATCGAAAGCCTTGCCTGTTTGTCCATGCGCCCTTGACGCGGAGTCCGGTTGATCAACCTGTTGACGATCACCGCGGCCACGGCTTTATCCTGATGGCTGCCAACCCAGCGATCAGCCACGGTGCGCATACTTTCGGTGACATATTGGCGTTCCTGTGCGGATATGGGATCGGGATCACCGGCCACGGCCACCGGCACCAAAGATACGGCTTTATCAATGAACAATGCGGCTTTGACCCCGCCCAATTTTTGCAACGCGTCCTTGGTCAGTGTCACTTGCGCAGCGGTATAGAGTCGCCGGGATGTAATGCGGATATGATCGCCCGCCGGAACTTTCCGGACGATGCCATTGGCCGCCGTCACCACCAATGTCGCCGAACCCGTCCGGTCAAATTCATAAACCGTGCCCGACTCGGGATCGTCGCGGTTCCGTTGCAGGCAGATCGTTGTCAATTCGGCCACGCACGTTCCGTCTGAACAATTCATGGGGATCAATTGGTTACTGGCAACCACGCCCAGAATTTGCGGTGCGGCCAATACAGGTGGTGCCATCAGCATGACAGCAAAGACCATGGCCATGGCATTGACCATTAAAATCCGTTTGATACAGGACAGGATAAGATTCATGACGCGCCTCCACAGCCAATGAAATGGGCGAAGGCCGCGTTTGGGAACGCAATATCAAGGACGGCAGACAAGACCTCCGACGTCTGAATAGTCGCATATTTTGACAAAAACGTCAAATTTCGGGAACCATCAGGGCCTTTCTGTCATGACAGCACATAACAGCCCCGCCTCTACGCTATTCAAGATCACGTTAAAGACGGATTCTGTAAAATGGTCAAAATACCACGCAAAAGATCGGTTGGTGTCGGCGGGCAGCCGGGGATATGGAGATCAATCGGAAGCACCGCAGACACCCCGCCACAGACGGCATAGCTTTGTTTGAAAACACCGCCGTCAAGTGCGCAGTCGCCTGCGGCCATCACCCATTTCGGATCGGGGATGGCGTTATAGGTACGTTTCAGAGCCTCGGTCATATTGTGCGTCACCCGTCCGGTCACCATCAACACATCGGCATGGCGCGGGGATGCGACAAAGCGCACGCCGAACCGTTCCAGATCGTAATAGGCATTACCAAGGGCGTGGATTTCCTGTTCGCACCCGTTACAGGAACCGGCATCAACCATGCGGATGGACAGGCTCCGGCCCAGTTTATTGGCGGCCATTTCACGGACGGCTTCGCCCAATGCCCCGTCTTCATCCGCCGCCGTTAATGGGGCATCCTCTGTCAGCGGTTTTTTCAAAAGTCCTTCAAACACAAAACGGCGCATTATAATTCCCCGCAATTCAGTCTCATTTGTTTACCCATGGTATCCATTTCCCGCGTCCTGTCCCTAAAGATCGTGCCCGGAATAGGAACAGTTAAAGGATTTATTGCAAACCGGGAAATCAGCAATAATATTTCCTTCGATAACGGCTTCGAGCAGCGGCCACTGAAACCATGACGGGTCGCGCATATGGCAACGGGAAACCCGGCCTTTGCCGTCCAGTGACAGCCAGACCAGAATATCGCCGCGAAAGCCTTCAACAAGACCAAGCCCGTCAACCGCTTTTCCGGCAGGAACGACATCGGTTAGAACAGCACCCGACGGGAGTTGATCCAGACAGTGTTCGATCAACTGAAAACTTTGTTGAACTTCCTGAATGCGGACCCAGACCCGGGCGTTGACATCACCGGAATTCAGTACCGGTACATCAAACGTCAAATCATCATAAGGTGCATAGGCGCAATCCCGGCGGGTATCGAAATCAATACCTGATGCCCGGCCAACAAAACCCCCGGCCTGAAAACGGGTCGCCAGTTCGTTTTTCAGTATTCCGGTCCCGACCATCCTGTCTTTTAACGATGCGGTATTGTCGAAAAGTTCAATAATTGCCGGAAAACGGTCACGAATTTGGGTGATCCGTTCCCGTATCATACCCAGATCATCTTCATCCGGGTTACAGGTAACGCCACCGGGGACGACACAATCGCGCATAAACCGATGACCAAAGCAATCGTGAGCAATCCGTAACACTTGTTCACGCAAAATTCCGCATTGCGCCAACATCATGGCAAATGCGGCATCATTGCAGACCGCGCCGATATCACCCAGATGATTGGCTAACCGTTCCAGTCCGCAGGATATATTCGCACCTTGCATCAGTTTATCAATGCCCTTGTGGACATAGCCCAGACGTTCTTCGAGGCGGACCACGGTTTCACCTTGTGCGGTAAAACGGAAATGCCCCGGCTCAATAATCCCGGCGTGGACCGGTCCGACCGGAACCTGATGCAGGCTTTCACATTCGACAGGCAAGAAAGAATAGTCAACCGGATCACCGCCGGGGACGGGTTTCGCCAGCGGTTGTTTGACCGGCCAGCGTCCATGATCAAACCAGGGCCTTGCATCGAACGCACCTTTGGGCTGAAGACCATGGAGGTCCTGAATGGCCCGTTCAAGCCGTTGCGCCGGGGCATGGTCTTTGCCGACGGAGGGGAAAGAGCCTTTAAGATTTTTCATTACAACAACACCGATGCGCTTTGTTTGAATGTCCCTGAGCGCCATATAAACACTGCTGTTACGCGCCCACAGGCTCATCAGCGCCAACGTTCCGGAAACCAGGTCTTCGGTTAGTTGTTGCCATTCTGTCCGGTTGACCCGAACGGGCCTGACCGGGGTACCGCGGAAATCAGACGGGGCGAAATTGATCATTGCCTGGTTTTCCATCATCCCCTTCCTTAACCCAGCAACCGGGCCACGGATTGAAACCAGCTGACAATCGACCCCGGCATGAAAACGCCCGCAATCACAACCAGTGCCAGAAGGGCGTATAAGGGAATGAACGAGCCTTCTGCTGGTTTGCTGTTGCCTGTGGGTTCGCCAAAAATCAATCCTGTCAGGCGCAACACCAACGCACCAAAAGCGACCAGCAAACCAAAAACCAGCAACAAAGCCAGAATGGGTGATTTGGCAAAGGTCGAGCTGACCACCAAAAACTCGCTCATGAAAACGCCAAACGGCGGCATCCCGGCAATGGATAAAACGCCAAGGGCAAGTCCCCAGCCCAGAATCGGATGGCTTTGCGTAAGTCCGCGAATTTCGGAAAGTTTCTGCGATCCCTTGACCTGGGCAACGTGACCAACGGCAAAAAATATTGACGATTTGGTCAGGGAATGCATGACCATATGCAACAGCCCGGCAAAGTTGGCAAGCGGTCCCCCGACGCCAAAGGCAAAAACAATAATGCCCATATGTTCTATGGATGAGTAGGCAAACAAACGTTTGATATCGCGCCTGCGGTAAAGCATGAAAGCGGCAAAAATCAGCGACAGCAATCCCATGCTGATCATCAATGGCTCGGGTGCCAATGCATCCGGGTTTGCGGTCATCAGCATTTTAAACCGCAACACGGCATACAAAGCCACGTTCAGCAATAGCCCGGAAAGAACGGCGGAAATAGGAGTCGGGCCTTCGGCATGGGCATCTGGAAGCCAGGCATGAAGTGGTGCCAGCCCCACCTTGGTGCCATAGCCCATCAGCAAAAATACAAAAGCAAGGTTTAAAAGGGATGGGTCAAAATCGCTTGCCCGTGACAACAGATTTGTCCACACCATGGACGGCGGACCTTCGCCCAAAACCGGTTGCGCCGTAACATAAACAAGGATGGTTCCGAACAGGGCCAATGAAATACCCACCGAACCCAGAATAAAATATTTCCAGGCCGCTTCCAATGCTTCGGGTGTGCGGTAAAGCCCCACCATCATCACCGTCGTCAACGTGGCAAATTCAACGGCAACCCACATAATGCCGATATTATTTGATACCAGCGCCAAATTCATACCAAACATCATCAATTGATACATGGCGTGATAAAACCGCACATTTTTTGACGACAAACGCTTGATTTCAATTTCATGGCCGATATAGCTGGCCGAAAACATGGCTGCGGTAAATCCGACAAAGGTATTCAGAACAATGAAAACGATATTTAAATCATCAACCAACAGGTACTGACCGGGATCAGGGCGCGGGACGATAAAAAGCACAAGCGATGCCAGAAACGTGATCAGGCTCGCCAGCATATTCAGCCACGCTGTTGTTTTGTAGCCCGGCAACAGTGCCAGAAGCACGGCCGATACCACGGGCACCATCAACACAAACGGCAACGGGTTAAAATCAAATATGGTCATTGTCGATCACCCCGGAAACCATCCAGCGCGCTGACATCCACCGTATCAAACCTTTCCCGGATTCTGAACAGAAACACACCAATCACCACGAAGGCAATCAGCACCGAAAAAGCAACGCTGATTTCAACCACCAACGGCATGCCTGTGACCCCGGTTGCCGCCAGAATCAGACCGTTTTCCAGCGACATGAAGCCGACTACCTGGCTTACGGCGTTGCGCCGGGTCACCATCATCAAAAGACCCAGTAAAACCAACGACAAAGCGAAAGCCAGATCTTCGCGGGCAAAAGATGCCGCACTGGCCGTCAAATCCAGAACCAGAACAATGGACAAGGCAACCAGCCCGATACCAGTAAGCATTGTCGCGCCAACACCGACGGCCTGTTCGACTTCGCGGTGAATCCCAAGCTTTTGAATGATGCGGTGCAAGGCCGCCGGAATAATCATTCCCTTGAAAAACAGCGCAATGGCCGCCGTTACATAAAGATGACAGGCGTCTTGTGTATAGGCTTGCCATGCGACGGCCATGGCCAATATCACAGCATGGATGGCAAAAATATTAAGCAAGGAATACAGCCGTTCCTGATAAATCATCAAAAAGCTGATCATCACCAGACTGCCCGCCAAAAGATGGGAAATATCAAAAGCCAGTTTTTCCATCTACAGACTCCGCGAGACAAATAATAAAAGCACACCCAACAGCGAAAGCATCAGGGCCATACCGAGAAAATCCGGCACCCTGAAAACACGCATCTTGGCAATGGACGTTTCAAACACGGCCAACGACACGGCAAACCCGGACAGTTTCAAAAGATAGAACAAAAATCCGGATAGATAGGCGATGACACCGTCGCCGTTTTCTGCAATCCCCCACGGCAAAAACACCGCTATGATCAACGACATGTAAAGCAGAAGTTTCAGGGCCGATGAAATCTCGATCATCGCAAGATGGCGACCGGAATATTCGAGCACCATGGCTTCGTGCACCATTGTCAATTCCAGATGGGTCGCCGGATTATCAACGGGAATACGTGCATTTTCCGCCAACCCGACGATAACCAGCGAAACCGCCGCCATTCCCAGCGAAACCCGAAGCCCGACATCAGGCGACGCCATATAATTTGCCACCGTTGAAAGTTGTGTCGATCCGGCCACCAATGCAATGGCAAAAATGGTTAAAATCATCGCCGGTTCCGCCATCAGGAAATCATCATTTCCCGGCTTGAACCAATGCCGCCAAATGCGGTTCCGACATCCATGCAGGCAAGAGCCAGAAAAAACCGCGCACTGCCGAGCAAGGCAACGATAGCAATCAAATCAGCAGTCCAACTGAACTGAAGTCCGGTAACAAAGATCGGGATCAATGCGGCGGCAACCCAGGTCGCGGCAAACACCAGACAAGGCGAAACCCGGAACAACCATGATGCATTTTCCGCAAGCACCACATCCTTTCGCATCAAACGCAAAATATCCCGGTAAGGCTGGATCACCGATGCCCCGCGCCGACGCATCAGGCGTGCCTTGATCTTGCGCGTCAAGCCAATCAATCCCGGAGCCAATACAAGAACCAAAATCATTTGCAGGCCCTGAAGAGCCAATCCTTCGATCAATTCCATATCGTTAACACCAAAAGCAAAGTTACCAGCGATACCATCACCAGACCGAGATAACGGCGAATGGTCAGAAATTGCAGATAATTCATACGTGTCGACAAATCATTGATAAACGTATTGATACGTAAATAAATCCATTCCCAAACCAGATCCCTTGAAACGACCCGAAACCGGGCCGGGCTGATGTCACCGGGCGGCGGCATGGTCACATCTTCGCGGGCGCGCAACATCAAGGCCCCCAGTGTACGCCGGACCGGTTCGGCAAACCCGTCGGCACTGTATTGACTATCGGGGCTGGAATTAGGAAAACCACAATCCCAGGCGGCGGCACGGCGAACCTGTCATGAAGCAAAACGATGAACCGCACATGCCGAAACCGAGGCTGAAAAAATGATAAATACAAACACCAGCAAACCGTTATAGGTACTGCGGGCTTCTGAAATCGGGACAAGCGTTAACCACGGTTGATCAATCTGCGTCGGTAAACTTGCCCCTAAAACCGGTTTGACAGCCAAAGAAATCATATCTATGACCGCCGCCGGGAAAGCCCCTGCCAGCACGCACAGGGCAGCAAGGATTGCCATCGCCGCCAAACTATAACGGTCGGTTTCAACTGCACGGGCCGCCAATTCCGTCCGCGCCCGCCCCAAAAAACCAATGCCGTAAATGCGCACGAAAGCCGCCGCCGCCAAAACAGCGGCAAGGGCCAGCAATCCGCCAGCGGCGGGAATGACGATTTGCAATCCGATATAGGGAAGTTCCGGGCTTTTCAATACCGATTGAAACAATAACCATTCCGAGGCAAAGCCGTTCAACGGCGGCAAAGCCGAAATGGCGGAAACACCAACCAGCATCAAGGCGCTTGTCACCGGCATTTTGTGAATAAGCCCACCCATACCGTCAAGGTTCTGTTGACCCGTTGCGTGGATAACAACGCCGGAGCCCATAAACAAAAGACTTTTGAAAATCATATGGTTGAAGACGTGAAACAAAGCCGCCGTCATGGCAAGGGCCGCCCCGGCGTCCAGTCCGCTGCTGAGAAAAGCCAACGACAATCCAAGGGCAGCAAAAATGACACCAATGTTTTCTATGGTACTGTAAGCCAGCGCTTTTTTGATATCCCGTTCCGTCATGGTGTTCAGAATGCCAAGCACCGCCGTCACCGCGCCCAGCAAGATAACGACCGGGCTGATCCACCATGGCAAGGGACCCAGCAAATCAAAAACGACCCGGATAAAACCATATATGGCGACCTTGGTCATGACACCGCTCATCAACGCCGATACATGGCTGGGTGCCGCCGGATGGGCAAGCGGCAACCACACATGCAACGGCACAAGGCCTGCTTTGGATCCAGCCCCCAGCAACATCAGCACAAGGATGATCGTGGCAATAACAGGCGAATGAGGAACCTGACGGATCGCATCGAATGCATAGCCTCCGCCACCTGCGGTCAACAAGCCAAAAGCCAACAGCAACGACATCGTTCCAAACCCGGCCATCATCAAATAAACGTACCCGGCCCGGCGGGCTTCATGTTCGCGGTGATGAACAACAACCAGCGCCCATGACAGCAATGACATCAATTCCCACGACAAAAGAAAGGTAAAGGCATCATCGGCCAGAACAACAAAAATCATCGCACTTAAAAAAAGCCGGAAAAAATGGTAGAACACGCCACGGTTCACGTTCATGGCGGCCATAACCGATGGCATAAAGGCTGGCAAGACCGCCGCCCAGGCCAATGACAATCAAAAAAAATCCGGTCAACCCGTCAAGGCGCAAATGCGCACCAAGCCAGGGCAAACCGAATGGCAGGATTTTTGTTTGCACTGTTCCTGTCAGCAACGCGGATAATCCGGCGACGACAGACAGAGCGCACAATATCAAGACCAAACCATAGATTCCGGCAGGCAGCCATCTACGGCCATTCAGCACAATGGCAATAACCGACAGCCCCAACAAACAGGCAGATACAAATATGACCAGATTAATTTCCATGGTCACCGGCCCTGTTTATATCGCTGGTATTTTCACCTGACGGGTTTGTCCGTTCCAGCATACGAACGCCACGACCGCTTCCCTGGCTGGGCCCGTCTTCGGCGATCAACTCGACGCCTGCCTGATTAAGGGCATCAATGACTTTTGTCAGACTTTCGACGACACCGCGCACATTGCCCCGGCTTGCTTCCATGCGCTGAACCGTCAGCACGGAAACGCCTGCGCGTTCAGCAAGGGTTTTCTGATCCATGCCCAATAACGCCCGCGCCGCTTTCAGTTGCGCTGCTGTGATCATTTTGATTTCCAATACATATGTTTATTTGTTGTTTATTTGCTTTGTTAGCCTTTGGATAAGTTACCCTTTGGACAACAAAGTTCAAGCCAACATCATATGTCTAAAACCATGTAAAGAACATTATAAGTGATGTTTAAAACATCATTTATAATGCATGCTATCTTAAAGCTCTATCATTCCATCAAGTCGTCTTCATCGGGCAGGCCCTTGGCACCACGAATATCGGTGTTTCTTAAATTCGCACCGCGCAAATCGGCATCGGTAAAATCCGCATCAATCAACAACGATCCGGTAAAATCCACATCCCGCAAATCGGCTCTGGTAAAATCGGCCCCTTCCAGATCACAGTTTTTCATAACCGCGCCGTTCAATAATGCGCCTTTGAATTTGGCCGCTTCCAGATTGCTGCGCCATTCACCGCCACCGGCGCGGCTGGCAACGTTGACCTCGCTGAAACGGGCGCCGACCAGATTGGCTTTGTTCAAATTCGCCCGCTTGAATTTGGCTCCGCGCAAATCAGCATGGGCAAGGATGGCGCCGCGTAAATCAGCAAACGACAAATCGGCCATCAGCAAATCGGCGCGCCTTAAATTAACGCCTTTCAATATGCTGTAGGATAAATCCCCGGCCGACAGATTGACGCCGTTCAAATCGCGGCCACCGAGGTCGAGTTCGGCCAACACCGCACGTTCGCCCTTTTTGCCGTTGGTATTGACCCATTCCCCATGACGCAGCAAAATTTCACGAAGCGGGATTTTGCCTTCGTCCAGCTTCGCCGGCAACCGGGCCCCCGACAGGTCAACTTTGGCCAGTGACATATTGTCAAACATCGCCCCGATCAGGTCGGCACCGGACAAATCCGCATGATCCAGTACCGTGCGGTTGAATGTGGCGCCATGGAAAATTGCCCCGCTTAACACGGCATCGGTAAAATCGGCCCCTTCCAGATCGCATCCGGTCAGGTTGGACAGGGATAAATTGGCACGGACAAATTTGGCTTCGCGCAATATACAGCCCGTCAAATCGGTTTGCACAATCATCGCGTCCGAGACTTTGACCCGGGTCAGATCGGCATCGCGCAGAACGGTTTTTTCCATCCCCGCCGAGGCTTCATCGTGAACCACTTCGGAGATATCGCCTTTGCCCGAAGTCCGCATCAAGCGCCCGTCACGTAAATCCGTATCCACGGCGGAAGCCCCCGTCAAATCGGCACCGGCCAGACAGGCGCCGCGCAAATCGGACCGGTCCAGTATCGTTTTTTGCATATTTGAAAACCTGAGATCGGCACCAAACAAGGTAGCGTCTTCCATCACGGCACCGGTAAAATCGGCATGACACAACAAGGCGCCTGTAAAATCGGCGCGCGACAGATTGCGCCCGGACAAATCCAGATAGGATAAATCGCACATGGAAAATTTCGCCCGTTCACCGCCGCCTTTGTTTTCGGCGAATTGTTCGTGCTGGGCCAGCACTTCTTCAAGTTCTTTCTGGGTAACCTTTTCCCACTTGAAATTCGTTTTTGGATCGTCTTGCGGACGCATTGCTGGATTCCAGTACTGTGAAATTTTTCATATGAATAATCTTTTTCATCGTTGCCGGATGTGACTCGGATCACTATGTATTACGGCACGTTCAGCCGTATCTACCCTACAATGCATCAACAACGGAATACAGTTTATAAATCCATGACAATAAACAAGGCACAATCCATTAATATCATCGGTGGCGGACTTGCCGGATCCGAAGCCGCCTGGCAAATCAGTCAGGCCGGATTTCCGGTCATCCTTCACGAAATGCGTCCCTCGGTAAAAACCGGTGCGCACCGGACGGATGGTTTGGCCGAACTGGTTTGTTCCAATTCTTTCCGTTCTGACGACGGCGATTACAATGCTGTCGGTTTATTGCACCGGGAAATGCGGCAACTGAATTCGCTGATTATGCGGGCGGCGGACGCCACCAAAGTTCCGGCCGGATCAGCATTGGCTGTTGACCGCGACGCCTTTAGCGCGTTCATCACAGAGACAATCGGAAAACAGCCGCAAATTACCGTTGAACGAGGTGAAATCCAGACCATCCCGGATGACTGGGACGCCGTCATCATTGCCACCGGACCATTGACGTCGGATGCCCTGTCCGGGTCCATCACCGCCATAACCGGGGATACGGGATTGGCATTTTTTGACGCCATTGCACCGATAATTTACCGGGAAAGCATCGATTTCGACAAGGCCTGGTTTCAGTCCCGCTACGACAAGGGGGACGGCAACGATTACATCAATTGCCCCATGGACAAAGATACCTATTATGCGTTCATCGAAAATCTGATCAGCGGCGAAAAGGTGGATTTCCATCAATGGGAAACGTCCACGCCCTATTTCGAAGGCTGCCTGCCGATCGAAGTGATGGCCGAGCGCGGTCCGGAAACGCTGGCATACGGTCCCATGAAGCCGGTCGGGTTGACCAACCCCCATAACCCGACGGTGAAACCCTATGCAATTGCCCAATTGCGCCAGGACAATGCACTGGCGACTTTATACAACATGGTCGGTTTTCAGACCAAACTCACCTACGGCGAACAAAAACGCATCTTCCGGCAATTGCCCGGACTGGAAAACGCCGAATTTGCCCGGTTGGGAGGATTGCACAGGAACACGTTTATCAACGGTCCTGAATTACTGGACCCGGTATTTAGGTTGAAAAAACAGCCGAAAATACGATTTGCCGGACAAATCACCGGCTGTGAAGGCTACGTTGAAAGCTCAGCAACCGGATTGCTGGCCGGGCTGTTTGCCATCAACGATTTAACCCAGCAAGACCAGACCTTGCCGCCACCGACAACGGCGATGGGTGCCCTGTTGGGCCATATCACGGGCGGGGCCAACGCGGAAACGTATCAGCCAATGAACGTCAATTTCGGACTGTTCCCGCCAAGTGAAGCCAAAAATGCCAAAGGCCGCCCGGTCAAAGGCCGGGAACGTAAAAAAGCCATGACCGAGCGCGCCCAGGTTGATTTCAAACAATGGCTGAAAACAAAGCCTTATCCCGGACCGACCATGGCCTGACGGCCCTGATAGGGGTATTTCGGATCGCTGTATCCGGGTGTTGACGGATGCCCCGACGGCACCAGAGAATTGATGAGTTCTTCGTCTTCCTGACTGAACACATGACCAAGGGCTTTCAAATATTCGTTCCATTGCGCCACGGTTCTGGGACCGGCCAAAACCGACGACACCAACGCATTGTTCAAAACCCAGTTGACGGCAAACTGTCCGGCGGTCATGCCGTATTTTTCAGCATGGGCTTTGATCGTTTGCGCCATATTCAACGATTCCTGACGGAATTCAGTTTCCATCATCCGTTTGTCCCCGGTTGACGCCCGGCTACCCTTGACCGGGTCCAGAGAGGTACCATATTTCCCCGTCAGCACACCACGGGCAAGCGGGCTGTAGGGTACAATACCAAGGCCATAATGATCACATGCCGGCAAGATATCGATTTCCGGCATCCGGTTCATGGCATTGTAATAGGGCTGGCACACAACGGGGGCATGCACGCCCATGGCCTTGCTTTCTGCCGCAATCATGGCAATCCGCCAGCCGGAATAATTGCTGAGACCCCAGTAACGGATTTTCCCGGCCCGGATCAGATCATCCACGGCAATCAGACTTTCTTCGACCGGCGTGTCCAAATCATCCAGATGAAAATACAGAATATCTATGTAATCCGTTTTCAGCCGGGCAAGACTGTCTTCAACCGATTTCAGAATATGTTTGCGGCTTAGGCCCCGGTCATGAACACCGTCGCCAACCGCGTTGCCGGTCTTGGTCGCAAGCACCCAATGATCGCGGTCACGTTTTATCAGTTTACCGGTAATTCGTTCCGATTCGCCCGTTGTATAAACATCCGCCGTATCGATAAAGTTGATCCCGGCATCACGGGCCTTGCCGACAATTTTTGCAGCCGTCGCCGCACTGGCCCGGCCACCAAACATCATTGTCCCCAGACAAATCGGCGATACGCGCAAGCCGCTTACCCCTAATTGATTGTAATACATGAATTTTTATCACTCCTGCCCATTAAAAAGTATTCACCTGAAACGCAAACACTACAAGTATTGATGGCTTTCGTCTTTCCTGCAAGGGGGGAGCGAAAAAATCCTTAAATCAAATTTCATTTGCCCCCTGTCACAGCTCTCTAAAACAGCGTAAAATCAGACATGGGAAAAAAACCGTCAGAAATACAGTGTTTTTGTGCGCCCGCAATTTTCGCGGATGGCAAAAACATACCTTTTCCGGTATCGGTCGCCCATATTTTCCATGCCTTGAAAACCGTAACATGGGTATTCCTGATTGCGGGTTTATTGACAAACCCGACATATGGCGCCAGCGACGGCAGCAAAAAACTGTCTCAGGCAACCATGGATTTATTTAACGCTGCCCAGCTTGATGACGTCGACACTGCCAGACAGGCCATAAAAGACGGTGCCGATGTGGATGCCAAAAATAACGAAGGATTGAAAGCCGTTGACGTCGCCATGCAAGGCGGCAATTTCAACGTCGCCAATTTTTTGCTTTCCGATCGCAGTATCCGAAAAATTACCAAGCCGAAACCACGGACGACCCCGCGTAAAAAACGTTCCGTCCGGGAAAAACCAAAAACCGCGGTGGCCAACCCCGCCCCCCCGGCGCGGGCCAAATCACGGTTTCCCGAACCCAAACAAAAACCACACGTTGTCGTCGCCACACCTCCTGAAACCGGAACCGCAACTGAAAAACCGGGGCAAAAACCTTTGGCTACGGCGAAACCTGCCGGCAACGGGGCGTTAACACCGCCTCGGCAAACGCTCATCGTCGCGCCCGGAACCCCCGAAAATAAAACGCCCCCGGCTGAAACCAGACAACCCGCCCGGACACAAACACCCGCCAAACAACAAGATGAAAAACCATCGGCCATTGCCCGGTTTTTTTCATCCCTTGTCGATCTGGTAACGCCCGAAAAAAAATCCGAAAAAAAGCCGTCAAGGAAAAAACCACCGATCATGCCGGATGACGTCACCGTTGAAGAAAACCCGGCCCCTGTGCCACAACAATCAACGAAAACCATTCAGTCCGTCGCTGGCGAAGATATCCCGCCCGAAGTTCCTGAAGGCTTTGAAGACAACGAGACCGGAACACCCGATCCCACCGATAGCGCCACCCGGACCCTGAAACGCATTGGCGATTTACTGAACAATAACGAACCGGAAGACGAATTCGGATTACCGGTCGTTGCGGATAAAAAACGAAACACAAAAACCGCCACCCGAACGGGGCCGAAAATAACCATTCCCGATGGCGATGACGTCATTATTATTGATGAACAAAGCCCATCTGTTGACGATACCGGGAAAACCGATGACGGACGGCCGTTGAGCGTCGAAGAACGACTGGCAAGAATTCAGCGGGTGCTTAACCGTAATGTCAAGGTCGATACATCGGGGATCATCAAACGCAACCGGGAACTGATCAAAGAAAGGGCGCCGGAACTTTACGCGCCGAGACAACAAAGAACCGTATCAAAACTTCCCAGTAAACCCCTGAGCCAGCGTAGTGATCCTAAAAAGCGACTTGAAGGCCGACTGGCACGGCAGGTTGAAAGGCTCAGGCAACAGGAAACAACCCCGCCCGAAGACGCCAACGGCTTGCCGTTGGATATGATAAGCGGCTCCCCTGAAATCGGCCCGGACGATTATCCGGATGACACGGCCCGGGAAAATGACGATCAAAAACCGGCCACACCATCCACGTCCATCATTGACAGTATCGCCCGTTTGTTTACATCCGGGAAAGACCCACTTCGCAAAAACAAACCGGGCGAAAAGAAAATTATCGTCGATATCGAGGATGGCTACCAGCGCGCACCTTCCCAAAGTCCGCCGGGTCCGATCATCAATGAGCGGACAGGGGCAGCAAAAATATCGCCACCTGAAAGCATGCTGAAAAAAGACGGCGATCCCGACGCCGGTGTCAAACCCGGACGGTTGTCGCCTGAAATGCTGGATAAAATTGCCACCTTGCTGGAAACGGAACAGCGCTTTGACAAAGACAACTGGCAGGCGGATATCGAGGCAGTCAACCCGGAACTGGGTGAAACGAAGCCCACAGAAACCAGCCCACCCGAGGCAGAGAACCGCTCAAAACCTGCCCCTGTTCCGGACACATGGACCACCGTTGTCGAGCAGCCGGGTGAAAACGGCGCGCCCCCGGTTGTTGTCAAACGCACGGAAACGACGGTCACGCCTCCGGCACCGCGGTTGGTGGCCCGTAATCAGGGTCCCATTGACGATAATTTTATGATTGACATCGACATGGCGGTTAAGGATTTATCCGGTGAATTGCCGCCCATTGATACGGCCCGGGCCGAAACGCCAAAACCCGCCAAAGACAGTAAAAAGCTGGCCGTGGTCGATGCGGAAACGCTTTACACCGACCCGCTGCGTGCACCAAAAAAACAACCCGAACCACCGGCAAAACCGAAAAAATATTTTTCAAGGCTAAGCGGACTGTTTCAGGCACCGGGGGACAAAAAACCGCCACCACAGCCGTTGGCACTGGAACCGACAGAAAAACTGGCCAGCGCCGTCGTCGCCAAAACCCGGCAACAGGGCGGCGGCGTTCCGGGCGTGTGGCCCGTGGTCAATGTCAAAGTGCCTGAAAATGTCCCGGTTAACCCAACCCCGCCCGGCGTCTTAAGACGCACATCGCTCGAAGGTGTTACCTTCAGTCTGGGCCAGTCGGTGACCCTTGAAAATTCATTTCCGCCCGGCAAAGACGGATCGGACCCCAACAATCAGTGCGTCCGGAAAAACCGCGGCACTACTCTGTTTTGCATAGAACCGGTTGACTGGCCCGAGAACATTGAAAAAGATTTCATCATCCCGACCATCCTTTATACTGGGCCGATGGCCATCGTGCGTTACGATCAGGGCAATGCCAGCCGTCTGCACAGCCTGTTTTTGTCGGAAAAATTTGAAGACGTCGCCAATTATTATCAAAGCCGTTATGGCGAGCCGACGGAAATCTGGAAACGCTCCATTGCCCCGCTGGCCCAGCCCAGACAAGACAATCCGACTTTGACATGGCGTTCCAGAGACCCGGAAACCAATGCGGTCAGCATATTGGAAATCCGTAAATTTGATGATACCCGGGGCGGCTTTCCGGATACAAAACGTGGTGCGGTAATGTTGTATTATGCCAACTCAGCAAAAATTTTCCCGCAGGTGTCGTCCAATGAATTGATGCGCATTCAACGGGCCAGCAACGAAACCAAAACCGAAGACGAAACAAAGTCGGATACCGCCAACGACAGCGCCCTGAAAATTGATGATAATGCAACCGACCCTGCGGATACGGAAACCGGGCCGGTTGATGATACCCTTGATCAACCACTGGACGACAGCGAGCTTGACAGTACCTTTGATGAAGAATTGGACAAAGAACTGGATCAGGAACTGGACGATGAACTGGACAATTCTTTGGACGACGAACTGAATGACAGCCTTGATGACAGCAACCCGGCCGGGGCTGCGGACGATACGCTGTTCAACGATAATCTGGATGATAATCTGGACAACGATCCGAACGACAGTCCGGGCAATGACGAAACGGGACCGTTAACGTTAGAGGATAATTAAAATTTACAAAAAACCGAAGCCTTCAGCAACATCAGCAAATCGCGCGCTCCTGCTCTGTCAACCTGGGCCCGGTCAATGCCGAAACCGCCATTGATCATGCGGGCAAGGTAGCGTTTACCCAATGTCAATTGCAATAAAACGGCTTTGTTTTTGCCCGGATCATTTGCCAAGGCTTTGTCAATATCAACTATACGTTCTTGTGCCAGTTCCGCCACCCGGCTCATAACTTGGGGTATATTTTGTTCAACGTCGCATAAATCCCGGGGCATATAGCTCCGCCCCATGGATTTATGGAAAGGATATGACCGTAAATAACCCACCAAGGCCCAAACCGTACCCACCTTTTCCGCCACACTGATCCGCTCAGGGTCATCAACGTTCAGGATTTTGGCCGCCAGTACGGACAATCGACCGGCGGTTTCCCGGCCATGTTTTTCCAGTTCAGCAAGGGTTTGTGGCTGCCATGACCGGGTTTCTTTTTGCCGGGCATCAATCAATGCCAGAATATCATTCATTGGCAGTTTATGTTTTGCGCCGATGCCAAAGACCGCCGCTGCCAACGGGTTGCCTGTTGGGGTTCCACCCCCTGACAATACGTCCCGCCACCACTGCAAACGCATCTCCGCCAGCATCGGCTCACGCACCAGATACACGATGTTTGCCAGTTCCAGATTGAAGGCATAGAGTACGAGCAAATCGTCACGTGCCGAAAACGGCGCAAACTGTGCACACAGGAAACGGTCCCGGTCTCCTTGCCTGACTTCGTCAACCCATGGGGTTATGCTTGTCATCCGCTCTCTATCCAACTTATTATTACGGGCAATAATATATGTATTATTCCGTAAAACTACTGGAAAAAAAGACATATCAGTTTATAACCATTCCAGTGTAATGTTCACAGCAACACATTCGCTGGCATAACCGACCGTTTAACCCCTATCAAATGAAAGAGATAATCCGATGGCTTTTGAACTTCCGTCCCTGCCCTATGATGCAGCCGCACTTGAACCGCATGTTTCCGCCAACACTTTGGGCTTTCATCACGGCAAACACCACAACGCCTATGTCACCAACCTGAACAATCTGATTCAAGGCACGCCATTGGTTGATCAGGATCTGGAAACCATTATCAAAACCACCGCGGGCGATTCGGCCCAAGCTGGTATTTTCAACAATGCGGCGCAAGTCTGGAATCATACCTTTTTCTGGAACTCCATGTCGCCAAACGGTGGCGGCGCACCAAGCGGTGATCTGGTCGCTAAAATCGATGCCGCTTTCGGCAGCCTTGACGCCTTCAAAGACGCCTTTAAAGCCGCCGGTATCGGTCAATTCGGCAGCGGCTGGGTGTGGCTGGTTTCCAACAACGGAAATCTTGAAATTGCCAAAACCGCCAATGCGGAAACCCCGTTGACAGATGGCGTCACCCCGCTTGTGACCTGCGATGTCTGGGAACACGCTTATTATCTCGATTACCAGAACCGTCGTCCGGATTTCCTGCAGTCGTTTCTTGATAACCTGATCAACTGGGAATTTGCAGCCTCAAACCTGTAAATAACCGCACCACATATATTGAAAAGCCCGGTGAAATGCCGGGCTTTTTTTATATTCAGGGCACCACAATCAGGGCGGCGGCCACTTGCCGGTCTTCGAGCAATAAAACATTATAGGTCCGGCACGCAGCCCCGGTGTCCATCCATTCCAGCACCAACCCGCATTCCCGAATTTGATCCCGCAAACCTTTGGGCGGCGGCATGAAATCAGCACCGCAACCGATCAACAGCATATCAAGATCAGCGGCTTTATCAAAAACGGGTTTCAGGTTTTCAAGGGATATTTCTTGGGCATCCTGCACGGGCCAGGCCTGAACATCATCCACGCATAAGATAACCGATCCGGGAATGCTTTGACCGTTAATGCGAAATTGATCATCACCATAACTTTGAACAAGCAACCGGCCCGGGGCCACAGATGGTGTGATGTCCAGAGACATGTGTGTTACGGTGTCTGTCCGGAAACGGCTTCTTTGCCGTCACCGGATTGGGATATATCGCTGCGTTGCAAATTCATATACAACAACAACGGCACAGCCAGATTGATGGATGAGTAGGTCCCGATTATAACACCCCATATCATGGCAAAACTGAAATCCCGGATCACGGCCCCGCCCAGTGTGTAAAGCGCGATCAGAGCCAGTAACGTTGTCAACGATGTGATAATCGTTCTCGATAATGTCTCGTTAATGGAGGTATTCAATAATTCCGGCAACGCTTTCTTCTTGTATTTACGCAAATTTTCACGGACCCGGTCAAACACCACCACCGTATCATTGATGGAATAACCGGCAATGGTCAAGATAGCGGCCACGGTGGATAAATTGAATTCCAGCCCAAACAGGGCAAAAAGCCCAATGGTCGAAATCACATCGTGGGTTAACGCAATCACGGCAGCAACGCCAAATTGCCATTCAAACCGGAACCAGACGTAAACCAGAATGGCTATAATCGCAAAACCAACGGCCATCACACCGTCCATGAACAGTTCCTGACTGACTTTCGGGCCGACAAATTCCGAACGCCGGTATTCCACATCACTGCCAAGGGTTTGTTTGATTTTGGCAACGGCGGCCTGTTGGGCTTTTTCGCCGCCGTCCTGTTTCTGCACACGGATCAGAACTTCCTCAGGCTCGCCAAATTCCTGCAAGGCGACCTCGCCCAGATCCAATTGTCTGAGCTGTTTCCGCATCCCGCCAATATCAGCAGGCCCTTGCGTGCGTATCTCGATTAAAATTCCGCCTTTGAAATCAATGCCGAAATTCAACCCATTAACGGCCAACACGCCAAGGGAAGCGATTACCAACAAACAAGAAAACATAAAAAACAGTTTTTTTCTGGAAATAAAATTCAGATTGATATTTGCCGGAATAAGATGCAGCGTTGCCATGATTATTCTTTCACTTGGTCTTGATCAAACAGGAAGTGTTTCAGGTTTGCGTTTACGCAGCCACGTGACAACAAACAACCGGGTCAACATGACGGCTGTAAACATCGATGTGACAATCCCGATGGCCAGCGTCACGGCAAAACCGCGAATCGGGCCCGAGCCAAAAATATAAAGCAGAACAGCCGCGATCAGCGTCGTCACATTGGCATCGATAATGGTCGTGAAAGCCCTGCTGTAACCGGCATCAATTGCTGATATCGGCGTTCGTCCGGCACGCACTTCTTCGCGGATGCGTTCAAATATAAGCACATTGGCATCGACCGCCATACCAATAGTCAAGACGATCCCGGCGATCCCCGGCAACGTCAACGTAGCCTGCAACACGGACAAAGCTGCCAAAATCAAAAACACATTAATAATCAACGCCGCATCGGCCATCAAACCAAACCGTCCATAACTGATGGCCATGAAGACAACAACGGCAATCATGCCGATCCATGATGCCAGTTTACCGGAGGCAATACTGTCTGCCCCGAGGCCGGGGCCGACGGAGCGTTCTTCAAGAAAGACCAGCGGTGCCGGCAAAGCCCCGGCACGTAACAACAATGCCAGGTTTTGTGCGCCCTGAATGGTAAAGCTGCCGCTGATTTGCCCGGTTCCGCCCAAAATCGGCTCGCGGATAACCGGCGCGCTGATAACTTTGTTGTCAAGCACAATGGCAAACAGACTGTTGACGTTTTCTGTCGTCGCCTTGCCGAATTTCTTGGCTCCCGTGGCATTGAAACGAAACGTTACGATCGGTTCATTGGTGCGCTGGTCAAAACCCGGCTGGGCATCGACCAAGGTATCGCCACTGACCATGGCCCGTTTGTAAACCAGATAACGACGCCCGCTGGCCGCGTCATTTTCATCGGCAGACGGCAACCAGCGTGATCCCGGCGGCGTTTTATCGGGATTGCCCATGTCTTTTTCATTGACCAGATGAAAGCTCATTTTGGCGGTCTGACCGATCAGTTTTTTGATCCGCTCCGGATCATCGACACCGGGCAACTGTACCAGAATGCGCCCTGTCCCCTGTTGCTGGATGGTCGGCTCTTTGGTGCCGGTTTCATCAACACGCCGGCGGATGATTTCAATGGATTTCTGCACCGCCGAAGCACGCCTGAGTTTGAGTTCGCTGTCATTCAGGCGCACAATCACCCGGTTGCCATTGACGGAAACATCCATGGAACGGTCGATACCCTTGATCAAATCGCTTGCTTTTTCAACGGCGTTTTTATCCCGTATCTGCACGGTGGCGCTTAACCCGCTGACGCCCAAGCCGGTATAACGGATTTTGGCCTTGCGCAAGGTAGCCCGCATTTGATCAACGGTGGCTTCGAAATATTCCTTGATCACCGCATCGGTATCGACCTCGACCAGAAGATGCGAGCCGCCTTGCAGGTCCAGACCCAGACTGACCTGTTTGTTGGGCAACCAGTCGGGCAGGCTTTGAAGCGTTTGTTTGCTTAAAAAATTGGGGGTGGCGAAGGCCACGCCCAACACCGAGACCAACACGATCAGGATGATTTTCCACTTGGCGAAATAGACCATTTATAAGGGGCTCCGAAATTAAAACCGGCAGGCAGAACAATAAAACCGTTATGATTAGTCTTCTTTGGCTTTTTTGGCCTTCTTTGATTTGGAGATGGCTTTTTTATCGTTTTTATCATCCGTTTTGTCCGCTTTGTTGTCATTGGACACCGGTTCGGGCTTGGTCAAAACCTGTGCGATTGTTTCCCGGCGGATTTTAACTTTGACATCCTTGGCGATTTCCACGGTGACCTGTTGATCATCATCGACTTTTGTAATGGTGCCGATAATGCCGCCGCCGGTTACAATTTTATCACCCCGGCGCGCCGCCATCAGCATTTCCTTGTGGGTTTTCATTTTTTTCTGTTGCGGACGAATCAGCAGGAAATAAAACACAACAAAAATCAGAATAAGCGGCAAAATGCTTTGAAAAATTTCAGGTGCCCCCGCAGCACCTCCGGCGGTTTGAGCCATAGCGGTCGAAATAAACATTGTCGTCTCCTACATATCCAAAGCATGCCCGGTCAGGCACGTTATAAAAAAATCTCGCGGAAATATACTCTTCCCAGCCCGAAGTGCAAACGTTTAGCACCCTATTGGGAATATTTGTCACAAATATGGCCGAATGCAATCTCTGGACCCCGGTCAAACAGCTATTGACCAAAGGCTTTCGGAATTCTAAGGTTTTCCCATGAATGACAGCAATACTGACATAATTACCGCCCTCAGCCGCATTGCCGATGCCTTGGAACGCCTTGGACCGCCTGTGCCACCGGTTCCGGATATGGATGCAGCCGACGCATTTGTCTGGAATGCCGAAAACAAGACCCTGTTGCCTGTTCACAAAATCAACCGGGTTGATCTGGAATTATTACAAGGCATAGAACAGCAAATCGGCATTTTGCTGGAAAACACCCGGCGCTTTGCCGATGGGCTTCCGGCCAATAATGCCCTGTTGTGGGGTGCACGGGGGACAGGGAAAAGTTCACTGGTCAAAGCCGTCCACGGCCAGTTGACCAAAACCGCGCCGGGGTCATTGAAACTGATTGAAATTCACAGGGAAGACATCCCGTCCCTGCCTTTGCTGTTGGGGATGCTGAACGAAACCCGCCACCGCTGTTTGCTGTATTGCGACGATTTATCCTTTGACGCCCACGATGACAGCTATAAATCATTAAAAGCCGTACTCGAAGGCGGCGTCGAAGGCCGCCCGGACAATGTCCTGTTTTACGCCACATCCAATCGCCGTCACCTGATGGCTCGCGATATGATCGAAAACGAACGCTCTACGGCCATCCACGCATCGGAAGCGGTCGAAGAAAAAGTATCGCTGTCGGACCGATTCGGATTATGGCTGGGCTTTCATAATTGTGATCAGGCAACGTATTTAGCCATCATTGACGGATACGTAAAACGCTATAACCTGCAAACAGACGGGCTGGACATTCAAAAAGAAGCCATCGAATGGACCATGACCCGGGGTGCGCGTTCCGGACGGGTAGCCTGGCAATTCATTCAGGATATCGCAGGCCGGGTCGGTAAGCCCGTCAGCGATTAACTTTGGACACAATGAATGGTCGATACAAACACCTATGATGTGATCATCATCGGCAGCGGCGCTGCCGGATTGAACACGGCTTTAAGGCTGTCCGGCCACGGCCGGGTTGCTGTCCTGTCCAAAGGCGCCCTTGTGGACAGCAACACCTATTTTGCTCAAGGCGGTATTGCCGCCGTGCTTGACCACGCCGACACGGTTGATGCCCACGTAGAGGACACCATAGCCGCAGGTGGCGGCCTGTGTGATGAAAAAGTGGTGCGGTTTATCGCCGAAAACGGTCGCCGGGTCATCGACCGGTTAATCGATCTGGGCGTTTCTTTCAGTCAGGAAAAATCCGCAGAAGGCGTGATGATCCCGCATTTGACCCGTGAAGGCGGCCATAGCCACCGGCGCGTCGTCCACGTAGCAGACGCCACCGGCAAAGCCGTCGAGACCACGCTGATTGACCGGGTCCGGGAAATGCCGTCCATTGATTTATTTGAATACCATAACGCCATTGATTTAATCCGCGATGAAACCGGCGACAAACCGGGCCGGGTGATCGGCGCCTATGTACTGGATATCAACAAAGGCCGGGTTAAAACCTTGCGCGCCCGGATTGTGGTTCTGGCCACGGGCGGGGCATCGAAAGTCTATCTTTACACATC